>Ga0078972_1000949_pt1 | contig 116875 bp, 94 predicted proteins | sample YelNatPaOPGAMG01_FD_67568 | JGI IMG/M metagenome (GOLD analysis project Ga0078972, IMG submission 67568) | Hot spring thermophilic microbial communities from Obsidian Pool, Yellowstone National Park, USA - OP-RAMG-01 (SPADES assembly) (version 2) | ecosystem: Environmental > Aquatic > Thermal... | reverse complement strand
CCATTAGTAAGTACAATCAACGGGAAGAAACGTATGGAATTCGTGAACCGGGACTTAAACGCCGCTATCAATGTAAGGAAATGTGCGGTGCTGGAGAAGAGACCTCCAGAGTCAACAAGAAAGAACTTTATTGGACAACCTCTCAAAGTCGACCTATATGAGAAGAAGTTGGAAGCAGTAGTGGGTGGCCGGTCCAAAAAGACGGGGAGGCGTCTGCACGTCAGTTGGAGACTTTTTGTCTAGGGCGGGTTTCTCGCCACTACTGTAAACGGTCGGCGTCGTCCGACTTTAGAACGGCGTTCGGTGTCGGTGGCCCTTTTACGAGGTTTCTTCCGACGCAACCTCCAGCTTTTGAACAGTTGACCGCGAACCGACACCCGCATCCGTTTTTTTACACAACACAACCTGAGCAAAAAGTTTGCAGAGAGTCTTACACGTTACGAAAGCGAAATATGTTGGTCCGAGCTACTTGTGCCCTGAAATCCTCGGATAATAAGCAAATACACTACGCATGGAAAAGTTGAATCTGCGTCTATTCGAACGCACTTTGGTTAGACATTTCCCGGGCGAGATTCGGAGCAGGCCCAGATGCGTCCAGTGCTGACATCCTGAAGCAGCTGTTGAACAGCATGGAGAACACGCGGACTTGTTGCGTGGGCTTGATTGGGACTACCAGCTGCAGCGGTGCTCGCCACGATACCAACCTGGCGCACGATATGCTGCAGTCGCACATAGCGCCTCGCAGGGCATGCATCGCGTATAGGGAGCTGGAGCGTCGCAGCGCTTTCCAGAGAGGCCTCCGGTGGAAGCGCTCGCGCCTGCAGAAAGCGCCGAATCTTTCGTGCACGGGAGAGGATGGCGTCGGGCATCCCGTTCGCGCGGGCACAGGCCAGCGCGTAGGAGTCCAAGCAGGGCGCCCCTTCAGACAACTTGTACAGCGCGGTCAAGACCACGTCGTCGTTCTGATCTGGAGCATCACCGGTCTGGCGGTTTTCCTGCACGAGCACTTCAAGTTTGAAGAAGCGCAGCCGCGAGTTCGCGTGAGCTTGCGCGTAGAGTGTCCCGGTCACCTCATGGAAATGGGTCGCAAATAGCACCGTCATTTGCCCCGTGACGTTGGTTGCCAACTCTGAAAGCACCGCTGCCGCAAGTGCCCTTCCGTCTTCATCGGAAGTGCCTTTGCCGAATTCGTCAACAATAGCGAGCGACCTGGAAGTGGCGTACCTGAGCGTCTGCGCCATTTGGATGCAATCGTTCATGAATGTTGATGTCTCGCGGCCGGTGGAATCGAAACTCTTCACTCGGGCAAATATCCGGTCGGTCACGCCGATTCGGGCGCTACGCGCCGGCACGTAGGAGCCAACCTGTGCCATGTGTACAATCAACGCAACTTGGCGCAGAAGCACGCTCTTGCCGCTTGCGTTTGGCCCTGTGACGACACAGACATCCCCGCGCCTAACAGAGAGACTGTTAGGAACGAAAGAGTCCACGGTGAGCTCTTGAATCGGGTGGCGAGCGTCGATTACGTCGATGTGACAGGCTGATTCTGCCCCGAGGACTTGTGGACAAGTCCACTCATAGCGCATCGCAGAGAGGGCGAAGCTGAGCCAACAGTCGATCTCTGCCAGCAAGTCGCATGTGCGACTAAGCACTGGTATCGTGGGTATCACGGCGGCCTCGAGATCTCGAATGATGCTCTTCTCGAGGTCGTTGATGGCCCCGGGCAGATCACCGAGCTCCTCATCGAGCTGACGCGTTCTGTCGTTCTTCACATATGCATCAGTATCGGTGTCGAGCGCGTGCTCCAGAGAGGCATCGGATTCCATCTGGGCAGCGTCTGAGCGGGAGATCTTCATCACATAGCCGAGGCGCGGATGAAACTGTACACAGATCGACCGCTCCGTGGCGGACGACCCAAAATACCTGCTCTTCTCCGATTGAGCCACGCTCTCGAGAAAACTGTCCAGAGATTCAAGGGCTAATCTCATATTATCAAGGTTTTCATCAAAGCCGGTCTTGACGGCTGGATTCCAGCCCGACTTGGATCCACTCATGTCGATACATGCCCCGATTCGTGTCGCGACGCTTGTGTACCATTCCGGGTCGAGCACGGGTGTCAACTCTTGCGCATTTTCTTGCAGAAAAGCGCTTCTCTCGCGCCAAACAGGCAACACGATTTGAACCAAGTCGGAGAATCCATTAAAGAGCCCCGCGACTGCCACGTTGCATCCGTGGAGCGCTGCCCAGTCTTCCGCAGTCGCTGCGCCCGAAACCAAGCGCCTCCAAAGATTTTGTGGATGATGCACAGCTTTCAGGAGCTTTCTGAACAATATCATGTCGATGCTGGCCAAGGCGCCGGCCAGGGCCTGAACCACTTCGAGACGCTCTCGAATGCGCGCAGGGTCACAGATTGGCTGCGTTAGAATCTCGCGGATTTTTCTCTGTCCGGGCGCCGAGGCCCCGAAGCTGCTAATGATCTGGTAAAGCGTGAGCCCGTGTTGATGGACTCGAGCGCCTGACCTAGGCGCGGAAACCTTGGCCGGTAGGACCCTCAGTTCTCGCAGAAGACTCATCGGCGATATAGCTAATTGCTCCATATAAAAGGGCTCTGCGCGTACGGTGTGGATATCAACATCACAGCGCATCGCTAGAAACGACAGCAGCGCCCCTAGGCAGGTCTGCCCGACCGGCCCCTGATCATCCAATGGTGCTCGCCGGTCCGGAGACGAGCTCCCGCTTACGTCTACGCTCAATTGATGCCGAGCGAGGGCGTCTACCGGATTTTGCCACCAGCGAATAGTTTCTTCTATGCGCTGAGGCGCGACATCATCCGCGGCGAGAAGAACCAGCGGCCCGCCGCCATCAGCGAGTTCGAGGCAATCGCCCAGTCCACCGGAAACGGCGGCGAGTCTTTCAGCGGGGAAAGCTTCGATTTGCTGGACTTCGCTGCGGTGCATGTCGCGGACAGCCTGTGACGCTACCCGCGTTAGCATCGCCCTGAACTCGTCGATGGCGTTTGCGGGGGTTAAGATAAGGTTCGGCTCGATCGCTCGAAGGGTGCGCTCGGTTTGCGAAAATGGCGCCGAGTCTCCTATCTCACAAAAGCGTATCACAAGCGATATCGTCGAGCACCATGCAATGCCAACACGCTGCTTCCGCACCGTCGTCATAAGGAAGATCTCTTCGCCTCCGTCAGTCTCATCGATCAAACTCTGACGGGTTGGGGCTCCGCAATCCAGAGAATGCATAGTCGAGCTCATCTGTTCGATTACTTACTTTGACTCGCCGCCGACAGTGCTCTCGCCTGAGCAAGAACCTGTAACCCTGCACAGAACCTGGAAAATTCTCGTCACCAACCAGATCAGGGGGCTCCTCTGAGTCCAGCACAAAACGCACAGAAAACACCAGAAAAAGCCAGTGCACCTTGGTGGACCGTGCGTGTCCTGTACACGGTCGACATGCACGCATATAAGCATGCGTGCATGCACGCATGCTTATATGCACATAATCGCGCATGAATATGTAGACATTCGCGCTCCTATGAATGCATCCATTCGTGCCTGTGTGCAAACTTTCCTGCTTGTACAAATGCATGCATTCGTGCCTGCATGAGTGTAAGCGTGCGTATATGCACACGTTCGTGCTTATATGCACATATTCGCGCTTCTGTGGATGAAACCCTGCATGCATCCGTGCATAAATACATCCATTCCTCCGTGCACGCACGCATCCATGTTTGCGTCCATGCGTGTACCCAGCGGACAGCACCGATCCTCGGTATGGGTTGCCTTGTCGAGGAGCGCTCAGCATCGCAGGACACGTGTACCCGTGCGCAGATGCCCAAGCGGATGCCTCTGACGATCGACGCCCTACCGCCATAGATCCGATTGGAGCGCATGCATCGCAGGACACGTGTGCCCGTGCGCAGATGCCCCACGGGTATGATGTCGTGAAAGCTCGCATATGTTTAGATTCCACCTTTCATACACATGGCGACACATGAAACCGAAGAATTCGATTCAGAAACTGAACCAGGCACATTTTAGGTTGTACAGTTTCCTGGCGTTGTCGAGCAAGTCGCGCTTTTTCGAGTGAGCGTCTTTTGGGCTCGCCTGGCAGCCACTGCGCAGCCCGCGAAATCGAAACAACAGGTGATCAGCCTACATCGCTCAGCGCGTCGCTGAATCGTGCTCAACGGGCGCTGCAACAAGTCAGGGATTCCCGATACGATCGGGCATGCGAGTCGAGCGTTGCTGTCCAGCCATCAGCGTCAGTGCACTGTCAAACACGCCTCTGGAGCAGTAGCACACAAAGGCTAGAGCTGAGACGCGCAGGCTACGCAGTTCTATGATGCTCAATCTTCGGGTGCGCTGCAGACACCTCCATCCCAAAGATGGACGTGGTTTCCCCACGCCGACGGGCGAAGGGCACTCGGGATTTTTATCATAATGGGAGATCGATGACATCGACTGGAGTCGCTCCGATGCGCAGTGCTCGACATGTCAGCGAGCGCGGAACACTAGTGCTGCACCAGGAGCGCCGCATCGGACGCCGTCTCTCCCGATCATCGCGGCGATGGAATCGATTCCGCTACTCCTTCGTACCTCTGTGGAGTTCGGCGACGGCGCGGGTGCGATGTGCTGCTTCCTCGGAAAGTGGTCAAATGTCGAATTTTTCATGGTCCTGCGAGTCCGTACCTCCACAACATCGCGGAACAATGCAAGAACCCGAATCGCCTGAAAAGGGACAGAGACTCCCTGTTCAGCGCTCCAGGCGAGTCAAGTCGGAGGCGGTAAGCAGCACGTTTACACATCCGACAGGAGGGCAGTCCTCGAACCGTCCGCGCGAGGGCCGGGGTCGTCCGTCTGAGCAGCCGCTCGGCGTGACCGTATGCAGCGAACTATTACAGCAGCAAGGCATAACAATAGAGCCACTGCCAGAACCAGGCCAAACAGCAAGGCCGCACTGCGCGAAACATGAAATCCAAAGATAGCGATGTCCTTAGTCGAGCCAGCGCGTGGCAACATGTCGGTCGCATTCGACGAGGTGTACACAATACCGCGATCTCCGGCTGCAGGCATTCCGCAGTTCTCTGCCGCCGGCGCGAAACCGATCCGGGAGTTCTCTCGATCAAACACTGTGACATAAGCTCGCATGAATGTGTCTCCAAGAATGACCCGTCCATTGACAAGTTCCCCCGTAACGTGCTGAATGCCAAAACAACGAAATGTTCGGCCATTTTTCTGGGCACGCAGCATATACAACTCCGGAGGAACGCTCAGTTCGACACCGCCTGCCAGCCGGATATTGATCGGTGGAAGGCGCGAAACGTGCCTGTCGGTCAGCGTTGCGCATCGACCGGTTTCGAGCCAGGTTTTTTCGCCGCATAGGCCTGGTACTTGGTCACAGTACCGGGATTGGAGGTGCTCTCGCAATGTGCCGAAGGCGCTCGTGCTTATCACGATCAGTGTTGTGCCTGAGTCGACAATGGCAGATCGGATCTCTGGGAGACCAGCGCTCTCATCGGTGCCGAAGCGCACCGACTCGACGCCAACCTCGTAGTACGTGCGAACCGCACGATTCACCATAGGTACCCAGCGGTACTCGCCCTTGCGCATCTCCGGGCCGGCAGCACCGCCGAACACCAAAGCCCCAGATGTGTCCGTCAAACACAGCGCAAACATATCGCGCGGGACAACCCCCGTCCGTACCATCGTGTCGAAGACTGGCGGGACACATGATGGATTACACGCCAGCGACGGGTATGCGAGACCCCAGATACCGTCCACATCAACGTGCTCAAATGATGCAGAGTCCAGGAGGATCCCACCAAAGTATGCGGGATACACTGACAACCCTGTTTGCGTAAGCGTTATACGGCCAACATGGAGCGCCCCAATGGCAAAACTGCCGTCCCCGTAAATGAGTCGAAAGCCACATGCTTTGGTGTCTACTGGAGCACAGCAGGCCTTGCTCGCTTCAGAGCACGCACCACACAGGCTATTACATGTCGACGGTTTGCAAATAGACTCATTCGAGCAGGATATGCGTGTCAAGTCGGGGTTCGTTAGAGTCACCCGACGATCGCCCTTGAGGCAGTTCTTGCACTGGCTCAGAGGAAAAGCTATTGCGGAGCTTCCTGTATCAATCTGGACGTGAACTGTCTGATTATCCACCGATATAGCAACATAGTACTCACCAACGTTCACGATTCCTCCAGCGAGCGGGTTTACGGGCAGCTTATCTTCTTGAGAGGAGCCGCCCGGGACGCCACTCACCGCTGGTCGGAGGAGCGCGGCAAGCTCGCCGTGCCTCCTTGGCGCCGAATAGATCCTTTCCACTGTTCCAGGACGCTTTTCGAGAGGCAGTACAATACCGTCGCGTCCAGCGAGCTCTGCGACAGCTGCAGGCCCCCTGCCAAGAACCATATTGTCGAGCAGGCCTACGGCGCCTGCAAGGCAGAGGACGCTCACCAGCAATACAGCAAGCGCTCGTATCATCTAGGTTTTGAACTGAAGTTTCTGCACAGAGTTCTTGCCCTGGAACAGAATTAGAGTTTGGATCCTCCTAAGCGGACTTGAGCGGCAGCGCCTCGCTTTTATGCAGGGCTTGTAGCAGGCAAAACGCGCCAATACTCATTTTGTAAAACGAAAAATGCTTCGTGGACATGCAGGATAAACTAATACCGATGCGCAGACGCCTAAGAGCGTTTTTGGACCAGTCGCCTGCTATCGGCTTCAGTTTCTCCTTGCACACTTCGAGCATCAGAGCCTGCCTCACAAAGTTGTATCGAGTCGGCTCCTGTGGTTTCATCTTCAGCACCGCACATCTTCTCTTATTGATGGCGGCGAAGTATCAGTTTGCGATCTCTTTGCATTCATTGACGCTGCTTGAGCTCACCGATGGAGGGATTCCAAGAACACTTGCCGTCTTTGCCACTGTACTCTCGTCATCGTCCTGTTGAGCAAACACTGTTCCTGACCCATTTCCCCTCCTCTGCTTCTTTATTTGATCTTCTCCGTTCGGCTTTAGTCGACAAGAGGATTTTTTCGTTCTTTTCCGGCAGTCGGCGATGTCGGGCCTCGAAAATCCTCGGCGTCCATGTCCATACCTTCTCCTTCGGTTTCTTATTTCTTCAAATCAACGCACTTGCTTATGCCCTTAGATGAAGACATTCCCTGCGGGAGAAGGGCTTGCGGACGGCAGACATGGTATGCCCCACTGTGTCGCCGTGTGCTGAACGCTTCAGCGATTCGCCCAGTGCAGCGATTATTGCGTTTCACGATAGAAAACACTCCTTCGATGGCATTGAAGCACGTAGAGCACCGAGGAAGGAAAAGCAGCTCTATCCCTATAGAACCGGCAAAATCCCGAACGCAAGGGAAATGGTGAAATGTCACCTGACTTCAGGGAGAAGCCTTCAGTGATTTGGCAAAGCGAGTGTGATTGTGTGAGCCTTCTCTACGAGAAAGACTGCGGCCGCCAAAAGAATCCGCTGCATCTAGAATCGATGATGATTTCCGAGTTATCTTCGAGTTCGATCGGATATTCAACGGGCTCGCTGCTCCTGGACTATCCGAGCACGCTCCGACCGTATCATCCAAAGGAAGTCGCATCGATTGAAGAAACAAACCGACGTCTCTCTGCTGCATATCGATACTACCTATCCAGGCACGTTGTTGTAGTTACGATTTCGGTGGAAGATGGCCGTGCGTGGAACTGGACCCCATTTTTGCGACTGTATCCCAGTATTTTTAGGACAACACGAACAAGCTATCGAGAAACAGAGACGCCCATGGTGGCTACTTTAGTCGCTTTCGCTTTCAGTAAAGTCATCGACGAGTCATTTTCTACCATTGGCGGCAAGCACGCAATAAGAATACCCGTTTTTGGCGCGGAGCGCATATGCTTCTTTCTTTCCGTGTTCCTATATCATCTCTGTATTGTTGCATGACTGATCTGAAGGAGAAAAGTAGTCCTCCTTGAGCTGTTCAGTGCAGAATATATCCTACATGCAATTCGTCTAGGATATATACAGTACATTCCAGCATGATTTCGATCCCATCCTATACATCGCAGCTGGGTTGGAGCGTAAATGAGTTGAGACACTTTAGGAGGCAGTACTGACGCGCGCTTCGGTCCCTGCACTTCCCTATTTATCTAGGCTTGTTCCAGATATACAGCCTCGACACTCAACGTGCACCAGTGAGAACTTACGGATGCGTACTTATTTTCATGATTCTCCGGCATAGTTTCGGAGTCACTTTTTCGAGGCCTTACTGCTAGAACGCTTTGCGACGCCCTCGAACAAAGATGCGTGAATTAAGCGATATCGTTAATCAGTAGGTACTTACCAGATTGTACCCCCCTTCTTTCCTTACGTGTAGCACCCTCAGATGACGCATGCTCCAAGTTCACAGTCGTTCTATTGTAAGGCAACTCGTTGGCGCAACAATGCGCGCTGCTGAATTGAAGAGGAGGAGAAATTCTCCACTTCGTCCATGGTCGAGCTCATTGCATGCATATGCTTAGAGTTCACTGAAATATTCGTGTGAAATAATGAATCCCGTTTGAGACGCAAATCCTTTCCTCATTGCAACCATAGACAAAACGGCATTCCACAATAGCGTGACGCCTCTCAACGGATATGTTCTCGGATGCTTCCGTTTCTTTTCTTTGCGTGGTAAAGGGTTCTGGACTCCGGCTTGAGTCATCGTAGCGATCGCTATTCGTGCAGAGTGCGTTTCCGCTGTATTCGAAATGTGCGTAGGGAGGAGTCGACGTTTCTTGACTTGATCTCGAGTCTAGATTTTCCTCATGGTACGTTTTTCACCATGGACAGCATCGCGTCCCATAAACTCTCTTCAGTTCAAAAAACAGCAGAGAACGGAGGGTGAGTCATCGTATTCAACCCCATTTATTCTGCATCTATCAAACCGATAGAGGACGTCATCGGGGCCGTGAAATGAAGCAGATGGAGAGATTTCGAATGGGACAACTGCACCTAGTTATGCTGCGGGCGGATTACCCGGCGAGGGGATCGTCCAGAAGAAGCCCACGATCGAAGAGCACGACACCAGGCGTGAATACCAAGGGGCTCATCGCGAGGAGCCCTCTTTACCCGCCGAGGGCCTGTACCAAGCGATGAAGCAAGCATTCACGCGTCACGTGACGGTCCTCAGAGGAGGAGAAGGTCCAAATGATATATAGGAACACCTTAGCAGGTTCAAGGGCGCCCGTACGCGGGACGCACCGAGCCTGCACACAGAGAAGATGAAAATAGGAAGCGAAACGAAGATCGCATCTTGGGCCAGTCCATTTCATCGTTCGACAGCAACTCGGAATCTAGAAATCAGATCTTGAACGCTGCCACCGATACCCTTCGACTGCTGACAACGCTGCTGGAGGGAAAGGAAAGACCGGCGTATTTAAAGCCAAAGGTCAGCGAAGCGGAAAGGAGGCTGTCGCAGAATTATCCCCCAACGACTAATGTTCGTGGCAATGGGAAGAGACCCAAAATTTAGTTTCTACACCCGAGTCAGCTGACTGGACCGGTTCCACTTTATTCTGAAATAGGTGTGAAGCGATGCTCACTTTGGATGAAGTTTAAGGAAACTGACCGCTCGTTGCGTCGGGGCGATGGATCTTTGTCGACGCCTTCCACGACCGAAAAACCAACCAAGCCCACAACCACTGCTTCAATGAATAGCGCAACGAACGCTCTGCAATCAGCAATTCAAAGAACACCACACCTCATCCGTCACTACATAGAGAAACTCACTGTCCACATCCCGGAACAGAGGGCGCGAAGCCTATGGACGAATTCTCGCGATTAAAGACAGTTGTAAAACGCCGGAGGACAAGGTCGCCAATCACAACAAGTGCACCTGTGGGCGAGAGAACCTCTAGGCCCAAGCAATAGTACAGCTCTCCAGCGAGTTCCACTCTTATTAGATATGTGTCGCGCGAGATGTTCAGCGTCGCGTCACTGTCGAATCTTATTGTTATGTCCGGGAAACTACGGTATGCGGCATCCGAGAGGAGCGTACAGCTAGGTGCCTCCGACCAGAACCTGCTATGGCACAGGTGGGCGTCAGCTGCACAGACAACTGACTTGATTTCCTGAATCACTTTGGTGAATGCTTCGCCACCTAACGCCATAAGCGTTGTGCCAGAGTCGAAGACCACTGGATCGGCATATGAGCGCAAGTTGGATCCATTTGGGCCAACACGGAACTCCTTGACGCTGGCTGCATAATATGGGACAAGGCTCCGAGGAAGATACCGTACCCAAGAGTAGGGTCCCCGTCGAAAACGCGTGTCCGCCTCTGCGCCGAGAATGAGAGCGCCACCGGTATCCGATAGGCAAATACTAAAGATATTCCTCGCAACCACGCCCTCCTCGAACATGATGTCGAACAGCGGTTTCGGGCATGATGGAGAGCATGCTGCTTCCTGGAATGCGAGCCCCCAAATGCCACCCACATTGCGCCGTTCGAACGTTGGAGAGTCATACAAAATCGCCGTGTAAAATGCTTTTCGAACGCTCAGCCCTGCACCGGGCAAACTCACAGGGCCTTGATGCAACGCTCCAAACACGTAGGAACCGTCCGCATACGACAATATCATGCCGCAGCTTTCAGGATCAAGAAACGAGCAGCATGCTTCGTTCCTGCGAGAGCATGCTCCACAGAGCCCGCTGCAAGTCCCCGATAGACATACGCTGGAGTCGCTGCAGGGAACCCTGGTGGCATTCCAGTCCGATAATCGTATAATGCCGTCACTCCGCGGACAGTCTAGGCATCGTGACACTGCGAAGGCCAGGTTGGCGCTCCCCGTGTCAATCTGAACGCCAATCTCCTGACCATCTACACCCAACCGGGCGTAGTATTCACCAAGTGGAAGAAGCTCGCCGTGTAGCGGCTCAACGGCGCCAGCGCGGAATACCGCAGCCGCAGAGGCCCGCTGCACCGCTGGGGCAAAGTTCGCTCCGCCTGCACTCGAACCAAGCGCACCCTCGAGCCCGGCCCGCACGTGCTGGTACTTGAGCAAAGCGGGCCGCACTTCGGCAACTTTCTGGTGGCGTTTCTCGAGGGGTAGCACCCGTGTTGCTGCAGCGGCCGCAAGAGTCAGCGCCTCACAGAGCATCACTGCCCATAAGAGAACGGCCAACACCAGCCGCACAGCGCTACTAGTCAAGTGCATGATAACTGATGCAGAGAGGCTTAAGTTCAGAAAGCTATGACGCCCAGTAACGTGAAGCGTCACGATGAAGCAATCGTATGAGAGAAAATACAGTATGCTACATCGGCGAGATGCGCTGAATCCGGCACTTGTGGCGCACACTATACGACCAGATTTGTATTGCTGCTGCAGAATCACTGTAGGCGTGCTGGTGATCCGCGGCGAGGGCGTCAGGGCATGATCACCTTTTGAGAAAACTATGTAATCAAATGTATCAAGCGGACAGGTGCAAATCGATCACAGACAGCATCCTAGGAGCCTCTAGTTTGATGCGATTCCCTTTCTGAACATTTATGGAGTCTCCTGTACTAAACGAACCCAGCCTCAGAGCGCTCCGATCGCATTCCGAGGAGCATTCCAGCTGACTGCGGACGTAAAAGCAGGTATATTGCCGCACTGTATGCACATTCGTCGCTGTTTCTGACTCAGAGGCTGCGGATGGGAACTGCACACGAGTCACTTGTTGTCGCAACCTGGGAGTTCTCGCAAAGCGGAGTCGAAAGCTGTTTTGACTGCCTTCGGAAAGGTGGAAAACCGCTCGACGCAGTTGAAACTGGCATACACGTTGTAGAACTCGAACCGACTGTGACCTCAGTCGGATACGGAGGCCTGCCGAACGCGAACGGCGAACTAGAGCTCGACGCAGCCATCACGGACGGTGCCCACTTCGGGGCTGTGTTTGCTTTGAGGGGATATCGCAGCGCGATCGGGATCGCTCGGGGAGTTCTGGAGCGCAGCGAGCATACGGCACTAGCGGGCAACGGCGCTGTGAACTTTGCCCAGGAAGTTCTCGGTGAAGCACCCTTGCCCGATTCGGAGCTGCTAACCGAACACGCTCGACGCCGTCTGGCGGAATACCGAGCCGGCAGGTTCCAAGGACGGCCCAATGAATCGCATGACACCGTAGGGATGATAGCGGCTCAAAGCACAGGTGATATTGCCGCCGGCTGCGCCACTTCGGGATACCCGTTCAAGCGACCCGGCCGAGTGGGCGACTCACCGCTACCCGGCGGCGGACTTTTCTGTGAATCGGGGCTGGGGGCGGCGGTAGCTACTGGTGATGGTGACGACCTCATGCGTCTGTGCCCGACGCATCTCATTGTCGAACTCATGCGAAATGGACAGAGTCCCCAGCGCGCATGTGAAGAGGCCGTTCAGCGGGTCATGAGATACCGTGAGCAGACAGGTCGAGATTGCCGTGGCGCGTTCATTGCCGTGCGCTGTGATGCCCTCGCTTGGGGTGCACATGCGACGCACGAAGGCTTCGTGGTTGCCCATGCCGATGGTCGACGCATGGATCAATCATTGCTTATACCTGTTGAGGTACCCGAAGCGAGGAACAAGCCCTGGCGACGCGTCTGTGTCTAGGCTTGCCGATGGTCGACACATGAATCCTGCATTGCTTGTATCTGTTAAAGTACCCGAGGCGAGGAACAAGCCCTGGCGACGCATTTGTGTCTAGGTTTGAGCCGCGTAATGTGGGGTCAGTATCTTTCATGGTGCAAGATCGATGCATCAAACCTGAATCCTAAGCTGCATGAGAATTATCTGCAACCGAAAACAGGAGCTCCGTTCATGTATGTATGCTTCCACGTTGCGCACGCAGCAAAGCAGTCGTACAGCTCGGGACAGAGAATGGGTCCGTCCAGAGATCATTCCGGTGCGTCTGCAAGCGTAGGTGCTCACTGCACCGCCGGAAACACGAACGATGCTGTCGCGTTTTAGAGACAGAACGGCCTTTCGTCGCCATGACGGGCGTCGACTCAAAGCATGTGGCGTCGATGCATCTGTGACGCAATGCTGCCGCATACAATCATTCTCTCGAGGGTTCCGTGCTTTGCTGTGTGCTTCCTTCTGTAAAGCGTTCAGAATATGCATGGCATCTCGCGATATACCGGTGGACTTTTTCAGCAACACTTCGAGAGCGCCGTTCCGCCTGATGGAGCGGCAGCTCACAATTTGCACACGGGACGCTCACACGAGAATTACGACGTTCATGAACTCAGAAGCGCGAGCATCCGATCAACCGCGAAAACCCTACGTTTACAAGCGCGTTGTTCCCTAAGGAATTGATCCGCTGAGTTTGGCACAGATGGCTCCGCCAAAGTTTATTCATCGCTTCTACGGACTAGCCTCTGCGAGTGTGTTATATTAAAAGGCTAGGTGGCGTGATTTATGATCCAAATGCGTCACAGGAACGTCCTGTAATGAGGACGACTCTGCATCCTGTGCGGAAACGCGGCACGCGCTTCTGCATGAGGCACTATTCGTGCACGTTGCCCGCGCACGTGTCGTCTCGAAAAGGCCACCCTGACGCTGAGACGAGCATGTGGCAACGGCGGGAGCGGCACGCACCACCCATCCTCATACCTTGCGCAGAATGGATGACGGATATCCCGACGGAGCTTTCAATACTGCTCGAGCGTAGAGCGCTCCACTGAGAACGGTGGTGGACCCCACGACCCAGCAGAGCGCCTGCAGAACAGGGTCGTCTTCACCGGTACCCATTGCTGCTCCCAAACTCGCATACGAGATGGTGCAGAACTGCCCGAAAGTATTCAGCTTGCTGATAAACAGCGGCGCTACTCGATATGGCCAGGCGTCGCTGCTCTGCGAACGCGCAGGTTGCCCAACTGCGGCGTCCCGACGACGCGCTTCACGATAGAGCTTCACTGCAAAGTAGGCTCCACCCAGGATGAGGAGCGAGTCTCGAGCCAGAAACACACCGACAAGCCCAAGCGGGAGGACACCCTTCGCACTCAGGGCAGCAGCCGTTGCATTGATCACTACTTTGTCCGCCACGGGGTCGAGTATGGACCCCAGCGTCGTCACCTTTTGGTACTTTCTGGCCAAGTATCCGTCCAGAACGTCGCTAACACCTGCTGCTGCTACGGCCAAGGCAGCTATACTATAGTAATCGTTTACTATTAGGCCCCCAATAACAGGCGCCGTCACAAGTCGAGCCAGAGAAACCAGGTTTGCGGCGTGCATGGCAAGAGCGAACGATAGCCATTCGCGTTCGGGATCGCACGTGGAATAGAAATGCCGTGTAGATGCTTCGATAATAGGCGATACTTTGGAGGATCCGTTGTCGATGCATCGATAATGAGCGATGCTTTGAAGGATGCAGTATAGATGCTTCGATAATAGGCGATACTTTGGAGGATCCGTTGTCGATGCATCGATAATGAGCGATGCTTTGAAGGATGCAGTATAGATGCTTCGATAATAGGCGATACTTTGGAGGATCCGTTGTCGATGCATCGATAATGAGCGATGCTTTGAAGGATGCAGTATAGATGCTTCGATAATAGGCGATACTTTGGAGGATCCGTTGTCGATGCATCGATAATGAGCGATGCTTTGAAGGATGCTGGAATCTGGAGGGAAACAGCTTGCTCTGCCGTGCTTGGTGCCCACAGAAGTTCCGCATGGAACAGAACTGCCGTGCCGATACATCGATTGCGAGCGACGCTTTGAGGGATTATGTGCGGTTTTTATGGTGTAATGTCGATGCATCGAAACAAGCATATCCAAAAGTCCTGTTCAAGGGCTGGAAGCATCAGACTCCAGCAGCGAGGTCGCTACAGCAGCAACGAGCGTTATCTCTTTGGCAATATCGCAGAGAGAGCAGGGTGTTACCTAGTATGTTCTCCTCAGCAAAAGGTGTGGCCAACTGTTGCTGGGCTCTATATAATGCCCTGAGCACATGGTGAACTCGCGTCTCGCCACAGGAGGCACTTTCTTGAATGTCTTGGTTTTCGTATGACACGTTAAGGCTGGCAAGTTTCGCTGTAGTACATCAACTTTCGACCCCCTTTAGTCTCCACGCGAGCGTTCCGAGTCCACCATAGGGAGCTACGATGCGAATAGGTCGTACGACTCCTGTCCAATGCTGTAGGATGGAGGGACCTCTGTTAGAACGCCGCCGAAGACTCCCATACGACCTCTTAACAAGGGACGTTGACAGCACCGTGGTTGGAGCGCGACGACTGTCAGAGCACCAACGGTGTTCTTCATTGAGAAGTTGCAGAACAAGTTCAGCACCGCAGTATTCACAGAGAGTGCTCGACGAGCTCTGTCAAGGACGCTTCTCCACTCGGAACTGATGCACTGGGCTGGCCGCCGCTAGCACGGTCCGAGCGGCACGGGCATCTGTGCAAGCCGCTCGATCCAACAATCCTACACTACAAAACATGCAATCTGTACGCTTACGTCATCCGTAGAAGGCACCAGACCGCGCCTTGAAATGCTGTCCTATGTGGTGACTCACTCGCACATTTTGCCAGCAACAAGGCGGCTCCGATGCATGTAGTGAATCCGCTCAATGAGGACACTTCGATGGTGTTCGCTGGCCCTTGTATGCAGGTAAGCGTGCAGCTCGAAATGGAAGCCTTTCCCTGCCGGTCTGTGAACATGATAGCTCAATGCATACGCCATCGATTTCAGGAGGATATTGCAAATCGGCTACAGGAACGGCATCGCGAACCCAAGGAGCAACAGGCGGGTCAGTATGACCGGAAACAGCAGCGCACGTCCATGGCCCTCCTCCCGGGAGCGCTGGACTGTTTAGAGGTGGGATTTTCGCCTCGCGTTTATTCTGCCGTGGGTCTTTCCAATAGTTGTGCCGCTATCTTGTCTTTACCGCGCAGTATAGAGCGAAACTATGCGCGCCCGGCAGGGTTACTATACAGGTTGGGTCGTTCGCACTCACCTGGGTATGCGTTGCCTACACAAAGTACGGAGCGCATCCACGAGTGTCTCCGAAGCGGGTGCCGCAGTTCGTTTTTTTCGAACGGCATTGCAAGTATCCTGTGCTTCATCCGATCGAAAGCACCATCCGCGAACACCTTGTGATACTGGTCTCTATCACTCAACCGATCAGTTCCATACGGAAGCGCTGTATAAAAATCAGAGCGAACAGCGTCTGGGGTTCAAAGTCGTTAAAGGGTCGGCCCCTCTCAAAAATTCACTGAATGACTGCAGCTCAATGAATCTGACTGAGTTTTCAGTTGCCTACGACCAGAGCGCAAGCAGGTCTTTCACAGTGACGAGCGTGCTGTTTCCAAAACCATCAAGGATCATCTTGTGGATTCTTTCTTCCCCGGGAGGCCGTCGAGCGGAAACTGTGGAGCGTTGCTTTAGCGATGCGTGGGTATTCCCAAAGGAACACGTACCACCATACCAGAATAAGCACTGATGTGATTATCGCTGAGTATGGACGGAATGGTAACAGGCACCAAGAAAATGTGATGCAAGCTTCACCAAAAAGCAAAATAGTCCACGGCTGGCACCAGGGAGGTTTCAGTGCTCGGTAAACTTGCAGAGCATCCTGAGCAGCTGCACGAACTGTGCGACGCCGGAGCGGAGGTTCACGTAGCTGCAAATGTAGGTGGGTAGAGCCCCGTGACTTGCCACGGCACCTCAGAGACAGCCGCTTTACAGGACATCTCAGCCGTTTTAGGCGGGCACAAGCCTTTGGAACATATGAGGTTCGGTGAGCCGCACAGTCTGCAACAGCGAACCCGAAAAACAGCGTCCACGGCATGCTTTCACAGCGCACTATCTGGCTGCCTTCCGGAGCGAATGGAAGCCCTGAGTACTCAATTCGAGTACTGTTCCCACTTCTGTTCCCAGCTTGTCTGACAAAGCCAAGAACGCCTCCTGTAACGCATTCAACGAGCAAGGTAAATGCTCCAACGCTTCGGAGCGAGGCAGGACGTGCTCCTCAAACGCTTTTTTTCACCTAAAGCTAGTGGAGCTCGTCGAGTGAAATTATGCTCTACAGCGGCAGCGTCTACGCCGCTGTAAACCTTAAAATAAACCGACCTCTGTGGTTAACAGGTTTCGCTTACGTAAAGATGCACAGGCAAGCGCAGCGTCCCGAAGCAAAAACGTTCCAGAACTCTAGTATATGCTCAGCAGTTGTTGGTATCGGATGGATCCTGCCGTAGTGCAAGCAGTCCGCACTTTGGGATTCTTTGATCGCGGCCACAGTGTCCGAAGTGACGCTGGACCGAATCTTTTCTCTTCAAGCAGCACATAATCGAGTAGTGAACATGTTCCATAGCTAGTCTGTCTGCAGCCGCGCTGTCTGCATTCGACACGACTCGGGCAGAAAGCCTCTACACCTATGTCAGAGTACAACAGAACAAGCCCACTCATCTATCTCGGGTGTCTACACTAGAATATGGGTCTTCCGACCGCCATCAACATTAGCCTCTGCAGTTTTTTTCTGTGACAGCTTCCTTTTCCATTCTTGTCTCCGGCTTCAAACGCACAGGTCTTTCGCTTCTCTACAGCTCGGTTCACAGCAGCCGAAGGATGTTTACGGCAATGTGCAAGTCCCGATTTCGCCGTTTCAGGTCGCTGTCTAGGCCTTTCATCAACAGACCGAAGTTGCTAACTACACATTGCTTGTCACTTTGATCTTCTTCGTATACTACCTTGGTGTGCACTTTTCTGTGGCGACGCGTGGCTGTCGTCAGGTGTTCCCATTTGTCCACCATAGCTTCTCATCCAAGGGCCGCTCTGTAGCACGTGAACGCCTGCTCGATGTCTCGGTACATGCCGTTGTGAGGTACACAGAGATCGACACGATGCATTTCTCCGTTTCCGCGCATGGTACCGCACTTAACGATACAAGGCTTCTTCTGTACGATCCTTCAGCGAGGGACTTGTGCGCTACACATGCGGAAGCGCACGCAGTGCCATTCTGTTGAGGTTTCGTGGAACGCGATGTTGTCTATGGCGAAACACGGACCGTAACGAAAATCCAGGCTAGAGAAGGAGTCGAGGACCTTCGATCTGTGTACACTCCTTTCGTGCAAAGCGGTGAAGCGTTCTCCACTATAATTGATCGCTGCGACAACTCAAGTCCGAGTCCAAGCCCCTTTTTCATGCAAACAGAAGAGAAAGGGGCCCCTGGGAGCATATCCCGTAAGTGCTATCATGCTGTTGATGTCGAATGCCGTTTCTTCGATGGCTACATGGAAAGTAGGATACGTCTTTCGAAGGAAGTCGATTATTTGGCATGAGAAATTTAGTGAACGGTCCGCATTAGCTTGTGAACAAGTTGTCAAGGGACAACGTCGAGTTCGTTTCATCGTCAATCCAGCGACCCGCATTGCTGCGCTTTCAGTCTGCTTTGAAACAGAAATAGAACGGTTTGAGAATCCGTAATTTGAACATGCTTCGCGTAAGAACAGGGAAAGAGTGTAGGCTCATGCGTATGAGTTTGATATGATATCGTTCATGTTTACGAATCCTTCTTCAAGGGCATCGCAACGTATCTTATTTCCGGTGACGTAAAGAATTCAAGCGGCAGAGCCTCGGAGCCGTTCCAGAAGGACGACCGAGAATCCTGAAACTACGTTTGCATCCGTAAACCCTTATTGATGCTCCTCAATTATAGAGGCTTTTGCATCTACGAAAAGTTTGAGAAAAATCGAAAGAGAACAATAAAGCGTGCCGTTCTTTATTCCATCTCAATTTAACCGAAGTCCAGTGGCTGCGGGCTTGCAAGTAGCGTCGTGCGTTTGTCCAGCCTCGGTTACGCTGTTCGTCGCTGCAGTGCGTTTGGTTGGTGAGTGTTTTTTCCATGCCGACGCTAGAAACCGTCAGTACAGAGGCGTTGGTGCAGCGCGGCATCACGCTCTTTCGAAAGTGCTTTCCAAACTCTGGGGAACCAACTGTCGCGAGCGCCGCACCGGGCCGTGTGAACCTCATTGGCGAGCACACGGACTACAACGAGGGCTTCGTGCTACCTATGGCACTCGAGGACCGTGAAACCGTTTTTGTGGGAACCTCTTTCCTGGACTCAGGCTTTGGGTCCCTTCCAAGGGCACGCCTGGTTTCCGAGCTTTGTCCTGACCAGCCTGTGGAGTTCGCGCTTCGAAACATATCTCCAGGAGAGGCGTACGCTGGCCCGGCCTGGGCAAACTATATTCGAGGAATGGTCGCTCAGTTTCTGGAGCGATCTGTGCGGGTGCCGTCTTTTGACGCAGTCGTGGTGTCGGAGGTGCCGCTCGGAGGTGGAGTCTCGTCGTCCGCTGCGCTAGAGATGGCGTGCGCGGTTTTTCTCCAGGAGATAACAGGTGTTTCCCTCGACCCAGTGGAGCGTGCTCGCATGGGTCAGCGGGTAGAGCATTTATATGCCGGTGTGCCCAGCGGTATCATGGATCAGCTGATCTCCGCTGCAGGCGTCGCAGGTTCGGCGCTCCTGATCGACTGCCGGACCTTGGAAACACGAGCGATCCCTCTGGATGACCCAGAGATGGTTATTGTTGTTGTGAATAGCAACGTGAAGCATTCTCTAGCGGACGGGGAGTATGGGCGAAGGCGAAGAACATGCGAGCAGGCGGCAGCGGCCTTGAATGTCGCTTCACTGCGCGATGCGACTAGAGAGCAGCTCGAGGCGAGTCGGACGCGAGGTATTTTGGGTCCACCCGAAGAGAAAGTCTACGAGCGAGCGCTCCACGTGATTGAGGAAAACAACAGGGTCCTGCATGCTGTGAGCGCTCTCCAGGAGCGCGACTACGTGCGCTTCGGAAAACTCATGTACGAGAGTCACGAGTCGCTTCGGACCAACTACCAAGTGAGTTGCGATGAAATCGATGCTCTTGTGGAGATAGCTCGCCAAGTGCCCGGAGTCTACGGCAGCCGCATGACGGGAGGCGGTTTTGGCGGATGCACGGTGACGCTTGTACGTGCGGACGCGGTAGCGATGCTCCTTGAACGTATTGAGGCACTTTATCCGAAGCGCACTGGAAAGCATCCGACTAGCTTCATAAGCAAACCCGGTCCTGGTTCACGGCCGCTGGCGATTGAACACTCCTAGGAACGTAAGGCGAGCTATACGCTTCGTCGTTTACCAGACATCCCCAAAGCGCCCGAGAATAGTTTGCGCTTCGGTGATGTCCTTCTGGACTTTTCGCCGCCGGTAAAATATCGGACAGTCGCCGTTACTGCAGAGCACGTCCTGGATACAAGAACCCATACACTCCTGGCACTGTGTCCATAGCGCGCTGAACAGCTGCTCGAGCTCTGCTGTCTGCTTGAGATGACGCAGATACGTCTCCGCCTCAAAGTCCCTGCAGTGTTCGCAGAGGGCACTTCCTTTGAGGCCTCGTTTCTGTAACTCGGCCTCATTGATGCCGGCGCGGCAGCGGACACACTGGAGGCGGAACTTTGCAAACTTCATAATGCCGCTTCCGGTTCTCGGCGTTGCGACTTGGATACTGCGAGTATGCGCGCCGCTGAAGAGCGTCTCTGGTCTTTTCATGACCGCAGAAAAAATGCGCTCAAGGGGTTTTCGCAGCATATTTTCTAGGTAGTAGTGAGCATCGATGGGGATGCTGTTCTCGAGAACGTATATCGGGTCCTCAGCACGGGTGTAGGCCTTTTCGTTCTTTGTTGCTCCCTTGATAATGACGTACGGAACCCGATCGCCCAAGGACGGGGCAGAGCCTGAGTCGCGTTTCCGCAACTTCTCCACCAGGAAAACGTGCGCCTGCTTGGCTTCGTAGTCAGTTGTGGCTCGAGTAAGTGTCTTGGAGACAACCAGCAGGGAGAGATCGATACGGTTTTGCAGCAAATCGGACACGATCTTCTTCACAAACTCGATCGCTCCGTCCACATCCTGCTCAATAAGCAACTTCTGTAGCACGGTGTCCACCACGTTCGCGACAAGCCGGCAATTGTCGCGCCGCACGGACTCGATGCCTTTGCAGTCCATCTTATCGTGCCGCTCGAGTCTCGTCCAGTAGAGACCAGCGTAGCGTTTCTTTGAAATCAGCAGATACGGATAGTACACTTTTTCGAACTCCAGTCTAACTGGAGGCGGAAAGATGTTTGTCAGCTGCTTTGCGGCTTCGCGGCCGAGCTCCATCACCTGTTCCAGAGTCGCGTGATCGTTGAATTTGACCATCACTGAGTCCGTATCGCCATAGATCACCTCGGCACCCGGATAGAGCCGCTCGACCGTGCTCCTCGTTAGTTCAATCATATTGCGGCCGTACGACGTGACAGAGGCTGAAATCTCCATGCAGGGCAGCTTACCCACGGAGGCTCCCGTGAACCCGTATACAGCGTTTGCCGATATTTTCAACGCAAGTTGGCGGCCATTCAGAACCTCTCGGAGAAACGGATCCGTCGCGTTTTGCATGTCCCTCTTTGCTGCCTTCCGCGATGCCAGAAACTCCTCGAGCATCTCACTGAGAATGCCCTTACGTACGGACGGTTTCACAAAGCAGTGGCCCAGAGGCGTGCGGATGTAGTCGTCAGGTTTCAGCTTCGGGACATCCGACTCGTGCACGAGTGTCGAATAGCAGAGATTGTAAGCCATCATGATGGAGGGATACAGCGAGGCGAAGTCCATGGTGGCTATTGGTGTTCGGTAGAAGCCCTTCTTTGGCTCGATCACCGTGGCGCCCTCGTACTGCGGACCGCCGTCGCCACTGCGCCCCCCAGCTTCCGTGCGGGGCAGGTCAGGGACGAGCAGGTCAGCTTCGTGCGCCTTGCGGTGCAGGAGCGACACAACTTTCACCATGTGACCCCGGCTGAGCAACCAGTCCAGCGGAACACCAGTCACACGAGCGAGCTCCATATAGTTCGTCAACGACATGAGCTTGTCCATCAGCCGCAGCGGTAGATAGGCATCTTTGAGGCAATAAACCGCAAGACGCCGCCGCGTATGCTCGTTACCTGCCTGCAAATCGGTGATGATAGAGTAATGGACGTCCTCCTTCTGTTCGTTGAGGAACTCTGATGACACCGAGTTCAGCGAATACGAGCGCAGCTTGTGATCGCGAATGATCACCTGCAGCATGTCCATGATGACTCGACCCTCAATGGAGAACGTCATGCTCTCGTGCGTACCAAAAGCGCTCGATGAAAGACGCGTCCGACGCATGGTTGTGCGTTCGCGACACATACGTCCCAGGTAGGGGAAGCGACTCGCACCAATTGCAGACGCTCTATTCAAAAGGTAGGGTAGATCAAAATTCACAATATTGTATCCTGTAATGATATCTGGATCGGCAGCAACCAGAAAGTTCCGAAAGCTCTGCAAAAGCTCCTGTTCGCGGTTGAGGGAAATCACCTGCACACCGGCGACTGGTGCACAGGAGCCGAGCGTGAAGATAGCGCGCACGAGAGGCTCCGTCTTCCCGTACTCCCCGAGGTGACAGCCTATTTGGATGACGCTGTCATTTTCGGGTTCTGGGAAGATTCCTTTTCTTCCAGCGCACTCGATGTCGAACGAGAGTATTCTAAACGCAGCCGTTCGCAGCCACTCCCCGCTGGGTGGGTGGCACACCACTGATTGCCAGTGTGCTTCGGCAACGATCTGCGCATAACTCGGGCTCAGCGCATTCGAGACCACTGTATAGGAACCAGCAGGTACTTCGATCCACGAGCAGCCCATCATTTTGGTATCGATCATGAAGCGCAGCACGAAGTCGACTGATGACTCGAACACATCGAACATGCGACCCAAGACAGAGCCCTGACTGAGCAGTCCTGCCGCCACGCGCACCAGGTCCGGAGTACGCACGGTAATGCGCAGGAACTCGCTATCGTCTTCGCCCGGCTTGTAGTACAAGACGGAGCGGCGTCGAACCCGCTCGACACCCAGGATACAATCCCCGGCGCAGTCGGCAACGCGGCCCATTGTTCGGCACTTGTGCTCCAGTTCGGCTCGAAGCTCGCCAAGAGCGCCGTCCCCGAAACCCTTCGGCGCCGATGCATAGAAGTACGGAGCAAAGCCCTGCACACACAGGAGCACAGACTCGCCACTCAGCGTAACACCGTAGACACGAACCGTTGTGTGCGGCTCAGCAGCGCGATGCCGCTCTACCACATAGTCGCATGTCACCTGGTTAAATAAAAGCGATTCGGAGGCACTCAGGAGGCTCGTCCGAGCAGCAGGGCGACCGCAAAGCCGCCTGAAGAACTCGATAGACTCTTGGTCCGTCTCGTGACCCGAGAGCGCGCCCCCGGTCGTTTCCAACACAGGCTCACAATTCGTAAGGTAAGCCGCCTCATCGACGTCTACCTCAAAGCCGTCATCATCGAGAGCATCGTTCGGTTCGTAGGGATCCGGCGAGAACTGCTGCGGCACCATAGCTGGACGGCAGCAACGAGGCTTTTCAAAAAGATACCGGTGGCGGCGCTCGTTCCGCTGCTGCGCAATGGCTTGGCGGCAGTGGCGGCTATACTCGTGTCAGATGAAAATAGAATACGAAAATACTTGCTTTGTTCTTAACTTTCGATTTTTCTTCCGGACTTTCTAGATCCACAGACTCGGCATACGAATCACAGCAATAGGGGCTTCCGGATAAACATCTGCTTTTAGAAGTCTGGTTCTTCTTCCCGGAGTGGCTCATTCGACTCTTTGGCGCTGGAACTCGTTACATTACCGGAATCAAACTGATTCGCGACGCCCTCTAAAAAGGGTTTCTAAATAACCGATATCATGATCGAATTTTTACGTAAAAAACTCCACGCTTCTCGATTCTTTAGGAATGGCGTGCTCAAATCAGACTTTACTCACGTTTTCCGCTTTCTGTATCAAGGAAACTTGATGGTGCAGCGATGCGCGCTGCTGGATAGGTCAGGAAACGTAATCGGCATCGTCACTCGACGATTTCTTCGCAAGCTCCTGCAGAAAGTTCATCGAAATCCTCATATCAAGCAACGGATTCCGTTCGCACGACGAAGCCTCCTCGTATCGTTGTTCGCAACGAAACGGCATTTGTCAGCAGCCTGATACCCCTCACGTGATATGCTCCCTGAGGTTGCGCTTTCTTTTGTCTGCACAGAAAAGCACCACAGACTCGTGCCTAAGTCATTCTAGCGACGGCCCCCAGTACAAAGTGTTTCACCGCTTTGCCAAGGGAGCATAGACTGATAGAAATCCTCGACTTCTTCGCCGGGGAGGTCTATGAGCGGAAAAGTACGCATTGCGACTCTGAACCATCTCAGCGTCATCTCTCTCGGCGCGTGATTGAGTCGTTGACGTAAAAGTGAATGCACGAGGACGTAGTCATCAGCCTGGACGACGTGAAGGTTCTCTCTGTGACAGGTGCTTCTTCGCAGATCATAGGCTCGTCGGATGAAAAGACAGTGAGAAGCCTCAGTCGAGTACCTCCCAAAGGAGACGATGGCGAGAAGATGATGGATCTGGCGCCTTCGAGTAACCCGCCAACGAGAGCGATTCTACACTTTCGCATCTGAATTGATGCTCCGCAGCTCCCGTAGGGGAGAGATCTTCTCCAGTTTTTAACGCACTTACGGGTCGCTGCTACGACAACCTCGATTCGCGACTTTTTCGCTTCATTGTGGAGATGAATGCCTGTGCAAAGGCGGCGTAGATGCGTTCGAGGCTCTAAAAGTAACGTGGAAGAAGAATAGTAGCTGATTGATAGCATGGAGTTCATGAAGCGGATCGCGTACACGTCGTCCAAAGATTCGGCGGAACTCTTGAGTCGCTTCAGGAAAGCCAAGCGACGGAAGGCAGAGAAAACTGCGAATGGGAAGAGAAGGGGACGAACGAGACGGCCTCGGTGCGACGAAGAGGCGCGGTGTCCTTCCTCGAGATTGATGGTGTGGGAGTAGGCATCATGATCAATAGCGAACGTCTTGCAACCGTCCGACCTGAGACGAGCCCCTGATCCCAAAAGGAATCACGCCGTGGAGCAAGGAGCTATACAGAAGTGTGGCCTCGCGAACTTGGCCTCCATAGCGATTTGCATCGGTCTGGACCCAGAGAGAGCGAACCTCCACACCTGTGCTTTCATGAGTTTCGAAGAAAAACCCGATTCACCTGGGATAATCGACGACTTACTGGAAGCTCGAATTCCGTCCTATTCGTGTTTCAACTACAATCTTAGGTCCTAAGCGTGTGCCTAGCATCTTCGTCTCAGCAAACGGGAGCAAACTAGAAAATAGTTCGACCAGCAGGCAAGTGATACGGAAGGGCGTCACAGGCTCCTTAGCCGCAATGTCGCAATTGAGTGGACCATGTGGAAACTGTGCCCATGACTGTATATATTTCTTCAATGACCGTTACCCTGGTAGGCACGTTTTGTGGGGAGGGCACTCAGGAACCAAACAGCATGCAGGGACGCCGACTGTGAGCTATTGAATGGACCAGCGTGTGCTTGCACCTGCTGCGGACGGAGTGCTCTAGGATGGGACCTTTCAAAAGAAGTACCTGATCGTAGAGTACGGTTGTGGGCACGAAACTGGCAGAGGGCATCGAAGAAAGCCCTTTGTAGCCATGAGGAACGCGTCTCGAGCGGTGAAACAAGCGCTCATGCATTACAGGACGGCTCGCAGCGATGGAGCTGTTGTGTAGAGGTGTGAAAAACTGGCCACAGCCAATTTTCAACGCCGCCAAGGGCACAACTATGCTATTTACAACTATGATGGAAATGACAAGCGGAGCGTAAATTGCAGCTTCCTTCTGTGCATGAAGTACGTCGAAAACAAGCGCAAGCAGCGAAATCCTGACCTTCATATTGCTATGAGCATCCTCCAACTGCTCATAACCGAGCTGCAGGGCAGCGAGAGACCGCCATATTTGACGTTCGCAGAAGAGCGAGAGGAAAAGGAATCTTTCGCTAAAATGTCCCGTAAATGCTCTTGTCAATGACAATAGGAAGAGATCCAAACTTAAGAGTGGACGGCTATGCTCTGAGATCTGTCCCATTTTATTCGAACGTGGGTGTGGGCTTTGAAAACGGCGCTGGCAACAGTGCTACCGGGAGAAGCACCCGCCGCGCTAAGCATGAGCTTTTGGCGGGTTCACTTGAGGCCGGCATGGTGTCGGTAACTGTGCGCCTGCGGGACCCGCGGGGAACCAGGGTCTTGCAGATCGATGAGAACCAAACTGTGGAAGGATTGAAGGCCCTTCTCAAGGAGCAGACCGGTTTGAAGTCGTTCCGGATACTGCGGGGCTTTCCACCAAACCTGCTGATCGCAGCGCCTGAGGAGCGAGTCGGCAACGTGTTGGAAAGCGGTGACCTTCTTACTATCGAGGCCGCACAGCAGCAGCAGCAGGACGTTTATAGCGCCGCTAGTGGTAGCGGTAGTGCCGGCAGTAGTGGTTTTGGTGCCTATGGCGCTGATCGTAGTATACACGACCCGGCTTGCCAGGAAGCGTCCACGCAGGCCCGCCCCAGCCCGGTACGTTCAGCAGTCGCGTCACCACACGGGCCGCTTGCAGCGACAGCGCCGAGCTTTGAACGCGTCGTGGTCCCCGATGACAACAGTTGCCTCTTTCGGGCGGTCGCGTTTGTGCTGAAACAGCTGCTGGGAGGCATCGAATTGTTACCGGAAGAGCTCCGGGAGCTGGTCGCGCAGGAAGTTGCGGCCGATCCTTGGACCTACAATGATGCTGTTCTTGGTAAAACGAATGAGGAGTATCAGGACTGGATTAAGCGCCCAACGAGCTGGGGCGGAGCTATCGAGCTTGGCATATTTGCGAATCATTTTGGAGTACAGATAGCGAGTTTTGATGTTCGGACAACTCGAATGGATGTTTTCGGCGAAGCTGCAGCGTATCCATCCCGCGTATATCTCTGCTACGACGGCATCCACTACGATCCTCTGGCGCTGCGATCCCACCCAGACGAGTCCACAGACGACCTTTTAACTGTATTTCCCAGTAGTGACGGCGAATCAGAGGCGCTAGCAGCCGAACTGATTCAAACGCTGCACGCGAGCCGTTCCTACACAGACACAGCAAACTTTCTCGTCACATGTCGAGAATGCGGAGCCCAGCTTCGCGGAGAGGCGGGAGCTCTAGAACATGCACGCAGCACTGGACACGCAGGCTTCATCGAGCAATGAGTGAAGGGCGCGGCGGCGCATATGCGCCCTTTCAGCGATCACCGTCGTATAGCGAGACCAAATCCACAAATTTTCCTGCAGCAGTACAAGGCAGCGATTCACAGGAATCAGTATTGTGGACATACTCGATCGCTCACCCCGCAGAGATATTGGGTCGCGCTCAGTCGAGTGGCGAGCGCGTTCTTCCCGTCTGCGACCTCGTTGTAGACAGGTACCGCCGCTGGGGCAAGCACCCGCGTGATTCTGGTTCTGGATTCGTGATTCTTTTTCCAGCGCAGAGGTAGATTGGAGTCAAGCTCGGAAGTCGAGACCCATTTGGCGATAGAGCACAGGGTTTTCGTCCCATTTGCGGCACTTGATCAAGGTCAGAAGATGAACACGCCTGCCGAGAAGACGCTCCAGCTCCATTCGTGCCTTGACACCGATGGATTTTATGCGAACTCCACCAGCGCCGGCGACTATAGCCTTCTGGCTCTGGCGTTTGACGTAAATAACGCATCCAATGACCACGGAGCCGTCTTCTTTTGATTCCCACCGCTCCGTTTCTACCGCGCACTCGTACGGCAGCTCCTGGCGCAGCTGCAGGTACAGTTGTTCGCGCACCACCTCCGCTGCTAGCAGGCGCTCGGGTATATCGGTGAGTTGCTCACGATCGTAGTGCCATGGCCCCAATGGTGCTAGCTCCGCGATGCGCCTGCGTAGTTCGAAGACGCCCTCTCCAGTCCGGGCGGAGATCTGGTGGACTTCACGGATCCGTTCAGGGCCTCCCATTTCATGTAGAAGACCATCGCGGACGGCATCCAAGTCTTTTCGGGGGATCAGATCGATCTTGTTCACAGCAAGAAGGATAGGCGTTTTCGCTAGCTCTTCTTTGTCGATCCTGGAAAGCCTCTCAGCGATGCTCGTTTCAGCATGACTCAGCTTGCGGAAATGATGATAGCGGTTCCCATCGAGCATGACAAGCACAATGTCGGCGCCTCTGCTCGCTTCCCAGGCACTTTTTACCATAGCTTGGTCAAACTTCCGCTTCGGCAGAAATACGCCAGGGGTGTCGATAAACACAATCTGTGCATGGAGCGTTTCCTCGATGGCAATGCCCCTTACCTGGAACCTCGTCGTCTGCACCTTCGGCGACACAATTGCCACCTTGCTGCCCACCATGGCGTTCACCAAGGTCGACTTCCCGGTATTCGACGGACCAAGAATCGACACGAAGCAGCAGCGCGATTCTGGAGCGACGCTGAGGTCCCCCCGACGGGTTTCGCTCGCCTCCAGGTCCGACCTCCCTTCGCCTCGGACTTTAAGGACGCCTCCAGGGTGTCGCTGCGGTCGTAGGAACCGACTCCCCCGCACCGGCACAACTCGTGAAATGCAAAGAAACTTGTTTTTCGATTGCCGATACGGGAACCCGAGAAGCAGTCCGGACGCTTGCAGAAACATCATAGAGGTCAGAAGGCTAAATGTGCTGGGCGCCGTACACGCATGAGCGATCGGCTTCGGACAATGCGAACGCGTCAAGGCCCTAGCATCCACTTGGCTCAGCTGCTGGCTAGTTGTATGTTCATCGTTTCCGCAACATGTTGCTCCTTGGGGAAGAGACAAGCACGCTCCTTTCTAGGACGCTGTTGGAAGGGGACTGGTGCCGGATGTGCGTTCCGCAGGGGGAACTGCGGCCTCAGAGCTGCGACAGGGTGCTCGTTGCGGGCCTGCAGCTCCGAGTTGGACGCCAGCTCCGACGCAGTCAGGGCTGGGGACAACTTCGGGCAACGAGCCAGCGACGCTGATCAGGGCCGCCCTGTGCACCAAGTAGGCCGTCAAACGGAAGGCGAGCGCTTCGCGGTCCGCCGTGCACTGCGCGTTTTTCTCAAGTTCACTCGCCCGCATACGATGTTAGGAAGTGCGGTTTCCATCTGCTCGCTTTCCTTGATGGGAAGCGTATCTGCCGGGCAGGCTCTAGGTGCAGCCACTTTACCACTTTGGACTCAACTTTTTCCAGTCCTTCTTGTGGGTCTCGTGCCAGCGCTCTTGATGAACATTTATATCGTCGGTCTGAATCAACTGTGTGATATTCCAGTTGACCGTGTGAACAAGCCTTACTTGCCCCTAGCAAGCGGAGAGCTATCGGTTCCCGCTGCAGTTTCCATCGTAGGTATGTGTCTTCTGGGATCGTTTAGCCTAGGCTTCTGGCTTCCACAGAGCACCGCGGCCCTACGTTTTGCACTTGTCGCAAGCTGCATCCTAGGGACGTTATACTCGTTGCCACCGATTCGGTTGAAGCGTTTCCCACTGCTGGCGTCGCTCTGCATTCTAGTCGTAAGAGGTGCGGTCGTGAACATTGGTTTTTACTTGCACGCGCGCTCAGCTGTCATGTCGCTGAGAGGCCCGTGGCTAGCAGAACTTTCCCCACTGATCAAGTTCACGACGGTGTTCTTTGCTGCGTACGGGATCGTGATTGCGTTAATGAAAGATATTCCCGATGCGAAAGGTGATAACCAGCATCAACTCAGCAGTTTCACGCTTCAGTTCGGAGAACGGAACATCTTCCGCTTTTGCGTCACGATGTTGATCTTCATGTTCATCGCTGGCGGTATATTTTGCATGTCGTCGGCGCTCGCGACGGTCCCGCGGCATCGAGCATTTGCGGCAGGCGGTTTTCACTTCTTTGCTGCTGCTTGGCTGCGGTGGAGATCGAGAGCCTCCATGATGGAAGCGCATCGTAGCGACGTGGTGTACAACTTTTACATGGACATTTGGAAGCTCTTTTATCTCGAATATGTAGTTCTACCTCTACTCCTTTAAGCGCCGCGGGCCGCGTGCTTTCCGTACTGGAGCCAGTGCCTCCTAAGAAGATCGCCCTAGTTGATCGAACCCTCGGAAGCGCACATGCTATCTAGGGATGCATCGGTCCATCTTATAAAACCTAGAATCAAAGCCTTCTCTGCGAGTTATGCATGCAGACGAATCTGAAAATTTCAGCCAAATCCAATTGGTGCGCGAGATGCAACGCGAAAGGCTGACATCGCTAATTCGACCCAAGCTTTGATAATGAAATCCTGGCAGGGGCGCTTCATAGGGTAGACGGAGCCCCACCGGTGCCTGCCACAAACTGTACGGGGATTCCAGTCTCATTCTGCGCGTTTCTCATAATCTCGCCACGAACATTCCGTTTTCCACTAGCTCCTGGCTGGCAAGGCACCAGAATGCAGCTGACCCACCGCGCGTTACCATAACGTAGTAACTGCTCGCTCAGATATTGAAGTATGTGGCTGTTTGTCAAGCAGTCGCAGGCCAAATATCCCCTGGTCACGTTCCTTCACTGCTCAGTATGTGAACGATAGCGCGTATGGTTCGAGTCGAGAATATTCATGCGATCCTGCGTGGCGCGTTGCAACACTACTTTCGGGTCAGGCTGACATTGTTTAATAACATGCACGCTCTGTTTCTGCCTTTCGATTGCTTTTCCAAATTTTTTCAGATACTTAGGCTCGGCATTCGAATTGCCGTCATAGGGCTTATGGATTCAGGTTTCGTTTTAGGATTCTTCGTCGTCTTTTCAGTGCGGCTCCTTCGGAGATTTGCGAATGGAGCTTGCGTTTTCATAGGAATCAAGATGATTCGCGACGAATCCGAATAGCAGTTCGTAAAAAACCGACACGATCTCCAATTGATACCAACATGTCTCCATTGTTCTCCTGCCCTTACGTGTAGCATGTGCAAGTCAGGCATTCTTCTCGTTTTCGATGTTTCTGTTTCACGGCAAATTGTGGGCGCAGCGATTCGCACCGGCGGAGTGGCGAGGAAAAATACTTGACGTCTTCCCTTGACTAATGGTACACAGGCTCATGCCAAAGGTTCACTGAACTTGTAACGTCAAACATTTGACTCTCTTCGAGAGACAAATCCTTCTCTCGAAGTGACCGCGAAGATGCAGTCTTCCAGCGCAGCAAATTACATTCACGGGATACGATCCCATAGGCTCCTGTCTCATTTGTTTGAATCGGTAAGGGTCTTGGACTGGGCTTGAGTCATCCCAGCGATTGGCTCCAGTGGAGAGTGAGTAACCATTTTGCACGAAGGAAGCGGGATTCGATCGAAGCACGTCGACTTGATCTCCAGCCTGTTTGATCCTTCCCGTTCGAGTTGCGTCATGCACAACATCGCATCCCACAAATCCTCATTGGAACGGAAAGGCGTGCACTTGGGCGTGCAGCAGTCAGAGTGCTCGCAAAGTGGATCAGAAAGAATCCCGTGCTCTTAGGGTACGGTACTAGGTGCGGAAAGAGAGGGAGGCATCGAGGTGGACATCCTGTACTCGTCAAGGGCATGCACCGAAAGTCGACGTAGACGCTCACACTCCACTAAGCGACACTCGGAGGCGGATGCGTGGTGAAACAGTGGAGAATCCTGACCACAGCCATGTTTCACCTGTTCGGAAGGTGCAACAATGCCGGATTCAAATACGATGAATGTGCCAAGCGAAGCGGGTACCGTAGCATGCGCATGTGATAAAAATGAGGCGAAAACAGCTGGAAAATCTATATCGTTGCCTGAGCGCAAGTGTGGAAACACTTCGACTGCTCGTAACAGAGCTCGGGAAATGGAAAGAATTGCGAATTTAAAGCCTGAGATGAGAATGAGAGAAAATGGAAGCAGTCGCAGAAAAGGTTCCCAACAAAGCTAACGTTGATGACAGTGGGAAGATATCCATACTTTATTGTGTGAGTCTTTTAAGTATCAAAGACTGATTCGATTGTATTCTGGTATAGGTGTTGGACCGCTGCGCGGTCGGGCGTGGCGTGCAGAAATCGAATTTCGCTTGCTGTTCCGGAATCCGCGATTGGCGAAATAACTCAGGACGAATTTCGATTTCTTGAAATTCAATTTCGACGCATGCCGCGCGACCGCGAAACCGGTCTCCGCTTAGTCGGGCAGTGGTTCGATCCGCGTGTCGCGGCTTCGGATGTCTAGTTGCCCGTGTACGGCGCCCTCGCTCCAACACTGATGCAGCCCGGTGCTTGTAAATGGTTGCGCAGTCCTTCGAATGCATCCGTGCCACTGCCCGGAATCCGCTTAGCGCATGGGTGCTAGTTTGCAATCTGGTATCGGTGTGTCAACGCTGGTCGCAGCGCTGGAATTGGTAGTTTTGCGCCTGCTTCTGTACATGCAGATGTCCTTAACGAGTAGAGCGTACTCTTGTTTCAGAGTTTCTACTTTCTAAAGGCGAATGCCTTGCGCGGATCCGCGCTCCCAAACTTAAATCTCCGTCCTAAATTCCCTGGAAAACTCATATTTTCAAGTAAAGAGTTTCCCGTATAGAGATTTCATGTAATATGCCACGCGTCGTGTGGGTTGAAGGTACGGCGACTATCCCTATTGCTGCTCGATGAGCTGCGCTTCGGTTTCCTTCTATTTGTTATACTAAGATTCAGTATGTTTCATGCTCCAAGGGCGCAGCGGACTCCGAAGAACGCAGTTGGAGCGTTGGAGAGTAAAGATCGAGCTCTTCGTGTCATGGGGGCCGTATGAGTCGCGGGTTTCACATGCACGGCGCTCGCTGTACTGCGTAGTAGCTGCACCTGACCAACCAACGCATTAATCGGTCGAATTCGGGGGCAGCGGGATGCTTTATGGTTGGGAATCGATGAGGCTAACCAGAGATTTCGTGGAAACGCGTTTGTAAACTGAGCCCAGGGAAGCAACTACCTGAGCACCTCGCCAAATACTCAACGTTCCACTCATTCTAGACGAGAAATCGCCTCGGGATTGGACGCTTGATCCATCCAGCGACTATCCGAGAGCCAAGCCTAACACTGGTTGTTGGAGCGATGCTGGATGATGTGCCGCAGCCTCGGTCGCCACGCACAGAGACAGAAAGGCCCCACAGCGCCTCTACGGTTCTCGACGGGATACAGCCACACCGAAACGAGACGCAACGGTCTGATTCCCTTAAGCCGGCGATGCATGTTCTCTGAAAAAGCGGGAGAATCGGAACATTAATCGTAGAGCATTCATTGCATTCTTTCCATTGCTTCCTTGATTCTTCCCTGACTGCATGCCGTCTTCTACTGAGACGCAGAAAGTCTATCGGTTATTGCGTCTCCGGCCATTTCTGATTCTGCTCGGCGCGGTCTCCGAAGGAAAGCGACTCCATAGTATGCAAGGAACTCGACGCATTCATGGATCCCCGAAGAGAGAGAAACTGAGTCTTTGAATCTAAAACTGACACGGTATCAGCGTACTATAAAGAAAGAGATTCCGGTTGCCGAACCCGGGGAGCCGCTGAGCTGCTGAGCTGCTTCGACTTTTTGCTCGCAGCATCCGCGCACAATCGTGGTTACTGAATGAAGACTTTTAGGCGCTTGATAACGAAAAGATTCGATACATCGATGCTTATGAGTACTATATGCGCCTGTACTTTAAACACTTGTTTTCGTAGCACGCTTTCCTGGCGTTCAGAGACTTCAGCCGTTTACAAGTGCGCCAGCAATGCGTTCGAAACCGTTACAACACAAAAAAAACAGAAAGCAACGCCGATATTGATCTCTCGCCCGACGGATACTCTGCGCGGATGCCGTACGAGACATGCGTCCGTCGACACCGTTCGATTGCCGCGGCGCACACTTTCATTCATCAGCCAATTATAATCTTGCCATCATCTGTGAATGAATATGTTGGAACTTCAAGATTCAACGGAGCTGGACCTTTCCGCACTCGCCCGCTAACGTCGTAATGACTGCCATGGCACGGGCAGAAGAATCCACCCCAGTCGCCAGCGTTTGCGATTGGAACGCATCCCAGATGGGTGCACACGCCAACTACCACGAGCCACTCCGGGTTGATGGCTCTTGAGGCGTCGGTCTCGGGGTCCCGCAGCGGAGCATTATCATCACGTCGAGCAGCCTCGATCTCCTCTGGTGTGCGATGCCGAATCATCACAGGTTTCCCGCGCCATTTGATCGTCGCGGTTTGGCCCAACGGGACAGCCGACAGGTCGACTTCGACCGTACCAAGCGCAAGCACATCCGCAGAGGCGCTCATGGTGTAGATAAACTTTAAGAGCAGAACACGCACAGCTGAAGCAGCGACAAGCTTCGCCGACCCAAGCATCATATATGTGAAAGCCCGCCTGGTCGGATCGCCACGAGGTAACAAGTGAGGCTCTCGAAAGTACTCGTCCGCGTACCCAACAGGCAAAGCGGTCGACTGCGGTGCGCGACTGGCGACGGCCCCGTCGCCAGCCAGGGGCGCGACGCTATCCGAGCTTGAACTCGTGAGCGCCGCGCGCTGTGACTTTCGCAGCGCCTCAGCCGCCAGAAGTGCACCATTCTGCACCGAACTCAGATGAGATGATGAAGGTTCCGGGCTGCTTAACCGCAAACCTGCGCATGTTACCGAACTTGACAGCAACCTCGCTGTCGCTGCTGCCTCGTAGAGGAGTCGGCGTTCTGGACCACAGCGCACTGGCTCGTTTGCAGCGCGGGGCGCCTCCACAGCGCAGAGCCCCACGCAGCCTAAGAACCCAGAGCGAGAAAGGATGTGCGTAGTTTGTACGCTTCGTCGAAAGGCTCTTAGAAGCGCAGCTGTCGTCTGCATTAGTGAACTGCTTCTAAAACGCTGACAAGAAGCGCGACGCTGTGCGCTGCTCGCGCAAACGGATCGCCGCCGACGGCGCAGAACGGCTTGGGATATGCTATGACGACCTCGAACGCACTGAGCGGTGGCAAGCCGTCACGGCCATCCCCGCCTGAGAAGGGCTCTTTTCCGCTAGACCGCGAAGGGCTATGTGCAGACTTTGCCCGGGCTGTGATTCGGTGCCTGCGGGAGCGCGAGGGCCGGACAGCGGCGTGCCGCGGTGAAGAGCTGGCCTATCTCGAGTGTCGCATGAATCACGGTTTAATGACCCCGGAGAGCCCGGCAGATCTTGGCTTCGATGAAGAAAACGACAGAGCACTGTCTGCTGTTAATGAGCGTGATGATGGTAAGGAGCAACTGAAAGTCTCAGACGGGGCATACGTCGCTGGCTTGCGGTACCATCGCAGCAGGCGGCGCCATCGAGAGCAGGAGGGTCAGCGGCCGGGTTCGCCTAGAGAAGAGTCCCCCGAGGGATAGGAGGTCCTCGTGTTTGGCCTTTTCTGGCCCAATACGGGTAGGTGAACAGCCGCGACGAACCGCGGAGACGGGTAACGGCGTTCGCCCGGTGATAAATGTCCGCCGAACAGGGGTTCGCAGGGTACCTCGCGTCTGGAGGTGCGCTCTATGGCTTTTGTGGCAGATATACCATATTCGAGGCGTTTCCGCTGGTGTATCCATCGTTGGTGAAGTTGCTCTCACTAGCCTGGACGCCGTATAAGAGCGATCGCAGCAAGCTGTCTGTGCTGGCTTGTGCATCGTCGAGTGTTCGCTGCCCAGCAGTTTGAATTGAAGTCGAGCCTACACCGTCGCGACCCTCTCGGTGAACATCGTTACGCCCCCACTGTTGATTGTTTTCTCTGCTGCTCATTTCAAGTTTTGCTCCGGTTTCCACAGCATCCTGCGGAAATCGTGGCGGAGTGCAACTTGTGCCCACGGCGGGCGGCTTTGAATACGCGACGCATGCTGCATCGCATGCATTGGCAACTGCAGTCCGAGGCTCAGATGATTCTGGAGCAAGTGCTGATTCGCTGTCACCGCAGGCACTTATCCATGCATATTGGAGGCGGATGTGGCTCGGTGAACCGCACAACCGATGGATTTCTGACACGAGGAGCTGCTCACCTTCGTCGCTCCTACGCATCCAATGTCCGAGTCCGTTTGCCCGCGCCATGCGGCATGCATTCGCGTTCCAGAGCTCGTCAAATTCAGCTGTTCCGGTCCGGTAAGCCTCGTCGGTACACACCCGTAGGCGGAGCAAATGGGCAGGCGGTAGTTGTTCCCGCATCTCATTTGAGGTTTGCACAGAAGATGCGATACAGGATGCCCATTTTTCTGCGAGATGGTCGAACACTGCAGCGAATCTTTTCTTCAAGCGAAGCGTGAGGAGGATTCGAGGGTTGCGGTTCCACTGCTCAAGTTTGATTTCTTCAGGACTCCTTGGCAACGGCACGATTTGCAGACTGACTTCCATGTTCAAATTTTTGCCATCGCGAGTATTCGTGAGCGCCTTGCGAAGTATGCGATCTGGTTCGATATCAACCATGTGCCCAGGCTCCGTATGATGGCTATCTCTTTCGCGGAGCGCGGCGTAGGCCCCGGCACCGGCGCGGTTCAGCCATGCAGCGCTTGATTCCGGCCTGGCGCTGGCTGCCGTTTCTGCTGTAGGTTCTTGTCGCAGTAGGCTCAAAAGCGCAGCGGCCCAGCTGCAGGCATCGGACGTCGACGCGCACTTACCGAATGCGGTGGCGGTTTGGTCAGCGATGCAACGGACGCCGTCCTTGTTTTGGATGCCTCTGGTTTCCAGCTGCCTAGCGGCGAGTAGAGTGCGAATTTGCAGATCCGGCTGTAAAACGCGGTCGAATAAGTGCATGGATTCGGCTATTTCTGCTATCTCCGGGCGAATCATAGCTGCTCGTTTGACTGGATCGATTGCCCTCCGAAGACATCGATGAAAAACTCCTGTCACCTGGGATGCTGACCTTGTACGAATGATGCGAGCCATAGCCTGGAAGTCGCGTCCCACCTGCAGAAGCGCTTTGTAAAACATTTCCATTTCATGCTCGCTCCAGACGCCGATGTTAACGGATGGCGCCCCGTCCGTCTTTGGCAGATGCTTCGTGCCATCCGATGCAAGCTCGGAGGCCGTAGTGGCGGCTCGTGCCGCTGCTGGAGACCTGTGCGCAGCAGTGACTTCCTGGCGCTTTAGGCCCGCTCCTCGCCACCGCATCCATCCGGCCGATCTCTTCCACGTGCTTCCAGCGGTTCCAGCACCTTGCATATCCGGTCTCAGTGAAGAACCGGTCCCAAAATTGGCATTGTTGCTGTTCTCTGTGCGCGGAAGGGCAGCGACTCTGGTTAATCCTGGCGCAGGGTGATCTCTGCTTGTCCCCTCTATCGCAAGACACCAGTCCGTGCCAGTATCAGAGCCTAACTTCTGCACTGCTCCGCCTGTTTGGGTATGCCCGAGCAGCGTACTGCTTCCGAAAAGCAGCGAGGGCAACTGATGGAGGCTCAAACCTTTATCGAGCCCTAGACCAAACAGACTTCCATTGGAGTTCCCGAGCTGCGCTACCCATGGCGAGAGTGACACTGTTCCGAGTTCCTCCGCAGCCCGCGTGCCAGTTTCGAGCTCGGGAATATTTCTCCCAGCTTCAGCGAGATACGTCTGTGTACCTCTGCGTCCCAAGGCAGTTGAGTCCATTTCAAGCGTGATCCTCAGTCTGTGCTAAACCGCAAAAGACAGTCTTCGCACTTGAGTGCGTGTCGAAGTACAGAGCACCCTATGACACCCCGTCGACCAAGACACAGAACTGCGAATACGATTCACAAACAACAGATCCAGAAACAAAACCCCCGACACCCAAACGAGCAACAACCAAGCAAGCGCCAACTACAGGGGTGTTGAATGCGAAGCGCCGCCCCTACTACCGCACACCGACACGCTTGAACGGCTCATCGAGCGTATGGCGCGCAGTCGACGCCTGCAGGCACCGAAGGCGCGCCAACTGCGCCTGATGCATCGGAAGCCCTATGAGGCAGTGCCTCCTGGCGGTAGCGACATCGACGCCATGCCCCAGATGCAGCGCATCGCCGCCTGCAGCCAAATGGAAGCCGTTGCACGCACGCATTCACGCACGCACGCACGCATGCACGGTACGCCATGCGTGCCGTCCGGATTTCGAATTCGATTCCCGCCATGCTGCCATGTCCGAAGCGCTTACGTCACGCGGCAGCATTCTATCTGGGTACCTTTACAGCGCTTTGACTGGTTGCAGCGGGTGACCTGTTTGTTCCTTGCGGAACATGGCTTGTGTTCAGGGCACGTTTGGCTACCGTTCCGGAACGAATGAGGGATCCGCGGCGAGCGAGCAGATCTGCTGTTTTGCTGGAGAGGCGGCTGTTGTGCTCAGCGCGCTGCAGCAGGCGCTGCGCGATCGGCTGCTGAGACAGGCTGAAACGATAACGGACTCGGGGCCGCAGGCTGCAGGCGTCGGTGCTAGTGCGGTGCCGGAAGGGCTCGGGCACGACGTTGCCGGTCGAGTAGCTGCGCAGCTTGACCTTGGTGATCTCGATCCTGAGCAGCGGCGTTTGTTTTTGGAACGTTTGGCGGAGCACCAGCGGCGGTTTGTGCAGTATGCGCAAAGAGAGTTAAGCGAGCAAGTTGCGAAGATTCAGTCAGTCTATCCTTACCTATGCCACGAGGAGTGTGTTGCTGCGATGAACCTGATATCCGAAGAGCGCAGGGAGCTTGACGACAACATTGCCGTGCTCGGCGTGGAGGATGAGGCCGTGACTCGTCTTGCGGATCGCGGTTTCGAGTTGGTGGTGCGACAGGAGGTCGCTTTCCGGTATATGAAGGAGGCCTCCGCTGCGGCAGCGAGTGGATGTGCCCTAGCACCAGGACCACCTCTCGATGCGAGAGCCGGCGGGAGCGGTATGAGGCGCAAGCCGTCCAACCGGGGAACATCGAGGAAGTCGAACAGCGAGCTCATGCTCGAAGGGGTTCGCATCGGGCGCAGGCAAGATGGTCGCTTATGCCTGGACGAGGCTCTGCGAAGAATGCAGCAAACGGGGAGCTTTGATGGCTGGAGTGAGGCTCGGATCAAAGCTTGGCTCAACAAGGATGCGAATCCGAATGCGTATTATTACCGATTTAACGACCCTGGAGAAGAGCAGCGAAACGGCAAGTGGACCAAGCAGGAACACGAGCGCTTCATGCAGCGACTGAAAGAATGCCACATCGGAGAGAACTACGAGTGGGGAATCTTCTCGATGGCACTGCCTGGGCGGGTCGGGTACCAGTGCAGCAACTATTACCGCACTCTCCTCAAGAGGGGCATTGTGAAAGATGATAACTACTACTTCAACGAGAAGGGTGAACCCAAGTTTCGTTTCAAAACCAAGAGCGGTGTCCAGTTGACGTCAGACGAAAACGGAACTAGCTGTGCCGTTTCCAATGCTGCCAGAGTCGCTACGAAACGCAGCGGCCAGCGCCGCCTGGCGAAGCGAAAACAATCTCTCTGGGACTCGGACGATTCGGACTCTGCCGCCGATGACGACGAGACTGAATACGTTCCGAACCATGCCGTGTCTGCGCAGTCTGTTCGCCGCTCGGCGCGGTCGCGAAGGATAGTCAACTACGCCGATGTGGAGGACGGGGCGCCTGCAAATGCTGGCGAAATGGAGATGCATCCGGATGGTACCGCTGCTGTTGGGTCCGGCACGAACCCTAAGCGATCGCGACGGGATACGGAATCAGGTGCTCCGAACAATGAGTTACGGATGATATCCCAAGTTACCGCATCTGCCTCAGATTCTGGCGAATCATCTTTGCGCTCGAGTTTGAAAGACAGTTCGACGCCGTCCGAGTATTCAGACAAGGCCGGAGCTCTGTGCGAACTCAATGGGAACGAATTCCGTTCGAGATCTCATGCACGAGATTCGGACAACCCGCTTCCCGACTTTATCGATGTCATTACAATGGAGCCCGTACGTCGACCAGCGATATCCCCATCGGGGCACGTATTAGGCTATTTAACCTGGAGGCGACTTCTTCAGCAACACCCCCGAAACACATGTCCATTCACGAAGAAGCCACTTCGACTTGCTGACTTGACGCTGCTCACGCATGAAAACATCCACGAGTACACACACCGCATTGTTGGTCGATGAAACATCTAGCACCTGAGATCTTGGATCTCTCGCTCAAGACCTGCAATCGTTCTCTCTAGGATGCGTTTCTCACTTCGACGCAAACGCACAGAGAGTCGCTGCTTGCGCGAGAGAAGCTGCGCCATGGACTTGTCTTTGAGCGCAGCATCGTCTTCATCGGCGGAAGTCGGATACGCTTGAAGCGCAATCTTACACGCTTGGAGCAGAGCGCTCTTCGCTGCGATTTCATTTTCTCGATTTACCGGTTGCGCGACATCGATCTGCTCGAGATCCGAATATCCCGCCGCATCTTGTTCGGTAAGCGAGGCGAATCGCAAAAGCTGCATAAGTTCCAGCGGATATCGGTCAGCGTACAGGGGGAAGCATTCCGGCTTATCCGGATCGCGCCCACAAGCTAAAAGAAACGATCGTTTCCGGTCGAGAAGCCCAGCACCCGCGGCCTCTGATCCGGAGAGTGACACGCAGACCTCAACTGAGTTGTATGGGTTGCGGTCCGATACGAAGCCGTAGAGCAAAAGAAGCTCAGCATTGGATTTTTGACCGTAGGAAACATACACTTGTTCGAATTTGTCGTAAAAGCGGTCTGCATATGCAACGACTTCTCGCTGGGCGTCTTCGCGATAATGGGAAGAGTCTGTGTTCGCGACTGCGCCGGCATCGTCGCTATTCGGGGCCAGGAATCGTTGCCACCATTGACCGCGCTTTTGTTTCGAGGAAGCGCGAAAAGCGTACGGGAACGCTGCGGTGCGGGCATCAATAAACGAAACGCAGAACGCCGAATGATTCGCAAGGTCCGCGTATGGAACCAGCGCGAGCATACCATTCTCCGCCGGAAGTGAAACCGCCCTTGAGAACAAGACTCCGAAAGCCCAGAGGAAACGCTCCAGGCGAAAGGCACCCTCTAAATCAAAGATATGCGGATGTCGTCGATACAAACGTTCGCACGCTTCTGCATATTCCCGCTCGACTTTGGATCGGAGTGCGCGAGCGGACAATAGCGTTGGGCTTCCCTGCAACCACTGCATCTCGTCCTCTGCCCAGAGCCAAAGGGCATCCAGTGGATCCATCGACAGGGACTCGGCAGGCTCTGCCCCTTTGAATTCCCACGGCACGGGTGGCAGGATGTCGAGGTAAGGTCCCCAGAAGGAGCCTGGCCCTCGTCCACTCTTTTTCCATGACTCGTCAAGCCCTCTTTCATAGAGAAGAAGTGTAGCAAGCGCAAAAAACTCCTCCTCGTCTGCAAGCTCGGGAACATTGAGGGCGGCGAACCGCCGCACTGCGACATCCTTTGTGAAGCACAGATGAAACGGAACTTGAAAGAGAACTTCGCCGGCCTGGATGTCGCGACGAGCAAGGAAACCGCGTCCAGCCGGCTCGCTTTCGATTAGCGTCTGCTCTGCGACAACGAGCGGATGCGATGCTCGCCCCCAGGTCGCCTTATCTGACACAAAAACCTCGTTCGCAGCGAGCCATTTAACAAAGGCCTCCAGGCGCGAACTCGTCTTGCTCGCTCCGGGCATCTCTGCAACAGCTCGAAGCTCTCTGCGCCATCGCTTGCTTCGAGCAGCCCTAAAGAACTCCGTGGGTCTCGAGTGCCTCCCCGCAGAGAAGCGCGCCCTGTCGTTGCTCCGCCAAAGCGAAGAGCGTTGCTGTATGCCAACTATGCTGCTCCCGTGGCAGCCACCCGCTGGTGCAAATGCGCACACCATACCACTAACAGACAGCAAAATGCTGTGAAACGAGTCCTAATCGTTTACAATAACAGGGAGCTGCCGCAGTTGCGAACGCTTCCACTCGTGCAACAACCTCCAGCGTCGAAGAAAGTACTGTGTGCACCTCCAGGCGATGAATCGCGTCACGACTGAACCGCAGCGCGGCTGCTGGAAAAAACAGCCGCGCACTATTTTACCGATACAGCGTGGTCGCTCGTGCATCTGCGCATAACTGGGATGCATGTACCACCGACATGGAGGACGTCAATCGAGTCTAAACGTCGTGCTCTGAGAGGCTGCATGTTATGGCTTGCACGGGCATCCAGCGGCGATCCGGTGCATAACGAGCGTCAGTCGCGTTCTGATAGGCGATGAAGCACTCCATCCACTTCCTGCTCGGTCAGGACCCGGAAGCGCTTCTTCTCTTTGGTCACGATGGCAATTTCCAGGTCGGAGGGCTTGAGCTCGGCGCTCGTGACGGACTGAAGTGCGCCGATCGCAAGCTCCAGCGTCTCGTCGTCCGAGAGCGGTATGTCGCAGAGTGGTGCACCGTATCCTGCCTGCACCGCAGCTCCTGATACGGCAAGCCGATCGCGCTGCTCTTCACTGAGCTCTTCTTGTCTCTCTCGCAACCGTTTCTCCAGCCAATTCTGGGCCTCAACATCTTTCGCCCCTGCGGCACATGCGCGGTATCCGATGCAGTAGCCGGCTGGATCAACCTTATAGAGACGTGGTCCACTGTAGCCGCCCTCGTGATCATCCCAGCCCAGGAAGAGCAGCGTCACCCCAAGCGGGCGCATATACGCGTGCTGTGTGTACACCTGGTTGATGTCCGCAAGCCGCGTCGCCAGATACGATACGGGCGCCTCGTAGCCGTTCTCGTAGCGAAACTCCGAGGCCTCCGCACGAAGTCGTTGAACCTGCGCTCTTCCGTCTGTAGCCAGGCCAGCAAACACCACACCGTGCTGCTCCGATATTCGCGCAGCGCTCGACACCGAGTCCGGCTCCACAAGACGATCCGGCAGCTTCCGCTGAACTGCCACACACACACACTGCGTGCCCCGAACTGCAACCGCCGTTGTGCCCGGTAGCTTCACCGCCTTGAAGGCATACTCTACTTGGAACAGCCGTCCTTCAGGTGAAAACACGGTTATGTGCCGGTCATAGCCGGCACTAGTCCCGCGACTCATCACGCGTTTTTACGTCTTCCACTATGAAGCGGGCCTCGTGCAACTATAGCTGAAGTTCGCAGCGGCGTTGTGCACGAGACATCCGCGCTGAATCTTCGCCATGACGATTTCCGATGACAAAACGTTCACATTGACCATGGATCGCAGGGTGCGAGATGGATATTGGCATTCTGGAAAGCGTTCATCATGCTGGATCCTACCTCCGATATCCATTACTTAAACTTCTTCTCGAATGTACTGGTCGCTTCACACGATCCATCGAGCGCCGAGTGCCTGTTTTGAGCTCCAGCAAAAGCGCCTAAACCGCCAATGCTGAAGCAGCACGGAGACAGAACAGCTTTGCCACACTACAGAGGGCATCGGCTCGAGACGTGTTTCATCCGACACGGGGTCGAGATTCATTATCATTCTGGGAGCCTGCAAGCTGTGCTGATAGATCTACTGCCTGCGGCAGCGGGAAGCGATTTACAAGGAGTCCAGTGCGACCAATGCGACGCCCAAACGCACCCTACCTGCCCCTTATCCAAGAATAAAATACGTTGCGGACGAGCAGCTCAAGACGCTCCACTGCACCTGCCACCGAGGGTAGCATGAAGCACCAGCCCGGCAGACTCAGCCGGCTCGCGGGACCTTCCGCCTAGAATGTAAAAATTCGACAATATGGAAACCTATTCCCCGTCCAACGTTTATCCTAGAGGAGAAAGAAATTGTTATCTTGGCGCTAGTTAGTGGTTAGTTCCCGTTCTTTGTTCTATAGAGCGCAGTCGATATGCGTACATACAAATCTGGCATGCATGAGACACGAGGTGCATCTCGCCGTTGAAAGGAAACACGATCCTGACCACTAGTTGACTTGTTGCTCTATTAGGCATGTTGCATTTGCGTTGAAGTCGTAGCAAAGTAAGTTTTCAGTTCAATCGTATTTCAAACCGCAAGCAAGCATATTCTAGTGTTTTTCGGTGTTTATAACAGAAGTGTTCGAAGCGGGTTCGTTTTCAAAAAAAAGAAAAGTTATCGAATTGGAAAGGGAGGACCCTGGAGGGCCAGTATCGCTGGTTGGCGGAAGAAACCAAAAGCATGACGGAGCAAAGAGGTACAAGAGAAGACGAGGAAGCATAAGGGGGAGACCCGACGTTAATGGCTGCACGAAAGACGACACCACGACAAGAAGTTGGTGAAAGCCTGTCTTCTGAGACATATCAAGAGCCCGTACTACCAAAAGTTGCAAAAGGCTGTCAGAAAGCCTGTCAAGTCGTACTCCACGAGTGTGGGTGACGTTTCTTTAAGACTGATGCGTATGGCGAGAGATCTGTATCGCGAATTGCTGCACATGGGAATATTCGGGTTCCGTAAGAGTTTTTCAACAGGATCTTCACCAGCTACCTGATGGCTGGAACAGGGAAAACGTCTTGGAGAGACGAGCGAGTGCACGTCCTCCAGGAAAACTTCGCGGAGAACCGCTTCAACGGTACGTCATACAAGGATGACTCGCATATTTACGAATACGGGGTGATGAAGTACCTCACGAACCTGAAGAACCACATGATCGTGAGCCTCGAACGCTTCATGGTACGCTCTTTCTTTGCACTCTACCCGGGACTGTCTCGCAAAGGGATATGGGCCATCATCCACGGTATCACGAAAGATCGTCATCATGAACAGTAGATAGAATTCATCGACAAGAAGAAATCACACAGGAGAAAGAATCAGGGTTATGTAATATGTGTGGCTATTCAAGAGCACCGTTCGGTCCTGGAGCTTGTCAACCCACAGTGGGAGTATCAGATATGAAAAAAGATGAAGAAAGATGTTATCTCCTCATCCTGCGCTATGTCGTGTTTTTGAACCGAGAACTCGAACGCAAGGCAGAGATGGATCAGGATATGGAAGAAAATGAAGCGTCGGTGGAACGGAATGCTATGCCTTTGAAGAAGATCTTCTATGTCGTTCCGCTATGCAACACCAAGTCACATTTTGTGACGATCGACTCCAGAATCTTTTACGGCATCATGAAGGAGATCCGCTCGGAGTTCGATGTAAGCAGGTAGGAGTTCACTGGCAAAAACTGGGAGACGTACTGGAAGAATACCTTCCATTTCAAACGTCTCAAAACGAGCAAGCAAGGGCTATTCACGGAGATCACCGAAACCGATGGAGTATCCATTTGCGCAGACTATAGTCGCTTGAAGGCGGATCGTCCTATTGTGTTTTCGGCTTCGCCCTCGCTGAAGCAGGAAGATGAGAGGGAAGCAGGCCATAAGACGAAGGAGATGCAAGATAACGACTCCCTGGTCAGCGCAGATCCGGGGAACACGAATATCATAACCATCGCGGCACGCAAGTGTCGGGAAGATGGTATCGACGGCAACTTACGTCACAAAGACATGCGTCTTTTGAAGTTCTCAAGAGCGAGATACTACCGAGAATCGGGAATAATGAATTGGAGGAGGAAAAGTGAGAAATGGAATGCAGGAGTGAGGGAGCAACTGGAAGCGATCAGCCAGGTGACTAGCCATGGGGCGGACTTCAAAGCTTACCTAGAGTTCATAGAAACTCAAGCTGCTCATTACGAGGAGCTGCGGAAAGAGTACACAAAGCCCCCGCGGGCTCGTCTGCTTATGAACTTGTACTGTGGGTAGCAGCGTGCATTCGCCAAACTTTTCAATCAGATGAGCACCCTCAAGGAGGTCAAGAGTCAAAGACTCGTGGTAGCTTATGGAGCACGGCGCTGGAGGCCCAACAGAAGAGCATACCAGCTCTATCAACGAGAACGTACAAGGAGTGCGCCATTCGTTTCGTCACGGTACCGATAGATGAGTTTCGAACGACCTATGTGCACCACGAGCTGGGGTGCCTGCTCCAGAGGATCGAGATGCAGTGAAGGCAGCGGAGCCCTGAGGATATAGAAAAGTACGGAGAGCTCACAGAGAAGGATGTGGAGTAGAGAGCACGAGTTCGAGGACGACTTGCCCCAGAGAGTACAACCAGCGGCGGCAATAAACGCATGGATTTTGTGAAGCTTGAATTGAACACCTCCCTCAATGGCAGACGATGTGTGGTATTGAAGACGAGACCCGCCGAGCTGACGCGATCCAACTTTGTGGGCAGCCTGTCAGGTTCGAACCGTACAAGGGAAAGCCAATGCCGATGGCAAGGCGCCGGCCAAAATAGGCGGGAGGCGTCTGCAGGTGGTTGTGTATATATAGACTCTCTCGTCGGTATGTATTCGCCATGACGATGAGAATCAACAGCACTTCTCCCTGCGATTCGCTTGGCTACAGGAGCGGTAGTTTGAGGAACTTTGGAGATGAAGATAGTTGGAAATGAAGGGAGCAATGGCATCCGAGGTGGCGCCAAATTTATCATGGCTACTGAATGAAGGATTTGTGCAGCCTGCGGATGCTGGTGGATGCGGCTGCTCGTGGTAGCACAGTTGAAACGAAGTTCAGCTGCACAGCGACGGCGCATCGGCCTCGAGTCCCGTCATTCGTGCAAGGCTTCAAGCTTTCAGAGCTCGAATTCGAAAATGATCACTAGGTCCCAGTGATCCCTGTTTTTATGTGACGGGCCTATCGGTGAAGACGACAACGCATAGCGGCTTCAGCTGACTGTACGCCTGCGCTGCCAACAACCTGTTGCAGGCGCCTGTTACGTGCGAGCAACGTTCTCGTTGAGATTGCGGGCGATCTTTCACCAGCGGTAAGCAGGGCGTTGCGTCTCCTGTGTTGCAAGCTCGCCATGTCCAGCGGGTTCTGAGACAGAGCACTGGCTGCATAGCGCTGCAGTTGAGAGACGGAACCTGTCTCAAGTTGATCGCGTGCGCCTTAGCGCTGTACTACAGGCAATGCAGTTGGAGTATTTGTCGCCCGGTAGCTGGCGACAGCCGCAGCATTTGTCCCGAGCTCGTTGCACCGGCGAGATGCGCACCCCAAAACTCGTGCGCTAGATTAGGATTTCGCACTTGTTTCGATCACTCCACTCTGGAAACAAGGAGTGCGAAAGCAGGTAACACAAGAAGGTCTTTGTAATGTGTCATGATCGATGCGTGGAATGTACACAAGCATGCGAGCTCGGGCATGCCTGGTGATTCTAACCGGTTTCTTAGTCTGAATCCGAAGCAGAGCTTTCGGTATCGTCGTCCCCTTCATCGTCCGCGGGCACCTCTCGGTTACGCAGCTCCAACTCTTCCATGAGATTCGACAGCAGGCGATCATCGCGCTCGCTCACGACGCGGGGAGCAACTTTCACTACGCATTTGCCCCGACGGGCTTCAATCTCATTGCGGATGACTTCGATGACCTTCGCGAGCGCTTCCAGGCCTTCTTGCCGCTGTAGCGCACTCGTTGTGAGTATGTACGTTGGCGGCGCTAACAGACGAATTTTCACGGAATTCGACGTCTGCGTGATGCACTCAGTGCCAAGGCGCAATGCCTCTTTGATAGCGTCGATACCCTCAAAGTCGAAACAAGTGACATCAATATCGGCTCTAATTTTCGTCGCCTGCGGAGTAAGCTTTCGACGAATGCTCTTCAGTAGCTCCTCCTTCTCCTCGGGACCAATATCCAGAGAGCCCAGCACCGAAGATACGTTCGCCTCGACGGCCACGGGGTTGTCAATGTTCCCGTCGGCCACCATGAGGCGAAAGGCGTCGAACGCATGGCCATATTTGCGGTAGAGCGGCCAACCTACGCGCTTGTAAAGATCTTCTAGGTCTACTCCAACAGATTCAGCAGTGTGCCGCATGATCGAGTGCACAGTGCGCGACTTGGACCATTTTTCCTCCATTTTCTGCACGTCCTCGGGAGAGACGCGCCGCTTGCTTAAGTCGATGTATCCCTTCTCCTGATCAACACGTACAACCATACAAACCTCCTGCCTGCCAACACGAAGAAGCCGGTTGATCGAACGTATTCTTCGCCTTGAAACTTCACTCAGCATAATCATGCCTTGGCAGTCTGCGTACTCGGGGAGTGTCACGTACGCGCCCATTTCTTGGATGTCTCGCACAACTGCTATTACGAGATCGTCGGGGTCTGGAAAGGGATTCTCGTACATACGACATTGCAGATTCACCATCCTGGACGTAGCCTGAGCCTCGAACCCAAGCTCTGTGGCCTTTGTTCCTATGCTCGTCCGTTTGCAGGCTGTCTCGAATGCGACGACCGCTTATACGCAGCGCAGCGGGAGCTGGACTGTATTGATATGTAGGAATATGTACTTATGCGAATACTTCATGACAAGAGTAACAGAAGTTGGACACAAGCAATGCGCATCGACGGCTTGCGAGCGATGTACTCGACTCTCGTTCACAAAAAATGCAGCACTGAACTGCTCGCTCTGATCATGTATTTCGAAATTTTCCATAATTTTTTGGATGAACAGCCTCAAAATTCGCAGCAGATCAATAGGGACGTACTGACTCAAACGCGAATTGAGGAAACTCACCCGTCTTTTCAATGTGGCCTCTTCGATCACTTGCCACTGAATTTCGTTACGTCACGGGAATTAAGATGATTCGAATTACCCCCAAAAAGGTCCCTGTAATAAAGGATAGCATTACCCGTTTCATACGCACAAGCCTCCACTCCTCGCCTTTTTTACGTATAGATGCTCAAATCACGTGTTGTTTAAATTTGCGACTTTTTCATCGCAACTCGTGTGCGCTGCCTCTCGAGCCGCAGTATTGGCGACACAAAACAGTGAACGCTGTCCCTTGACGTCTTCAGCACATGCTCATGCCGAAAGTTCTCTGAAATTTTCATGTCAAGTAATTGATTACTTTCGAGAAACACTTACTCCTCACTTCGTGGCTCTCGACAAAACGGCATTCGACAGCAGCATACTACTTCAAATGGGATCTGCTTCCACAAGATTCTGCGTCTTCCTACTACAAGGAGTATGGTCATAGACGGTGCTTGCAGTCATTGCGGCAATCCCTTGCACTGAAGAGCTCGCCACCGCATCAGTAGAAGAGGATTAGACGAGTCGAAATTTCCCGACTTGATATCGAATCTGTATTGTGCTTCCGTTGTTATTTTTACTATGGAAAACATCGCGTCCGAAAAGTAGTCTGTTGAATGTAACAGTGTGTACCTGTGTGAGCAGGGGACAGAGTAGTTGTCGAAGGGATCGCGCAGAAGCAGCTCGTCCTTGTAGGGTGCGGCACTGGTGGCTAAAACGGAGGAGGTCATAGAGGGATGTCCCCTGTACACGTCAAGGGTGTATACTGACATGAAGTAAACGTTCATGCGCCACCGGTCGACGCTCGGAAGATGAGATCTGGTGAACATATGTGTACAACTCACCACAGCAATGCATCAGCGCTGCGAAGGGTGCGTCATAGCTGTATCCATAGAAGATGAAAATGGCAAGAAATGCATAGATTCTTACTTCCACATGTACGTGAATTGTGCCGGCAATATCGGACAGCGATTAAACCAGGACCTGAACGCTGGCATCAACCTCCTTTAAGCACTGACAACGGAGCTCGAGGGTAAGGATAGGCCGGCATTTTTGAATCCAGATACCAGAGAGAGGAAAATGAAGCAGACTCAGAAAAAGCACGAATGGTTTGTGTTGATGGCAAAGGGAAGAAAACAAAACATTAGAATGCACGCCTGAGCTACCTAGGAAGGAATGTTCCCGCTTCGTGTGTCATGGTTGTATTCGTCGCTCATTTGCGTTGCAGTTGGAGTTCAAGACGCCCACGGTGCGCCTTGTTGCTGCCAAAATGAGTTGAACCGCGAGCCACTGACCTAAACAATAGACCTGGGAATGCAATGGCGAGCGCTGGACTTCTGGGTGTGCCGCTCGACTGGAGCGCTTGGGGCATGCGCCACGCAAGCGCGCATCATCGACGGGGCGGCACTTTGTTCACTGGGTATTAGAAGTGTTGCAGCTTTCCGCTATAGGTCCGGTGAGGAAGCCACGACGCCCTTAAACGTTGAAGTGCAGTCCAAGAGGCGGAGATGTGAGCACAGGTGCTAACGTGTTCAGAAGAAACTGGGCCCCGGCGCTAACCTTCCGGGACGCGGTAGACGTCCATCGCGACGAGCATCCGATCCGCATGGACTCGACCAAGACAACATATAGCGCAGCGGTCTGAAAAACGCGTTCTGGATCCCCATGCACTGTAATGCCGTGAGAGAATCTCGGGCGAACCGATGTCTCTACTTGTGAATCAGAATATATGCGCCCTTAGATTGGTACTAGGGTTGCAATTCGTCGGCAGAAAGTGACGCTTTCGCCCCAGAGATGCACTGCAACCAATAATGCGACTCTGGTGGAGTCGCTTTTTCTCTGCATGACGACCGCAGCAGCGGCGGAGAATCCAATGTTGCAGCAAGCGCCCGCTATTGGCTAGGTACAAGGAGAGTTGACGGATGAATCGAAGCCCGTTCCGCCGACCGCCTTTGAATGATGGATAGCTATCTAGTGTATGAGCAGTACAGAAGGATATGGGAAGCAGCAGCCTGGAAAAGTACTTTATCGAACAATGGTTCGTTGAACGCTGGTACCCGTCCGCCGATGCGTAGGATACCGCATGACTGAATCGCCGAAAGAATATATGTTGTTGTCATTCTCCTCCCTTTTCTTTGTGAACTGCGGGTTCGTCCCTCTTGGAGAATCCCACACACAGGTCAAGCGTTTCTCCAGACTCAAGTCTCTTTCGGCGAAACAAATACGAGTGCTGTCTATGTTAGGAGTTCGCGTTTCAGTGCGATATCAAAAATGTTCTAGTCAAGTGGCGACGATTTGACACAGAAACCTGCTTTATTCTTTCTCCATACGTGTCTCCTCAATACCTTTCATGTCAAGGGCATGAAACTTCAAATCCTCTGACTAGATTGATAGTACTTGCGAGAGAACACATGCGGTTGAATGAATTTACGAATTGGCAATCTTGTGTGCAGTGTGCGATGAGCTCTACTCGGGGTGAAAGCCCCTCAGGATAGGGACCCTGAGATGCGCAGCTCATCCACCTGCTGCCCACAGAATGACTGACTTAAAGAGGTGAGGCAGTTTTTCGCAAGATAGCGATGACTGCATATAGTCCTTCCAGGATCTTCCTCCAATCTATAGGAAACATTCCCTTTGTTGGACACAGGCGAGAAACACAGATAAAAGAAAAAGGGTCTGATCATACACGCATATCGGAACTCATTCGTCTAGATACACCAATGCAAGCACCAGAGAACGCCATCTACTTCTTCTATCATTCGGCTTTGCGCACTTCGTCGGCCAATGAAGGCTTCGGTTCCGCCGTTTGAACTGACCACGGGACACGGCCCGGTACCTGGTCTTCAACAGAATCGTCCACACCGTCGTTCGCATGGGCATCGCTTGCGCTTAATATATCTGTACGGCTCTGCACCTGGGATTCGACAAGGTTCGGTAACTCTCCACCGCGGACTGCCTCTCGTCTCTTGGGTGCAACGCTCGAAACCGGTCGCTCTGGCAACGATGGACCGATTCGAGGGCGCAAACCCGCCACAGCACCTCCGTCGGGGCGGCTTCTGCCAAACCCCACAGTTAGCGAATCCTCAGCTCGAGCGCTTGGCGTATCTTCCACCGAGAGCGTCCCGGGTGTATCGGTCGCATGCCATGCAGAGCCGCTGGCTCTATCTGTCTCGAGCTGCCACGGCGTCTCTATCTCAAGCGAAACTTGATCATTGTCGAATGGAGCTGTTGTGTCATGTTGCCGCAGCCAGTGCTCAATCTCGTCGCGACGAATACTCTGTTGGAGGATTTTCATTGCCCTCTCCGTAAGCAGACCCGCACCAGTGCGCCCTGGCCCGGCCATGGGAGCGTCTTCATTCGCGGCAAGTTCCGGCGACGACGCTCCGTCCGCAAGTTCGCCAGACTCCGCGGCCGTACTTGAGTAGTTTGGGCTGCTGCCAACGAGCTCCAGGGACTGCTTCGCATCCTGGAGAATGAAGCGAATCTCGTTCGCCATAGCAGAGCGTGGGCCAAGAGCAAGCAGGTCCTCCAGGCAGTACGTGCCGGTGCGCTGGGCTCCATAGTAAGCCCCTATCAAGGTGCCACACGTCACGAGGACGCCTCTCCTCCAGGCGGGGGCTCGATCCGCTCTAGTCACTCTGGAAGCAGCGCTGTGCGGAAGTGTTTGTGATCCCTCAGGATGCGGTCCGGCATCGGCAGCAGGGCCGCTGCTCGGAGACCCACCGGTTTCGCCGAATCCCGACCTGCCTAGCGAGTCAGGCGCGACAGACCCAGAGGATCTACTCTGCCAACCCCCGCCGTTTCTGCCAAGTGGACTCTGGCGCCATAGGTTAAACCGCAGGAGGCCAAGAGCGCCCCAGCTTGTGCTCAACGGCCGCGAAAGGAAAAGCCACGCTATTACGGCCGCTGCTCCTCCTCCGAAAAAGGCGCTTCGTAGCGCTTTCGAGCGACACTTTTCCAAGGTCTCACGCTCCTCTGGACTGGGAGAATACTTGTTCCTGATTATTCGCGCCTGCAGCTCAGCGTAAACCAGCTGCTCGACGGCGCCCATACAAGCTGTCGACAACTCACGATAGCAGCGACACGATACTCCTCTGCGCCAGCGTCAGGTATAAAAATGGAACGCTGTATTTCCGTTATGTTTATGCATGTCGCGTTTTCCGTGCATTTTTAGATACATAGCCTTGGCATTGGAAACGCAGGTATATGTGCTTACAGATTCATACGAAGTTCTAGGATTCTCGGTTGTGTTCTCAGAGTGGCCCCTTCGACACTGCAGCTGGAATTCGATTCGTCACCCTGGTTCAAGATGATTCACGATAGCATCGAACAAGGGTTCATAAAATAACCGATGTATTATATGATGCTTTTGTGTAGGCTTCAACTCTTCTCCTTTGCTTATGTGCAGCACGCACAGATAACAACTTCTGCAAGCTTTTTACCTTTTCGTTTGAAGGGAACACGTTGATGCAGCCACTCCTGCCAATAGATTGACGAGGAAACCTATGAATTGACCTAGTCCCTTGACGATATTTTCACGAGATCATCCCGAACGTTCAATGCATTCATCACGCCAAAAAAATTGATTCCTTTCAAAACACGGATGCTCCGATCTGTATCGTCACCTGTGATTTTTGGAATTCGACATTTGCTTGATTCCAGTCTGGGGATATGATCCCAAACGCTCCCTGTCTCTTCTGGTTGAGTGGATAAGAGTGTTGGACTTTGACTTGATTCACAGCAGTGATTGCTTTCCGAGGCGAGTGCGTCACCGTCTCTCATATCGGTAGCGTCGACGAACCGAAAATTCTCGAGTTGTTCTCAAGCCCTGGTTTTCCATCATGTACTCGTTCAGTAATCGACAATATCGCATTCCACAAATCCACTATCGACAAGAACAGCGGACGTCTCCGCGTTCAGCATACAGATTGGTCGCCAAGGGGATCCTTTTGAAGAAACCCGTGAGCGCAGGATGCGACACCGATAGCGGAAACGGTGGAAGGAATCGAGGGTAGTCTGCTAAAGCCTTCGACGCCATATATTTGACGATGAAGCAAGCGTTCGCTCGCCACAGTGCGAAGCTTGGAGCAGGATCTGTGGTGAATACATATGGGAACACCTGTCGACCGTCAACTGTCAACGCTGCGAACAGCTAACCGGGGGATGCATCCAATGAAGATGCAATTGGAGAGTGAAGCGCATATCGCAATTTCCGCCTGCGCAGGAAATATACCGACAACAGCTGGAAACAACTCCATTGGGAATTTAAGGCTGCCATGAACATGCTTTCAGTGCAGAAAATGGAGCTGGAGGTGAAGCAGAGGACGGTGTATTTAGAGCCTTGAATAAGGAAGAAGAAAAGGAATCAGTCGCAGACAAGGCCCATAGATACTTTCGTTGATGACAATGGGAGGAGGCCCAAACTTTAGAATGTATGCCCGAGTGAGCGTAATGGGGTGCTTCGAATTAATTCTGAAATAGGCATCTAGGGCCGTCCTTTCCATGAGATCAAATCGATGATGGACCGAACGAGCGACACAAAATGGGATCCACTTCGGTGCCTGTGTTCTCCGAGAGAGCGTGATCGGTAGCCTCCTGAGGTCCATTTCAACGCTCTCATTTCCATGCAGCATGATCCAGCCGCATCACAGGGATCCCCTAAAGCGCGTTGGTGTTCATGACATTTTATCGATGGACCTACCTGGGATCCCCTGCACTGCGCATTGATGTTCATGACATTTTAGCGATGGACCTCCCTGGGATCCCCTGCAGTGCGCTTTCGATGATCTGCTGCGGAAGGCTTGCTCTCCGGGCTAGACCCCGGCAGGCTGCGATTTCGGTATCATGTAAGATCTATGAACCTTAACGGTTCCCCCTGGATGTGTGCGAGATACCAGAGCAATCATCTGAGATCATGGTTCCTTGTGCTATACTGAAGCCTATGCGAAACTCCAGTGGATGATGTCCCCGGAAAATAGAAACCAAATCGCTGCGAAGCAGAAAAATCGACATGGCGCGAACGCAGACAAGCGATTCGAACAGACTGCACAAGCCAGACTCGACTCGCTATGTGGCTTCGTACGGTCCGCGGCAAAGCGAATCGCCGGCAGCATGAACAGCAACTAGCGCCTCAGCAGACGGAATCTGCACTCTTGAATGCACTTACCGTGCGGGACGAAGGTGAGCGGGGAGTTTCGAAACAGGGGACAGCCACGGCGGACCCTAGCGACGCGGAGCGTCAACTGCGGCTTGCGCTTGCAGCCTCTCAGCAGGAAGTATCCGTGCTGCAACGGGTCCTTCGCGATATGGAGATAGACCAGTCTAGAAAAGTGGCTTCTGCTCGGCATACCTGGCGCCCTGGAGAGTCGCGAGCACCCGACAGTAGGCGTTCGGGTCGCGAGGAGCTGCGCGCGGTGACGCTGGAACTTCAGGAGCTGCGCGAGCGAAACGCACAACTCGAGAGGGAAATCGAGCGCGCTCATAGCAAAGACGGGCAGCTCGTACAGCGGACCTCCGATGACGGCTATGTTCGCCAGATGCGGGCGCGCCTGCGGCAGAAGGAGGCTATTATGGAGGCCGAACGAGAACGTTTCCAGTGCCTTGAGCGCGAGCACCGACAGCTCCAGAAAGAGACCCTGGCATTGCAACAGGACACCGAGCTCCTTTTGAATGAATACGAATCAGCCCAGCAGATCATTCTTTCGTTGCGGAAAGAGCTGAAACACTACGCTCTGCAGGAGCAGCACCAATCGATACCTGAGGCCCGCAAGCGAGACGCACCCGCACAACAGCTCAAAGCGGGAGGTCCACATGAAAGAGGCAAAGCTCACGCACTTAAGGATTTCGCGCAACAGGAGGTAGGTTCAGCTAGCGTTTTAGATCATATGATGCAACCGATGCTGGAGAAGGAGTTCGGAGAAGAGTGCATTCGTTGCGAGCGGTGTGGTGCGCGCATGCGGCTTCCGGTGTGCAATATCCGGAGTGCTGGTGCCACCGCGGATGTTCCGACAAGAGATACGACACAGACTGGAGCACACAACAAGTTCTCGCAGGAGGCTCCAAGTGAGCAGAAAGAGAATCCGCAAGGTCAGTGCCCAGAAGCGGGATCTTCTCTGGGTCCGCAGGATATCCGGAGTTGTTCCGCAACGGATCCGACGCCACCGCCACCGCCACCGCCACCGCCACCGCCACCACCACCGCCAACATCCCTGGGTGCACAGGCTGGACGATTGAGCGGGCAAGAGGTGGAAAGTGCAGGGGGTCCGCCGCCACCGCCACCACCGCCGCCACCGCCACCACCGCCGCCACCGCCGCCACCGCTGAATGATGCTCCCAAAAGCATACAGAATGAAGAAAAACATTTCGTACGAAAGTCGGGTTCTATGGATGCGCTCCAACCGCGAAAACCGCCCATCCATCCCCGGGTGGAAATGCGGAGTTTCTTCTGGAAGCGCATTATTCTACCGGCTAGCAGCTCTAGCAGATCTTCCAATGATCAAGCAGCGAACAAACCAGATGAGACGATCTGGTCCCAGATTCACGAAGTACCTTTCGATCTCGATGAATTTGAGAGTCTTTTTGCTCGCAAACCACCCAGCAAAAATAAGCAAGCAGTCATTCCAGGAAATGGGTCAGAGAAGACGATGCCACTCCAGGGCAATCGGGATCAACGTTCCCGAGCATTGGACCAGTCTTCGGTGTTGTTGGAGCACTCGGGCTTGTTGAATGCATCGTCCTCTGGTACTGGATCGCGACGGACTGCCGCAGATGAGCCCGCTCTTTTGGATCCGAAGCGAGCGCATCTTATAGGCTTGCTCACTGCATCGCTGCCGCCTATAGAGCGCGTCAAAGAGGCCTTGCTGCGTATGGACGAGCAGGCTCTCAGTCGTAGAGATTGCGATGCGCTAATGAAAATCATTCCAACGGACGAGGAGGCATCCAGGTTGTTGCAGGTCCATCCGGGCCGTGCTCTGAACAAAACCGAGCAGTATCTGCGGGAGCTCGCGAGACTCAGGTCTGCTCCGATCCGACTACGGGCCCTGATCTACCGGCAGTCATTTGAGGAGCGCGCTGAACAGATTCTAGCACCACTGGAGACCATTCAAACGGCATGTCGTTCCATTCGCTCTTCCGATGCGTTGCGGACGATTCTAGCGGTTATGCTTTCGCTGGGAAACTACATGAACGGCGGCACCAGTCGCGGGCAAGCCGACGGGTTCGAGTTGATATCCGCTCTCGACAAGCTCGGAGACACCAAGGCGCTTGATGGCCAAATGACGCTTCTGACTTACGTTGCGTGCATCTGTGGGCGATTTTTTGCCGAAGAACGACCACCAAATGATTCTCGCGGCGAGCAGCGCAGGGCAGGGCAGCGCACAAACACCGATGGCGAGTGCAAAGCTCTTTCATCGTTGGAGAAACTCCAGCGTTCGTGCCGCGCTGCCGCGCGGGAGTCGCTCAAAGACGTTCAGACTGAGGTAGCTGGAATGCGAACTGAACTGGAGGCTCTTCTTGATTCGATCCATTTGGCGGTCAACGACACTAAACAGTGTCCTCGAGGCAGCTCAGATGCTCACGAAAACAGTCAACTCGCACATTGCATGGAAGCGTTCGCGCGGGAAGCCCGAGAGGCGCTCCATGATATTCAGGAAACGGTGCGACTGGCTGTTCAGGAGTACCAACGTACCCTCCGCTTTCTGGGTTACAGCTCTGCAGAGGCCCAGTCCATCCAACCGGAGGAATTCTTTGGACCGCTCAGTCGTTTTCTGGAGAGGTTTCGAAATTGCCTCGGTGGGCGCCTCACCAGGAAAGAAGCCGTAACAGGCAGGTAAGCCATGTGGTTCAGCGCGATCCATCTCCGCAGTAGCAATGCTCGCTGCTGAGCGGCGTTCACTCGTATTGTTTTCGTTTTTCTTTAGACAAGAGCGTAATCCTTTGGATGCACAGCGTTCCATGAGGAATCTCGGTACATGCCTTGAATCCTCCCTTGCAAACATCGTACAGGGCGAGCGCCGCAGCAGCAGCGCCCGTCAACGCCTCCATTTCCACTCCAGTCTTAGCAGTTGCCGAAACCTGGACGCGTATTCTAACGCTGAGTGTCTGAGGATCGGGGTCCAGCTCCACGTTGACCATGTCGAGGGGTAGCGCCGGGTGACACAGCGGGACGAGCGTGCTCGTTTGCTTTGCTCCTTGAATCCCGGCGAGTCGCGCGACAGCAAAAGCGTCCCCCTTGGGAAGCGCGCCTTGGAGCAGAGCAGTGAAGACGCCTTGGTCGCCGATATTCAGGCTCGCTTCTGCCTGGGCCTTTCTAAAACAGGCTTCCTTAGTACTAATATCCACCATGCGCGCTTCTCCGCGCTCATTCAGGTGAGAGAGCACCGAATAACGCCTCAGGCTTTGTCGCAAGGAGCCGAACGTCCCTGCGAACGCCCAGTGCCGGAGCATACTAGTCGAGGTTTTCGATCAGTTTCCGCAGTGCAAGTGCCTGCCAGCAAAGTCCTCCGCCCCTACCCAATCTGGCTTCTCGGTCAGGCCAAGGGCGACACAGAACCCGATACTCCAGGCAGCTGGCAAGCTTCTCAGCCAGGTTTCTTCCAGCAGTGTAAGTCCGTAGCGCCGGGTAACGGTCCTTTGGTCGCCGCTGCTCGCGTTACGCTAGGGGAGCACGCACCAACTGGCAAGTATACCAGCGGTACGCACCGCAGAAAGTGTGCGCCGTTGTTTTTGATCGACCCGCTCTGTGATCGATCGGACTGACCAGACGGAGCTCTCTATGCTGCGCGTCAAGCTCCGTCTCTGTAGCTAACTTCGAATAAAGCGCATCCAAGAAAAACGAATCTGGCGGGGAAACTCACAAGTCGCAGATCGAAAGCATGTATTCTGGACGGCGCTCGGGGTGCAGTACCATTTGCATAGAGCATCGCATGCTCAACGTGCCGAGGCGTACACCTAGGCTCTGCAGCAGGCTTTATTGCTCGTTCAGCAGCACAAGTGCATCCACTTGCTTCGTGCGAGGAGGGAGCATCCCTCACGCATAGAGCGGCGTTTGAGCGTATGATGCGGTGCTAACTTATAGCGCGTCACCGCTTCACAGGATACCGTATAGGAGCATGACACGGGTGCATCCCTGCTCATGAGACTGACTTTACTGACTCGTGTCCGTGCTGGTCGCTGATTTGCGGCAAGCATCCCACTGACAAGGGTTCTTCGAGTTTTTCTCCATCGAATGTCGATGGATATTGATAGCGCCTTTCTGTGGTGTGGTGCGAGACGAGGTGCAAACTCGGCCTGTCCCCTTTAAACTGGGGGCGTTTTCGTGGACCTATGAATTTGGAACCTCCGGAGACGGGTATCTAGATGAAATAGGCAACTGAAGGATGTGACGCGACGCGACGCGACGCGACGCCACAAAGATATGAGCATCCGTCCTCAGCCCTCATGTGCTTTATGCGGCCGCTGGAGATCCGCTTTTGCGATAAGGCATTTCGGAACCTTTTCATCGTATTCGAGTTGAGCCTGTATTATGCACGTGTTGTTCGTGCCCGCCTGGAGATACACACATGTGTTGGCAGAAACGAGGAGTGCTTGTACCAAATGCCCTGAACGGAGCGACGCACCGCCTGATCCTCTACAGCTTTGTTCAGGTACAAGCACTCCTGCGTTTACGCCAACACATGCACAGCTGCTCTGCATGCGTGGCATCAGGGATTTGCGGTGAGTCAGACGCAGACCCCCGGTGTCAAGAGGCGCTCGCAGGGCAAGCTAATCCTTCCGGGGCTGAGCTCTGGTACCATCGCGCGGTCGTAAACGCGGATGCCTCTGCGTCCAGGGTCTTCTCAGAAGACGATCATTCAACTAGGTCTCTTTCTCAGTGCCTGTCGTCGCCACGTTCATGTTACGGAAGCGTTCCCTGAAGGCACGCTCCATTGCGCGGACCTGATGAGACCGCGGCTCTCAAGCATAGAGGATAGTGCTCGATGCAGTTCAAGCTGTTCCTGGAAGCTCAGGTCCGCGATATAGGCAAGTAAGTTTCCCACGTCTGGTGCCGAGACACTAACCGCGTTGAGTCGGTACACAAAAGTGAAAGCGCCCATGAGAAGCTGGCAGTCCATGCGGTCCGTTACTCCACCATGGCCGGGAATCAGGTCTGCGAAATCCTTCACTCGGAAGGCCCGCTTAACGCCTGAGGCAAAGAATCCCCCAAATGGCCCCAAAGTCGAGGCAAATGCCGCTAGCACCATCCCATGAATGATGATCGGTTTGATCAACAGAACGTCACGCTTGAGAAACGGTCGAGCCCAGCTGGGAACCGCAAAAGGCTGGGGAAGAAACGTCGGCGGGACACTGCAGTGGAGCGGTGGATCCGGCCGAAGGATATCGCAATCGCCAAAATCAGTCTTGGGACAGACCATGTACTCAAAGCGTGAGAGGTGATGGGTGAGCAGAATACCGGCAACGAAAGTGAAAATGGCGCCCCCGATGTAGCCCTCCCAGGTTTTTTTCGGCGACAGCGCGGTCAATCGTGTGCGGCCGAAAAAGAACCCCACACAATAGGACATGATATCGTTAGTGATGATCATCAGTGCCGGCAGTAGAAACCAGATGAGACCCTCTTTGATGTTGAAGATGATGAAGTTCGCCTGCGCAACGACCACTAAAAGTAGCATAAGCATACGAGCGAACTCATTCAGCTGGTGGCGATAGCATCCCGGGCGGAGTGAGAGCACAAACATCATGAAGCCGATAAGGAAGAGCCAAAACGAGACGAACGTATGGTGCATGAGTAAGAATACGAGCGGTCGCTTTGTCATGAACGCGAATCTCTTGTCGTAAAAGTGACTCAGCGTGCGTTTCCCGTAAATGAAGTACATCGCACTAAGCAGGAACCATGTATTGATCGTCCGAAAGAGCGGAATGCGGCGTTTGCTGGCCTGCAGATATCCAATGGAAAGCACTTCCTTCGCAATGAGTGCTTGCAGCACAAAGACCATCAAGGCAACTTTCTGGTGCCCCAGGTAGACAATGCGAGTGAAAATCGTGAGCATGACGAGCGTAAAAACCGCTCTGACTGCAAAAGAGCGCAGTTTCTGAAGTAACCCGTCGCTTTTCGCGCGGACTTCCCTAAGGCTGTGTCCTTCGCGCAAACCCTGGAGGGCAGTGCTTCCGTCGCCGGTTGCTGTGTCGACTGGTCGGCTCCGAACGCGCCTCTGCTCCCAGGGGAGCGCCTGTCTGCGGAGGCTGCCAGGAGGCGTGCTTTCGCCAGCTTCCCAAGCGTGTTCAGCAGTACGTGTGTGCAACTTGCGTGCCGAATAAGGTGTTTCGACTTCCGGCTGGCGCCTGTGCTCGTTCGTTTCGGCGGTGTCGTCCGTGTCCGAGCCGCTCGTTGTGTCCGGCTCCGTTTCTGAGCAGATGTGCAGACTCTGGTTTACGAAAGCTTTCGGCACCTGGGACAGCTCCTTTCTGCCATTTCGTGTTCGACGAGCTTCCATGCCAGCAGCGTCCGGTCCTCCGCTGCGCATCTCGTGAGTTCCGTACCAAAAGCTGGGAGCTCCCAAGTGCCCAGTCGCCGTAGGGCGATCAGTCCGCCACCTTTGTCAGAGGCCAAGCCGCTGGCTCGTGTTCTCTCGTAGCCAGCGGAGCGCCTACAGCGTTTCCTAGCAGGGCACCGAGCGTCCTGAACGTCTCCGCAAACTTTCAGAGTTGTGGGAGCTCAGTCTGGTACCTATACAAGTGCTTACGAATGCGTACGGGTGTGCTTCAGCTACGAATGCGCGTGAGAGCAACCGCGAGTAATGCGCTGCGCTTCCTGGACTGGACAGGAAGCTGCGTTAAGCAGCCGTTTGGGAAAGCGTTATTAAATTTTGCTGTGTTTCAGTATCGTGGAGCTTTTGAGTTCCACCATTTAATGAAGAGACTTTATGGAGCCGTTTAGGGTACAAGTATCACCAGAACTGGATCAAAAACACACAATAAGGTGTTCGGTACTGGGAGCTCTACACTGACCACGCGTGGAAAACACATAGCGGGTAGCTGCTCACGGGTTCGGGCGTGTCTCGTTACCCGAATGCTGACATGGCTTGCAACTATTTTTCAGAGGTGTTGGGGAACCGAACCTAGCGTGTGGGGCTCGCGTGGCTGGCGCTGTCGTGGTGCGCCGCTTCAAGGGCGCTCTGCTTGATGTTCGCTTTGCGTAACGGGTCCTCTGTCCATAGGTTCGCTCTTCGGTTCGTGGTGCCCTGGGCGAGCGCCGATAGCCGTTAGCGTCGCTAGAGCACGTACGAGTATTACTCAGGGAACGTGTATGCAACCGTCAGGGCAACGCTTCGCCGACAAGACTGCTGCTCCCTCAAGGTGTTTGGGCGCCTTCCCGTAGCCGATGCAAATGCTCCCCGCAGCCGTTCTCCACCGTCATTCTAAACGGATCTGTTTGTGCAGAATATGCAGGCATGCACATTGTCGCATGCTTCTACATGTCTGGAAGATTCACCTTGAGCTATATATGCAGGCATGCACATTGTCGCATGCTTTCAGCACTGCAAACTCTACATACATGCACGAGAGGTTCCTCATCTCGCGGTGCATAGAGGCGACCGCTTAGCAGTATGCCTTGTGTATATCGATGTCATTATTTTGTGTGTCCGTCAATTGCGGTCCTCTGCCTTACTTGCAACCTCCGAGAGGTTAGCCACGACGAAGTGGTATCGTGCGCATGCACTGCTCAGTTTGGCGTTCCTGGACCTCACCTATTCAAGGATGCATCGTCACAGTCGCGGAAGTATTCGCAGAGGCGGATAATTTGAGGCACTGTACCCGGCAGCTACTGGGTGTCCAGTAGCGCGGGGTTCCGCCTTCTGTCACAACACTCCAATGGATCGTTGCAATGTCGGAGGCGTTGGTGCTAGCTCCGTCAGCGTATCGCTCAGTGTCTGGGGTATTTCGCTAGTTTTGTTGCCGGAGGGTTATCTCCTGCATCCATCAGAGCACACTGGATTTCGGGCTGTGGGTCCCTGACTGCATGCATCTCTTGCATGAGAACGAGACGCTCAGCGCGTAGTTCAGCAAGCCGCTGCTCGAGGCTAGCTATGCTATCCTGCAGGCGTAGTTCTGAGAGTTCGCTGCCCCCGAAACAGGAGCTTACAACTTTCTTCATTCTCGGAAAATATTCGAGCAGAAGCGCATCCTTCAGTCGCTCCAACTCCCGACGCTTTTCCCGCAGCATCAGAGCGCTGACCTCGTCAGCACGTTGCTGCCAAGAAGCAGCGTCATCTGCACGTTCGTCTCCATCCGAGGGTTCTCTACCAGATTGTTCACGAGCAAGTTCCAACTCCGGTACGGTGTCTACGTGCAGGGTGTCGAGTGCAAGCTCTAAGGCACGCGCCACTCTGGGCAGGAAGCAGAAAGCGCTCAAGATGTCTTCTGTAACCAGCTCACCGCGAGTTTCTAGCCGGGACAGCGCTTCTGCGAGAGCAGCCGGCTGGCTCTGCGACCATTGCTGGCTCCCAGCTTCCATTTACGTATCGATGAAGGCCTCCAAAACGAGGGTCTTGCGTTAGCAGCGAGCTCGAAAGCGTACAAACAAGTACATTCCACGTCGGCGGAGCGGTAGCGCCAGCATCCCAGTGCTGTTGCAGCTGGCAGTGCCCTTGAGCCGTACGCAGCGAGCTGCAAAGAACCTCCTTTGCACGTTCTTGGAAAGGTGAGCGACTGTAGGCGCGTGGGCATGATCTTGCATAAACTGGAGTACTTGCGGAAGAAAACTATCTTGCTAGCGAGTCAATCGCCACGAAGGAGAGAGATCTTGCGTCTACTAGGTTTAGAGCCTGTCGTCGTGCCGTCCGGATTCGATGAGGAGTCTCTTGACAAAGGAGTCTTTGTAACGCCAGCGGCATACGCAGAAGAGAACTCCCGACGAAAAGCATTCGCGGTCTTGGAAAAGCTGAAAGACCGGAACGCGTTGAAAGTGGAAACGGAGCCGCTGAAACCGGACTTTATCGTGAGCAGCGATACGATCGTCGTCCTGGACGGGCATATACTGGAGAAGCCAACGGACGAAGGCGACGCCTTTCGAATGCTCCAGCTTCTATCGGGACGCAAGCACTTGGTCATCTCCGCGGTTACGGTGCTGAATGCCATTAACCTAGAGAGCCGTACCTTCCACATGGAAACTGAGGTTGAGTTTGCGGAACTGATGCCCGAAGAGACCTGGGCATATATTCGGACTGGGGAACCCATGGACAAGTCCGGTGCCTACGGCATCCAAGGATACGGTGGTGCTCTGGTTCGTCGGATCGAAGGCGACTTCTTCTGCGTCATGGGGCTGCCCATGCATGAATTCTGTAAAGTGCTGTCAGAAATGCTGGATTAAGATGACGGCTCACTAGGATGCAGTTCTTGAACGTGCTCCGTGCCGCATGCCGCTAGAAGTACGCACCCTGTTTGGGACAGGTTCACGAAGAAGTTATGCTCCCGAAATGTTCGCCTGTGCTGGCGTCTGTGACTTGTTTTCTCTTGCACAGGCGCTTAGAGTCATAAGTATGTTTGTTTCCGTCTGTAATAAGTCAAATTAGTGCGATTGTGGAAGCTGCCTTCATTGCAATGCCCTCGACGTGAGAGGCTCCTTGCCGGAGGCTGATTCCGAACGACACGCTGCTTGGTCACGATCCTGGAATACGCAGTGTGTGTAGATGATTGCAGGCTCCATTTTCGGCTGTTTCATATATGCGACAGAAGGCGCTGGGCATGACGAGGTCTTGCAATGACCCAAATGGCGCACCTGAACGATCTCCGGATTGTAAACCACTCCTCGGGGCTTCCGTGCTCGCTGCAGATCCATAAAGCGTAACTACAGAGCACTTAGCATCTGTTGCACGAGTAGGAAACTGGATGGAATGCTCCACTCCAACCTGCGGCGATGCAGCACAGCAGATCCAGATACAATATTTGCAGGACATTTCGCGTCAAGTGCACAGGTAGGAAACTGAAAAGAGTGCTCCGCTCCAACCTGCGGCGATACAGCACATCAGATACAGGTAGAGTCTTTGCAAGACATTTCGCGTCAGTTGCACAGTTAGGAACCTGACAAGAGCACTCCACTCCAGCGAACCGCAATGCAACACAGCAGATCCAAATAAGTCTTTGCTGGACATTTCGCGTCAAGTACACAGATAGGAACCTGAGAAGAGCGCTACGCTCCAGCGTGCTGCACCGCAGCCCGAGCTCTATACACGAGATACGCGCTGAAGCGAGGCTCCCGAGCACATCCAGAGCTACTAGCGACTGTCCAGGGCCCACCGGACGTCGATGCGTCACTAGGATTAGACAGGTCCGCGGGAATTGAACATTTAATCGAAGATCAATGGTTCCGATTTCATCTCGACTTTATGATTGCCAGGATGTGGTGCGTTAATCGCGATCACATAAGCGCTTCGGGCTCTTCCAGCTCCATCAGCTTCGCGCACAAGGACGGCACAACCTGTGCAGGCCAGAGACCCTCGACGATTCGCTCCCTACCGAGCAGGATCAAGCGTAGGTCGTAACTGTAGGGGCTGCCCGAGGCGCCTAGCCACATCAAACTGCTCTCGAACTCGGCAACAATTCTGCTGCTTTCTCCGTCAGACGCGTTCCACGAAATTCGCTCCTTACAAAACCCATCCCCCGAATGCACGGGTACACCTCGCGCGGTGGGTTTCGACGCCACGCCATTCATTATATCGCCCATTTTGTACTGTAGGGCCTGCACCAGCCTCCGAAAATGCCGGAATTCCTCGCGCGAGAGTGCAATCGTCCAATGATCATCGCCCACGAGAGCACAGTCAGACGGCGGTGCCGCGGGATCGTGGCCGATCTTGAAACCTGGCCCGCTGAAAACATACTGGGGACGTACGCCTCGCGGTGCCGAATGATCGCCATCGCGTACTATAAGCGAGCAGCAGCCATTGATATCGCACTCCACGATCATTTGCGCAGGCTCACTTTTCTGGATTGGGAGCTCCATGGCAGGAGCAGAGTATTCATCGCCTTGCAGTTGCTGCCCCATTTCGTCCAGATTTGGAGTCGACGCTGCTGTGTAGGTTACGCTGTTTGCATAGTCGTCACCGGCATCGTTCCGGCCCGTCCGAGGAAGCTGGTACCAGCCGGTCGTGTCCTGCTCGGGCTCGACAAACAGCTCCGCATCGGAGACCGCAACTTTCCTTCCGACTTGCGCGCGAACTGCCTCTTGTCCGGACGCCGCCTTGCCCTCTTCTGGGCGCATCTTTGCCCGCACCTCTTGCAGCAGCTCGTCGAGCTGTGAGCGCAAATCGTCCAGTGCTTTCATCGCCTGCTTGCGCATCCGCTCCCTTCGTTCGCTGATTGCCCTCAGCTCAGCCTTAAGCTGCTCCTGTGTCTTCCGCGGCCGCATAGGAAGCACGCTGGGAATATCCGCATGCGACTCGCCTGAATCGCTGGACGGTATCGAAGACGACTCCTGGAGCGTTATCAGCGGTGCCGTCGCGCCACGGCGTCGCCTGCCGGTGCCCTTAGCATCTACCCTGGAGCTTGATCTCGCTGCCACGGCAACCGAGGGACACAGACTCCAGGCACCGGGATACGCAAAACCAATCATAAGCACAAAAATAAACGCGTATCTCTGCGCAGCTCAGAGAAACTCCAACGGTGTCACCGCTTGCAGCAGCGAATCGAGGAGAGTTTTCTCGGAATGAACTGCGAATGTGCACCGGGTCGCGACGGTGCTCAACTGGAAGCCGCCGCCGCCGCCGCCGATGCCGCCGCGCTGCACATCTGAATGGATTGACGGGCGATACAGGATGTTGTTGTGGTACAGTCTTTCATCTCCATTGTGTTCCATCCCCGGGGTTCTTTTTCTCAAATGCTTTTCGCAGTTTATAGCAGATTCGGCACAAGTGCGTTCATTTAAAAGAAGTACAAATTCCAAAGGAGCGGTACGGACATGGAAGTCTAGGATCCTGGAGGGTCGATGTCGGCGGCTGCTGGAAAAAGCACGGAATACAATGCCGAGCTCAGAGGACCAAGAGAAGATGAAGAGGCAAAAGCAGGAGGTCCGACGTCAACAGCAATTCGAAAGGCTAGACTGTGAAGAGATTGTAGTGGAAGCCAGTCTTCATCGACATATCAATGATCCGCACAAGCGAAATATGCAAGAGGCCATCAGAAACCGTATCGCGTCGTACTCTACGAGTGTTTGTATCGCTTCTCCAGGAATAATCCGTTTGGTGAGGGAGATGGATCACGACGTGACGGAGATCAAAACAGTCGAGGTTTCGGGGGAATTTTTCGACAGGACCTTTATTCGTTACCTGATGGTTGGCACAGGGGAAATGTCGAGGAGAAATGAGCGAGTGCAAGCCCCGCACGAAAATCATGCTGAATAACGCTTCAACGGTACTAGATATAGGGACACTGGCGAATCTACGAATACGGCGTGATGGACAACATCACGAACCTGAAGAGCCATATGACCGTGAACCTCAAACGCTTCATGATACGCTCCATCTTTGCGTTCTTCCCTGGCCTGTCTCGCAAGCGGACATGGGCCATCATCGATGTCAGCATGAACGATCGTCGGAACGAAGAGGAGATCGAAATTGTCGGTAAGAAGACGCCACGCAAGAGAAAGAATGAAGCTTCTGTAATCCGCGCGACTATTCATGAGCACCGTGCGGTCTTGGGTCTTGTAAATCCAACAGAAAAGGTAACAGATACAAAAAAGACGCTATCCCCTCATCCTGCGCTGTTTCGTCCTCCTGAACCGAGAGCTCGAACGCAAGCCCGATATGGAGCAGCGTGTGGAAGAAAAAGCAGAGTCGGTGGAACGGAAGGTTTCCCTACTTGGGAAGCGCTTCGGCGTCGTTCTGTTGTGCAACATAAAGTCATGTTTCATGAGTATCGATTCCAGCGTCCTTTACGGTATTATGAGGGATATGTGTCCGGAGTTCTTTATCAGCAACAAGGAGTTTACAGGTCAAAACCGGGAAACTTATTGGAGAAATAGATTCGATTCAAGCGTTTCAACACGAGCAAGAAAAGGGTACGCACGGGGCGATCGAAACCGATGTATTAGCCATGCGTGTGCACTATCAGCGCTTAACGGCATATTGTCCAGTTCCGTCGTCGGCTTCGCCCTCGGCGAAGCACAAAAAGAAGAAGGCGGGCCCTGGAACGTATAATCCCCCGGAGAACAACTTTGTCGTCGGCGTGGGCCCTGAGAACAAGGATATCATGGGCATCGCTGTGTCCAAGTGTGGGGAGGATGGTATCGACGGCAACTTATGCAAAAAAAGACATGCATCTTTTAAAGCTATCGAGAGCGAAATATTACAGAGATTCTGGGGTATTTAATGCGAGGAAACTAATTGAGATGTGGAACTCAGGAGTAAAGGAGCATCTGGAAGCGATCAGCAATGTAACGCGCCGCGGAGTGTACTTTCAAGTTTTTCTGGAATTCATGGAAACCCAAGCTGCTCATTACGAGGAGCAGCGGAAAGAGTACACAAAGCCGCGTTGGGCTCGTCAGCGTATGAACCTGTACAGACTGAAGCAGCACGCACTCGCCGACTTCCTTAATCTGTTGACCATCCTCAAGGAGGACAAGAGTCAAAGGCTTTTATTGGCACACGGAGCAGGGAACTGGGCGTCCAAAAAAGGGAGCATACGAGCTCTATCGGCACGAGCGGACATGGAGTGCGCACTGCGTTTTGTCACAATATCGATACATGAGTTCCGAATAGCGTACGTGCTCGATGGGCTGGAGTGTACACTTCAGAAGGTCGATACTGACAGAAGCCAGCCGAGCGTTTCGGAGACAGAAAAGTCCGGAGAGCGGACAGAAGAGCAAATGGAACGGAGGGCACGAGTTCGGGGAATCCTTGCATATTTGAGTACAGCCAGCGGCAATGCTGGAAAGAGTCGGTGAACCGAGACTTCAACGCCGCCACCAATATCAGGAAATGTGCGGTGCTGGAGAAGAAACCCTAGGAGCTGACGCGATCCAACTTTGTCGTGCAGCCTCTCAGGGTCGAAGTGAACGAGTAGCTGAAGACGATAGCAGCGGGCCGGTCAAAATAGGCCGTAAGGCGCCTGCGCGTTGGTATGAATTTATCCAACACGGCCGAAAGAAAGTCTTCGTTTCACTGAGCGTTTGTGAAAGTTGTGTGGCTTTGTTGACGGGCGCATGGTTGCTTTCTTGCAAAGTGGCGCGTTTCCGCTCAACGGCAAGCTATGGAGTTGGACGGCGTCTCCTAAGGGGAGGCCTCTTCGCTGCGAGCGGACCCGGAAGCTGTCGTGGCGTAGAGGCCGTGGCTCCTGGTCGGTGCGGGCGTCGCACTCGGGCGAGACGGACCCACGACTGGTGCAACTTGGTGGAACAGACCGCACAGGAACCTCAGGCGACCACGAAAGGTTGCTGTGGGAGGCGTTAGAGCGCGACGTGAGCGAAGCTGAAACCGTAGGTAAGCTTCCACAGCCTTTGAGGACAGAGCTTTTGTCGAAAATACGGGAATTTGTAGAAGAGGTAGCGCAGCGTCAGTCAGTGCACGATCTGAAAAGTGCGGATTTCGCACTCAAGGATGAGGCCCTAGCGCCCGACAGTCAGTGGCAGCTCGTTGAACTTAACGAACCGTCGGACGCGGTTCGCTCCACCCAGCCCAGGCGTGCATCGAGTTTTGGGCCGGCTGCTGACTGCCTCACACAAAGCCCGCGAGATCGGCTCGCTTCTCAGCCCGGAGGCGCGGACTTTAATCAAAACGGCCAAGAACGCCTTGCAGGCATCAATACCTCAGGCGTGGACAGCCCTGAGAAAAGGTCAGTGTGTCCGCCCACTGCCGTACACAGAAGGAGCACTGTTTCCGTTCACGCAGAAGAGTTGACTTGGTCAGATGATAGCGCGTACGACCCGGTTGATGGAGCGAATGAAAACAGACCCGAACAACAACTCAACTCTGATACGCCAAACCCGATACGAGGGAGTGCAAAAGACCCCTCTGAAAGAGATATCAAAGCCCAGGAGTCCGCGCACCACGCTACCGAGGATCGAGAAATCCTCTCAGAATTGTCGGAAGTCGAGCATGCCAACGACGATCGTACCCTGGACACACGCGATGCGTATGGGCGGATGCAGCAGCGCTTGCGCCCAGCGTCACGCACGCAAATGCGCATGGATGTGCCTGGCAACGACACGCAGCGCGCGCGCGAAGATGCACGAATCGGCCCCGAGCAGCCTGTGTCGCAAGCATCGATGCGCCCTGGGAAACGCTATCGACGGCGAACTGGGAACGGGACACGTGTCGGGATAGCGACCCCCGAGCCGGAGCAGCCTCCGGCATCGCGCGCCCTGCCAGAGCGGCTCGCGAAAGATGCCCATGACTCCGCAACGGATGAGGAAGTCTTCAGGCTGGCCCGAATGTATTATGCTCAGTTTCGAGGGATGCTAAGTCTCGCACTTCGAGAGGTATCGGAGTGCAACGCTGAACGGTGGAATCGACGCGAGAGGCTCACGAGTCGTCTCCGCTCGACCCTGGAGGGTGCCATCGCGCTTCTGGGAGAAGCGGGTACCGAAAGACTCGTGACTACCAATGACATGAACGATCTGCTGAGCTGCCTCGCGGGGCTGCGTTTCCTCGACGAGCTGGAGGAGGTCCTCGAACTGATGGAGTCGCGAAATATTCCACGTGACAATCGCACGTATACCCTCGTGCTAGACGCCCTCTGCAAGGCGAAGCGCATTGATACCGCCATCGATATATTTGAGAACTATGTGGTTCGTGGGGCCGCCCAGGATGGAGCACCCTGCGGCGGTCGGCATCAACGCGCTAGTCGAGTGCATCCTACCCTTGTGATGTACAATATACTTATTGGGGGCTGCGCACGGACCCTGCGTCTGGACAAGGCGTTTGAGTTTTTCGAACGCCTACAGAGTCCTCCGGACAACTTTTCGCCGGATACCCATACATACTGCGCTCTTCTGGATGCCTGCGCTAGGTGCAGTAACACGGAGCTCGCGCTGCACGTCTTTGAAGAAATCGAGCGCAAGGGCGAGCAGATAGACAGTGCGGTGTACGGAGCTCTGCTCGCGGCAGTTGCTCGCTCTGGAGACCGTCGCCTCGCGTTCGCTGTTCGCGGACTCATGCGACGCCGTGGCCTTGCTCCGACGACTGCGGTGTTTGCCAACTTGATGGAGCTCTGTGCGGCGGATGGGGACTATTTAAGCGGCTTTGCACTTCTCCGGGAGATGCGGGCCTGGGGTAGGGATCCCACGCATCCCATTTACGTGAATCTCATGAATGCCTGTGGACGCAGTGGCCAACCAGAGTACGCAATGGCGGTTCTGGACTTGATGAAGTCGAATGGCGTTGCTCCATCGGAGTCAGCGTACTGTGCTCTTATCGACGCCTGGGCGCGCATCAAGCGCCTTGATCGAGCGTTCGGAGTCTGGAGAGATATGCGAGCCGGCGGCTTTGAGCCGCGGCTGCGTACGGCGAGTGCGCTGCTTTCTGCGTGCAGGCGCTGTAAGAATCTCCAGGTGGCACACTGGCTCTACCAAGCGCTCAGGGCGGAGCTTGCTCGGGAACGACGCACTACGGAAACTTCCGAAGACGGTACGAGTTCCTTAGCGTCGCAGCAAGTGCAGATATTCCGCACGATGATGGAACTCGCCTGCGACGTGGGCGACTACCGTCATGCGGTGCTGATCTATCTCACGGATGCAGCTCAATCTGGGCTCCTAGAGAGCAAACATGCACGCTTGGCATTGAGGTCGAGTCTTCGTCGACTCCGGCAGGCGGTGTTTCGATGCTCGGCAAACGGAGACGATATGGAGACGCTGCGGAACGCGTTTCGTAACCTGGTCGATGCACGGGCGGCGCAGATATAGGGCGCAATGGCCGCGGACTCTCGCCGCATGAACACCACCCAATGGTGTTTCAAGTGGGTCCTAAATACATCTAATGCTGTATTGCGAAAGCTTTTTATGTTCGATGTAGTTATGCCGACGAAGTGCATGCTGTGCGTATGCGTAGAGAGGCAGCTTTCGGGTATGCTTAAAGAGCAGCGACCTCGGGCCTCGTAGCGATGACGCGACATCGATTCCGTAGAAAGAGTGGTGAAATTGAGTGGTCGCCTGGCAGCGAAGCACGAGGCATACGTGCCGATGCCAACATTGCTGCCTTGAGCGCTGGATACGGAAATTGCGGAGCAGGGACGGAAGCCGGCGAGGGTGTCGTATGGGATGGAGGCTTTCAGGGAGGTCTCCGAACACGCCGCGCCCAAGAGACTCGTGCACCTATGGCGGATACTGCTCCAGATGCCGGGTCCGGTCGAATGCCCACACGTGGTACGTCCTCTGAGCATATGGATTGGTTGTGTGGTTCTGGTTGCGCCTTGGCTTGCCTTGCGCCGAGCGTGCTGCGCTGAGGTTAGCGAGCGCCCGCCAAACAGGACCTGACCTCGCGCGCATCCAGCAGTGGTTCAAACATGCTGCGCCCGTTGAAATGTCCTCAGAGTTGCTTGCATGTGGGCCCCAAGTGTTCTTTCCAACTTAATTCCGAATGATGTGTGGGCTTTTGCGCACACCCGGCCGCTATGCCTGCGAGATGCACACGCGCTACCACACTCATCTCAGGTTAAAATAGAAAAAGAACGAAGCGCACTCTGCCTGGATTTTTTATTTTCGAATTTTTTCTTAGACCTAGGTTATTGACGTTCGAAGATCATCAGTAAGAGTTTATGCACTTGTACGAGGTTGCTGGGTTCTCTTTCGTTTTTTTCGGAGATGCTCCTTCGACGCGTTGCGGCTGGAATTTATTGCTTCACCGCCACCAAGATGACTCGCGATGTATTCGAACGCGGGTTCCTAAAATGACGGATATCATTATCCCATTCATACGTAAAAGACTCAAATCTTCGCATTTTCTCAAATGTAGCATGCACAAACCACGCATTTCTCAACCTGCCAGCCTTTCTGTTTGACGGTAATTCGAGGGCGCAGCGACTAACGCCGCTGAACTGAGGAGCAACGAATCTCGATGTCGCCTATTGAAAACTTGTTCACAAGCTGATGACGAAAAGTGACTGAAAATGCCACGACAAGTGATTGATTCCGTTTGAAAAATGAATCCTCCTATGTTTATGGTCATCGACGAAATGGAATTCATCACCTACATCATAAGTCTTACTGGATATGCTCCCAGAGGCTTACATCTCTTCTGTTTGGATGGAGAAGGGTGCTGGACTCGGACCTGTCATCGCAGCGATCGCCTCCGGTGTAGGCTGCGCCACTCTGTTGCGCGGAGGCGTGCATGGCTCGAGCTTTCTCGACTTGTTTCCCTGCCTGGGTTTTCCTTCTGGTGCTCGTATTATCGTGGACAATATCGTGTTATACAATTCCTGTATCCAACGGAACAGCATACGCTATCGTGAGTAGCAGACAGAGTAGTGGTCGAGGGTATCGCCTTACAGAATTTTTTATCGTTTAGGGTGCGGCACCTGGCGCGGAAACGAAGGAGGACACCGACGACATCCTTCAATTCCCGTCACGGGAATGTATCGAGCGCCGCAGCACGCTTTCACCTACCGCAAAGCGGTGCTCAGAGTAGGGGATATTGCAGCGGACTTATGGGAACACCTGATCACGCTCACGCACTGAGAGTGCAAATAGTGTATCCAGGCTCAATACAAAGAAGATGAAAATGGGAAGCGAAGCATGGATTGCAGCTTCCGTCTCTGAATCAAATGCCTGAACAACATCCGGAAGTACCAAAACCACGACTTGAACATTGTCTCCTTTATCTTTTGCCAGCAAACAATGAATCTGGATAGACAGAAGAGACCTGCGTAAAATAACCCTGAGATAAGAGACAAGCAAATGAAGCAGTCGCATAACCGAGTCCACAAACGCTGGTATTGATAATCGTGGAAAGAGACCCAAACTTTAGTATGCACGCCCGTATTCGCGCAATGGGCGTTTTTCATGGTTCTCAACTGGATGTCCGCGTTGCTCTGTGTCGCTTGCTGCAATGCTTCAAAGAGAGCGCTAAACTACTCGTTTCTATAAATTACGAATACGGCCGCATCGCAGTACCTTATCGTTCCGAAAGGCGGTAATCGCAAGCACGACTTTTAGGTACATCACGGACATGCGCAGCGTACCGCCGTTTCTGCTCTCGAAACGCGCAGAGGGCCTCGGCCGGTGCGGCGTCATCAGCATCCTGCCCGCGCTGCGCATGCGCTATCGTTTCTCCATATCGAGTTCGAGAACGGGAATACACGTCCTGCGAACAGGATGCCTCAGTACTGGCGCGTTGCTGGACTTTCGTATTTACAATATGCAAATGTTTGTGCGGAGTATGTGCGTCGTGTTCTGAAAGAACCTGAGCGTACGAAGGCGCTTTCCCGAGCGGGCTACTCGATGATAAAGGCGACCTGGAAGGACGGTAAAGTGGCCTCGCGCGTAACACTGGAGTCGGCACTGCTCGATGATCCAGTAAGGTCCATATCAGCCGCTGCTGCCGCTTCTGAAAAGAACAACTCCTGAGCCGCTTGACGCTGCCACTGGCACGGTGATGCAGCGCTCAACGCATGGCAGCGGAAGCCGCGCACGGGAGCTCGTGCCTTGGATCAGCCCGTACATGTGCAGCGTAAGCGCGGACTCCGCCCCTTGTATGGATTATGTTCCTACGCATGACTGAACGGTGCGCGAGGCACGGCTTCACCCCCGATATCCGAAGGGTCGCACTGCTTTTCCCAGCTTCAGGATGATGGCGTTGCGGATCGCTGTTACCGAAACGTATCTAGCGCCGTGAAGCGAGCTCCCACGCAGCAGCATAGTCGCCCCTAATTGCTGTGCTATACGCGGACGCGGGAGTTCCACATGAAGACTTCGGCTCGATGAGCGATGCAAAGTCCATCAGTTGGAAATTGAAGCGAATTGGATGGGTTTTGTTGCTATGCTCTACATAACGAAGCCGTCCGCAGTAGAGATAGTGCGAGTCGTACGGCTTGGGCATACGACAAAAGAGCAGTATATTGATTTCTGATGCACCACGGCGTTCGCTATCAACAATCAGTCTGCGCAATGTCGGGTGTTCAGGGTCTTGGGTGCGCTGCGCGTACCAGACGATGTACTCACCAGATCCATAAAACACATTCACGTAGCCGCGGCCCAGCGAAGCATTCGGAATCGACGGTTTGTCATTTTGCAGCGCACGGTCACCAGCGGGCAGGTTTACAAACAACATCACTGCATTCCACCATTCACAGATACCTGACATGCGGTTGAAAACTGGCCGCACGGCAGCTGCGCATGCAGCTTCGATGACGGAGCGTTTTACTTGGCCTCCCAGACGCGGTGGTACCGGAACGAATCCTCCCAGGTATGTAGAAAGCTTGTCGACGTCGCAGTTCAAGTATTTTGTGGAGTTGCTTGCCGACAGGCTTACAGAAGCCGTCTCTCGTGGATCCGACACGGACGTGCGCAAACGCTTGCTACGGACGCCATGTAGACGGGCAACGATACGGGAGTTCAATGGCTGCTCCTGGTTGGTGCACGCCACCAGTTCGCGTTCCCGTAGCCGTGTGGACCGACGCAGAGTGAAACTCGTGTTCCGGGTCTCTGCGGACTCTGCGTTTGCCTCTGGATTGTCCTCGAGTACGTGCGAGGGCGACGCTTCGCACGCTGCCTTGCACGGCCTTTTGGCCAAAGTCACGCTCCGAACGCGCTGCAAGCCCAGATCGTGAATACCAAACTGGTGTAAGAGTTCTTTGTTCCTCTCTATGCGTTGCTGCCGCTGGAGCTCATAGGCGCTCGCCCCAGATATCATGCTACCTGGCAGATTCTAGCGCATGTTCACCGCAGTCGCCTGCAGTCCGACGAGCCAATGCCGCCTGCGATGCTATCAGCGCTCGTTGCCGACAATCGCTATGGTGTAGACTTACGCTGGTCCCGGTATGGAGCGGCGTTCGTTCGTTTCCTAAAGGAACGCGAAAGCGGAACGCCTCTCAGACTTATTGAAACAACTCTAGGCGGCTAAAGTGGCTCGAGATCCATTTTTATTCGGTTTTAGGGTTTCGTTCTTGAGCAAAGTGGCGCCGTGGCTCCGTCGCTGCGTTCTTAGCCGGTTAACCGATCGCGCGTCCGCGTCAGACGCGGGTATGGCATACCAGTACTTCGGCGGCGATGACACTGCTCTAACTGCGGCAGCTGCAACGTATATGGAGCTGCTACGCGAAAGGCGGGACGCAGAGCTGGCATTGAAGCGTGCACGGCAGGAGGAGGTGGAAGCAAAACGCCAGTGGCACGAAAGAGCACGCAAGGCTGCCGACTTCAAGTCCAAGTTTCGGGATCTTAGCGACCCGTGCACGCACCATGAGGGGCGGATAGCCTTCCGTTGCATCGGACTGCTCCAGCGCGTCGGGGAGCGCGACAGTTCTGCGCTCTACAAGTTGCACGTTTCTAGAGCTTATGCACGAGGTTTACGTGGCATCGACGGCTTCGACGCTGTGTGGGTGCTTGAGGCCCATGAGCTCTGGGGTAGTGCCGGCGAAGCGCCGACAACACCTTTCGTCACCCACAGCCTGCATCTCCGGCTATACAACTTGCTAAGGGTTGAGCGGCTGCCTGCTGACGAATGCATTCTTCATTTGCGCACGTTGGAAACACTAGGACAAGGCGCGAGCACAGAGCCAGCGCTGCAGGTCGTGGACGTGAAGCCATACATTCCAAATTATGACGCGCTTCACAGCTTGGAAGGGCATAAAGACACCGAAGGGCATTGAGTCTATTGGCCGCCGGCTTGACTGGGCAGCATCGTTAGCTGACGTCAGTGGGCGCCTTCATGTGACTTCACTGACCCGGCCCGACCCGACCCGACCCTCAAGTGGATGTGGTTTCATTAGCGCTTAAGGCCGCCTCCACGAGCATCACTTCCAGTGGAACCGCTTTGTCCGCTGGTGACAGGTTCGGAGGCCAGGCTGCACAGCCCGCTCGAAGGCGGTTGTCACTCGGGTTCCACGACCCTGCGACGAGTGCGCTGGAAAGCTTTCCAGTCGTACCGATGAATAGTGCCGCGCCAACCCTCTTTGCAAAGTGGCGCGCAGGCTTCTGCTTCAGTATGCTCTCGACTGTTCAGGTGTGTTCTCTCTTGGTCCAGCAACTTGTAAAGCGTCAGCGCAGTCGACCCCCTGAGTTGGTCCTTACGTCGTTGCTCACGCAGAAAGCGCAAGCCATACGCCCCTTTCCAGTCCAGAAACCCGGTCGCAAGCACTCTTGCAGGTGGAAGGACTGAAAATCCAAAGTCCCGAGCATACAGCGTATGCCATAGGGCAGAATCGTCGAGCACGTTTTGGAGAAAGCGTGCGGTGCGCTGCAAGTTTGCTGCAGTGCGGCCATCTAGTTTGAGAACAATTGAGCGCCAAATGTCCTCCGGCAGGTCTCCAAGTTTCGCGCCAGCAAAACTCATGCGCCCACTAGTCCAGACAGTTTCCAGTTTAGGAGCACCTCAGTGCCGTTGAACGCTGCGGCGTTCAGGCCTGCTGGTATGAGCGGGTACAGAACCACCGATCGTTTTCAGAGACGTTCTGGCTCGTTGGCTGATCGAATGATTCTTCCAATTTTCCGTTCGTTCAGTGAAGCAGCGCTTTTGATAGTTCATAGCAGCCAATCCTGATCAACGTTGAAAGACTTGATGCGCTTTCTTTGTAAGTGCCTCGGAGATGATGTTACATAAAGTAAGAGGACGTTCGTAGCGGTGGATTATATACTGGGTGCAATGGGTTCTGGAACACCTGCCCAAGCACGCCCTTTTGAATCGTTTTCTGCTAGATATTCAACACAAAGAATGTTTTTGTGGATTGCGGAAAGGAGACGGAAAGACTTTGAGATGACGGCTAGCTTGCGAAAATGCCGAAACTTCTACAAGTCTTTCATTCTTCGATTTGCACTCGGATGAGCCGCTCTTCGTGCAGTCCATATCGTGAAGCTCGAGCATCCAGAGTAGAACTTATAAAAATGCTTGTGGGCGACGGCCTTCTCGATAACCGATTCAACTTCATACGTGCTCTGAGAAAGACTACCAAAAATGCCACCGTATTCGAAGAGTCCATACCGTTAACAAGCACGGTGATGAAGCGGCAGAGATCGACGAAGGAAGAAAGGGCGCCTCTATGAAAAGCCATTGCGCGTTGACCGGTACGCGATCCACTTCGGACTACAACGCGGACGCTTTATAGTCTTTGAACTCAATTCTGTTTCACAAGTGTTGCGTTGTATAGCAGCAGGTCGGAATCACGATGGAATGCACTGTGTAGATCGTAGACGGATCGCTTGTAGTATATATTCTTTAATGAACTTTGCAAGGAGGACTGCATTTTTTCCTCATTTCAGTACTAACACAGTACTCAGATAGTTGAGAGACACTGAAAGAACCAAGAACATGCGTCCCTCGCCAAAAACCGATATTCTCTAAGAATGATTGCCGGTTGTCGTGGTAAACGACCCATTGCACACCTTCCGGGAAGGAAAAGCGACGACAGTAGCCGCCACAGGCATCTCCGTTTGTCAACAGCTCGTTCATATTGTCCAGAAAACACTGGGATACAGTCGTAAAGAAGGTCATAGATCATTCACGGACATCTTCCACCGCAATCGCAATTAAGGAATCACTGGAACGTCGCGATCGGAATGAAGTACAGGGACGTCGGCTGTCTCGTTTTAGTTGATGTGACTTGCTTCGAAGGAGACGATCGGAGCCCATCTGGGTATTCGCGGAGCAAACAGCGCGTTGTGTATCCGATCGAACTCCAAGAGAACCATGACATCATCTGTAACAGCTGCGGTGGATACATTTGGCGACATTAGTTTCGCTCGTCGAGAAGGCTCATAAAACAGCACCCATGACATGGAATCATCAAATACTTTTTCCACAACTCCTGGCAATGTCCTTCCATTGGACAACGTGGCATTTCACCATTCCCCTTGCGTTCGAGTACTTGCCGATTCTATTCGGGTAGAATCCTCTCCTCGCCGACGATCTAGAGAAGAAGATGAGGTGAGATAAACCAGAAAAAGTGTGTGCCTGAAGGGACGATGACGAGACTGTAATGGCACAGAGGGCACAATTTCGAGGACTCCTCGCATTGATCAGTTCAACCAGCGCCAATGCACGTAATGAGTTCATGGACCGAGACACCAACGCCGCCATCAATATCAGACGATGTTTGGTGCTGAAGACGAGACCCAAGGAGCTGACGCGATCCAACATCCTAGGGGCAGCCTCCCAGGCTCGAAGTATGCCCGTATAAAAACTGAAACCGATAGTAGTCGTTCAGTCGGGAAAGCCCGGGAAGCGTCTGCGAGTGGGTAGATATGTATCCTCCATGGTTGTGAAACGTTTTCGTTAAGCTACAGATGTAGACGCCAGGGGACCTGATTCGTGGAAAAGGGTACACCTGCATATGGGAACACAAAGAGAGGTCAACCGCAGTTGCTAAAGAAGAGACAAGCGAGAATGACGAAGACATCCGCCCTAGCAACGATTCAGTTGCTTGCTCGCGTACAAGTCGCCATAAACGACAGGATCGCACGGCTCCTCATCTTTCGTACAAGCGCCCTTCGCGGCTGCTCCGCTCCATATTCCTCTGGCCTGTTCTTGAACAACTTCGATTTCTATCCCTGAAAAAATCAAAGAGTATGCAGCTGAGGTTGGCGTTGAGCTGCTCTTTGTGCCCCCGAAATCTACCTGGTTCAATCCAGCCGAAGGCGTTCCTCTGCTGTAAAGAGCCATTTTTACCCGCACACACCAGTTCTCGAGTTGTACGCATCCGTCACTCCGTTCTTTGCCGAGTTGCTCCCTATTTACACCAACCCTTAACTGCCCTGTTTCGTTTCCGCTCATGTGCGAGAAAGAGCGGGCAAGGTGTACTTCGGTCCGTGGTCATGACGCGTAAGGTGACGCAAATGTACTTGAGAAGCACTAGATACGAAGACAGCAAATGCCAGCTCCGGTGCCGTGGTCTACCCACTGCGTCTCAAACCCAGGGCAGAAACGGATATGAGGTATTGCGCCCGACTGCATTCGATTCCTTCAAGTAGAGAAGGAGGCGGAGAAGTATAAGAAGAAGGAACAACGGGACAATGAAGGGAAAGACTCTTCCTAAAAGCCGACGATGAAGGACGACAAGGAGAGACTGTCGTGGCGGAATGCCCGGTCTGAAGTCATTTTGTCATTGCCCCTGTACTAAAACATGTCAACAGAGAGAATCTTCCGAAACGTAGCACGGAGGGCCCCATTTCAGATGGGGTAACTTCTTACCCGAGCAGGACTTGTTCATCTACCCTTGCGTTGGCGCACTTCCTCAGGCAAATGTTGATCGGAGCTCTCTGTGCAGGGCTGCAAGCCGTCCATATTCCACCGGAATATGTTGATCAGTCCTTTGTCTGAGAACTGATGCTCGTGACAGAAGACGGGACACAGCCTGATTATGAATTCAAAGATTTGCATACACGCTTTCCGGAAGAACCAGACGCGATGCCGCGCAACCCAGGCGATGGGATGATCTGCAGCGACAGTGCCAAACGAGTACCAAGCCATCCTCAATAACCGTGCACGGGGTCAATGTAGAGCGCTTCATGAAAATCGCCTTGTGGGCGTTGGGGCTTCATCATAGAGGACCAGAAAAGTGGAGACGAATGGAAGGGATTCTTGGGGTTTCAATCAAGGCGAATGACGAGTTGGTTGCGGCGGAGAGCGAGCTGGTACCGGGATCGGGAGAAATGCCGCAGTGTGAGCGAGCGTCGCTGTAGCTCGTCGGAACTCATTGTGTGGCCGTCGGCATCGAACTGACAGAGGTCGTGTCCAAAGGATGTTTGAAACGCAATGCACGACTTGCTTGCATCTCGCACAATTACTTTCTCCTGAACAGAGCCCTCCGGAGCGCAGCAAACTCCATTCTCGAATCTGAACGTAATCCCCTCCTCAGGCGCGTATTAGAACTGGTTTCGACGTGCAACATCAAGGCTCGTAGAATCACCGAAGACTCGTTCGTGCTATGTGGATTGCTCAGTGAGCCACAGCTGGTCTCTGCGAGCAATCATTGAACATTCAGAGCACTCCACAAAGTGCGTTGGCGGAGCTCGTTCAAGGATCCTCGTTTTCAGGGAGGAAATGGAAATCCGTTGACAGGGAATATGGTGACTCAAGGCATATCAGTGTGCACGCAGCTGTGAAGCCGCGGCCTGTGCCGAGTAACGACGCTCGTTCTCAGCCGTTCAAAATCGACTAAAAGAAACGCTCACGAATTCGCGTGGATCTGTTTTTTTTGAGAATATCGTGGTCATTGCCTGCCCCTGAATCAGCACGACGCAGCCGAAGATCTGAACGGAAAGCGGGCACTGCTTCTCAATTTTCCCACGGATCGGCATTCTCGAGAGTTGGGCCTGATGGACTCCACGAGGCATCTCAACAGGTAGAATGGCGGCGTCGGGACCCACCTCGACGCATTGAGCACGGTATCGAGCAGACGAGCATACGTTGTCGGCTTCATTCAGAGAATCGATCAGCGTCCGAATCGCTTATGGGGATCATCTTTTGCGGGAGGACATGAGACCGCGCCGGGGCATCCACCGGTCACCGTTGTACGAAGGCAGGAGGCTTGCACTCACCAACTTGTTCAATGAATCTGTAAAGACGAAGAAGCAGCGTCGTTTTGAGGTAGCCTACGGCGCTGGCCGTGCCGCACCGTGCAACGGCTGCACTCCATCTCATTCGACCAGAGTGTGCAACGAGTGCAGGAATGGATTCTGCACGATTCCCATCGACAACTTCAGGTCTGCGAATACAAATCACGAGCACGGGTGCGCGCTGATACTGGCAAAGAAGTGCGTAAAACAGAACCAGATGGGTTACATGGTGCACGGTAAGCTGACCGATCGTCGGATGGCGAGGCAATCGAAGTTGAGAGGCATGTTATAATGCGGTTCCACCAGCAACTAGGCGTGCAAACAGTTTTCGCATCGTGACACGAACGCCTCCAATATTATCCGAAAACGGCTCGTGATTCCGGAGCGTTTATCGACTTTGTTACGAGCGAACCTTTGAGGCTTTCAATTTGTACTCAGTATGGGTGTTACACTGAGACAATGAAAGCCTGCGATGACAACAATCAATGGTCAGGATAGAGGACGCTTGGTTCCCGCCTAAACCAATGCACTGGTACGGTATGATCAGCAATCCAGACGAGTGGTGCTTTCGCCAAGCAGCGAACCAGCCCAGGCACTTGTTTCATTCGTATCGTGTATGATCGATGCATGCAAATGGGATTGCCTAGAAGCGCAAACGCCACTGGCAGCCAGAAGAGAGACTACCATGCGTCTCTGGACACTTGTACGGACTACCAGGTAGTCGGTGCATCTCTCCTCATCCAACAGGCCTGCGTACCCAAAATCCCCTCCAGAACTTTTGAAAAGCATTCGCTCGCACAAGAATGCCGGTGTCCATGCGTTGGAGTCCGTCATAGTACCGCTTGCGTTTCTGGTCGAGGCACAGCGCGGCTCCAGCTCCGGTACATGTACAGCGTATTTGTACCTGGGAAATACATGCCTCTATGCGCTGCTCTTCGAGGTTGCGAAAGGGCTATGGTCTCATTCCAGTGCCCAACGATGCACAACAACTCGATTCTGGCGACGACCTCGTAAGTTGACAGCGCGCCTTTGGCATCTGTTTTGGCCTATGATGTCAAGTAGTTCCGCCGACGACGAATAAACGCGTCCGTGAATTCCTCGGTCCGCATATCCCAGTTGGGGTCCGGTTGGCAGGCGTACATTCCGAGTACGGTGCGCCCGTATCGACGGTTGCGCATCCCAATGAGCCGGTTTTCGATCACTGGCGGCAGCGAGCCCAGTTCATACGGGTACTCGAGCATAACAACTGTTCGTTCACTAATCACGGCGCTCTGACTCAGTGTCCTCAGCAGTTCGTCGTAACTTATCTCCTCATAGGGCGGCGTGAGCGCAACGATTTGAAGCACGCCATCCGGCGCTGTCGCCAAGTATTCCTCGACAGTTGTCTCGCGGACAAGAGCGATTCCTTCGCCCACTCCCAGCTTGCTCATGTTGCGCCGAACGCACGCGCAACACTCCGGGGAACGATCAACGAAGACTGCCGAGGAAGCGCCTCGCGACAACGCTTCGAAGCCCATGGTGCCTGCGCCACAAAAAAGATCCAGAAAACGAACAGGCTGTCGTGATGGGAGAATTTGCAACTCCCGCAGAATAGAAAAACACGCTTCCCGAACCTGAGCCATGGCTGGACGTACATACACGGGTGGCGACTCGAGTCGTCGCCCGCGTGCCGTGCCACCAGTGATGCGTAGCCGCGGCTCCAGCGGTATGGCAACCTTCTGCCAGCGTCGTCTTCCGCCAGGGAGCGTCACACCCTGCCGAATGACTTTGTACTTGCGCATCTGCTCGTAGCGTCCACGAGGAAACCGCTTCGGCTTCGCCTGCTGCGGGGCGCCGGGCTCCTCAGCAGGCACCCCATCCCCGCTCGGGTCGGCAGAAACGGCCATGTGCAGCCAAAAGTCCCTAAGCTGAGGCCGCCCTTGCCTGCCTACCACGAAGTGACGAGCAACATTCGCTCGGCCGTGTCGCAAAGCGAGCGGCACCAGCGCCTGCTGCCCCGGCGGATGCTGCTTGCAGACCTCCCGAAGTGTACAAAGCTGTCGCGCAGAACATGAGACCGGCCCCGCAGGAATGAACCCCGCCGCTCTCTCCGACAGTCCACAACTAGACATCACGAGTGACGCTGCAGCTGCAGCTTCGTTTCGTGTTGCACAGCCTCAACGGCAGCGGCATGAAGCGTCGGGAGGCGCATGCGGTGGATGTACGCACATCAAAGAGCTCCGCAATGGGCGCGTTCCGAACCCTCCAACGGGCGCTGCTGCTGCTGCTGTGACACAGAGTTTCTGGTATGCTGCGAGATCGATGAATACAACCAGGGATCCTGCGGGTGTACGTTGGCTATCGGCAGCCAGGGAAGCGACAACCACCCCACTCTTTACCTTCTGCGTGCCATGAATCGCTGATCAGGCTTCATTATTTCTGGTATCATATTTGGTTCTAAGGACCTTCAGCGCATAAAGCCTACAGAGGGCGCCTGCTGTGGCTCCAAAAAAGGACACGCAATCGAACGGGGATGCTCAGCGAATGCATCTGCGGTCGATGGATTGCGGCACCAAGGCAACGGCGACGGATGCGGCGTGGAATCGAACGACTCTGCAGGCACATTCCAGTGGCGGTGCGCCTGCGAACCTGCGAACGGACCTGCTGTGTGGACCTGCTCCGTGAACGCAGCTACCAACAATGGGGAACGCACAGGTGCCCGGGCATACCCAATTTCCAACTTGCATATCCGAATGCCAAGAAACAGCTCCGCCTTGGTCGTTTGGTGCTACGCCGAGCTTGCACGGTGATCGAGCTGCACGACAACTCAGACATTTCCCAGTCAAAATCCGAATCGTCCCTATTTCCCGTCAATACGGCACCTCCGACCGGGCGACTAATGTGGCGTTGTTCATGCCTGCTAGAGTGCCAGCGAGAACGACGGTCGATGTCCCTTCTACTGACAGCAATCATGCATCCTGCGGATTCAGATTCTATGAATTTCTTCTCTACCGTAAAACGCAGCACCGGCAGAGGCACACGCATCACAGAGCAGCGGCATCGGCAGCGGCACACGCATCACAGAGCACCGGCACAGGCACCGGCATCGGCACGCGCATCATATCGCACCGGCACAGGCACACGCATCAGAGAGCACCGGCACAGGTATCGGCATCGGCATCGCGAGCATCGGCGATCGACGGCGCACGAGGGCAGAGCGGCCGCTGCGCGCGCCACTCACACGCACACGCACATCGTCCATCCAAGAACCGCACGCGTCAGCGCATGCGGACGATGCGGTGGCGACGGCGGTGCCAGTGTGATGCCTTCAGGTTAGCGCATTGTGGACGACGACAAAGACGACGACGTAGGCGTCGCTTTGATACACTTCAAACAGTTTCTGAAGCCTCCGATACGCAAATTAGTACTTAGCAAAAAATGACAGCCACCGAGGAGGTTCGTCGCTTTTTCTTCACGTCGGAGTCGGTGAACGAGGGACACCCGGACAAGCTCTGTGATCAAGTTTCTGACGCTGTTCTAGACGCCTGCCTGGCACAGGACCCGTTTTCAAAAGTGGCCTGCGAGACAGCAACGAAAACAGGTTTGATAATGGTTTTTGGGGAGATCTCAACGAAAGCGACTGTCGATTATGAGAAAGTTGTTCGTGAGACGGTTCGGGAGATCGGCTTCGACGACGAAGAAAAGGGTCTCGACTTTCGCTCTTGCCGGGTGCTGCAGGAGATCCACGAGCAGTCACGCGAAATCGCAGCGAGCGTATACGGAGGTCGGGACACGCTGGATATCGCTGCGGGTGATCAGGGCATCATGTTCGGATACGCTACGAACGAAACGCCAGAGCTGATGCCACTCTCCCACTCTCTAGCGACGAAACTAGGCAAAAGACTCACGGATGTGCGTAAGCAAGGCATTCTACCGTACATCAGACCTGACGGGAAGACGCAGGTCACAGTAGAGTACGAAAGACGTGGAGGCGCTCTGAAACCGCTGCGTGTCGATACGATTGTGATTTCAACGCAACACGCACCGCATACATCGCAGGAGAAGCTCCGAGCGGATTTGCGGGAACACGTCATTCGACCTGTAGTGCCTGCCGAGTTCCTCGATGATCGAACGAGGTACGTGCTGAACCCGAGTGGGAGTTTCACGGTTGGGGGTCCAGCTGGTGACGCGGGTCTCACCGGGCGCAAAATTATCATCGATACGTACGGAGGCTGGGGCGGGCACGGAGGAGGTGCCTTTTCCGGAAAAGATCCCTCGAAAGTCGACCGTAGCGCGGCGTATATGGCGCGCTGGATGGCCAAATCCGTGGTGGCGGCCGGCCTCGCTGCACGCTGTCTCATTCAGCTCAGTTATTCCATCGGCGTCGCAGAGCCGACGTCCATCTTCCTGGACACATACGGGACAGCCAAGCCCGACTGGACCGACGACCAGATCCTGAAAGTTGTCGAGAGGAACTTTGATTGCCGCCCTGGCGCGATCATTCGCGAGCTAGATTTACTGAAGCCCAAGTACCGCAAAACCGCTGCATATGGTCACTTTGGCCGTGAGGATGATCCCGACTTTACCTGGGAGATACCGAAGCGTCTGCAGGTTGACTAGACAAGATTCGGAGGATGGGCGGCTGTTTTCGTCATGTGCGGCAGCTGCACGGCGTTCGCGTCAACTGCAGTTCAGCGCTTCGTTCATCATGGCGGTGCTGGACGCCAGCCCGCAAAACCAAATGCGCAACAGCACATTTGCTTATAGAGCGAGTACAGTGCTCGCTGCAGACGCGTCATGCAGTCGCTGCAGCTTCGATTGCAGCGCATGCATCGGACTTGATGAGCCGAGGTTTTTGTAAACGTGCCAGAAAACTTGATATTATCTACACAACGGTGCGTGAACAGTTCACGATTTTCAAAAAATGATCGCATGACTTGGCGCTCCTCGCTGCTTTCATGATGATGTATTTACGGCGTATGTTTTGAGGTGCGACACTCGAAGAACGCATATCCATTTGCTGCTGTGTTACAAGCTGGAAACCACCTACGACAGCACAACGCGCTGCAGTCAGTCGCAGCGCAGCTTGGAAGAGGTACAGAACAGCTGCGTCGGCCGCTTGCCAGTGACGCGGCACCTTCTCTCAAGTAGTTGGTGCCGCCACGCATTGCAGTTCGTGTCTAGATGCTTCGAGAGTTGTCGCTGCGACCACCTAAGATACTCAACGCCCCGAGATGATGTCGAATTCCCGGTCTCGCGGTTTCGGGTTACAAGTTCACCGTCGCATATACTAAGTCTGCCTCCAAGCATTCCTAGTCCCGGGAATGGACCAAAATTTTAGGAAAAGACAGGTCCGAGAATGACGGAGTGGAGTACCTGTTGCAACGGAACAGCAATCGCTTCGCTTCGTATGTTGCGGGCAATTTGCTTGCCGGGAGAGTCATCGGATTCGATATCTTGATGCTATCGTCTTTCAACGCAATTGTGCTCAATCCTCAGGTACGTGCCATCGAATGCTTTTTTCGCGGTTGTAGCAGACGCGTTCATGTTTAGAAATAAAAAATCCAAGGGAAAGGTACGGACGTTGTTGTCGGGGATCCCGGAGGGCCGGCATCGTCGGATCCGACGAAAAAACGAAAAAATACTCTCCTCGTCGACCATCGAGCGAAGAAGCGCAAGTGAAGAAGCAGCAGCAGAAGGGATGTACGCGAGAAAAGGTGCTTGCCCTGCGGGACGATGACGAGACTGCTATGGCACAGAGCGCACGGGTTCTAGGTATTCATGCAAAAGTGCGTTGCGCCAGCGGCAATGCACGTAAGCAGTTTGTCAAACGACACCTCAACGCCGCCATCAATATCAGACGATGAATGGTGCTGAAGACGAGACACGAGGAGCTGATGCGATCCAACACTTTGTGGAGCAGTCTCTTGTACTCGAAGTGTACACGGTGAAGCTGAAGCCGTCAACCCGTGGCCGGTCAAAAACTGATGGGAGGCTTCTTCGCATGGGTATTAGTGTACCAGCTCGAGCCGACACCCTCTGCGGTACAGCAACGCCGATCTATCTCTCGGTGCCACGACAGCACGGGCGCTGTAGGCGCTATTGCGAATCCATCAATGCGTGCACTCGGCGCACGAGAGAACGTATGAAACGACCAATATAGCCGAAAAGACTCATGGGTTATGGAAGTTGGATGTTGGTAGAAAGATGGATGCTTCACCACGCGCTGATACTACGCACATAGTAGGGGAACACTGACAAGTTTTGCCAAACAGAACATGCGTCGAAGCTACGGCAAACCAGTGCATGGATAAAACAGAACTTTTAGGGCCTTGTATGTATCAAAAGGACATGCCGTGTGGAAGCGTATGCCGCCTCCGCTGCAGCCGCCGGCCCGCCGAGACTCAACGCAATGCGTAGGCGCGTCAAATACGAACCTGCAGCGTAACGGACGACAGGAGCGTCGGCGCGTTGGGTACACACTACACCCGCCACGGTCTGGTGTAGCATAGCGCGTGCCTGTGGGTACACTGCCTGAGGTTCGGTTTATGCGCTGAGCACCGACGCTCTATCGCAGTACTTGGATCTCGTCTGGATGGAACTGGCAGCGTTTGCTTCGGCAGCAACGGGCACCAGCCCGATACTGGGCGGCAGCGCCTGTGCCCGCGTGCAACAAACGCGAGCGTCATGTGGCACGCTTGAGGGCCGCTGCGCTCACCCCCGAGCAATATCTGTCAAGGATCAGCGCAGAGATTCCTGGGGGCGCTCGAAATCGATCCTGGCGCCCGCATCAAGCGCGTCGAAAGGTCTTCCGCTGTGTGGGCGACGCAAGAACAGCGCTCGCAGGTTCACGCTTCGCGCGCAGGGAAGCGGCCGACTCTCGGACATGTTCATCGAATACTACGAGCGGAATCGAGTGACGCTGCCAGCAGGCATCGGCAAACAAACGCTGCTGCCTGTATATCGACGGATTTTCGCGGACGACCTCACACCCGTGATGGCCTATCGACGGCTTGTTCATGATGCCTCCGGAGACCCGAGGCCGTCCTTTCTCTTTGAGTCGGTTGTCGGTGGCGACCAAATCGGACGCTTTTCCTACGTGGGTTCTTCGCCCTGTATGCAGATCATTGCCTATCAAAACGATATCCAGATTATTGATAGCAGCGAGCACCTGCAGCACAAGTTACACGTCCCGGATCCGTGGGTATTTATGCGACAGCTGACGGAGCAGATCAAGGTCGCAGAGAAGGGCCCAGTGCCTGAGGCGTTTTGCGGTGGCTGGGTCGGCTTTGGCGGCTACGACACGGTGCGCTACTCGGAACCAAAGAAGCTGCCGTTCTCAGCGGCACCGCGGGACGATCGAGGCCTACCTGATTTGCACTTTGCACTGTACCAAGAGGTGGTCATCTTTGACAATGTAACCAAGACTGTGTACATTGTTGTGTGGGTACCGCTCGAGGATCACCGTTCAATAGAAGCGGCTCGTGCCCACGGGTGGTCTCGGTCCGAGCAGCTGGTACGTGTACTCACCTGCGCCGAGCGGGATCACCTCTTGTTGCCATCGAGTGAGGTGCTCTTGGATCCAGTCGAGAAACCCGAGCCCATGCGCAGCAACATGACCAAGGAGCAGTTTTTCCATGCACTCGAACGCATTTCAGAGTATATCTACCTTGGTGATACTTTTCAAACGGTCTTCAGTCAGCGCTTCGAGAGGGATACGTTCGCCGACCCGTTCCAGGTGTACCGCGCGCTCCGCATTGTGAATCCGTCGCCGTATATGCTGTACATGCGGGCCAGGGACTGCATTCTGATCTCATCCTCACCGGAGATCCTCTGCAAGACTCGAGGTCGCAAGGTTTGGAACCGACCTCTGGCTGGCACTCGGCCGCGCGGATCCTCACCCGAGGAGGACGCTCGGCTCGAGCAGGAACTGCTTGCGGACGAAAAGGATCGCGCCGAGCATGTGATGCTCGTAGACCTCGGTCGCAATGATGTTGGGCGGATTGCCGAACTGGGCTCTGTGCAAGTAGAGAAACTATTTGAAATTGAGCGATACAGTCACGTGATGCATATTAGCTCGACGGTGACTGGGAAGTTGCGAGCCGAGCTGTCCTGTTGGGACGCGCTACGAGCGACGCTTCCGGCAGGAACGATATCAGGAGCACCAAAGATTCGCAGTATGCAAATTATCGACGAGTTGGAACCGACAAAGCGGGGTCCGTATGGTGGCGGCATTGGCTACGTATCATTCGATGGCAACGAGATGGATGTGGCGCTCGCGCTGCGTACCATGGTGATTCCCACAGCCATGCGGAGCTCGAATGGTGCCTGGCGGGTCCATATTCAGGCCGGGGCCGGTATTGTTCTGGACTCGAACCCCGAGTCAGAGTATTTGGAAACGATTAACAAGGCTGCGGCGCTGGGTCGAGCCATCGACGTTGCAGAGCACGCTTTCGTGCAATCACCGACCGAGCAGATTGCAGAGGACTTGCTGAACAGCTCACCCGATGCAGCAAGCGTTGCACCGTCGCGGGACTGAAGGCTGGACGCATCCGCTTCAACAGCTGGGCACGTGTGTGTTTGCGTGTTCGCATATGTTTATGTGTTTGCGCATAGTCGGACTCGCAACAGGACGCAGTGCGGCGCGAGTTTCGTCCAGCGATCGAGACGCGAACTCGCATCAACGAGTTCACTGCATGCGAACGCGTGCTCGGCACTGCGCACCGGAGTCTCACGCAGCGAGGATATGGAGCGGTGCGGCTCAGCGATGAGCGTATGCTAGGGATATCGAGGCGTGCACCAGGGCTCATTGGTTATGACACAACGACGCCGCTTGTCAGGTTGTGCGCGCATCTGTGACAATTTCTTTACAGGAGGCCCGAGTCGGCCCGCACCAGTCGTTGTACCAGCCTGAGCGACTCGTCAGCGATCGGAGTGCTGTCACCACAAAAGCAAACCCGGACGGCCTCGTAATATGTGTAGGTTAGATGGGGAGACGTTGCGACTTGGCGAGCCGCTGCTTGCATCTGTTTCACGGCGATCACAGGGCTGGGGCCGGGGCTCCAGAACCCGCGGATCTCACGATATCGTCACTCCTTGCGGGTAAAGGATATGCCGGGTGCGTCACTGAACCCATGTGGCGACGCATACGCATGCTGCGTCGCTGCTCGTATGGTCTGGGAGGCCAGCCAGCGCCGCTCGATGCCGCAATTGTTCCATGTTGCATTTACCACGCACGACTCTGGGGTCACTGGTTATCTCGGTCGCCAACCGATACATTCTATCTCGATGTCTCGCAAGGTCTGGATAAACACCGTAAGACAAAGTCGGGCGACCGTTTGCAACGGAACACCATATTCCTCGCTCCCGGTGAACGCGGCTACGCGCGCCAACGATCCAGGGATATGCACCCGCCCACGCCTGAAGCGCTACTGCGTCGCAGGCGTGCCATACATGACCATGGAGACGCTCTACGAGTGCGCTGTGCACCGGTGTCGACGCGGGCAGGGATCGAGTGCCTCGCTGCAAGGATTCGACATGCGCCGGGAGGCTGTTTGCATTACGTGCGGCACTGTTGCGTGTCTCCAACAGCGTTGACCATGCGTATCCCGGGTTGTCGAAGCGCTCGATACCGCCCAGGAAGCGGGATGTATGTTGTGGCGCGCCAGTACGGCATTAGACGCGAGCCCGATCATGACATGCCGCCATGTTCGCCAAGCTCCAAAGTGCAGCAGCTCAGGTCGTGCGTGGCGCTCTCGATATGACTCCAACCGGTCATCCTCAGGTAAGCTCGGTGCAAGCAAGTATGCATGCACGTCGTAGAAGCAGATGGATCGCTAGCGCCGTGGTGCAGGAACATCGCGTTTGCGCTGTATTTTGAATAGAGTACGTCGTTGGCTGGCGCGTACCGTACCTGGAGCAGCGCGTATCAGATGAGATCGGGAAAACAGGAGTATTCGGCTTCCAGTCCCGCCCTGATTCTCCTTATGGTTTGTAATCGATAACAGGAGCCCCCGGGGATCCGCCCCAGATCCGTGATGCTTATCGGCATCCGGGAAATGAACCACCACCATAGACCAGGTTTTCCAAGTTGCACCAACCACAAACCAGACTTGACTTGGAATTCAACGTTCGTTCGAGCGAAGCGCTGGGTGCAGTGCTCACCACGTGTACCCGCAACATCGCCGAAAGCGCAGGCTGCCCTGCTGCGCCTCCGCTGGAGGTCGATCAACATGTCCGATTCCGGGGTGCTGAATGGGCGCGATGCGCTGAACGCCGCTGTGTGACGCATCGGATTCTGGCGTGACGCACATGCAGCGACGACTCCGTAGCCTGCATGCGTGCGCGCTGGTACCCGAGCGTGCCGTAGGGAGCGGCGCTCGCGATGCCTCTCTGGTGCTCCACACTCCAGTTGCGTGTGAGCGACGTTTGCTTGGATTCCAAGGCGACTTAAAGAGAGCCTCTGGACGGTTTACTCTTTTAGTTGTCTGCTGGTCGCTCGTTTTTCTCGTGTGTATGCGGCGGGCGTTTCACGAGAGACTCCGTCGCTCCAGGGTTCTCTCTCTGGTGGTGCTCGTTTTGTTTGCAGCATCAGCTCTGAGCCTTCGCCTTCGGTTCAAGAGGCTATCGCCAGCAGGTTGGAAGGCCGAAATCCATGATCTGCAAAAATGTCCAGAAGGCGGACTATGTCGGCTTCGTATCTATGCGATAGCAGTGAAGAACCGGCGAAATACTATTGAGCGAGCGTTACAGCGAATTCGTGCGAACTACACCATCATTGACGCGGTCTTGACGGACTCTGAGTTGGTATCATGGTACCACTGGCATATCGTTCCGAGTGAACAGGTACACCTCCACGAGCAAGGTGCTGGCGGATACGTTGCTGGTCCGTGGCAAACTGTGGTGGCATGTTTTTTGTCGCACATCAAAGCGTTGAAAACGCTCATAGATGACCCCGATGCAGAGGCAGCTATGATTCTCGAGGACGATGTCGTATTCTTGCGCGACGTCGAATTGCTTTGGCAGCGAATCAGCGACGCATTCAAACTGCTCAACGACGCTGATGTGGTTCGGCTCTCGTATCTCGATCACGCCAAGCATATCAGCCCGCGAACCCAGGCCGAGTTCCAGCTTAATGGCACTTGGTCGGGTGCCCAAGCGTACATGATATCGAAACAATTCGCGAAATTAGCCGTAGATACCGTCGACCATCCCGTGCGTTTTCTTCGAAATCGTTTTCTAAGCATCACGAGCGAACTTGTCTTGAACGCTGATTTTGCGGACACCAAGGTCACCGTCCCAGTGCATCCGCGCTGCAGGGTATTCGTTTTGCAACCACCAATCGCGATAGAGCGTGTCGATGTGAAAAGCACCATTGGGAATTCTCCGCATTGGCAGGAGTTTGCTATGTATGGATTCGAGAATTACGCATTGGACATCTGAGCGGAGCGATGTGCGGACGTTCGCGATCGCACCGTTTTCGAAAATAAGAGGATGATTAAGGGGCATCTTGCAAGCAGTGACACTGTTCCGTACGCATTTCATAGTTGGTTCCGGCGCTAGCTGTACCCTGAAATGACATTCCGGTAACGCTGGTATTGGTTAATGCCCATTGCAGCGGCGTTACGCGAACGAATGCCATTCAGCTTTCGTCGGTGTCCAGTCACTGCAGATTGGCGCATGGCCTGTTCCCGTCGACCATGCAGTCGAAGAAACTGGTGCCCAAGATCCCCGCTCGACTGTGTCGGCCGTCGAGCTGCCCGCCTGCCGAGACTCATACGCGAAGTTCGGCTCGACGGAGCTGCCTTTGTAATCCTGGAGCAGGCTGGATTGTTTTCTGGGGGCGTTTGCATGGCTAGACTCGTTTCTTATGGTGAGCAATCCGGGAATCTGACAAGGAAAAGTCGACCCCCGTCACCCCGGTGCGGCTGGATACATTCAGATGCCCTCGAGACTGCTCAGCGCTGACACGGATCCATCCATCCATCCATCCGCGTCTTTCCCAGAACGGTTCAAGGGGCGTTGCGACGCTTTCGCTCAGGGCCAGGACCAGGCACCAGTCCAGCCTCATGAAACGTGATGCAGAGCAGCACCATTCGCCACATGGTAGCGCTTGCGGATAGCTGCCGTTTGCACTGGCCTAGCTTGCTGCCGTTCGTGCAAGCGCGTTGCAGGCTCCACGGGGAGTTGTACGTCTGGCTTTGGCAGAGCGCCGAAGGCATCTTCGCTGTGCAGAACAAGCCGAAAACGTTGCCGTGCAGTGCGCTGCGTCGTATTCGCATTCTAGACAAGATCAGCAAAACGAACAATGTTTCACGGTCATGGAAGATAAATATATCCAACCATCCGCAGACGCTTCCCAGCCTTTCCCAACCGGCAGCATGCTATTGGTTTCAGTTTCTCTCTGCACACATCGAGCCTTTGAGGTAGCCCTACGAAGTTTGATTGCGTCAGCGCCGCGGGTCCCGTCTTCAACACCAAGCATCTTCTGGTATGGGTCGCGGGATTGAAGTCCCACTTCATGATCTCCTTGCGTTTATTGCCTCTGGTTGAGCTCACCGAGGGAGAGCGTGCTCGAGCTCGCACCCTCTGTGCCACCAAAGTCTCCTCATCATCCCGTTGAGTAAACACCTTTTCTCGCTTATCTCACATCCTCTTCTTCTTCTTCTCGTCATTTGCGCTTCTTCACTTGATGGTCGGCTAGAAGAGGATTTGATCGATTCTTTTTTTCGGTGAGCCGGCGATGACGGCCCTCCGGGATCCCCGCCTTCCATGTCCATACCCTTCCCTTGGATGTTTTATTTCTTGAAAATGAACACATTCCTTTGGAGGCTTCGGCGAGAACCATTCCGGAGGGGTAAGCGCTTGCGGAAGAGAAACGATATGTGCCACGGTATGGCGCCATGTGCGGAACGCTTCAGCGATTCGCCCAGTGGACCGATTATTACGTTTCACGGTAGAACAGACTCCTTGGATGAAGCTGAACCTCGTAGAGTACGCAGGAATGAAAAGCAGCTCTACTCCCCGGATAGAATCGGCAACAGCTCGAACGCAAGAGGAATGATCAAATACCACGCTGTCGGATAGGAGGTCGTTGCCAGACGTCAGGGAGGAGTCTCCAATGGTTCGGCAAAGTTGACGGTGCTGTTGTATGACGCTCTTCCACTTGAGAAACCGAGGTCGCCGAATGACTCCACCACGCCAAGAATAGATGGTGATGTCATCCTTCTCTCTGGGTTCGATTTCACATGCAACGGGCTCCCGGCTGCGCGACAACCCAGGTGCACTCCGACCGTTTCGTCCGAAGCAAGTCTCGTCAACTGAAACAGAAAAACCGATGTGCCTGTGTCTCATTCCGATCCCAAAGTTCCAAGAATGTTGTAGCAGTTACGATGTCGGTGGAAGATGGCGGTGCTTGAACTTGGACTCTTTCCTTGAGACTGTATCGCGGTGTTTTCAGGGCCAAAATGAACAAGCTGTTGAGAGAAAGAGATGCCCCTGGAGACTGCCATCGTCGCTTTTTGCTCTTCGTAAGGCGTCCAAGCGATCGTCTTCTACCATTGACGGCAAACAGTGTCTGATTATACCTGTTTTTGGCACAGAGCGCACATAGGCTTCTTTCTGTCGCTGTGGCTTAATCATGTGAGGACTGCGATATGACCGACCTGAGAGAGGAATGCTGTCCTCCTTGCGCTTTTCATTAAAGAACACATCCTATGTGCAATGCGTCTACGATCTACAGCATACATTGCATCGTTATTTCGATCTCCTGCTGCACACCACTTCGGGGGTGAAATCATACAGAGCTGAAAGACTCCAAAAGGAAAGATTCGCAGCGAGCATCCAGGTCGCACGAGTCGCTTCCAGCAGGCACCTCGGGATAGAACACAAGCGTCCAGTGGCGGTGAGCCGTGTTCGCAGTCGAGGCACTTCGAGAAGGCGCTTTTCTTTCCAGAAAACGTTGACGGGCTTGGTGTGTGCGAGCGAGCGAGCGAGCGTGCGTGCGTACCACCCAGGCAGCGAGTCCCAGAGCGTTCATGAGCGTTCAAGCGCAACTTGTTGGCGGGGAGTTTTGGGTCACTGACCCAGTGAGCGCACGACTGTGTTGGCAGTCGCTCATGGGGTTCGGGAAAGGCAACTTGAGCCGTAGTCGACCTGTGTACGGGGAGCTAGTCCGGGGTGCGGTCGATCACGTCCACTTGGGACGAGCGCTGCGCAGCCTGGTGCGTGCCGGGCACTTTGCAGCACGGACTGACAAGGAGGACGTGGAGCACCTGCACCTAGCTCCATTCGAAGCAGCCTACCTCGCTTTTGACGAACAATTTCTGACCGTGAAAGGTTTCGAGAACACCCAGTCACTCTGGACGTACTTCGTATCCCTACCGAAAGAGCACTTGCGACAGTATGCAGTTTATCGAGCATATCGGCACGCAGGCTGGGCACCGCATTCCGGATGCAAGTATGGCGCGGACTTTGTACTTTACCGGTTCCGAGCGTCAGAAGGTCGTCATTCGCACGCACCGTACGCGGTTCTCGTTCGGAGTGCAAACGAGCGCATCCATCAGCGTTGGATTGCCGTCCAGAATCAGCTGAGGCTCACCAAACAAGTGGCTAAGCGCCTTGTCTACGTGGAGGTGTCCATGAGCACAGCGATGGAGCATCTCCAGCATCGCGAACGCTGGCTCCAGACCGTGTGTCTGCATGAGGTTCTCGTCGATCGCTGGACGCCATCCATTCGCACTCGTTCGAAAGAGGCAAAACAGCGTGCCGCGAAGTAGTCTGTGCGGCAAGCCTGCTGAAAGGCATCGTCCAGCGCAAGTCCAAAGGCGGCGCAACAGCAGCATCTATCTGCACAACGGGAACGCACACCAGAAGTGCGACGAGAACAAGTCACGGGTTTGCATCCTGGCTGCAGCGGGAGCACCTGGAACGCACTCATGACACACACTCTCTCACCGACAGGGGCACGAGAACAAGTCGCAAGTTTGCACCCTGGCTGCAGCGGGAGCTCCTACAACGCACTCGTGACACGCTCTCACACCGACAAGGGCACGCGCCTCAGTTTTGCGTTCGTGCTGCTGGAAGTGGATTGACTGGTGCACGATGACTGTCGACATCGGGGCCGTCGCTGGCTGTCTCTGAGCGGACTCGGCAGCAGTGCCTCGTGTAGTGTTACCAGTATCGAAGTGCAAGAGCGGAAACCTCCAAACCTGAAAAACATGCGCGACGCCCGAACAGCCGAATGCGTCATGCTGCGGACCCACTGGAGCACGCACCGGGTTAGAAACGCTGCCCTGTGCACGCGCTCGCAAGGTTGCACTGCAGTAAAACCTTCGATGCGCTTTGCGAGCTAATTCGATGTCGGGACTGCTGCTCGCTGCGACTTCCACTGAATGAGCTCATCGACTCGCCGCCAGTTGGAGCGGGCGCAATCGTACTGAGCGTCGAGTTCGAGAGCGCGCGTGAACATCGCCTTGGCCTCTTGGGTGGCGTCCATGATGAGCAACAGGATGCCGAGATTGTTGTACACGAATGGTTGCTCACCGCCTGCCACAAGCGCTTGCTTGTAGCAACGAAGCGCTTCATTATGGTGCCCTCGCTGACGGTAAAGGGATCCGAGATTGGTCCAAATTGCAGCGTACAGCGTCGGGCACCGCAATGCGCCCGCGTGCTGCAGCGCCTGCCACAGGGCATGGCAGCCCTCTTCTGGGCGCCCTGACAAACCGAGCACGATACCGACGTTGTTCAAGATTACGGGATTATCCTGATCGCGATCCCAGGCCTGCAGCAGCAGATCAACAGCGTCAGCGTACTCGCCGATGTCTACCAGCAGCAGCGCCAGGCTAATCCAATTCGATGCATGGTCTGGGTGGCGCTCCAGTGCCAGGCTGTAATGACGAGCACTACTATCAGCGAGTCGAGAGTGTCCATGTTCATCGCCGCATTCGCTGCGAAGTCGAGCGCATAGACCCATAACGATTTGCGCTGCTTCCAGGAGCACAGTGCACCGGCTCACCCGTTCAGAAAGCAGCTTGAGGCTGGATGCCGCCCGTCGCAGACGGTCGACGTTTTCCGAATGCCGGAGCGCGTCTCTGGAGAGGTCTGCATACGCTGTTAGAATGCGTGCGAGCAGTGCAAATTCCGCCTGGAATTCATCAGGCGAGCTACTAACCGACACACAAGCAGCAGCATGCGCTAGCACGTGCTCGTTACGGAGACTGTGCCAAAGCGCAAGACCGCCCCATGTGAAGGCCAGGAAAGGATACAGGGGCGATTCCGGTGATTCCGTCGACGCATGTGCGACCGACGAAAGCTGCGTCTCACAGACGGCCTCCAGCAGCGCGAACGAGGGCAGGCGGCTGTCAGCCTGGAGTTGCAGCCATTGTCGACGCTCGTGCTCATGTCTGGTGCGCGCGTGCGGCGACAGTGCCATGAGCTGCGCATAGTTGCCCAGCGCAGGTGCAGTGCATCCGCGTAGAATAGCCTGCTCAAAGCATGCTGCGGCAGTTAGATAGTGTTCATCGCGGGTGAACGCCACGCCAAGGTTGTTCCAGTGGTCGGCATCGTCACAACCGCGCCCAACGATATCCTGCATCCGGTGGACGCGACTGGCTGCGTCTAGCTCTAGCCAGGCCTGGTCTTCCTCGACGTTACAGTCCCAGAATGAGGTACCACTCTTCCCGTCGAGTCGCGTTAGGCCCCGGGTGGTGATCCACAGCGCGTGAAGCACCCCAAAGTACAGCGAATGCTTGCGCCCTGCGGAGCCGAGGCGCTGCGCGGCCAGCTCAAGCCAACTCTGGGCGGCCTTCCGGTCACCAAGGCGTAAGTAGCATAGCCCGACGTGAAACGCAGCCGACGCCGAGCTGGGAAGCCGGCGTGCAACCAGACGAAGCTGGCTCACGAGAACGCTTCCAGCGGACCAGCCGGGAATCGTCGGTGGCTGTAGCACGCCAGAGGGTGTACCCGGCTGTTGGTGCAGTGGCGTCGAGTTTGGTAGCTCAAGTTCCGCCAGAACACCCGAGAATCTCGGAAGAAAACGCTCTATGAAAATTCGATTCTCATCTGTGTCCTCAGAAGCGTCCATCGGAACCGTTACGCCTCACTGGGGCCACACTCCCTCGACGGCCTTGCCAGACAGTGTCGGTGTCGGTAGCGGTAGCGGTAGCGGTAGCGGGTACGCGAGTAGAAGCGAAGGTTTGCCCAGTGCGGCTGTAGCGCGCGCGCGCCCAAGCGCATACCTCGAGCGCGCAACACCAGTCGTGTTGCCTGCTGGGGTGCAGTCCGCGGATGGAGGCAGTGTTCCGGGGAGTCGGCAACGCTGCGGAGAGGCGAGGTACATTTCAGGTGAGTTGTGCTTCAGACACTAGGAGACGCTTGCGAAACGAGAACAGCGTTTGCTGGACGCTGGGGAACGCGATCGAGGCGGTGAGCCTGCGGGTACCCGGCTTGCAGTAGACGCTAGACCAGTGCCAGGTGAAGATGGAACGCGAAACTATTCGGTCTCTTCCTGGTATGAAGTTTTCTCCAAAGTTTTCGTTGGATATAATACGCCGAGATTCGACGTGGGAATGTAAATGGCTTTGGGATTTGTGAATGGTTTCAGGTTTCTCTGGTGTGTTTTCCAGAGTGACTCCAATGACGCTCTGCCGCTGGAACTCGTTCCATCACGGGAATCAAGAAGGTTCGCGATGCCCCCGAACAAGCACCCGGATCACGACCAACACCCTGATCCATTGCACATGTGCAAGTCTCGACGCTTCTACTTTCGTTACGAGTCGCACGCTCAAATCACGTATTCTTGGGGGTTTCGACCTTCCTGTTTCAAGGCGATTCGCTGGTGCAGCATTGGGCGCTGCTGGTGTGGCGAGGCAAAACGATGAATGTCGCCTCGTGATGACTTGTTCACGAGCTCATACGGAAAGAACGCGGAAGTTGTGACGTCAGATGATGAACTCTGATCGAAATATAAATCCTTGTTTCTTTCTTGCGGTCGACGAAATCGCACTCGACACTGGCAGCATGAAACTTATCACGGGACATGCTCCGAGAGGTTTCCTTCTATTCTGTTTGTATGCCAGAGCGTGCTGGACTCGGATTTCAGTCATCAGGGCGATCGTTTCTTGCGGGGCGTATTTTACTGGTTTGCACAAAGGGAGCGTATACGGGTAGAATTTTTTCGGCTTCTTCAGCCTGGCTTTGCGTTCCGTATCTGTTTCGTCATGGACAAGCTCACGTTATACAAAAATACCCATCGAATGGAACAGCGTGAGCGTGCAGCGAATAGCGTCCACCCTGGCGAACATTGCCCAGAGAAGGCCTGTGACCGCAGGGTACGGCATCGGGCGCGGAAACGGAGAAAGGGCATCGAGAGGAGCCCTCTGTTCCCGTTATCAGCATGTATCGAGCGATGAGGCAAGCGTTCACGTGCCACAGAGCTGTGCCCTGACCAGGAGGTGCGATGGAAATTTGCAGACACCTGACCACAGCCAAGTACAACCGATGCGAATAACGCACCCAGGCTGTCTACGAAGGAGATGCAGAAGGCGTGCGAAGCGCCGATCGAAACGAACGCCCCTGCATGAAACGCGAAGAAAAAACCGGAAGCTGCGATAGAATGACTTTAACGATAACATCAGCATCCTTCGACTGATAACACAACGGCGCCGGCGAGCCAGGAAACACCGGTGTGTTGAAAGCGCGCGATAGGCGTACTGGAACGGGAGCAAGCACCGAAAAAGCGCCCCAAACGCTTGTCTTGATGACATTCGTAAGAGACCAAAATCTTTCGTGTATGCACCCGAGTTCACAAAGTGACCTGTTCCATCATGGTCTGACACGGGCGTGTCTCGATTCACGTGCCGAATGTGCAGTCAAAAGCGCTCCACAGAGATAGAACGGCTTCGCGATGCCTTCCCAGACCTCAGCTCGACGCGTGGAGAGAAGGCACACCAGCCGGGACTCCTTGTTGGCATGAGCGCCCACAGCTGGTTGGCCCAGGCCTGCGTGCAGCGGCGCCGAACGATTCCATGAAGGAACTCGTACACGACAGCGGCGCTGTACTGCTGGGCATCCCTTCACAGTCTGCAGGCGACTGCGTCGCGCTCACGCCCCGTGAGTGTCGCCACGCCACCCTGCACTGCGGTGATGCAATACGCATTCGCTCAGCCGACGTGTCTGGTCAGCATGGCTTTCCAACTAATTTTCTCCATTTCGCGTAGGCGATAGCAGGGACGCCCGCGCGACCTGAAGCCCTGAAAGACCGAAGCTTTAGCAGACGGCAGCATGTGCGAGCATCAGCGGAACGCATCACTCAAACTGTGCACCACACTCGCCGGGTATACCATGGGGTCGATGGAATGAAACCGGTTCGCGACCATGGTTCATAAATGTATCTACCCACGCGCAGACACCTCCCAGCCTTTTTCGACCAGCCTCCTGCTATCGATTTCAGCTTTTCCGTGTACACCTCGAGCATCGGAGGCTGACCCACAAAGTTGGTTCATGCCAGCTCTGCGCGTCTCGTCTTCAGCACCGCACATCACCTGATATTGATCGCGGCATTGAAGTCTCGGCTCGCAAAATTCCTTGCTTTAATTGCGGCTGCGGGAACTCACCAGTGTAAGGATTGCTAGAGCTCGTGCCCTCCGTGACATGTGCTGTTCTGGCAGCACACTGTACTTTACGATCGACAAAGCGCACTGCTGGCTTGTCTCCACCTAAACCGTCTGAAGTATGCGTCCGAGGTCGTCGCTTAATTTCTTGAAAATGAACACATTCCTTTAGAGGCTTCGGTGAGAACCGTTCCGGAGGGGTAAGCGCTTGCGGAAGAGAAACGATATGTGCCACGGTATGGCGCCATGTGCGGAACGCTTCAGCGATTCGCCCAGTGGACCGATTATTACGTTTCACGGTAGAACAGACTCCTTGGATGAAGCTGAACCTCGTAGAGTACGCAGGAATGAAAAGCAGCTCTACTCCCCGGATAGAATCGGCAACAGCTCGAACGCAAGAGGAATGATCAAATACCACGCTGTCGGATAGGAGGTCGTTGCCAGACGTCAGGGAGGAGTCTCCAATGGTTCGGCAAAGTTGACGGTGCTGTTGTATGACGCTCTTCCACTTGAGAAACCGAGGTCGCCGAATGACTCCACCACGCCAAGAATAGATGGTGATGTCATCCTTCTCTCTGGGTTCGATTTCACATGCAACGGGCTCCCGGCTGCGCGACAACCCAGGTGCACTCCGACCGTTTCGTCCGAAGCAAGTCTCGTCAACTGAAACAGAAAAACCGATGTGCCTGTGTCTCATTCCGATCCCAAAGTTCCAAGAATGTTGTAGCAGTTACGATGTCGGTGGAAGATGGCGGTGCTTGAACTTGGACTCTTTCCTTGAGACTGTATCGCGGTGTTTTCAGGGCCAAAATGAACAAGCTGTTGAGAGAAAGAGATGCCCCTGGAGACTGCCATCGTCGCTTTTTGCTCTTCGTAATGCGTCCAAAAGGTCGTTATCCACGAATCGCCGCAAGCATGCACACGGCATATCGGTTATTGACGCATCGTGCATCTACCTGATTCTCTCAGCGTACCTGAACCATCAAAGTCCTCTTGTATGACTGACCTCAACGAGGAATACATTCCTCTTTGCACTATTCCATATATAATCTAGCCCATAGGCAGTTCGTCTAAGATCTATAGAATATATTGCATCGCGATGTTGATCACCTGCTGTACACCACATCTTGAGTGAAATCAAAGAGAGTCGAAAGACTACGACAGGAAAGCGATTCGCTGGTGCACGGATCGCCGCCGCGCCGCCGCCGCCGCCGCATCGCCGCCGCCGCCGCCGCGGAAACGCTCCTGCGCATACCAGTGGCAGCGCTACTCGCACTCGTGGCATCCGAGGAGGCGCTACAGTGTGGCAAGTGCCACGGTTGCAGGTCCTTGGGCCTGTTGGAACAGTGCACGCTACGAGTCATGGTGTTGGACGGCGCGGGACACGCCCTAAGCTTGGCTTTTGTAGGAGGAATTCCGACCTCGAAGAGACGCGCGGCAGTGCGCCCGGGGTCCCGTCCTCGAGGGTCACCGCCCTTCTGGAGTAACTTCCCGTGCACTTGGCGATGGGGGAGCGCGCGGATGCGCTTGGCGCCTCGGCAGCTTGGGCGTAGCTTTTTGCGCATGGAGGTTTCACCTGAGGTTCGCGAGCGAGTCCAGGCGCATGAGGTTTTCATGCCGGCGCTGAGCTCGACAATGACCGAGGGGAAAGTTGTTCAGTGGTTGAAGAAAGTCGGCGACCGCATCGAGAAGGGTGACGTAATCCTGGTAGTCGAGTCGGACAAGGCGGACATGGATGTCGAGGCATTCGACGAAGGCTATCTGGCGCATATACTAACAAAAGAGGGCGAAACAGCCGCCGTAGGGGCGACGATAGGCCTGATCGCCAAAAACGTTGAAGATATCGAAGCGATTCAGGCCTGTGGACTGGATTGCATTGTGGATGGCAGCGGGTCGCGGCACGATGGAACAACGGCGGTGGAACCTGGCGATGCAGCACCTGCTCCGTCCACGCACCAGAGAGAGTCTGCTGCTGAGCCGTCCGCAGCCTTCGGGGGACGAGACGCCATAGTGACTGCACCTGCAGCGGCCGCTCCACTGGTGCCGAAACCGGCCGGCACAGTTGAGGTCTTCTTGCCAGCGCTTAGTTCGACCATGACAGAAGGCAAGATCGTAGAATGGACCAAGAACATTGGCGATGAGGTGAAGAGCGGCGACGTCATCATGGTTGTCGAGTCGGACAAGGCAGACATGGACGTAGAATCTTTTGAGACAGGGTTTCTCGCGCACATTGAACTTGAAGCTGGCATCTCAGCACCGGTTGGTGCGGTTGCCGGATACCTTGCTCGCGACAAGGCATCAGTGCCTCTCGTGCAGGCCTGGGCAAAGAGCGCTGCTCGTGAGCTGGACCAGGCTCCGGGCGAGTCATCGGCCGCAGTGCGCTCTACAGCGCCCGGGTCCGAATCAGCGCCTGTGACGACACCAGAACATGTTGCTATATCGACGCCGACCCCGACGCCGACGAGCACAGAAATTCAGGAAGATGATCTGGCACCTGGCGGGGAATCCATGACAGCTCCAACGGGGAGAGTCATTGCGTCGCCGTATGCCAAGCGGCTCGCGAAAGAGAACAAAATTGACCTGCGTACCCTGCGCGGAAGGGGTCCTGGCGGCCGCATATTGGCTGCTGATGTCCAAGCGGCCATGCTAGCCCGCTCTGCAGCACAGACGCCCTCGGTAGCCTCCGAGAAGCCACTGCAGGCTTCTGCAGTGAGTGGCCGCATGATAGCGACTCCTGGGGCGAAGAAGCTTGCCAAGTCACGGGGCGTAGATCTTGCCAAAGTTCGGGGCACTGGTCCATACGGCCGCATCACTGAGGCCGACGTGAAGCGCGCCCTAGGTGAAGCGTCCAGCGACTCGCAAACAAGTGCACCAACGGCGTCCGCGGAAGCAGCGGTAACATCGGAGAGGCGCTCCACCGGGAGCGATGCGGGTGCAGAGACTGAGCGGAAAGCGCGGCGCGGAGCATCATCCGCTGATGCTGCACCAGCCACAGAGAAGGCGGCCTTGTCGGGACCTGTGCCAATGAGCACCATGCAGAAAGCCGTGGTGAACAACATGAATGCGTCACTGCAGGTGCCGGTGTTCCGTGTTTCGTACAGCATCACAACAGATGCGGTGGACGCACTCCTGTCCAAACTCAAATCCAAAGGCGTTACCATGACGACGCTACTGGCTAAGGCGCTCGGGCTTACCTTGAGGAAGCATCCACTACTGAACGCACGGTTTGAAGAGCCGTACACCATCGTGTATCAACCGGGAGCGAATATCGCAGTGGCGGTTGCGCTGCCCGACGGCGGCCTGATTACACCCGTTTTGCGTGATTGCGCGGATACGGATATCTATGAACTGAGTCGCCGATGGCGGAGCCTTGTTCGCTTGGCGCTGGAGAAAAAGCTCAAACCAGAGGATTATCAGTCTGGAACGTTTTCGTTGAGCAATCTTGGCATGTTCGGCGTCAGTTCCTTCGATGCAATCTTGCCGAAAGGCACCGGCGCCATCCTTGCTGTAGCAGCGAGCCAGCCGCAGGTCCGACTCCAATCGAACGGGCTTATAGGTGTCTCGAAAGTCATGCAGGTCACGATTACCTGCGACCATCGCCATATCTATGGTGCGCAAGCTGCGGAGTTCCTGCGTGATCTAGCAGACTTGCTCGAGAAGCGCGTCGAAGAGCTGCTCTTGTAGACGCGTATGAGCTAGGTATGCTGACGAGCATCATCGATTTGCGAAAAGCGCGTTCGATGGGTCACGGTGCACGCCAAAGCTATGCATTTGACACACCTGCGGTCGATGCAGACTCGAACGAGCAGCGAGCTCAGAGCACACGCCCTGCATGCTTACAGGCTGCAGCCTGAATGATGGACACTTGCTCTGCACCTGATTGCAGCATACGAGCGTCAATCAATACGCCACCATGACGCGTCCCGGAGACCTGTTCGACAATAAAACACACGGTCAACGAGGGCGATTGCTATAGACATGAACGTCGCTACGCCATGTGCGTGTGCGCTGCGGATAGCACCTGCTACGGGTCCTTCTCTTTCTCATGCTACAGCATCGATGGGTCCTACCAGCGTACCCCGGATGTACGAGCGCCTCCAGTAACCGGAAAAGAGCCCTCAGCTCTGCAATAGAAGCTTCTGAATGGAACCGCCTGCAACATGGTATTCGACTTGAGCCGCCTGTGTATAAGAGACCGGGTGTAGGCCCGGCGGCCCGGGCGGTAGCGAGCACCGCACCGCCTCTTCGCTCGTTATCCGATGCTGTTGCGTCGGGGAAGGATGCACGGGCGGGCGGACCAGTGTGAACGGGACGGTGGCACTCGGCGGTCGTGTGCGGCACCGGGGACGCGCTCCGCCAGCCTCGAGATGCTGCGCGCTCACTGCCGGCAACGACAACGTATAGGAGCTGGCGTATACCAGACACGACGCTCACGCGCGGACGCAGAGGACCATGGTGTAGTGGTGCCGGCTCGAGCGTCGGTGACCGTGCTCGACGCGGTTGTCGCCCAGACACTGGCGGTAGCGCATGGATGCAAAAATTCCTGACTCGCTGTTTACAACCCGGCAACTATTCTTCACCCACCCGCATCAATATGCGAAACGACTTTTGCTTGTCCATCATCAAACGATCATCTGTTATTAGAAAATTTGCTTTCCGCCTGGTCCCTCCACCGAAGTAAAGCATTTCCCAGAGCTTCAGTTCGGTTTGATCGCGTTAAAGTGCGCGAGCTGCTCGATGATACCCTGCTTTGTGAGCAACTGTTGATGGAAGAAGCCGCCGAAAGCGATCATGGCAAGCCTTCCGTTGCGCAGTTCACCGGCTTGCATACGCTTCCACTGAGCACTACCGACGGTGCCACCGAGTTTCAACGGGTCAAAGCCGAAGTAGCCCGGCTCACGGTTCCCGTTCACAGACTCGATAAGCGCCGGGAGTCCGACGATGAACTCCCACGCACAAACGAAGAGCAGAATTTGCTGCAGTGCCCCATTCTGAACGAACTGGTTGTGCAAGTCCGGTGAGAGCTGAAGCTTCGACTTTGCGTTGTAAAAATCGAACGTCCCAAACTCCTGCGCGATAACCCCGAGAACTGCGAGCATGGCAACCCGGCAGTGTTTGATTTCTGCCTCGCGCAGCCACTCGAGCGAAAACACTTCCGTGAAACCCAGCGGGTCGAAACAGCCTTCTCCACCGGGAAGCGACCCATCGAGCTTCGAGGGGCGTTTCAGAAACGGCATAGAGGGCATCGTCGCTCCCGACGGTGCCTGCATTCGCAGACCACGCGCCGGTACCCGAGTCACGCATGCAACGCGGGTAACAGTACCTGTTTTCAGACCAATAGAAGAGAGCGCTGAAATGAAGGCCATGGTTTCGGAAGACGAGCGAACGGTACAGGCGAAGCGGGTACGGCGTAAAGACTCCAGGTCGCACGTCGCTGAGCACACCTCCAGACCTGCGACGTAAGAAATGCCCTGCTCCGCCAGCGACGCGAGCTGCGGCGAGCGCTCGCCAGACGTTCGAAATCCGCCCAGATCCGCTGCTGGCTGCTGTCGATGAGGGGGCGGCGGCAGCGAGCTCCGCAGCCGCACGCACGCACGCACGCACGCGTAGCCTCTGCGGCGTGCGTGCGTGCGTGCGTGCGTGCGTGCGTGCGTGCGTGCGTGCTCCGCGAGGGCCCCGAATACGCGCTCATCACAGGCGACCTGGAGATGACGCGCGAGCGCAGCCGCTGTGCGTGCGTGCGCTGAGCTCGGCATCATCGCCGATGCTGCCTGCTGCCTGGGAGCAGGCGCTGGAGCTGGCCTCCGAGGCGCTAGCGCCGCGAGGCGCACACAGGCACAGGTACGCATGCACACCCTGGGAGGACGCGGTGCGCCCTGGTGTGCATCGCGTCGCAGCGCTGATCGCGCAGCAGCGAGCGCACCGAGGGCTTCTTCCCCGAATCCGAGTTCCTCGCGGAACTGAGCGCCTGAGCGTTTGTGTATTGTTCGACCGCCTGGACGTCGTTCTTTTGAGCACAATTAACATAACTATGTTCGTGTGGACAAGCGCCTGGGTTGCGAAAGGACTCCCGAGAGCGGGCACCCGTCAAACGAGAGCTTGCCTGCGGCGGCAGCTGTGTATGACCAACGTTGCGAGAAGCAGTGGCAACTCGCGTTCTGTGCCCTTTGCACCAGTCCCGGAAGCAGTTCGCGAGTCGGGGCTCGCCGGCAGTGAAGCGGAGTTCGATCCCCTGATGATAACCTCCTACCTACCAATCTCGTGGATGCGCGAGTCCGAGGTCAAGCACGGGCGCATTGCAATGCTCGCCTTCGTGGGCACACTCGCCCAGCAGGCATACCAGTTTCCATGGTACAAGGGCGCGCCGACGACCCTAGTCGGTGCACATGATCATTTTGTGACAACGGCGTTGGCACAAATCCTCCTCTTCACGAGTGCATTTGAAATCGTTGCCGGAGTGCCGGCAGCTATCCAGACCGTCCGCGGCTCTGGACGTCTGCCGGGCTATTACGGCTTCGACCCGCTGGGCCTCTGGGGCAAAGATGAGGCCTCGCGTAAGAGGATGGAGCTCGCAGAGGTTAAGAACGGGCGCTTGGCGATGATTGCGATGCTGGCGCTCTGGCATCAGGAGGTGCTCTCCGGTGGGATGGGCGTCATCGAACAGCTCGTGAAACAGAAATTCACTCCGTGACCCCAAAGTCGTTGAGTTTGTGCTTCTGTCGAGAAAAAGGTACTGCTGGGTATGATTAGACGAACACAGAGCGTATAAACCGATTTTGGTGACGATCCTAACCATGTCAGAGCGCGAGAATCGACAGTGTCGAGGAGCATCGGGGGGCGTTACGGGCGCAGGTGACGTTCTGTAATGCGCCCGCTCTGCATCACCCGCTCGCTAGGCGTTGAGCGTTCGCTCTGCTTGCTCCTCGCGCCTGGTCTGGCAGGGCGAGACGCGAGCCTCGCACGCACAATGCACGCTAATGTGGGCTGGTAAGCCTACCGGCACAGACAATTGTTCGCGACGCTCCGCTACATGTTTCATGAATACGGTACGCTAGCGTGGTGCGTAGAACTCGATATAACGCCTCGCATTACGCGACGCGGTTGCCATGCAAGACTCATGTTCGCCGATGCTGCACCACGACCGCGCATGGCTTTTTCGAAATGCAGTTACTGCAGCGAGTGCATCTCGCGGCTACGCCAAGCGTTACCATCGTATTCCGAAACATGCATTCGAGCTGGTCGCGAGGCATCTCGTCGCTGACGCCATCACCGGCTGAGCTGCTGCAGTGAAAACCGCGGAGGTCGTTCTGTCCAAACCCAGCCAGAAATGCTTCAGAGGAAAAAGCAGAATTCATCGCGAACACGCCTGCACAGACGCTTCGTTGAGCAGGTGCAGCGCCACAGGGTTCGCAGGCGACAAACGCCGCTGCTCCGGAATGCGGCAATGAGACATGGGCGCGCCCTGACAAGCCAGCGCTCACCATTGGGCGCCTTTTGCCGCGGCTAGCCACGCTTATGCTGTCATTACGTACATGGAGTGATCGCTGCGTCTACCAAAAGCTGCATCGCTGCAAGTTGCCATTTTCATGACGGCAGCGCGCCGAATGCCTGCCTATGCTGTGAGTGCGTCAGTTTGATCGCGGTTGCATGGTAGGGACTTTGATTAAGACGCATACGCTCTTGTGACGTGTTTCGTTCGCGGATTATACTGTGATTCCCAAGTTGCCGGGTGTGTATGGGATAGGCTAGCGCTCTCCTGCAAATTTTACCAGACGCCCGTTTCGTTCACAGATCGTAGCGTGATTCCGACTTTACTCGGCAGGCAAAGCGGACCAGCGTTCCGTCAGGAACCCAGATCGTCAAAACGCTCGCTCGCAGTTAGTGGCGATCAGCGCATCACCCTGAACTAGGACGCAGCAAGCTCTTTGCCAAGCACCACGGAGCCTACTGCGACCACTAGTCCAACAACTTGAAACGGAACCCAGTCGAGTGCACAAGTGCCTCTCTCTCGCACACGTCAAGATCCATGAGCTGGGCACTTTAACCCTCCAGTTCCATATCCGAAACAGGTTCTTCCAGCATACACTCACAGACGCACAGGCAGGCGCAATTCACCAGGCATCGCCCGCCACTGCCGCAACGCATACCGTGTCAATATTCACCCTGCGTATTCTGCATGCGCAATCAGTACGGAAAACAGCACAGCGTCGCACAGCGCTGCGGTTGATGGCGTGCGCGCTGGGCGCGGCTGCGGCCCCCGTCTCGCCGAGCCGCCACCGTCGACGCCCCGGGGAGCTAAGCTGCACACCAGGTGCTGGCACGTGTTTCACCTCGTCCACAAAACGACGTTCCGAGGCACACTCTACCACAGAATCTTTCTTAGGGAATACGAGTCCCTTTGATCGACTAGGCGTGCGCAGTGGGACTTTTTTGGCGGGGCATCTATTTCACGTGTTTGAGAAAAAAACCACAAAGAATGTTCGTGGCGCAAGCGTTTTCGCAGTTGCGCGTGCAACCGAGCAGGGTCTGCTGTAGCCGTCGACGGTCGGCGCGTTCGCTGAAAATGGCAACTTGGATTATGGCTCCAGATAACCCGGACGAACCCGACGAGCCGGGTCGACGGGATCCGTCGCCGCGTCGGATGCCTTCGATCCCGGTGCCCCAGGTTGCAACGGACCAGGGTACGCTTGACATTTACTCTCGCTTGGCGAAGGATCGCAAGCTGCTTTTAGGTACTCAAGTGAATGATGAGGTTTGCAACCAGCTCGTCGCGCAGATGTTGTTTTTGGCACAGGAGAACCCAGAGGAGGATATTACGCTCTATATTAACTCACCGGGAGGCTCGGTGTCCGCTGGACTTGCGCTGTACGACACCATGATGTACGTACCGTGCGATGTTGCGACGGTCTGTTTCGGAACCGCGGCGTCGATGGGTGCGTTCCTGCTGTGTGCCGGGGCTAAAGGCAAACGTCGGGCGTTGCCGCATGCGCGTATCATGATTCACCAGCCGCTCGGTGGGGCGCAAGGTCAAGCCATGGATATTGAAATTCAGGCACGCGAGATTCTCTACGTGCGGGATCTAATTAATCAGATCATGGCAGCGCAGACAGGCAAGGCGGTGGAAGAAATTGAACGGGACACTGATCGTGACTTTTTCATGAATGCCGAGGAGGCGGTAGCCTATGGTTTGATTGACGAGGTCGTGAAAACGAAGAACATGCTCCCGTATCCGAAGAAACCATCGCTGGTGTACTGAGGGGTTGCGCCTGCTTGCCAGTTTGGAGGATTTGTTGTTTACTTTGGCCACCAAGGCTGCAGTAGGTTTCAGATCTAAGTACCAACGTTGATCGCGTCCGAGGGTCGTCAGCGGGAAGCCGTATCCGCACGGCATCGTAAAGTGAAAGGCGTTCTTGCTCAAGTATTGTCTAGTCGTTGTCCGGCGCGAATGCAGCGGGCTCGTGTCTGCCGTGTCGCTGCGACGCACGCACCGGCCGCTTCCGCCCGTCGATCCACAACGGGGGTTGCGTTTCGGAGAAGGTGCTCCAGCGAGCGAGCCCGGCCAGGGTACTGGTGTTGCACGCATCCGGGCGGGGTCGCTGCACCTTACCGGCGATCGAGGTTGTTGTTGGGTAGAGTCTGTTTGGGCTTGTGCCGTTTACGATTTTGGGAGTTCGGCGGCCTGTGGCTTTTCGTGCCTGGCAAAAAACCACGGTGGATGGGGGTCGAACCCACACGGAAGGCGCGCGTACCGCACCATCTTCTGCTCGCTGCCGTCCAGCGACGGGTCGCTAGCCGGTCCGTAGGCAGACGCCTTATCCACTTGGCCACCACCGTGTGCGCACGCGCCCTAGACGAAAGACATCTGCGATGATCTATGCAGACGCGATTCCGTCGTGAGCACAGAGAGACCATGCAGGAAATTGCATATAAAGCGATTGCTACTGTTGGCGCGCACGGCGTGTGACCCCAGCGGTCGCCGCCCTTCCGTGTCTGTGATTTGGGGCTGGCGCTGGGGCACCGGAGGCGCGCGCGGCCACTACGCGATTGCGGCGCCCGGATCTGGATAGGGTAGCGGTGGCGGAGCGCGCTCTGGAGCCTGCAGTAGGGAGTCAGGTCGGGTCGGGCGCACCTGTAGCACCGTAAGTGAGCCTGTTGGATGAGCGATGCTTGCTGTAGTCGCTGTGTTTGCCATCATTCAGGACTGCAGGAGTAGCTTTCGGGGTAGATATGTAGAAACTGGCTCGGTCGCTTTTCAAGTAAGGAAAATTGTGTGCCTTACGGACAGAGGATGCGCGGGATCGCGTCACACGAGTATGCGCTGTCCTATCGAATGACGCTACTCCGTTATCGTTCAGGAATTGCCCGGAAAAACCTACCCTGGTGTATATATATGAAGGTGCTCTAGCCTAGCTTGAGTTTTGAATCTTATGATGCCATCGCCTCGATCCTGGCGAGAATCCATTTCCACTTGTCCTGGCTCCTGATTTTTTTCATCAAAAGTCTTCCGCGTTTCAGCAATGCCCACGCTGATCACTAAACGATTCCGTCGAAAGTTCCTTCGACGCAAACCACCGGATTCTTCCGAAGCATGAGGCATTTCCGGATGTTCATTGCGGCGTTCAAGTCTTGATACAGAGAGTGCACGCGCGCTTTCTTTCCGCAGGAATCACACCACTGCAGGCCGCTCGCCTTCGATTGCCTCTCCATCTGACGCTCGTTCAGCTTACCGTGCACAATATCGTGCATCCGGGTCTGCGTCATCCTCTCATTCCCAACCCGTTATAGCGTTCGTCCGTGCTCGTGATGCTTGTGTCTCGTAGGCAACGCATCGACAGGAATCGTGCAGCGTCGATCCCGGCACCATTGTTGTATACGTTCCCGTCGAAGGAGCGCAAGTGCAGCCATTCCGCGTTACGGCACATCGAGCGGCATGGACCAGCCCCAAACAGCGCGATTCATCGGTGATTTCGTAATTCGCCCCATTGAGGGATTTGGTGAATGCATGCATCTTGCCTGCATACCACCGAGACCAGTTGCGACTCCAGCAAGCTTTCGTATACTGCTGTCAGAGGTCATCAGCGTGAGCCGTTTGGACGCCCATGTATTCTCGGAGACACGCGTGCACAGTGTGCCATGCTGCTCGGTACGATGCTCTGAGCGTTGAGATGGGCTCTGGCGCGCCGCCATTCCACTTGTTGATACGCAGAATGGGGTTTATCTTGCCCGATTCTTGATGATCACAAAGTCCCGGAAAATTTGGTCAGCGCCATCAGGTTTTTGTTCAGGTATTTGGCTACGTCCTGATGATGTAGAGGTACGGCGACGGCCGCGACGCACTGCAGACCGGATGCGACGCCCATCACGAAGCCTTCACTCCATCTACCTTGACCATTTCGAAATGCATCTCTTTGCCTGACAGGGCCTCGGATCTACCAAGTGCATCTACACTGATATCCCGTCAGACATCGAAACCCTTGTGAACTCCTTTCCATTTCTGTCCTGCAAACGAGAAATCTTGGACGGGTTTCGCCAATGCCCTCCGTGAAGTTGTTCAAATGCTGCACAGACGCTCGCAAAGACTGGGCGTGACCCTCCGATGGGACCATACAGTACTGAACGGTCTCTATTGATATGATTAGCCTGCATCTCATAGATGCAAACCATGTCGAATAGACGCCTCAGGAAGCGAGGGCGCTCGGATTCCGGGAGCGCATCTGTTTTGCTGACGAGGCATCTATTCAGAGGCGAGCAGTAGTGCAAGATGCACGCAAGGCGGATATCACGTCCTTGCCATCTTTTGGATACAACGCTTGTCGGTCCGCGGCCGAGGGCAATGCGGCGAGCCTGGACGCTCTGAAGAAATTGTCGTTCTCACTGGTACCTCTCTTCGAAATGCGCTACCATTTCGATCTCGTTCGCCACCGCCAGCTCGCTATTTGCCTTGATCGACACCCGACGGGGCGCTTCCATCAGTACCCAGTTCCCGGGGTCAGTAAGGCGAAAGTACAACGCCAGCAATGTGCGCCTTGTAATCCGGTCATCATTAACCCAAACACATTTTTGAGTTGTGGGCTTGGTTTGATACTTTTTGGCATATGCGCCGTACGAGTTCCGATCGCAAAGGAGGCGGAGCGACGTGTCACATTTGCTGGGAAGAATGTGCACAAATCCTGGATCTTACTATCAGTCCGTATTGCGCCTTCTGTCCAGATCATCCGTTACATCGTCGCAAGAGTCTTTGATTGACAAATTCCAGAGGAAGGAGGGCAGCTCGCTGTCCTTCGTCCAGACCCCATACAAACAGTTTCGCAACGAGATGTTTGTCAAGGAGAGTGAAGCGAAGCGAGCCTTCCTCAAATTGGAAGCTCCGCAATCCCTGGTGACGTGCTGCATCCTTTTTTGTGCCGCGGAGGCGAACGATTGGTCTGTTGGTCCATGGGCGGCAAATGGTGTCTGGCGACAGAGAGCACGCCTTCGAATGGATCGAACCAGGGAGAACAGTCTGGCACGAACACCAGTTCGACCCGAATCCGAGTTGCGTATTCCTTGATCTCATCTCTACGAACAGCGGTTTGCCTCTCCCGGAGCACCTACATGCAGGCCTACCATTTTTCCCGAGACATGCCTCGTCGAGTGAAACGAAAACTGTCGCTCCTTTACCAAGCTTTCGCGTTCCAGTACGAAATCGATCGTAAGTCATCGAATGCACGATGATCTCGCAAAGACGAGTGCTTTTTTCTTGGCTCATCCGTGTCTTCATCACCGTCCGTACGAACTGTACGAAAACGTGCCATTCCGGTGCTTCTTTGGCAGTATTTCATGGAGAATGTATGAAGTGGAATGGATTGACGAGGAGGCAGTCGTTACGACGGACTTTAAGTTCCGTATCGGGTGCACGACGTTCAGGGTAAGGACAACGAGCGGGCTGGTTCATGCACCTGCTGACAACAGCGTGACTAGCTTGTCATCGTAAAGCCGTTTACTGCAAGCTAGTGGTGACAGCATCACGTCTTTCCACGACCATTCTTCAGTCTACTAGATCCACTTTTTTGTCGAATGCCTGCGAGAAAACCGAACAAAAAAGTAATGTTTGCATACCTGCTCCAGAATTCACTGCTCTGAGTATTCCACGAGTTGCGGGTACTGGTCGTGGGTGGACCTTCCCGAGCCCGCGTGTTTTGGACACATTCCTGCCCGCGTTTCGACGGCGGCAGTGCTGTGAGGCCGTGCGCTGCACCCTCATCCCATGTGAAACAACGCTGCACCCTGTACCACGAGGCACGACGGAAACACGATCCCAGTCCACAGATGACAGCTTTGCGGGATTCGTGAACGGTACGCTCAAGCCGCGGGGCTTTTTAGAGAGCCTTACAGCCAGGCTGGTGGATTTTCCGGTATCCGCACGAGGTCGACATCGAAGAGTTCAATGAACTGTTCGTTGAGAAGGCGCACTTTTCCTCCGACGTATCGGCGATACTCCTCCAGAACAGAGGTCAAGTTCCACTGCTGGAGCTTGCGCAAGCAACCTATCACGGTTCCCGTCCGATGTCGACCAAGGTTACACATAACGTGGAGCGGGTAGTTTTCCGTGTCCAGAATAACGTCCAGCGCAGCGAGCACAACCTCTTCAGAGATCGGCATCCAAGGTGTCTGATCGCTGTCCCAGCCCACAGGAACGAGTTCGATGTCGTGATCATCTAGAAAATTGAGAAACTGCGGCGGAAGCTCATCCGGTGAGAGGTATAGCACCCTGCGCAAGTTCAACTTTTCCAGGAACGGGTAGTTTAGCTCGTTTGGCACCCCCGAGCGGTAGAGGTCCTCCTCGACCCAGCTAAAGTTTATCGGAGGTATAAAGCTGCCCATAGTGAATCCATTTACTTCAGTAACACTTTTGTATAGTTCCCGAAAAACGCCAGCACTCCTCGTCGCCTAGGATCAAGACGAAAAACACTGCTCGTATTGGGCAATCAGTGTCCTTGGACGCGAGTCGTTCGCTGGAACGCCTGAAACGGTGCAGCGTAGCCGGGGGCCCGCGGAAGCCTCGCCTGCGGATGCTCAAGCCGCCGGCTACCAGGCAAAGCGTATGAACATTCTGACTCAGTCTAGCGTTGAAATGTATCCACAGCAAATGCGTCGCCGTGGACGCTAAGCCTTCACGCAGACGCTGGTTTCAGCGGAGCGGCACAGGATCGCCTTGGCTTCGTGCACGCAGCTTTCAGTCGTGGATAGCCTCAGTTGTATAGGATGCGGGAAACAAACATGTACCTTGCAGCGCAACCCGTAATTTTCATTCCTAGCAATGATACGAACATCAGCGTCGTCGCATCGAGTTTAGATCCCTGGTCAGGACAGAGCCGTACGAAGCAGCAGTTCTCTGGGCATGAGCTCTGCTTGTTATCGACTGAGGCAGCGAGTCCTAATGACTGCGCGCTCCTCTCTTTCAACTGCGTGCAATGAGTGTTTTGAGAGTGCCAGTTCGACTCTGAGGTTGCGCCCTCTCCATTACTGGGACTCGCATGGTGGTCGGGCTCGAGCCTCGTCGCCGACTGGCGCAAAGCCCGCCTGACCGGCCACATTTACGTGTTGCCTATATGGAGCGTGCCATGCCTATCGAAGGCCAGGCTGGAATGCGTTCAACCCTCGGATATATCCGTGATTCCGGTGGCTACAATTCGCCGTCCAGCTCGGACGCTTCTGGAGACGGTTTGCTTGAAAACACGGGAAACAGTTGTCGCATGTCGAACGCCGAGTTGCAACGTTGTCCATTCTCGGAGACATCCCTAGCTCCTCTAGCAACGATTCCGGTCAAGTACAAGCGAGTCTGCGGGCTCTACGTCTTCAAATCTGAGACCAGTTTGTACTTTCATTGAATACTTTGTTCGCTCCAGCGTCGTGCGCTCTCGGCGTGCGAACTGTCGCATTCCAAGGCACGGCCCGGCAGACGCGGATCACAGTCCATAAATGCACACCTGCTCCGGATCAGTGCCTGTGACGCTCATAAGAGCGGTGGTCGACGCGACCCCGTTGATGCTCACGTTGCTGACGGTTGGAATGAAAAAGGCAAACGTTTGACCCCTGCTACAGTTCCTGGGAAGGAAAGCCAGGATCGCGTTCGTCGCCGTGATATTGAAACTCACCGAATGGAACTGAAAGTTCTCAGACACAATCGGAATATCCAAGTCGCAACAAGTCCCTGGACAGAGTTTTACCGTCGGAACGAGTGCGGTCGCGTTGATGTACGCTAGCAAGTGCGAAGCACACCCGCTCGAGGGGGCTCCCGTCTCGCGCGCCTGCTCTGCCCGCACCGATATCCCTGCGGTGCTGCCTGCTGCGTTCTCGCACACGGCGAGCCCGAAGCCTCGTCCCCCACAGAGGGTTTCCACAGTGCACTCAGTGCTGCAGTCACTCACGATATGTGCGTTCTCTGTCGTCCCGCAGACGTACGTGCACAGGTCCAACGCACTGCAGCTTTGAGGCAGACAGTTTAGGAGCACCAACGTCAGCAGTGTACAGAGAAAGAGTGGGTGAAGGCGAGCTCCGGACCTTGTCCCGGAACTGACCGCATCTTTCTTCCAAAGTAAGTTGTAAAGTTTTGGACTGCAGGGGTTCATCAGAAAACGAAGACAAGGTAATCGTCAGCCAAGAGTACGTACTCGATCGTATGAAACCGGCAATAGCATCCTCATCTGTGTGACGCATCTGTTTAGGATGCGCGTTCAGTGGAAAACGCCACGAATCATGGTGTTGCGAGATCGATACATTCAGTGGGATTCTTCAGATGCGATGTTGCTGCCAGAATATAAATATCTACCAAAAAAATCGAATAGGTCTGCTTTGCTAACTTGGGCGTACACGCTAAAGTTTGGATGCCTTGCAAGTGTCATCGACAGAAGCGTTTGCACGCGTTTTTCGTCGATGACCGTTTCAGTGTGTGTGTGTGTGTCCTCTCTGTTGCCCGTATATCCGGATTCCAATACACTGGTCTTGATGCATCTGCGTCCAGTTCTGTCGTCTTTGGACGACAAATATTGATGGTAGCGTGCAGGTCCCGGTTGCTCCGCCTCCGGCTGTTGCCGACGCATACCAGGCTCATACGAATGTTGCGATCAGCACTGCGCTTGCAGTGTTCTTTTTCTGCGTTTACAGCCTCGGTGCGCGCTTTGCAGCTGTGACAAATGACTGAGGTCAGGTGTTTTCGTATGGCCACCAGACCGTCGCCTCCGAGATCCGCGCTGTGGCACGTGGACGGTTGCATCATCGACCAGTACGTACACCTGACGTGTCCAGCAGGCGCCCGTCGACGCCTTGCTCTGGTGCTGTGCTCGGTACCGTACCCAG
>Ga0078972_1000947_pt1 | contig 116940 bp, 97 predicted proteins | sample YelNatPaOPGAMG01_FD_67568 | JGI IMG/M metagenome (GOLD analysis project Ga0078972, IMG submission 67568) | Hot spring thermophilic microbial communities from Obsidian Pool, Yellowstone National Park, USA - OP-RAMG-01 (SPADES assembly) (version 2) | ecosystem: Environmental > Aquatic > Thermal... | reverse complement strand
TCTGCTTCATCACCTCCAACTCCTGGCTGGACGTGGACTTTGGCCGGGACCTGCAGGAGTTCTTCCTGCGCTTCGGGCATCTGAAGATGGTGCTCGACAACCGGGCGAGGCGGAGTTTTGCTCAGGCCGATGTGAACACGGTCATCGTGCTGGCCGGCCCGCCGGAGCGCAAACGCCCGTTGGACGAGGAGGAGATGCAAGGCCGCCTGGTGCGCTTTGTGGCCTTTCAGGTGCCCTTTGAGGAGGCGCTCGGCCCGGTGGTCTTTGAGGAGATCGAAGACGAGAGCCTTTACCAGCCCCTGGCCGGCTTCCGGGTGCTGCGGCGCCCCGAGTTCCGGGCCATCCTCCACGACCAGGGGTCCCTCTACCGGGAAGGGCTGGCCGAACCCGAAGAGGAGGCGGAGGGACAAGGAAGGCGGGCGCGCCAGATGGCCGCCGTGGAACGCCGACCCTACGCCGGAAACAAATGGGGCGGGAAATACCTGCGGGCGCCGGACATCTTCTTCACCATCCTGGAGAAAGGGAAAGGCAAATTGGTGCGCCTGGGGGACATCGCCGAGGTGCGCCGTGGCTTCACGACCGGGGCCAACGAGTTCTTCTACCTGGAGCCGGTGGGGCGGACGGTGAAGGAGGTGGCGGAGTTGCGGGAAAAAGATCCCATGGGCCCCGTCCGGGTGCGCAACGGGGCCGGCTGGGAGGGGGAGATCGAGGCCGGCTGGCTCAGGCCGGTGATCAAGAGCCCGCGGGAGATTCGCACCCTCCGGGTGCGCCTGGAGGACCTGCGCTACCTGGTCTTCATGCCGCCGGAGGAGGTGCGAGAGGCCATCGAACAGGGCCGAAAACCGCCCCTCGCCCGCTACCCCAAGGCCGCCGCCTACATCCGGTGGGGGGAGAAGCAGGGGTATCCCAGGCGCTCAACCTGTGCGAGCAGGCGATGGTGGTGGGATTTGGGGACGGGCATTAATGACGAGGTTATATTTCCTGAGCGACACCAGCAGCGGTTCTTCATTGCGCATAACCCCTCTAGAGTTTGTCTCAACAAGAGTTTCTATGGCATAAAAGGCGATGAGATGATTGCCGCCATACTGGCAAGTGTCTTTGCGCATCTGACAGCGGAGATGATCGGTAGAACACCCGGCGGCGGAGGAGGTCCGCTGGATCTAGATGTCATAATGGCCGAGAACACTTTGATTTGCAATCCTTTCTTGCTGGACTCGCAGCAGCAACGGTCGCTCGTACAGACCTTTCGCCAGACTAGCTATCGCGAGATAAAAGGGGCGCTCGAAGAACTGGGCTTCCCCCTGTGTCGGGAGCGCCGGTGCGCGCATCCGGAGCACCCGTATGAGCAGGTCCGGCCCGAGGCGCTGACCCTGGAGCAGGTGCGCAAGGCCTCGCCGGACCGGTTCGAATTGGACCGGGTGGTCTTTGACGTCCTGGGCCTGACGGACGAGGAGCGCCTGGCGGTCTACCGGGCGGTGGCGCAACTGGTGAAGGACCGGCTGGTGAAAGCGAGGAGCGTGTGATGGCGTACGAACCGGGGTGGCACCGTCGCCGGAGCACCTGGGGCGTATATCATCACCATCTGCACCCAGAACCGCGAATGTCTCTTCGGCGAGGTGGTGGATGGCGAGGTGCAGTGGAACGACGCCGGGCGGATGGGCGCGGCGGAATGGGCGGCATGGGTGAACCGGTTTCCGACCTTGGACACGTTCGTGGGGATGCCGAAGCGCGTACACGGCATCATCGTGATCCGTGTTCGGGGAGCAACCCACCCTGTAGGGCAACCCTTAAGGGTTGCCCTACAGGAATATGGGGCGACGACGGTTCGGACAACCGCTGGGGTTACGCCGGCCGTGGGGGATACCGTCGGTGCGTTCAGATCGATCACCACCGTCGGGTACACAGCGGGTCAAACAATTCGGTTGGCCGCCGTTCGCGAGCCGCCAGGGGCAACGGAATGATCCCGAACACATCGTCCGCAGCGAACAGGAATGGCACCGTATCCGGCGGCATATCGCGGAAAACTCAACCCGCCGGCCTCGGGATCGGGAAAACCCCCGGCGGAAACGACCCATCGGAGATTTGTGGCACCAAACCTCAAGCGAAAGGGGCGCAGCGATGCAAGGGATCCCGGATCTGATCGATAATGCCCGGCACCGGCTGGCCGATGTGCTGAAGGGGTTGCTCGCCCAGAGCCAGGATCCCCGCCTGGATGTCGTCACCGCCTTCTTCAACCTGCGCGGGTTGGAGGTCCTGGCGCCCGAGATCCGTCGACTGGCGGCGCTGCGGTTGCTTCTGGGGAACGAACAGGAGCAGGCTTCCCTGGTTGGGGAGCGGCTGTTGGCGGAACTGGAAGACGACGCCTCCAGAGGAGAGGTGACCGGGCACGACATCGAACGCTGGCGGGATTTCCTCTCCAGGCCGGCGGTGGAGATCCGGCAATACGCCAAGGCCTTTTGCCACGGCAAAGCCTATATCCTCCGCGGCGTCCCGGCCCTGGGCGCCCTGGGGATTGTGGGCTCCTCCAACTTTACCGGCGCAGGCCTCACGACCAACCGGGAACTGAACGCCGTGCTCAAACAGTGGTCCGCCGTGACGGAGTTGCAGGACTGGTTCGAGGCCCTGTGGGCCGAGGCCAAGGACTACAAAGGGGAGCTACTGGAACTTCTAGAGCGTTTTACCCGCGCCTACACACCCTACGAGATCTACATCAAAATCCTCTACGAGGCGCTGAAAGATCGGCTGGAACAGGAACTGGGCGAAAAGGATGGGAACCCTTCGCCCATCGTGCTGGCCGACTTTCAGCGCGACGGATATCTGGCCGCGAAGGAGATCCTGGAAAGCTATGGGGGTGTGCTGATCGCCGATTCGGTCGGCCTGGGCAAGACGTTCCTGGCGCTCCGGCTGCTGGAGGAGTATGCTTACCGGGGACGGCAGACGGCGCTCGTCATCTGCCCCGCGGCAGTGGCCGAAACGGTGTGGCGTCCCCGGCTGCGCCAATTCGCCATACCCCACGAGATCGTCTCGATGGAGCGGATCAGCCAGCGAGACTTTCCGGTGGAAGAATACGCTCGCCGTTTCCGGGTGGTCGTGGTGGACGAGAGCCACAACTTCCGCAATCCCGGGACGAACCGTTGGCCGAATCTTTTCCACATCATCACCCGAGGAGATCCCGACAAGAAGGTCATCCTGCTCAGCGCCACACCGGTGAACAACACCGTCTTTGACCTGTATCATCAATTGCGGCTGATCACCCGAGACCAGCCGCGCCAGCTCCTTGCCGCGGGCATCCCAGACCTGTGGGAATACTTCCGCCAGGCCGAGGAAAATAAAGAGGCCCTCTACGAGGTCCTGGAGGCACTAGCTGTCCGGCGGAGCCGACAGTTCATCCGCCAGAACTATCCCGAGGCAGAGATCGACGGGCAAAAGGTACGTTTCCCCGAAAGGGAACTCCACACGGTGCGCTATAACCTCAAGGACACCTACGGCCCGGACCTCTACCGAAAGATCGCGTCGGCCATCGAAAGCCTGGTCCTGGCCCCCTACCAGGTAGACACCTACCGACGGGAACTGCTCGAGGTCCAGACGAGGAGGGCGGCACCGCTTGCCAAGCCCACTGACCAGAACCGGGACAGCATAGCGGGCGGTCTGCAAGAAGTGCTGGGCTGGTCGCAGGAGCAAGCCCAGGAATTCCTGATGACCATCGGACGGCAAACCGCCCTGGCTCACATCATGCGGGTCCTCTACCTGAAACGGTTGGAATCCTCTGTGGAGGCACTGCGGATCTCGCTGCGGCGCCTGTACCAGTTCCTGACCCGTTTCTTGCAGGCGCTGAAAGAGGGTCGCCTCCTGAAGACCGAGGAGTACCGACGGTGGATCCAGGTGGAAGGTTCAGACGAGCAGGAGGGCGCAGAAGCGGAGGAGCAGGAGCCGTTCCTGGAGGGCCTGCCGGAGCTTCCGGCCGATCGATACGACCTGGACAGCCTCCGAGCCGCAGTGGAGAAGGACCGGGGCGTGCTGGCCGAGATCCTCCAAGACCTGGAAGTGGGCCGACCGGACGACAAACGGGAAAGCCTCAAGCGGCTGCTCCTCTCCCCGGAACTGCGAGGAAAAAAGGTCGTGGTGTTTTCGTACTTCAAGGACACGGCCCGCTATCTTTACCGGCATTTGCGGGATGACCCGGATTGGCTCGCCCAGCTTGGCCACCAGCGCATCGCGATTGTGGACAGCGAGGTAAAGCCATCCGAAAGGACGGAGCGCATCGTCCGCTTCGCCCCCATAGCAAGTGGGAAACCCGATATGGCCCCTGAGGAGCAGGTCGACCTTCTCATCAGCACGGACGTACTTTCCGAGGGCCAGAACCTGCAGGATGCCGAGGTCATCATCAACTACGACCTCCACTGGAATCCGGTGCGTATGGCACAGCGCGTGGGCAGGCTGGATCGCCTGGGGTCGCCGCACGAAGTCATCCACGTCTACAACTTCTTCCCCGAGGAGGAACTCGAAGATCTGCTGGGCCTGCTGGAGAGGCTGCGCGCGAAACTGGATGCCATCAACCGCACCGTAGGGCTGGATGCTTCCGTCTTGGGAGAGACGCCCAACCCGATGGACTTCAACATCTTGCGTCGCCTGGAGCGGGAGGATCGTTCGACCCTGCAAGAATTGGAAGCGGAAAGCGAGCTCACGGTGGGGGAGTTTCTCCAGCAAGACCTGCTTCGTTTCTTGAAAGAGCTAGGCGAAGAGAGGTTAAAGCGCATTCCCTTGGGGGTCGGTACGGCACGTAAAGCAAGAGAAGGGCCCCGCGGCTTCTTTGCCGCTTTCCGCAACTCGCTGACCAACCAGCACCACTGGCTGTTCTACGATGAGGAGCGCGACCGGATCATCGAGCGGCGTGTGGAGGCGATTCGCCAGATCCGATGTGAGGCGTCGGAGACCCCCGAGCCGCTCTCCGAAGGATTCGATCCTCGACCGTTCATCGGCAAGCTGCGGAAGTTCCTCTGGAACCGGATCCGGGCCGCCCAGTTGGGCCCCGGCACGCTCCCCTCTCCCCAGCGCCAGATTGTGAATTGGCTCCGTGCTTTTCCCCCCTCGGCGGAGCGAAACCGTCTGCTGGAGTATCTCGAGGCCGGCCCCCTCGCCGGGCCAGACCTGAAAGAGCTCCGCCGCCTCTGGAGGGAGCGATCCACCTGGCCCCACGAGAAGTGGATAGAACGTTTGACCCAATTCGCCCAAGCCCACCCCCGCCCGCCACAGGCGAGTCGTCAAGCGGCGAGCACGGTTGCCCCAGCGGAAGAACAACAGCTCGAGTGTATCGCCTGGATGCGCGTCATGTGATCGAAGCGGCCGCCGGATGTCTGCGAGCCACCGCTAGCAGCGGTGCCTTGGCCCTTGTGGCGCCGATTCATCGTGCCCTACAAGGGCTTCGTTTCTGTTTGTAACGGCAGGAGGTAGCAGCCTGGAGCACCGGTTTGGTTTGTAGTAGGGGGAGTTCGCAGCGGCACAGATTTGTCCGACGCAATACCTTTGCAAGTTTTAGCAAAGGATTTGTCCCAGTGGGAAGGGGCGCGTTATGCCGACCAGCGCGTGGGACACAGCGGCGAGTTCCGGCAGAACGCAAGTCGTGACGAGGCGGTGCGCCGTCAGGGCGAATTTGAGCAGATTTTGGCAAAGGAACCCCATCGCTCTGGAGCGCACGGTCCAACTTGCCCCCTTGCAGGAGTGTGGTAGAATAGGGCCGCTTGGGACGAGCGACGGAGGCGTCGATGTCCAGGGCCGACAAACCAAGCCCCAAAACAAGCCAGCGCGGGCAGAGTCCAACGCCAGGAAGCGAAATCCTGGCTTTTCTGGCACGGCGCGTCGTCGTTTACCTCTTCATCCTCCTGGGCATCGTGTTCTTCTTTACCCTGGTTCAGTTCTGGACACGGGCCGTTTATGACGATCGCTACACCTTCTGGGCAGCGACCCAAGACGGACTGCGGGAGCTTCTGGCCTATTTCCGAAACTGGGCTGCCGGCCGGCTCGGCGCACCGAACGACCAGGTTGCTCGGGATGTCCGGCGCATCTGGAGCGAATTCTACCCTCGCAGCATGGGGCTGCTGCTGCTTTCCTTCCTACTTGCCACCCCTGCAGGGCTCGCCCTGGGAGCGGTATCGGCCTTCCGTCGGGGCATCGGCCTGCCGCGCTGGGCCAGCACCCTTCTTTTGGGAGGCGTAACGGCGGCGTTGGCCGCACTGATCCAACTCCTCCTGCGCGGCACGATCCCGGAGACGTTCCTCCGCTGGATGATCGGGAGTGGTATCGCCCTTTCCCTGGGCGCCGCGCTATGGCTGCTGATCAGCGTGGCTCGCTGGGCAGGCTTTCTGTCGTTCCTAACCTTGCTCATCGGTGTCATCGGCATCTCGGTGCCCAGCTTTTTTGTGGCGGTGTTCCTTCAGGCAGCCGTCATCCGGGCCTATCGGCTTTCGGCCGGCGTCCGGATCCTTCCCGTGGGTGGCTTTGGCTGGGATCTCCATCTGGTGCTCCCGGCCATCGTCCTCATGGCCCGGCCACTTGCCCAAATCTCGCGGGTCACCTTCACCACCCTTTCGCGGCTGCTGGAGGAAGATTTTGTCCGTACCGCCCGGGCCAAGGGCGTCCCTGCACTCCTGATCCACGCCCGCCATATCTTCCGCAACGCCGCGGTACCTATCATTACCGCGATCGGGGTCTCGCTCCGCTTCTCGCTGAGCAGCCTGCCGGTGATCGAGCTTTTGTTCGGCTGGCCGGGCATCGGCTTCGTGTTCTTCCAGGGAATTAGCCGACAGTACCGGGGCACCTATCAGCTGGGGTTCCTGCGCAGCCCGCCAGCGGTCAACCTGACGATATTGTTGCTCTTGGGAATCACGTTTATGCTGGTCAACCTGACCATGGACTTGCTGTACCGCGTGGTCGATCCTCGCATCCGGGAAACCGGGGAACGACTCTAGGAAAGACGATGGCCGTCCGCGACGAGGTTCTACAGGCTTTCGAGCCCGAGCACAGCCCAGTGAGACGGTGGCGCCAGATCCGGGCCGGCCTCGTGGACATCCTGACGAACGTGCCCCTGCTCCTCGGCACGGCAATGGTCCTGGCACTCATCCTGGTCGCCCTCTATGCGCCTGTGCTCGCCCCCCATAACCCGTTCGAGAAACTGCTCATGCTGCGCGAGGGCGGCAAGTGGGTCGGCTCGCCCCCCTACCCTCCCTCGGATCGTTTTCCCCTGGGTAGCGATGCGGACGGGCGCGATATCCTAAGCCTGCTGCTCTACGGCGCGCGGCAAACGCTGGTCATCGCCGCCACCGTGGTCGCCGCCCGGCTGACACTCGGCTGTACCATAGGCGCGCTGGCCGGGTGGTACCCAGGGTCGCGCTTCGACCGGCTGGCGATGGCCGCAGCTGACTTTTCCGCTGCCTTCCCGCCCCTGCTGCTCGGAGCCATTCTGGTGTTCCTGTTCGACATCCGCAAAGGGATGCTCACCTTTGCCCTGGCGCTCTGCTTCGTCGGCTGGGGCGAGGTGGCCCAGTACATCCGTAGCGAGTTCCTGGTCGTGCGTCGACAACCCTACATCGAGGGCGCACGGACGATCGGGCTTTCGGAAGTCTCTGTGATCATGCGGCACGCCGTGCCCAACGTCGTGACCTCGCTCATCGTGATCGCCGCGCTGGAGATGAGCGCCGTGCTCCTTCTGCTCGGAGAGCTCGGCTTTGTGGGAATTTTTGTCGGAGGCGGGAGGCTCTTTGGACGCGACGTGGATATGGGCCTCGACCGCCCTACCACCTTCTTCGACGTGCCCGAGTGGGGAGGAATGCTCGCGGGCTCCTGGCGGTACGTGGATAGCTGGTATTGGATCCCATTGTACCCGGCGGCTGCGTTTGCCTTCGCCATCCTCGGATTCAACCTCTTCGGCGAGGGCTTGCGGCGCCTGGTCGAGAAGGGACGCATCCCGGTGAGCGCCATCTACAGCCGCCGTACTCTGGCCGTGATCGCCGCGATCGTCCTGAGCACCATGGCGGTGATGAACAACGTCGGGCCCCAGGCGGAACTTGCCCGCCTGGCCGCCCGGTTCGATGAGCAGCGGGCACTGGCCCACATTGAGGTACTGGCATCCGACGCCATGCGCGGCCGGGCCAGCGGAAGCCCGGAGGACCGCCTGGCAGCCGAGTACATCGCCCGTCAGTTCGCGGACCTGGGGCTCCTGCCCGCCGGCGACAACGGTACCTACTTCCAGACCTTCGCCATCTCCTATACCCGCTTGCTCGAAACCCCGATCTTCGAGTGGGTGGATGACCAGGGGCACGTCCTGGAATCGTTCGTCCACCGGCAGGACTTCCGGGAAATGGTCAGCAGCGGGTTGGGCTCGGGCTCAGTGGAAAACGCCGGAGTCGTGTTCGTACTCGGGGGAATCTCCTACCACGAGGGGGACAAGATCGCCGGGATATCCCCCAGCCGGGACGATTTCCGAGGCGTCGACGTGCGCGGGAAGGTCGTGTTGCTTGTGCCCGACTCGACCTTCCTGCTCTCCCGGCCGGTGCAAGAAATCCGGGAGCGCGGGGGACTCGGGGTTCTGATCCCCGCCAGCATCGGGGCTCAGATGGGGATGAAGGGATCGTACATCGTCGACCGGCCGGGGGAACCGACGATCCCCGGGCTGGTTATCCGGCGCGACTTGGCCGACCGTATCCTGGCGTCCCACGGGGTGACCATCCGGGAAATCGTCCGCCGCAGCGAGGAGCTCCGGGCCCAAGGGAAAACTCCCAGCCTGGCCTTCGACACTGGTGTCCGGGTGCGGATGCGCGTTTCCCTCCTTCCCTGGGAAACCCGCACCACACAGAACGTGCTGGGGTACCTTCCCGGAAGCGACCCAAACTATGCCTGGCAGACGGTGATCATCGGGGGGCACTACGACCACATTGCCCCGGATCCCAACGGGCGGATCTTCGCCGGGGCGCATGACAACGCCTCTGGGGTAGCAGTGACGCTCGAAGTGGCCCGGTTGCTCCAGGAGACAGGCTTTCGCCCCAAACAGACGGTGCTCTTTGCCGCCTGGGGGGCGGAGGAATTGGGCTTGCTGGGGTCCAAGTATTATGTCACTCATCCGGCTTTCCCGCCCAAGAACACGATCGCCGTGCTGAACCTGGACTCTGTGGGACGGGGAAACCGCCGACAGCTGGCGATCAGCAAGAGCGAGAAAGCCTACAGCCTCTACTATCTGGTGGAGAACGCTGCCCACCGCATGGGGGTAGGGACGATCCCCGAATCCTACGGAGGAAGCGACCAGGATTCGTTCCTCTCGTACAGCGTTCCGGCCGTGCTGTTGCTCGAACCCGGGGAAATCAAAGCGATCCATACCACGGAGGACACCATCGCTGCCATCGAACCGCATATCCTGGACGAGGTCGGGATGACCGCGGCGTTTGCGCTTATGGACCTGACGGACGGCCGGTAAGCGGGGAAAGGCCATGGCCGGAAAGCTCGTAATCGTCGAATCGCCCGCCAAGGCGCGTACCATCCGTAAGGTGCTCGGGCCGGAGTATCGGGTGCAGGCTTCGCTCGGACACGTACGGGATCTCCCCAAGAGCCAGCTGGGAGTGGACATCGAAAACGGGTTTGCCCCGACCTACACCGTCCCGAAAGCAAAGGCGGCGGTCGTCAAACAGCTGCGCCAGGAGGTCGAAAAGGCCTCGGAGATCTATCTCGCGACCGACCCGGACCGGGAAGGGGAAGCCATCGCTTGGCATATCCTGCAGGTCACCCGTCCTCAGACGCCACACGTGCACCGGGTGGTCTTTCACGAAATCACTCCCCCCGCGATCGAGGAGGGTTTCCGGCACCCGCGGGACATCGATATGTTGCTCGTAAACGCCCAACAGGCACGACGCATCCTCGATCGACTCGTGGGTTACCGGATCAGCCCACTCCTTTGGGAAAAAGTGCGGCGGGGGCTCTCGGCCGGAAGGGTGCAATCGGTCGCGGTGCGGTTGGTCGTGGAACGGGAGCGGGAAATCACCTCCTTTCAGCCGCAGGAGTACTGGACCGTCGAGGCCGATCTGGCCAAGCTGTTGGGCCGGCCCCCTGAGGCGGAGGACGTGTTCCGTGCCGTCCTCCATAGCGTGCGGGGGGAACGGCTGGGCAAGTTCGGGTTGCGTTCCCGCCAGGATGCCCAGGCGATCGTGGATGCGCTTCAGGGCGCGACCTACCGCGTCTTGCGCCTGGAGAAACGGCAGGTCAGGCGCTCCCCGCTTCCCCCCTTTATCACGAGCACGCTCCAGCAAGAGGCCTCGCGGCGCCTCGGGTTTGCGCCCAGCCGCACCATGCGCGTCGCCCAGGAACTGTACGAGGGCGTGGAGCTTGGGCCCGAGGGAAGCGTGGGGTTGATCACCTACATGCGGACCGATTCCACCGCCGTGTCCCCCCTCGCCCAGGAAGAAGCCCGGCGCTACATCGCGGAGCGGTTGGGACCGGAGTTCCTGCCTCCGAAGCCCCCCATCTACCGGACACGGGCCGCCCTGGCTCAGGAAGCGCACGAAGCGATCCGGCCGACCTCGGTCTTCCGGGAGCCGCGCACGATCGAGGCTTTCCTTTCGCGCGACCAGTACCGCCTCTACGACCTGATCTGGCGACGCTTCCTGGCCAGCCAGATGGCACCGGCGCAGTTGGAGCAGACCGGCGTCGACATCGGCGCCGGGCCGGCCGGGGAGGAGCCGCCCTACTGCTTCCGCGCAACCGGCCTGGTGGTGCTCTTCCCCGGCTTCCTGCGCCTCTACCGCGAGGCGCTGGAGGAAGGGGAAAAGGCAGCAACGCCCGAAAAGCGCCTGCCGCCCCTTTGCGAAGGGGAGGAACTCCTGTTGGTGCAGCTCCTGCCGGAACAGCATTTCACCGAGCCTCCGCCTCGCTATACCGAGGCCACCCTGATCCGCGAACTGGAAAAGCGGGGCATCGGCCGGCCCTCCACGTACGCCCCGATCGTGAGCACCATCCAGGAGCGGGGGTATGTCGAGCGTGTGGAACCACGCAAGCGAAACTCCGCTTTGCGCCCGACGGCGCTCGGCGTCCTGGTGAACGACCTGCTGGTCGCTCATTTCCCGGATATCCTCGATTACGGCTTTACCTCGCAAATGGAAGCACAATTGGACCAGATTGCCTCCGGCGAACGCCCCTGGGTTCCGGTGCTGGAGGAGTTCTACCGCACCCTGGCGGCGGAGCTCCAGGCGGCGGAGGCCCAGATGCGCTCGCTGAAAGGCCAGGCCCAACCGACGGAGCTCCGTTGCACGCTTTGCGGGCGGCCGATGGTCATCCGCTGGGGCAAGAACGGCGAGTTCCTCGCCTGTAGCGGGTACCCGGAATGCCGGAACACCCAGGAGTTCCGTCGAGGCCCTGCTGGAGAAATCGTCCCCGTGTCGGATGAGCCTACAGGGGAGACCTGCGAGCAGTGCGGCCGGCCGATGGTGCTCAAGCACGGGCGCTACGGCCCTTTCCTGGCCTGCTCCGGCTACCCCGAGTGCCGGAACACGCGCAGGCTCGGGCCGCCTGCAACGGAGAGCTCAGAGGAAGAATCCACCGAGGTGTGCGAACGGTGCGGCCGGCCGATGGTGCTCAAGCGCGGGCGCTACGGCCCCTTCCTGGCCTGCTCTGGCTACCCGGAGTGCCGGAACACGCGGCGCATCCGACCACAGAAGGATTGAGTTTACGGCCCGACGTGATCCGCGCAAGGAACGATGCCGTGATTCCACCCCCTACCCGCCGTCCGATCCTGCGCACCGTGCTCCTGTTGCTGGGCGTTCAAGTGCTGCTCTTCTGGAACCAGGTGCGACGGGGTACGGTGCGAGCGCGTATCGCCTGGGCGGCTATGGGGGCAGCTTTGCTCGCGGCCGCCTCCTTCCTGGGCGCGTGGGGGTATGCCTTGGGGCGCCTGTTCCCCTCGCTTGGCCGCCCGGAGATGGCCGAACTCGTGCGGGGGATTGGCCTGGCACCGGAGCTTTTCGCGCCCGACCGTCTGCTCGTGCTTCTGGTTTCCGTGCTGGTCACCGCGGTATGGGGACTGATCCTGCTAGGGGGTATGGGGAGCGCCATCGAGATCTTTTATCTGAGCAGCGACCTGGAACTGCTGCTTGCGGCGCCGATCCCGATGCGCGCGATCTTTGCGGCCAAGTTCCTGCAAAGCCTCGGCCTCGGCTACCTGATGCTTTTTGCGCTGGCGGGCCCGGCGCTGATCGGCTTGGGAGTTGGGGCACACTTTGCAGCTCCCTACTTCCTGGGATGCCTCGTGCTGCTCGGGGTGCTGCCACTGCTTCCCCAATCGGTCGGTATGCTGGTGGTCATGCCGCTGGTGCGCCTCATCCCGCCGCAGCGGCTGCGCGAAGCTCTGAGCGCGGTCGGTGCGCTGCTTGCCACCGGGTTTTACCTCCTCACGCAGTGGGGTCCGATGGAGCGCGTGGACGCTCAGGCCCTGGTGCGCACGGTAGGGTTCTTACAGCGGGGGTATAGCGCCTGGCTGCCCCCGGCCTGGGCCGCGCTCGGCCTGAACGCGCTCAGCCAGGGGGCCTACGGGCAGGCGGCGCTTCTCCTGGGAGCATTGGCGGTGCTTACGGCAGCGGTGTACCTGGGGTGCCTGTGGTTGGCAGAGCGCTTGTACTACACGGGTTGGGCAAACTTCCAGGCGGCCCCCCGGGTGAGAGGAGCCAGCCGGAAGCGCTCCGCGCGCTCGTTTCGCGACGTCCAGCTGTTGCCCCGCCCCCTGCTGGCCCTTGTCGCGAAAGACCTGCGGCTTTTCCTGCGGACTCCCCAGTACTGGACGCAGCTGCTCATGCCCCTGGCGGCCTTCGTGGTCCTGCTGATGCAGTCGTTGCGCACGCCAGCCGCAAAGAGCCTATGGGCACCATGGATCGCCTCGCTGCTCCAGATCGGGATGATCTTGCTCCTGGGGATGGCGGCGGTGGCACGCCTCGGGTTGGCCGGGGTGGGAAGCGAAGGACCGTACCTGTGGGTACTTCGCACGGCACCGCTTTCTGCTCGCCGTATCCTCTGGGCCAAGTGGTTCAGCGCCTATCTGCCCTACCTCGCATTGAGCAGCCTGATGCTGGGGACGTATGCGTTCCTGGGAGGCCTCGACGGCCCGACCGCTCTTGCCGGCTGGCTGTACCTGGCTTTGGCTGGAGCAGGTACGAATGCGATCGCTGTGGGGCTGGGCACCGCGATGGTGCGGCTCGAGAGGGAGCGCACGGGCCGGCCGTACTCGCCGGCCGTGGGATGCCTTTATTTCCCGCTCATCGGCGGGTATGCCGCCGTACTCGGGTTGGCGCTCGCCCTGGCCCTCACCGGAGAAATCTTCCTCCATCTGGGCTGGGTCCCACTCGCGTGGATCTCGCGCACCGTCGGATTCGGGGCAACCGTCGCCTTGGCGTGTCTGGGCCTTTGGCTTCCACTGAAGATCGGCGCCGAACGGTTGGCCCGGCTTGAATAAGGGGCGATCATCCCTGCGAGGCCTGAGCCCGCACCCGTTCCAGCAGCGCCGAAACTTCCTGGACGCGCCTTCCGCGGGGATCCAGACGGCGCCCACCCGCCAGAGCCGCCTCAGCGTCGCCGTAGCGGCCCAGCTGGAGGTAAGCCAGGGCCAGATCTAGATGCAGGTCGGCGTTGTCGGGGAGCCACGCGAGCGCCTTACGCAGGTGGACAGCAGCCAGTGCCCACATGCCTGCCTTCGCGAAACGCCGCCCATGCAGCCAGAAATCGTGGCCCTCCACCGCTTCCGGCTCCGGCCGAAGCAGGATGCGCTTCTCTTCGGAGAAAAAGTCATCCTGGATCTGAAATGCCAGCCAGATCAACGCCACCGCCATCGCGATGCCGCCGAGGCCGCACAAGATCGCCTGTCCGCGAAGCTGGAGCGTGACCCCGACGGTCAGCACAGTCGAAAGGACGCCGTTCCCCAGGAAGAGGAAAAAGAACGGCCGCCCACGCAGGTAAAGGCCCACGAGGACGACCAAGGAAAGCAGGAGCGACGCCAGCGAAGCGAGGAATACCGAGCGTGGGAGGACCGCGAACGCCTCTGCGAGCAACGGCCGGGGAACGGCACTGGGGAGGCCCAGGTACGCCGGAACCAGGCGATAAGCCTGGTCGGCACCCACGCGGTAGGCCACGTACATGAGCAGGAAGACAACCCCGATCGTGTTCCAGGCGGCCAGGGCCACCTGCAGGGAGAACGCCACCCAAAACCAGGACGAGCGCTCCTGGCGCTTCGGATAACGCAACCACAGCTTCCCCCCGCAGGCGTGACACTTGCGGTCCTCCGGGGCCGTCGCGACCCCGCAGTAGGGACAGCCATAAGGATCCGCGAAAGGATCCGACACCGAATGTGCTGCCGCGGGGACCGGCACTTCTGGCTCCGGGGAAACCCCGACCAGTCTCGGCCTTGCGGCAGCACGTGCTTCCGCGATCTCCACCCGCAGCCGGCGAACGCGCTCCAGGTCTCGGCGCACCGCCTCGTTTTGCGGATCGAGCACCAGGGCGTTCTCGAGGCAGATTTCCCGCTCATCCAGATCGGGCGCGAGTTCCGCAAGCCAGATCCACGCCTCGACTTGTCTCTCGTCTTGCTCAACCACCTGCCGAAAGAGATTCCGGGCGTGATCGCGCTGCCCCTTCTGTGCCGCGGCCACCGCGGTCTGGAGAATTTGCTCCAGGCGCTGTCGCCGCAGTGCCTGGAGGGCCTCGTAGGCTGCCACGTTGTCCGGCTCCAGCTCGAGCACGTGCTGCAGGCACACTTCCCGGTTGTTCGGGTCATCCACCACGCCGCTCAGCCAGAACCAGGCGCGCGCGTTCCGCTCGTCCTGGTCCACGACCTGCTTGAGCAGGCGGCGGGCAAGTTCCCGGTTCCCTTCCTGGGCAGCAGCGATCCCCCGCTCGAGGCGCTCGGAGAGTTGATCGGCCTGGAACATCGGCAACTCCAAGCTGCGCGTCCGATCGAAAACGCGGCCAGATCCCTGGCCCTGAAGCACACCCGCCAATTCTAGCATAGCGGCAAAGGCCGGTCAATCGGGCCTTGCTCGACACTTGACAGGGCTACTGGTGCTGCATAACATGGGGGTGGTCCTGTTCCGCAACCCTTTGCCGGATTACCCGGAGAAAGGAGGTGCTTCGTCGGCGTACCACGGTATGGGCTTTCGACCGTTGGGAATGCGTGACGACTGGAGGAGAAAGATGGGGCACACGAAAGGATGGACTGTGGTCGGCTTGGTGCTGATCGCAGGGCTGATCGTTCCACTCCTGGCAGGTTGCGGTCCAACTCCGACGACAGTAGCTCCTGCCACGCAACCACCTCAGCCCACCACACCCCCTCCACCCCCTACGGCCACGCCGGTCCCGACGCCGGTGGTCGTCCACCTGAACCTGGGCAGTGAACCCCCGACGTTGGACCCCGCGCTGGCGACCGACCTGACTTCGATTGACGTCATCCAGCAGCTCTTCCTTGGGCTCACTGGCCTCAAGCCGGAAACCGGCGAGGTCATCCCGCGTCTGGCCACCTCGTGGGAGGTCTCTCCGGACGGGTTGGTCTACACCTTCCATATGCGCAACGACGCCTACTGGGTGCGCTACGACCCGGTCACCGACGCCTTCGAGAAGATCCGCCCCGTTACCGCCTATGACGTCGAGTACGGCGTGCGCCGCACGGTGATGCCCGAGACCGCCTCCGACTATGCTTACGTCCTGTATGTGCTCAAGAACGGGAAAGCCATCAACACGACCGAGGTGCCCACGAACACCTACAACATCGAGGATCTGGGCGTGAAGGCGCTGGACGACTATACCGTGCAGTTCACCCTCGAGTACCCCGCCGGTTACTTCCCGGCGATTGCCGGGATGTGGGTCTCCCGCCCGCAGCCCAAGGAGGCCATCGAGGAGTTCGGGGCACAGTGGACGGAGCCGGGCAACATCATGACCAACGCCGCCTACGCCCTGAAGGAGTGGACCCACGACAGCCACATGACGCTCATCAAGAACCCCCACTTCTACGACGCGGCGAAGGTGCAGATCGACGTGATCGACTGGGTCATGATCACCGAGGCTTCGACGGCCTTTGCGATGTACGAGAACGGGGAGCTGGATAGCGCGGGTGTGCCGCTGGACGACCTGGACCGGGTCAAGAGCGATCCTGTGCTCAGCAAAGAACTGCACATCGCTCCTTATCCGTGCACCTACTATTACGGCTTTACGATCCCCAAGCCCCCGATGGACAATGTGCACGTGCGCCGCGCGCTGTCGCACGCCATCGACCGCCAGGGCCTGATCGACAACGTGCTCAAGGGAGGGCAGCTCCCGGCCCATACCTTTGCCTGCCCGGGCATCTTCGGCGCACCGGTGGACGACATGACCGTGGGCATCTTCTACGACCCCGACAAGGCCAAGCAGGAAATGGAGGAGGCGGGCTACCCTGGCGGAGCCGGCTGGCCGTCAGTGACCCTGATGCACAACACCTCCGAAGCCCATGCCCGCATCGCCCAGGCGATCCAGCAGATGTGGAAGGAGACCCTGGGCATCGATGTGAGCATCGAGAACATGGAGTGGAAGGTGTACCTCAAGACGCTCTCGGACGGGCCGGTCGAGGTGATGCCCCACATCTGGCGTCTGGCCTGGTGTGCCGACTACCCGGACGAGAACAACTGGGTGCACGAGGTCTTTAACACCGAGGAAGGCTCTAACCGCATCCGCATGAGCCGTGACGATCCTCAGGTGGGCAACTTGGTCAAGGAGTTCGACGAGACGACGATGGCGGCAGCGCGCGAGGCCGACCCACAGAAGCGCATCGAGCTCTACAAGCGGGCCGAGCACCTGCTGGTCTACGAGATCGCCGGGATCGCCCCGATCTACTACTACACCACCGTCGCGGTCACCAAGCCCTACCTGAAGCGGTCCTATGCGCTGCTCGGCGGCGAGTGGATCGAGCAGTGGACCATGGAGCCTCACTAAAGTCCGCCCGTTGGCAGGACCTGCGGGGTTGGGCGGGTTCTGTGAGCCCGCCCAACCCTTTTCACCCGCCTCGGAGTAGACGATGGACATACGCGACAACCGCCTCTTCCTGGGGGGTATCGCGGCCGAGGAGCTGGTCGTACGATACGGCACCCCGCTGTACGTGTACGAGGCCGAAACGATCGTCCGTCGCTATCAGGATTTGATCGAGCACATTCCCTACCGGCCGCTGCGCATCCATTACGCGCTCAAGGCGAACTCGAACCCCGAGGTCCTGCGGCTGCTCCGGCGCCTTGGTGCGGGGGCGGAAACGGTCAGCCCGGGGGAGATTCGCCTGGCCAAGGAGGCCGGCTTTCAGGAGATCCTCTTTACCTGCAGCTACATCGGCCGTGCGGAACTGCACCGGGCGATCGAGGAGGGTGCGACGGTGCACCTGGACTCCCTGGCGCAGATTCGCCACTGCGGTGAAATAGCCCCGGGCGGGCGGGTATCGCTGCGGATCAACCAGGGGATCGGTGCCGGCCACCACCGCCACGTGGTCACCGGTGGGGCGGAGAGCAAGTTTGGCATCCCAGTGGCCCAGCTGCGCGAGGCTCTGGAGCTGGCCGGGGAGTACCGACTGAACGTGGTAGGGCTCCACCAGCACATCGGCTCCAACATACTCGACGAACGGATCCTGCTTCGGGCGGCCGAGGCCCAGCTCGCGACGGCGCGATCGGTAGAGGGACTCGAGTTCATCGACCTGGGCGGCGGGCTCGGGATTCCCTACCGGCCGGAAGAGCGACCGCTCGACATCCGGCGATTCGGTGCTGCGTTGGCCGGACGCTTCGAAGCCTTCTGTCGGGAATACGGCCGGCCTCTCACGCTGATCCTGGAACCAGGGAGGTACCTGGTGGGCGAGTCGGGCACCCTGCTTGCCACCGTGACCGACATCAAGCGCACCCCCGAGCGGACGTTCGTGGGCATCGACTCCGGAATGAACCACCTCATCCGGCCCGCCCTCTACGGCGCCTACCACGAGATCGTCAACGCCAGCCGTGTGGAAGGCGAACGGGAAGTTGCCTGCCTGGTGGGGAACATCTGCGAGTCCAGCGACTTTTTTGCGCGCGACCGCCCCCTCCCGCTTTTCCGCGAAGGCGATATCGTCGCGATCCGCAATGTGGGAGCCTACGGCTACACGATGAGCTCCCAGTATAACACGCGCCCACGGCCCGCAGAGGTGCTCGTCGAGCGAGGCCAGGCGCGGCTGATCCGAGAACGAGAGACCGTTTAGACCGTTTGCGGAAGTCCGGACTCCGGGTTATAATGTGGCTGTCGGTGACAATGGCGTCGCCGGATTGCACCGCCTGGTGGTCCGGTAGCCGTGCCCCGGAGCGGTTTTTCTTTTGAGAGGTGTACGATGGCCCACGCAATCGGGATCCGCCGGGAAGACAAGAGCCGCTGGGAGCGCCGTGTGCCGATTACCCCCGAGATGGTCGCTCGCCTGCGGCAGGAACACGGGATCGAGGTGTATGTCCAGCCTTCGCCCGTACGGGTTTTCCGCGAGGAAGAGTTCGCCGCTGCGGGTGCAGTCGTCCAGGAGGATCTTTCCCCGGCGCAGGTCATCTTTGCCATCAAGGAAATCCCACCCTACCTTTTGCAACCCGGCAAGACGTACGTCTTCTTCGCCCACGTGATCAAGGGGCAGCCGTACAACATGCCAATGCTGAGGCGGCTGATGGAGCTGGGCTGCACGCTGATCGATTACGAGAAGGTGACCGATGAGCGCGGTCGGCGCCTGATCTTCTTTGGCTGGCACGCGGGCGTCGTGGCGATGATCGATAGCCTCTGGGCTCTGGGCCAACGCCTCCTTTGGGAAGGCATCCCGAACCCCTTCAGCCACATCCGCAACACCTACACCTACCCGTGTCTCGAGGATGCCCGGGAGGCCGTGCGCCGCGCCGGGGAGCGGATCCGCAGCGAGGGGCTGCCGGAGGCCATCTCGCCCATGATCGTTGGGGTAGCCGGCTACGGCAACGTCGGACGGGGCGTGCTGGAGATCCTCACGGACCTTCCCCTCCAGGATATCGAACCTGCAGAGGTAGCTGCCGTGGCACAAGACCCCCAGTCTTCGCGCCAGGTCGTCTACCGCGTGGTCTTTAAGGAAGAGCACAGCGTCGAGCCGATCTCCCCGGACGTGCGCTTCGAACTCCAGGACTATTACCAGCACCCGGAGAAGTACCGCTCGTGCTTTGCGCGCTACCTTCCGTATCTAACCGTCCTGATGCACTGCAACTACTGGGACCAGCGCTACCCCCGCCTCGTCACCAAGGCAGACATCCGGGCGCTGTATGCGGCCGGCCAGCCGCGGCTGCGCGTGGTGGGCGATGCGAGCTGTGACGTCGGAGGGGGGATCGAGTTCAACGTCGGCTGTACAGAGCCCGACCAGCCGGTTTATGTCTACGATCCCGAAACCGACACCGCCACGCTCGGAGTGGCCGGACGTGGCCCGGTGGTGCTGGCGGTCGACATCCTCCCCAGCGAACTGCCTCGGGAAGCTTCCGAGTATTTCAGCCAGATCCTGGCTCCGTACATCCCGGCGATCGCCCGTGCGGACTACCAGGTGCCCTTCGAGCAGCTCGAGCTACCTCCAGAGATCCGCCGCGCGGTCATCGTCTATCGGGGCCAGCTGACGCCGGACTACCGCTACCTGGAGCAGTTCTTGGAACGCACAGAATCGAGCGGATACGAGCCAATCTGACAAGGGCGCGACAACCGATCCGAAGGAGGAGAACCGTGAAAAGAGTGGTCGTTTTTGGCGCGGGGCTGGTCGCCGGGGCGCACGTGCGCTACCTCCTGGAGCACGGCTTCCAGGTCACCGTGGCCAGCCGCACCGTGAGCAAGGCGCAAGAGCTGGTTGGAAACTACCCGAACGGACGCGCCGTTGCCTTCGATATCGAACGCGAAGGAGATGACCGCCTGCGGGAGATCGTCGCCGCCCACGACCTGGCCGTGAGCCTGCTGCCGTTTGTGTACCATCCGCGCGTGGCCCGCGCTTGCATCGAGGCCAGGAAGCACATGGTCACGACCTCCTACGTCAAGCCCGAGATGCAGGCATTGGACGAGGCCGCCAGGGCAGCAGGGGTAACCATCCTGAACGAGATCGGCGTCGATCCGGGGATCGACCACATGACGGCGATGAAGGTGATCCACCAGGTTCAAAAGGGTGGAGGCGAGATCACCAGCTTCACCTCCTACTGCGGGGGGCTCCCCGCCCCTGAGGCGAATACCAATCCCCTCGGGTACAAGTTCTCCTGGAGCCCTAAGGGAGTGCTCCTGGCTGGAAAGAATCCCGCCCGCTTCCTGCGCGACGGACAGGTCATCGAAATCCCAGGCGAGAAGCTGTTCGATCATTACTGGACCGTTCCTGTGGCCGTCGAAGGGAAGGTGATCGACTTTGAAGGGTATCCCAACCGGGACAGCCTGCCCTACATCCAGACATACGGGATCCCAACGACGCGCACGATGTTCCGTGGGACCCTGCGCAACCGGGGTTGGTGCGCAACCATGAAGAAAATCGCCGAACTGGGGTTGCTCGACGAGTCTCCACAGCCGGACCTGGAGGGCCTCACCTACGCCCAGTTCCTGGCCCGACAGATCGGCGCAAAAGGCACGGCGAACCTGCGAGCCCAGGTGGCTGCCTACCTGGGAATAGCGATCGATTCCTTTGTCCTGGACAACTTGGAGTGGCTAGGGCTCTTGAGTGACCAGCCGCTGCCGGCCGGGCAGCAGAGCCCGATCGACATCCTCACCGCGACCATGCTGGAAAAGATGCAGTATGCCCCTGGCGAGCGCGACATGCTCGTTCTCCAACACGAGTTCATCGCCGAATACCCAGACCACAAGGAGCGCATTACCTCGACGATGATCGATTTTGGAATCCCGTATGGCGATACCAGTATGAACCGCACCGTCGGCCTTCCAGCCGCCGTGGGGGTGCGCCTGATCCTGGAAGGACAGATCACCTCCCGGGGTGTCCTGGTCCCCGTGCTCCCCGAGATCTACGAGCCGGTGCTCGAAGAGCTAGGCCGCTTGGGGATCCATTTCCACGAGGAACACGAAGCCCTTTAGTCACCAGCGATGGGGCCGCAGCGGTACGCTGCGGCCCTCCGGTTTTGTCGAACCCGAGCCGTTGCTTGTGGTTCTTCTCCTGTGGGATGATGTGGTAGAGCTGTGGGTTGATCACCTGGTCAGGGCTTCCCTGCGGAGGGCAGTCTGGAGCAGAAGGGCTACGGATTGGGGTGCAGCCTATGGCCTATGTGAGCAGCTTATTGGGTCGGCCAGTAGCAGATGTCGAGGGCGAGCGAATCGGATACCTCGAGGATCTGATCGCCAGCTTTCCGGAGCGCGGTTACCCGGAGATCAGCGCGATCCTCGTCCAGAGCCATCGCAGATCGATCGCCGTTTCGATGGCGGACGTTGTGGTCCTCCTTGCCCCGGCGCTCTCCTTGCGCGCACGTCTACAAGACATCGTGCCATATCCGCTCAGGGACAACGATCTCTACCTGGCACGCGACGTGCTGGATAAACAGATCATCGACACGGATGGAATCCGCGTCGTACGGGTGAACGACCTCGAATTGTTGCGCGCGGAAGGGCACTACTACGTTGCGAACGTGGATATCGGTGGCCTGGGATTGTTGCGCAGGCTGGGTCTGGTCAAGCTCGTGGAGAAAATCTTTCAGTTCCTCGGTCGGCCGCTGCGGCCCAGTACCATTTCCTGGGATAACGTGGAGCTCCTTCCCGGCGGGCAGCCCATGCGCCTGCGCGTCCCGAGCAGCCGCATCGCCGAGCTCCATCCCGCTGATCTGGCAGAAATCCTGAGCGACCTGAGCCGCTCCGAGAGCAGCGCCCTTCTGGAATCGCTCGATGTCAAGACCGTGGCCGATACCCTCGAGGAGGTGGAGCCCGATTTCCAGGTGAGCCTGGTCCAGGCTCTACCCGATGAGAAAGTGGCCGACGTCCTGGAAGAGATGGCTCCCGATGAAGCAGCAGACCTGCTGGGCGAGCTCCCTCCCCATCGCACGGAGGAATTGCTCCGTCTGATGGAAGATAAGGAGGCAGAAGATGTCCGAAAACTGCTAGGCTACCCGGAGGACACCGCCGGCGGACTGATGACCACCGAGTACGCGGTTGTCCCCGCCGATCTGACCGCCGAGGAAGCGTTGCGGCATCTTCGGCAGACGGTATCCGACCCCGAAACGCTCCTGTACATTTACGTCCTCGATGAACTGGGCCGGCTTGTGGGTGTGTTCTCGCTCGGCGAACTCGTCCTGGCCCCGCCGGAAGCGAGGATATCCGACTTGATGGAACGCCGGGTGGTCACCGTGCGCCCGGAAGCGAGCCAGGATGAGGTGGCGCAAACGGTAGCGAAGTACAACTTGCTGGCCATCCCGGTAGTTGACGAGGAAGGACGCCTGCACGGCATCGTCACCGCCGACGATGCCCTGGATAAGGTTATTCCGACCGCCTGGAAAAAACGGATGCCGCGCTGGTACCATTAGGCGCACCAAAGGCTGGGGAGAAAAGAACCCGTGACCGTTCGCCACCGCTTGCGTCCCATTGCAGCCCGTCTCCTTCTCCTCCTTTCCGTCCTCGGCCCTGGCATCATTACGGCGAACGTGGACAACGACGCCGGCGGAATTACGACTTACTCGGTTGCCGGTGCGCACTATGGTTACCGCCTCCTTTGGCTCATCCCCTTAGTTGCCCTGGCTTTGATCGTGGTCCAGGAGATGAGCGCGCGCCTCGGAGTCATCACGGGGAAAGGGCTGGCTGCCCTGATCCGCGAGGTATGGGGAGTACGTGCAACAGCTACGATCCTGGGGATCCTGGTGCTGGCGAACCTGGCCAACACGGTCAGCGAGTTTGCGGGGGTCGCAGCGAGCCTCGAGATCTTTGGGGTGAGCAAATACATTTCCGTACCTTTGGCGGCGGCGTGCGTTTGGCTGCTCGTTCTACGCGGGGATTACCGCACCGTCGAGCGGGTCTTTCTGGTCGCTAGCGGGATCTACCTGTGCTACGTCGCTTCCGGGGTGATCGCACGGCCTCCGTGGGTGGAAGTAGCGCGCGCCCTGGTGCGTCCAGAACTGGATTTCGAACCTGGAATGCTGACCATGGCCATTACCATTGTGGGCACGACGATCGCTCCCTGGATGCAGTTCTACCAGCAATCGGCCATCGTGGACAAGGGTCTCAAACCCTCCGATTACGGATATGAACGGCTGGACGTGATCGTGGGATCGCTCTTCGCCATCTTTGTGGCCGCCTTTATCACGATTTCCTGCGCGGCCACGCTACACGTACACAATGTGCGAGTCGAGAGCGCCAAAGAAGCGGCGCTTGGCCTGGGGCCGCTTGCGGGCCGGCACGCAACTGCGCTCTTTGCTTTTGGCTTGCTGAACGCTTCCCTTTTTTCCGCCGCGATCCTGCCGCTTTCCACCGCCTATGTGGTCTGTGAGGCGTTCGGCTGGGAATCGGGTTTGGATCGGAGCTGGCGCGAGGCACCGCTCTTCTTTTCCTTCTACACGGCCCTGATTGTCCTGGGGGCCGGGATCATCCTACTCCCCGTCCGATCCCTGGTCCAGGCGATGATGGCCAGCCAGACCCTGAACGGCGTCCTTCTGCCGGTGATCCTGATTGCCATGCTCCGGTTGATCAACAACCGGCGGCTGATGGGCCGGTCTCGCAATGGGCCAATCCTGAACGCCGTCTCCTGGAGCATCGTCGTAGCCCTGATCGGCCTCACCGCCGTCCTGGTCGTCGCCGCCTTGTTCCCAAGGCTCTCGGTGCACTATCCTTAGCTCCGGTCCTCTACCCCCACCTCCACGGTTGTCATCCGGGACAAGGCCCCCAAATGGCCTCAAGTGCCACCAGGGGCCCTTCGCCCCGACCGCTTTCGACGAGCGCCCTTCCTTGCCTGTTCCACTGCTTGGGCAACCACTTCCAGCGCCGCATCCGTCTCATCGTTCAGGATCTTGCGCCCTAGCGCTTCGCCATACGCCGTCAACTCGGGGATGCGTTGGTAGTCGTCGGCGCCGATTCCCTCGCGCAGGTCGACCTGGAAGCGTCGGAAGTCCAGTTGCTGGAAAAAGGTGCGCACCAGGTGCACTTGCTGGTCGTCGGCCGACTGCAGGAAGGCCCCGAGCACCGGCCCCAGCCATTCCCACGGAAAGAAGCGATCTGCCTGTCCCGGGCGGATGCTGCGCGGGCATCGGCCCGTCCCCAGGCTGATCAGAGTCGTCTCCTCGGCCGGCCACCCCAGGCAGAACCGCGCCTCGTACGCGGCAAGATAGCAGGGGTTCGCGTAGGAGCCCACTCCACCATCCACGTAGCGCCCGTCCACAGGAGGAAAGACCGTGGGGATGGAACAGGAAGCGAGCACGGCCTTTACCACCCGCCAGGAGGCGTACTCTTCCTTCCAGGGCTTGATGAAACGGGTGCGGTTCTCCACCAGGTCGAAAGCGGTGATCACGACGTCCGTCCGCGGATCGGCCGACCAGAAATCGCCCATCCGCCGATCGCCCAGCTGGCCCCGGAGGGCGGATAGGAGAGGCGCGTGGGGATACCGATAACGGGTGAGTGGCCAGAGCGCCGAGCGCCACGAGCGGCGAAAGACCACCGGGCCGAGCGCGCAGTATAGGCCGTACATCTGCTGCCCGGTCAGACCCGCAGCGACACCCGCGGCGAGGATCGCGCCAGTCGACGTGCCCGCGGTCAGGCGAAAGATCTCGTGACACGGACGCCCGAGCGCTTCCTCCAGCATCGCCAGAGCCCGGGCCACAATCACCCCGCGGATGCCGCCACCGTCCACAGCCAGCGCAACGAGAGGGCGAAAGGGTTTCATCCCCGCCTCCCCAGGCGATCTTCGCCCGGATGGGCCCGGGTTCCGCTCGAGGCTTCGGGCAAAACGCTCACATTCAAGCCAGGCTTACGCGTTCCCGAGTGAGTGCCCGAGCCTCTGCCAGAGCAGCTTCGCGCAATTCCGCCGGGAACCGCCCGTGCAGCGGACTCAGCCGGGCTCCCCAGGCGCTTCCCCACCAAAAGAGGTATGCCGGGCCGCGCAGGGCGCCGCTCAAAGCGACCGCCGCGCGCAGTTCCTCCAGGGTGCCATCGTCCCAGCCCCCGAAGAAGGCGTAGAGGAAGGCAAAGACCGGTAGCGAAGGGACCAGGCTCAGGAATAGCAGCAGAATGCTCCCGACGGGCCCTTCCCGCCAGAAGACCCCTCCCAGCCAACGGAGCAGTGCATAGTGCACTGCCCCGGCCAGGAGCGGGGCAACCAGCGTAGGCCAGACGTAGAACCGCTGGGGGAAACACAAGCGGTAGTTCACCCAGTAGGCCAGGATATCCTTCGTCAGAAGGCCGGCGAAGTAAGCGATTACGAGCGCCCAGACCTGGAAGCGACCGATCAGTAGCCAGGCTAGCACGATGCGGATCATCTGTTCCAGGCCGATCATGAGGGCCCGCAGGTAGGGCCGGTTGGACGCCAGTTGCACGTTATCGCTGACCCAGGAAGGGAACTGGGCCGCTCCCCAGACGATCAGCGGCGCGGCAAAGAGCGCTGCCCGAGCGAACTCTGGCAGACCTATGCCCCGGCTGAACCGGTCAGCCACCGCCAGGAGCACCGCGCCCAGGAAGCCACTGGTCAGCCCACCCCATTTGTAGGCCATCGCCGCGTAGTAACGCGCCAAAACCGTCCGGCCGTGCGAGAAAGCCTCCGAAATCGACGAGAGGAGGTTCTTGTACAGGGTATTGATCACCTGGTACGCGTATACGAAATTCTGCGCAAGTGCCCAATTTCCCCACACCTCGGCATAGTTGTGCAGCCGGGCCTGGGTGATCAGCACCTCCGCCGCCTGCCCCACCATCCACAGGAGGGAACCGAGCATTTCGAACAGCCCAAAACGCAACGCTTCCCAAAGCGTTCTACCGTCAAAATGGGCCAGGAAAAGGAGGCGCGAACGGAACCCCAGGCGCGAAAACAGTATCAGGCCCAAGAGGAAGGTGAGCAGTTCCGAAGCGTAAGCGGCAAGCCCCAGGCCGAACAACCCGCCAGTCACACGCCCCAACGCGGGTTGCGCACTCCCCCACGCCAGGAGAAGCGTTACCAGGAGCGGCTGTGTGACCATCGGGAAAACGAGCGCCAGCCCGAGGTCCAGCACTTGCGCGTAATCGAAGCGCTGCAGCGCGGTCAACGCGTGGCGCATCACCTGATAGAAGCCAGGGAGCTGGATCAGGGCATGCACGATGACGGCCCAGGCATAGAGCGCGTAGGCCGTACGCGGCAGCACCGTGGCGCCCAGGAAGGCCATCGCGCACACTTGCAGACTCCCCGATAGCGCCTGCCACCAGACGTACACCTGGCCATACTGCACCGCGCGGCGCACGTCGTGCACCCGGTACTGAGCAAAGAACTTGATAAAGGCGGAGCTCGTTCCCATGTCGAAAAAGACCCAGATCAGGTTAAAGAATTGGGTCACTTGCCCCCAAATGCCAAGAGTTTGCGCCGAGGGCAGGATGTAGGCCGGGAGAACCAGGTTTCGGTACACAATCGCCGGCACAAAGAGCACGATGCCATAGGTGAAGGCAAAAAGAAACCCCGCCAACGGGCGCTGAAAGCCGATCTCCTCCCAGCCGGTAGAGACCTCTCGCCGCCGAAAGCTGGAGGGATCTCGCACCAGCGCATCCAACAACTCCGGGTGCGCGAGGCTGTAACGCCGCACGGCCAGGAACAAGAGCGCGAAACTGGCTGCGGCCATCCCCAGGATCCCAAGGAGGAGGCCCCTTTCTCGCCCGTGGGGCACTGGGGACCCCGGATACTCGGCGAAGGATGCCGGGTCGCGCCCACCCGCCGTGACCGCGAGGGCATAGATGAGGTAGCTGAAGTAGGGCCACTCCTGGAGCTGGGGATTGTAACCGTCCAGGTAGGGCGTGAGGAGATAGAGGCGGCGCACTCCCCTTTCCCGCGTGGCGAGCACCGATTCCCCATCCAAGCCCACGACGAGGACCTGCCATCCAGCCAGTCCGGCGCAGAGGGCGCGCTCCCGCACCTGAGGTGCGCTAGTCCAGGGGATTTGGCCGAATACAGGGTCCCCCTGTGCTTGCGCGAGGGTCAAGGCGTCTCCGCGACGCCCGCAAACGATCGGCTCACCCAGGAGCAGGCGCAGATCCGAAGCCGGGAGGGCCGGCCCAGGGATCAGGAGCAGGCCGGCACCGCGTTCCAGCGCCGCGGCCAGCCGCTGTGGTTCAGGGATGACGCTGTTCAGGACGAGGACATCCGCGGACTCCGGGGCAGCGACGAGCTCGAGCTCATCGGCCAGGTCCAGAGCTTGCTGCACGGGCCCCGCGGGCCCAGCATAGTAGACGCGCAGAGAGCAGGTGGCCGGCGGGCATGTCGCGCCGACGAGGGGGGCCAGGAGGGCCAGCAGGGCGAGCGCCAGGCGCCGCATGGTGAACCGCTTTCGCAAGGGACACGGGACCTTACCGAAGCATACCATGCCAAAAGGGAGCTGTCAATCGCGCTCGTGCCCCCACGAAGTGAAAATCGGCTATCCTGGCGGCGTTGCCATTCGAACGATCATGCGAAAGGAGGAACAAGGCCCGCACCGTTGTACAACGGACTGTGGCAGCACCAAGATTACGGACATCCTGCACGATGCCGTCCGGGAGATACCGCCGCGATCGACCCACGAGCGCCGAACAGGCTGCGCGAGCTGCTGTGGGCGATCGCGCTCGGTGGCACCACCCACCTGGCGGGCGCGCTATCTCTTAGGCGTTTGCAGGCGCGACAGGTTTGGCATATAATCCGGTTTGAATAAGCCCGCAGTTCCCAGGGGGTCTCAATGCGCACCGTGCTCGCGCGGCGATTCCTCTTCGCGTTGGTCGCGCTCCTTGCGGTCTTGTTCCTTTCCGCTTTCGGGCTGTCTATGGCCCGAGGGGCACCGTTTCACAAGGCTGTCCAGGAGGCCGCCCGTCGCTCCACGGGGTACCTGTGGGCAGTGGCTCACGGCGACCTTGGGGTCTCGACCTCGCGTCAGCGGGAGCCCTTGGCCGCCGGCCCGGTGATCGCAACCACCTTGGGGCGATCGCTTATGCTTTTGGGAACAGCGCTGGCCATCGGTGGGGGCCTGGGGGTGCTGCTCGGAGGCAGTGCGGCCCGCAGGCGCCGCTCACCTTGGGCCACCCCGATCCTTTTCTCCTCCCTTGTGGGAATCTCCATGCCCTCCTTTTTCCTGGCGCTCCTCCTGCAGACGGCCGCGATTCGCTTCAACCAGGCAACAGGGGTGCGCCTCGTCTCCCTAGGGGGCATCAAAGGATCGTCCCTATGGCTCCCGGCACTTGTGCTGGCCGCTCGACCGTTCGCCCAAACGGCGCGTGTGACCTTCATCGCGATCTCCCAGGCCTTAGAAGAGGACTATGTCCGAACCGCGTTAGGCAAAGGCGTGCCCTGGCGGTTGCTTTTCCAACGGCATGTGTACCGCAATGCGGCCATCCCGATCCTTACAAGCCTGGTGGCCTCGATCCGCTTCGCGCTGGTTTCCCTGCCGGTTGTGGAGTACTTCTTCGCCTGGCCTGGGGCAGGCGAGGCACTCCTGCGAGCCATTCGCCGCCAGGACGACGCGCTCGTCTACGGGCTGCTCCTTGCCTTGGGCCTGCTCTTCATCCTGGCGAACAGCGGCGTCGAGGTGCTTTACCGCTGGTTGGACCCTCGCCTCGCCGCGGCCGGCTCAACCCGTGTGTCGGCGCCGTTCCATCTGGGCATCGGAGCAGCCGCGCAAGAACTCGCTCTGTGGCTCGTGGATAGCGCGCCCGTTTCCGCGTTCCTGAGGCTCCTGCGGAGGCAGCCGCGGCCGCAACCGAGCGCGTTTGCTGAAAAGGTCCACACCCTGGCGCTCGCACAGTCCGTCGGCTCGCCGGAAACCCTGCACCACAAGGAGCGCCGGCGTGCATGGCTCCACGGTACCCTATTGAACCCGACGTTGCTGCTTGGCCTCACGCTGCTTTTTCCTCTCCTTGGCCTGGTGATCGCAGGGTCATATCTGGCGCCTCATAACCCGTACAATACGGTGACCCTACGCTTCGTGGATGGACACATCCAGACTCCTCCGTTCCTTCCGGGCCACGAATTCCCCTTGGGCACCGACCCACTGGGCCGCGACATCTGGAGCCTCATCCTCGTCGGGGCGCAGCAGACACTGCTCGTCGCCTCCGTCGTGGTCCTGGCGCGTATTGGGATCGGTGTCGCGTTGGGTCTGGGCAGCGGTTGGTTCGAGGGATCGTGGTTCGACCACGCTGTGGTCGGCCTGATCGATATCATCGCCGCTTTCCCCACCCTTCTATGCGCGATGGTGCTGATCCTCGCCCTGGGCATTCGCCAGGGGATCTCCTCCTTCGTGGTCGCACTCTGCTTTGTGGGCTGGGGGGAGGTGGCCCAGTTCGTCCGCACGGAGGTCGTGCGCCTGAAAAGCCGCCCCTTCATCGAGGCCGCACTAATCACCGGGAACCGCTGGCCGGATCTCCTTTCACACCACATCCTCCCCAACCTGCTTTCGCCCATCATCGCTCTCGCAGCCCTGGAAGTGGCAGCGGTGCTCATGCTTCTAGGTGAACTCGGCTTCGTGGGCATCTTTATCGGCGGAGGCGCGTTTGCCGAGCTGGTCGTTTTCGGTCCCGCCTACTATTACTCCGATGTCCCAGAGTGGGCCGCGCTCCTGGCCAATGTCCGCAGCTTTGCCCGATCCTACCCCTGGATGGCCTGGCCGCCCGCGATCGCGTTTGCTTTGACGATCCTGGCGTTCAACCTGACCGGGGAGGGGATCCTCCGGCTCATCGAACGGGTTGGAGCGTCCTTTACCCGCCTGGTGAACCGGTACACGGCGGCAGGGGCCGCCGTCGTGGTTGCGGTCGTGCTCGTGGTGCGGGCCCACGTGGGTCCCCTTGCCTTCTACAGACCTCTGGCCACCGCATTCGATGGCGAGCGAGCGTTGGCGCACGTGCGCGCATTGACGTCTCCGGAGATGGTTGCCCGCCGTCCGGGAAGCCCCGAAGCAGAACGGGCCGCAGAATACATCGCGGCCCAGTTCGCCGCGGCTGGCCTGCAGCCCGCCGGCCAGCGCGGGACCTATTTCCAGGAGACCGTCCGCGAGTACTTGGAGTTTACCGCGCCCCCGGCGCTGGGTTTGATCCAGCCCGGCGGCCAGCTCGAGTCCCCCTGGACCTGGGGCAAAGACTACGCCGTCGCCCCGGATACTTACCCCCAGCGCTGGATGGCATCGGGTGAGGTGGTGTTTGTCGCACTGGGTCCCTTCCCCTCGTCATCCACAGGGACGTACCCCACCCTCCGCAAGCTGCCGCTGGCCGACAAGGTCGTGCTGGTGCCAGACCGCAAGACCTTCGACCTGCTGGCACGCCAGAGCCAGATGGCCGCGGCGCTGATCCTGGACGAACAACCCGGGAGCGTGGAGCGGTTCGACCTCGGCATCAAGCTACCGACAGGCCGCCACTGGGCCGGGCCGGCGTTCATCGTCCGTCCACAGGTGGCGGAAGCGTTGGTGGCAGGGAGCGGAACCACCCTGGAGGCGCTGCGGGCCAGAGCTTCCGAACTGCAAAAGGAAGAAGTGTTCCTACAGCCTTTGGGGAAGAAGGTCTTTGTCCAGATTCCTTGGGAAGAACGGCGCGTAATGGCCCGAAACGTGCTGGGCCTGCTGCCCGGCGGGGTGGGGACGGGCGGAGCCGCCGGCGAGGGCGGAGGGAGCACCCTCCAGATGGACGACCAGCTCGTCGTGCTGATGGCTCCTTATGACGCGCCGGGGATGGGACCGGACGGAACCCTCTACCCGGCAGCCCAGGACAGCGCTGCGGCGGTCGCCACATTGACCGAGCTTGCTCGCTCCTGGCAGGAGGCCGATTACCGGCCGAAGCGGTCTATCCTGTTCGTCGCCTACGTTAGCCAGGGAGTAGACCCCAATCATTCTTATCGCCGCATCCCCGAGGCCAAGGACTTCCTGAGCGCCAAGCCGGGATTCTCTTCCTTCAAGATCTGGGCCGTGGTGCAACTGGGTAGCCTGGGAGATGCCCATGGTGACGCGTTGCAGGTCGACACCGGAAGCCCCCTCCTGGGAAACCTCCTGACGAACGCGGGCCGGCGACTGCGCGTCCCGGTCGAGCGACTGGAGACACCCGTCAACCTGATGGTTGTGCAGGAAGGGATGCCGTTCACCCCAGCCGGGAATCCCGCGGAGGAAGAGGCCCCACGGGTGCGGGTGAGCTGGAGCGGGAAGGAATGGGTCTCGGGCAGCAACCAGGATACCGTCGAACGGCTTTCGGCCAGAGCGCTGGCGTCGGCCGGCCGCGTGATCTCCCTGGCTTTGATGGTGCTCGGGCGCGAGTGGAACTATTGAGCCCTATGAGGGAGTACCGATGCGTAAGAATCTCCTCTGCCTTCTGCTTGCGGCAGTGCTCCTGGGGTGCGGCGTTCCAAGGACGGTTGCGCCAACGGCCCCCTCCACTCCACTGCCTTCGCCTTCCCCGCCCACTCCCGCCCAAGCGGCCCTCCCGAGCATTTCCCGGGAACGGCTCCTCTCCACACTTGCCGACTTGACCGCTATCCAAGCGCACTCCGGGTGGCGCAACTCCGCGAGCGTCGGTGAACAGGAAGCGCTCGACTACGTGCAAGCCCGGCTCTCGGAGTTGGGTTTCCTGCGGGAGGCCGGCCTGCAGGTGGAACGGGAACCTTTTTCCGTCTTCCTGGCTACGGAAATCTGGGAGACCGGGTTGACCCTCACGGTAGACGGACACGCGTTCGCCGTCCCCGCGGACGCAATGCGTGGCGAACGGGAGCAGATCGCCCTGGCGCTTCACTTCGATTCCGACGGTGTCTTGAACGACGCACGCCGCGACCCCCGTACGGTGGAGGGACCCATACTTTTGGTACGTGACACCTCCGATCTGGATCGGCTTTCCCCTGCGGAAGTTGACGGACACATCCTCTTGGTGGATTATGCGCTTGTTGACCGGGTGGTGCGCGGATGGGTGGAAGCGTTCGACACTGCCCAGACCCTCCTCGCCCTGAAACCGGCCGGTATGGTCCTGGTCACCTCCTACTCGAACCGCCCTGGAGAAAGCCACGGGACCTTTGTCGGTGAAGGGGGCGTGTTCGCCCGCATCGAAGAGGCCCTCCCTCCGCTGCTCTTCGTAAGGCTGGAGGATCTGTCAGGAGTGGGGCTCCAAGGGTGGGAAGCGCTCGCACAGGCAGAGCAGGCACGGCTCGTGTGGGACGCGGATGTCGTTTCGCCGGGGCATTCGGCCAACCTGGTCGCCCACCTCCCCGGGAAGGAACCCTCGGCTGCCGTCATCCTGGGTGCGCACATCGATAGCCCGAACAGCCCGGGTGCCCTGGACGACGGCGCGGGTGCGGCGGCGCTGCTCGAGGTTGCGCGCTTTCTTGACGAAGGCCAGATCGTACCTCCGGTCGACTTGTACCTGATCTGGTTCGGGAGCGAAGAACTGGGCCTCTATGGTTCCTCCCATTTTGTCGCGACCCATCAGGAGCTCCTGGATCGCACCGTGGCCATGCTCCAGATCGACTGCCTGAGCCGGCCCCTGGATGGGATCGATGCCTCCCTCACGCTGGAGGCCTGGAGCTACGGCCGCCTGGGGGACGACCGGCTTCCATGGCCCGAAGCGCTTGCGCAGGCCGGCCGCGAGCAAGGTCTGGATCTCACCCCCGAGGCGAGCACGTGGATCGCTTCGGACAACACTTCTTTCGCGGCCTATAACGTGCCCAACGCCAACCTGATCTACATGGATCAGGCCGCGATGGACCCCCTGGGCGGCGTCCATTACGCCGGCCACCTGCACGACCCCTACGACACCGTAGAGCTGGCCGCTCCATTGGCCGATGTGCTGGTCCAGATGGTGCAAAGCGCGCTCATTGCGGTCCTGCAGGCACCGCCGGACGCCCAGGCCTTTCGCGTCGTTCCACGGCCCGAGCACCGGGCGCTGTTCATCGCCAGCCACACGGAGCCGGTGCACATGGCCCCCACCTGGTTGATCGACCTGGGGATGGCCCTGGGAATGGAAGGGTACGATGTCGACCTCATCCCGTACGGCGAATCCTTCGACGCGGCTGAAATCGAGGACGCGGCGTTCGTCGTGGTCTTGCCCGTCGCCGACTACCCCAGTCCCCAGGGTGATCTTGCGCTCTACGATGAAGCCTGGACGGAGAACGAAGTTGCGGCGTTGGAGGATTATGTCATTCAAGGGGGCTTGCTGGTGCTCACAAACAGTGCGCACCGGATGAAGTATACCAACCGGGTGCTGGATGCCAACGAGGACTGGCCCGATCAGAACGATCTGGCGGAGCGCTTCGGCATCCGGTTCCGAAGCGGCACCCTGGAGGGGGCCGAGGCCCGTGTCACCTCGGATCACCCCATCCTGGGCGGGATGCGCGTGTTGATGCTGCCTGGTGGGAATGCCGTGCCCTTCGAGATCGCTTCCGGAGAGGTCCTTGCGCAGGTGAACGGAGAAGCCGTAGCCGCCCTCGTGCCTTACGGAGGCCGAGGAGGCGAGGTGCTCGTCTTGGCGGACCTGGGGTTGCTCGGCGCCGCAGGCGAACCGGTCAACCTGGGATTCTGGCGCGCGCTGGCCGCATATGCCCGGAGGTGGGCCGAGTGAGGCTCCGCGCCAAAGGAGGTCCCCGTGACAAAGCGACTGTCGGTGTTGGACGCAGATCGCTGCGTTGGATGCCAGTGCTGTATGTTTGCCTGCAGCCGACGGCTGGCACAGGGAGGACTTGCCAGTTCCTGCATCGGAGTTCGTAGCGCTGGAGGCATCCGACGCGGATTCGTGGTCATTGTCTGCCGGGCTTGCCCTGACCCTCCTTGCGCCCGTGTCTGCCCAACGGATGCCCTCGTGCCCCGGGCCGGTGGGGGCGTCCGGCTCAAGGGGGATCTGTGCATCGGCTGCGGCAACTGCGTGGCCGCCTGTCCTTTCGGCGCCATTTTCTGGGACGGCGTCCAGAATAAGCCGCTCGTCTGTGTCTATTGCGGCTACTGCGCCCCATACTGCCCCTACCAGGTCATTGCGCTGGAGGAAATCGAGGAGCTCCCGGAGGTGGCCGATGCCCGCGAAGGATGATCCGCTCCACCGTGTGCTTTACATCGACCTGGCGCGCCGTCGCTTCCAGGTGGAGGAGCGAAGCGATCTGTTTCGCCAAGGCCTCGGGGGTACCGGGGTGGGCATCCGCCTCCTTGCCGAGGAATGCCCACGCGGGGCCGATCCCCTGGGCCCGGAAAACCCGATCGTCCTCGCCGTGGGGCCGCTGGTCGGCTATTTCCCCCTGGCCTCCAAAACCGTCGCGATGTTCAAGTCTCCGCACACGGGTAACTTGGGAGAAAGCCACGCGGGTGGGCGGAGCGCGGTGGCTATCCGCATGGCCGGTTATGGGGCAATCGTCATCCGAGGCGCCAGTCCTACGCCAGTCTACCTGGTCATCGACGGGGAGAGCGTGCATTTCCGGGATGCCTCGGCCCTCTGGGGGACGCGCAGTGCCTACACGGCCGGTGCGGTCATCCGCAGCCGGGAGGGCGGAGCCGGGGTGCGGACGATCATGCGCATCGGCCGTGCAGGAGAGCGGGGAATTACCTATGCCTCGGTGATCACCGAGACCTACCGCCACTTTGGCCGGCTGGGGCTGGGGGCCGTCTTCGGGAGCAAGCGCCTGAAAGCCGTGGTGGTGTCCGGCCGTCGCGCGCTGCACCCCCCAGATCGCCCGGCCTACCGGCAGGTGTACGACCCGATCTTTCGCGAGGCAACCAGCTCGCCGCTGATGCAAAAGTACCATGAGCTGGGCACGGCGATGAACGTGCTCCCGCTCAACGGCCTCGGAGCGCTGCCTACGCGCAACCTGCGGGCGGCACAGTATGACGGCGCGGTGGAGATCTCCGGGGAGCGGCTGGCGGAACGCTACCTGGGGCGACGTGTGGCTTGTGCCCATTGCCCGGTGGCCTGCATCCACCTGGCAGCGCTGCGCCTGCCCTATCCGAACGACCCCTACTTTTTCAAGACCACCTGGATCGGCTACGACCACGAGCCGATTTACGCTGTCGGAAGCATGCTCGGGGGAAACGACGTTCCCGGGATGCTGCAACTACTGGACGAAATGGAGGTCCAGGGGCTGGACGCGATTAGCACCGGGGTAGTGCTCGCCTGGGCGACCGAGGCGCTGGAGCGGGGCGTGATCTCGACCGAGGAAACCGGGGGGCTGGTGCTTTCCTGGGGCGACTATGCGGGCTACATCCAAGCGGTGCGGCGCATCGTGGCCGGCCGAAACGACTTTTACCGGATCCTTGGACAGGGAGTAGAACGGGCGGCTGCCCACTACGGCGGTCGCGATTGGGCGCTGGCCTTCGGGGAAAACGAGATGCCCGGTTACCATACCGGCCCGGCTTGCCACCTCACTTACCTTACCGGTGCCCGCCACTCGCACCTGGACAGTGCCGGGTATAGCCTGGACCAGAACGCGCTCGCTCGCGGGGAGACGCTCTCCGCGGAAGGGATCGCCCAGACGCTCTGGGCCGAAGAGGCGTGGCGGCAGGTGCTTTCCAGCCTGGTGATCTGCTTTTTCGCCCGCGCGATCTATCGCCCGGAAACGGTGGAACAGGCCCTGGCGGCCATTGGACACGAGCGCACCCAAGAAGAACTGCGCCACCTGGGCGAGGAGACGCTCCGCCTCAAACACGCCTTCAAAGAGCGCGAGGGGTTTGACCTCCTTCAGGTGCGCATCCCGCGGCGCATCCTCGAGACCCCCACTCCCCATGGGGCGCTGGACGAGGCCTTCCTGCGCCAGGCGATCGCGGCCTACAAGCACCTGCTTAACGTTATACGTTAAAGCGTTCCAACCGGCCGGCGGGCGAGGATCGCCCGAATCTCTTCGTAGAGCGGCCGCAGGCGGCGGTAGAGCTGGCGATAGACGCGCTGGTAGAGGGCGTCGTACACTGCGTGGGACTGAGGATCCGGTTCGAAGGTGACCGAAAGCCGGGTCATCTCCCGAATGGCTGTGGCAAAGTCCGGGTGAAAGCCGAGCCCAACGGCAGCATCGATCGCCGCACCGAGCCCCGAGGCTTCGTACAGGTGCGGTCGCGCGGTGGGCAGTCCGAAGACGTCCGCCGTGATCTGCAGGGCGGCGTCGCTTTGGGAGCCGCCGCCCGCCACCCGCAGCTCGGTGATCGCGATACCGGTGCGTTTCTCGGTGCGCTCCTTTCCCTCCCGCAACCCGTAGGCGAGCCCCTCCAGGATGGCGCGATAAAGGTGCGCCCGGGTATGCACGTCGCTAAAGCCGATCACCGCCCCTTTCGCCTCGGGGCCGGGCACCCGCAGGCCGGGCGACCAATAGGGCTGAAGCACCAGGCCCACGGAACCGGGTGGGACCTGGCGCACCAACTCGTCGAAAAGCACCTCCGGCTCCACACCGCGCTCCTCCGCCAGCCTCTGCTCGTGCTGACCGAACTCTGCCTTGAACCAGGAGACCATCCAAAAGCCGCGGTAGATCTGGACCTCCAGACTGTAGGCGCCCGGGACCGCGGAAGGATAGGGCGGAATCAGGGGAATCACCTCGATATAGCGGCGATGGGTGGTGTTGATCGTTGCCGTTGTACCGAAAGAAAGGCAGGCGATGTTCGGTTCCAGGCATCCGGCGCCGATCACTTCGCACGCCTTGTCCGCAGCCGCAGCGATCAAGGGCAGCCCCTCGGGGATTCCCGTAGCCTCCGCCGCTTCCGCCGTGATCTCGCCGAGTATTCCTCCGGGAGGAACGAGCTCCGGAAGCACGGAGGGGTCCATCGGCACCGCCTGCCATTTCCAGTCCCAGCGTGCCGCCCAGCACTGGTGCTTGTAGTCGAAGGGGATATAGCCCACCTGGCAACCCACGGAATCCACAAAGCGCCCCGTGAGGCGATAGGCAAGGTACCCGGAAAGCAACAGGTACTTGTACGTCCGTTCCCACACTTCCGGCTCGTACGTGCGGATCCAGTTCGCCTCGGCCTCGGCCTGCAGGTAGGCGGCGGTGTCCGAAACCCCGGCCAAGCGGAAGGCCAGTCCCCACAAGCCGCCGATGGGGCGGAGCCCCTCCGTACGCCGCTGATCCAGCCACACGATGGCCGGCCGGAGCGGCCGCCCGTCCCGGTCGACGCTCACCACAGTCGCTCGCTGGGTGGTCAGCGCGACGCCCGCCACGCGCTCCCGCAGGTCCGCCTGCTGCCAGAGCGCCTGGCACGCCTGGCAGAGCGAGCGCCAGTAGTACTCCGGGTCCTGCTCGGCCCAACCGGGATGCGGGGAAACGTACGGCTCCAACGGGATCCGCGAACGGGCAACCAGGTTTCCGCGGGGATCGAACAGGAGCGCCCGCACGCTCTGGGTGCCACAATCGATGGCCAGGATCAGATCGTGCGACATCCATCACCTCCGCACAACGGCCACCTCCCTGGGCCGTTCCCGTCACTGGGGACGCGATCTCCGGCGGGAGCGCCGCAGGAGGCGCAGCGGAGCCAACCCCAATTGGTTGAGGGCAGAACGTAGGGTGCGAAACCGCCCGGCCCGCTCTTCGAGCCCGATCGCCTGCCGGCGAACCAGAAATCCACGCCAGTCGGGAACCTGATCGGCCGGTGGAAGGGCATAGCACGAGCGCCACAGCTGCCGGTAGGCTTCTTCCTCCTCCTCCCAGCGCCCGTCGTCCCACCCTAGTTCGGCCTGACAGATCGCGCGGACCTCCGCGAGGAGCGCTTCCCCGCCCTGGGGCAGAAGAAGGCCCAGTCTCAGCCGCCGGAGCAACAGGTCGTCCAGGTGGAGCACCGCCTCCGCGCGGGCGCTCCACCGGAGTTCCGCCCACAGATAAGGCGTCCCGGGGAGCGGCCGAAGCTCCTCGGGCTGCGCTGCCGCCACCAGCGCGCTAGCTGCTGCCCCATACCGCCCCAGGAGCCGGCGCTGAATCGCCGCATCGAGTCCTCCCGGAAGGGCGTCACACACCGGGCGCAGCACCGGAAGGCGGACGTCGGGCTCCGGGATAGCCGGAAGCACGGCCCGCGCGGCCCGCAACGCATCCCGCGCAATCAAACGAAAGGTGGTCAGCTTTCCTCCGGTTACCGTGACCAGTCCCTTTTCCACCCATACGGCATGGTCGCGCGACTCGCGGGAAGGATCGCATGGCCGGCCGCTCCGGATGACCGGCCGCACCCCGGAGAAGGTGGCGACCACGTCCTCAAGCTCCAGCCCGAGGCCGCCGCATTCGGCCTGGACCGCGGCCATGAGGTACGCCACCTCCTCGGGGGAGATCGCGGGTTCCTGCTCGAGCGGCCGGTCGTGGTCCAGGTCGGTCGTTCCGACCAGGGTCACGCCTTCCCAGGGAAAGAAAAAGACCGGCCGGCGATCGAGCGGGTGCAGAAAAGTCACCGCATCGGCGACAGGGAGGCGCTCTCCGGGAAAGACGAGGTGGCTCCCGCGGAGCGGCCGCATCCGGGGAGGAGCGCCAACCTGCCCGCGCAAGACATCCGCCCATGCGCCGGTGGCGTTGATCACCACCCGCGCCTGAGCGCGCGCCGTCGCCCCGGTCTCTAGATCACGAAGCCACGCGCCTGAAACCTGCCCGCGTTTCCAGAGCAGCTCCTCCGCGCGTACTCCGTTCAGCGCCACTGCCCCCTCGGCCAATGCTTCCTGGATCACCCGAAGCACCAGACGTGCGTCATCCGTCTGGGCATCGCCGTAGCGAAATCCGCCCGCAAGCCCCTCACGCCCCAGATGGGGCACCAGGAGCGCCAATTCCTCCGGCCGAAAGGCCCGATGGCTCCATTGGAGGGCCAGGAGATCGTACAGGGAGAGGCCAGCCCGATAGCTCCAGCGCCCCGGGTGGTCCCCGTGATAGGTGACGATGAGGAACCCCATCGGGTCGATCAACCCGGGCGCCTCAGCGAGCAACCGTTTGCGCTCCCGCACGGAGGCCCAGGTGAGCCGGATGTGTCCGTCCCTCAGGTAGCGCAGCCCACCGTGAACCATCTTCGACGAACGGCTGGAGGTGCCCCAGCCAAAGTCGTGCTGCTCCACCAGGAGCGCGCGAAGGCCCAGCCGGCTCGCCTCGCGCAGAATCCCGGCGCCGGTGATCCCGCCGCCGACGATCAGCAGATCCCAGGGGCCCGCGATGCGCGCCCAGATCGCGGCCCGCTGTTCACGCCCGATCATCCGTGCCTCCAACCGACCTCCGCCCAGGTGCGATGAGTTTGCCGGGGTTCATGATGCCGTCCGGGTCGAGCGCTCGACAGAGCTGCTCCAGCACCTGGAGACCGACCTCCCCTTTCTCCGCCACCAGGTATGGGAGATGGTCCGTCCCAACCCCGTGCTGGTGGCTGATCGTCCCCCCGTGGGCCACGATCGTGCGGCTGGCTGCCTCTTTCAGTTCTTGCCAACGCGCAAGCGCCTCGTCCGGGTCCCGCGGCAGCCGGAAGAGAAAGGTCGTGTAGATGCTGGAGCCCGAGGGATAGAGATGGGAAAGGTGGCTGAAGACATGCACCGCTTCCCCATCACGGGCAAGCCCCGAGCTCAACGTGCGCTGAAGGTCGGCCACGAGCAAAGGGACAGCTGGCCAAGGAGCCGCCGTCTCCAGGGTATCCACGGCGTAGCCCATCTCCCAGAGGGTGTTGCGCAGGTAGGGGGTGCGGAAACGGCTCTTTTGCCATTCGCTGCCGAAGGTACGCCCCACGTGGATGCCCCCGTGCACGCGCGCGATGGAAAGCGCTTCTGCCCGTGCTACGCGGACCAGGTTCGCGCGCCCAGTCCACCCGAGGATCACCAGGCACTTTTCTTTGCCCGCCCCCCGCAAGGAGAGCATCTTCTCCAGGGCGCCAATCAGCCGCTCGCGGCCGGCCAGGGCGAGCGTGGTCTCGGTTTCTTCCGGGGTGCTGACGCGGAGCATCGAGAGCGACAGGCGTGCCTGAACGATGGCCCGGGCGGCGGCGAGCGCGGCTTCCCAATGCGGGAAAAAGACTGCGCGAAACTCCTCCCGTTCGGGGAGCGGGGTCACGCGCACCGTGGCTTGGGTCAGGATGCCCAGCCGACCTTCCGACCCAAGGACAACCTCCCGGAGGTCCGGCCCGGCCGCAGACCCCGGAAACGGCGGCAGCACAAGCGTCCCGGCGGGTGCCTCGAGCCTTCCACCGGCGAACAGCCGCTCGATGCGCCCGTAGCCGAGCGATTGCTGCCCGCTCGAGCGCGCAGCGATCCATCCGCCCAGGGTGGAGTACTCGAACGACTGCGGGAAATGGCCCAGGGTGAAGCCGTGGGCGTTCAATCGGCTTTCCAACTCTGGCCCGGTGATCCCAGCGTCAAAGGTCGCCAGCTGCGCCTCTGGGTCCAGGTGGTGCAGGGCAGCCATACGGGCAAGCGACACGGTCAGCACCGGCCGATCCCCCGGGAGCGGATTGATGTGCCCGACAACGCTTGTGCCCCCTCCATAGGGGATGACGCGCGCGCCGACGGAAGCCGCGTAGCGCAAGAGCACCCGCACCTCTTCCTCGGTCTGCGGGAACGCGACCCCATCCGGAAACACGGGGATGCGGCCGCTCCGCAGCGCGATCCAATCTGGGAGGCTCTGGCCTCGGGCGTGTCGGAGGCGCAGCAGGGGATCAGACACCACCAACGGATGATCGGGCAGACGCGAGGGGGGAACTGCAGCCAGCACTTCTTCGAGCACGGCATCCTGGGGCGGCATCCCGGGGCCGAGATGGGCTACCAGATACCGTCGCGCACCCTCTGGGAGCGGGTAGGTGATCGACTCATCTCCCCAACCGTTCCAGCGTCGCATCGGTCCAGTCCTCGGCGGTTCTACTCCGCAGCTTTTCCCAAAGGATGAGGCTCCGGCGCATCGCGCGCCGGGTGATCCGCTGGGCGGCGACCCCGTCCTGGCGCGCCGCGGCGCGGCGGAGGGAGTTGTAAAACGAACGCGATGCCCGGCGCGCTTCGGCAAGCGAGAAGTAGTGGCGTGCGATACGCTGGTAGAAGCCGGAAAAGCCGTTCAGGATCCAGGTGAAAACAGGGTTCTGGGAGGCGAGTGCCAAAGTCCGGTGCAGCCGCCAGTCAAAGTCGGCCAATGCCTCGGGCGTATCCGCGAGGGTGTCCACAGCCTCAAGGAAAGCCAGCACCTGCTCGGGCGCACGTTCCACTGCGGCCCGGGCATAGGCGGGCGCCAGCGCGATACGAACCTCAAGCAGGTTAGGTACAAAAGAGGAGGGGAGCGCCTGCGCATACCGCACAAGCGCATAGAGTGTATTGAGGCCTCCTTCTTTCCAGAAGTCGTTCACCCGGGTCGGCCGGCCCTGCCGAATGGTCACCCAGCCATCCCGCTCCAGACGCCGCAGGGTTTCGCGCAAGGTTGGGCGGGTCACCCCCAGGCGTGCGGCCAGCTCCCGTTCCCCGGGGAGCAGCGATCCGGGGGGAAACGTCCCGTCGAGGATCGCGGTGATCAACGCCTCCTCGGTATATGCGGCCGGCCTGGGAGGAACCACCCACGAACGCATCGTCGTTCCAGCCACTGGTAAGTGGTCAGACCAGTTGTATTTTAACCCGTGCCCGGGGATTTGTCAAGTCCCTGACGGCCCCTCGTACCCTTTCCAACAGCCCCGCTCTTGCCTCCGGCGGCATCGTGAAGGGATCTTACAGCACCGGCCTTATGTAAGGCGCCTTCGACGGGCACGGCTTGCGGAAGCGGGAACTCCTTCATCCTAGGAACGCGGCGCCTGAGGACTCGGCCGGCCGGTTCCAGGCACCATTGCCGCATTTGACGAAGCTCGCCGGACGTGATAGCATACTTAACGAGAACGGTTCGACGACGCACGACGCACAAGGATAGCCGCTATGGGTGGATCAACGGCAACCGCAAGCGCAACGGTCGCCGCGGAACGTGTGGAACTGCGGCGCGATGTGACCATCTGGGGCTCTTACACCTGGGGCTATGCGGACGTGGGCGCCGACATTTATGTGGCTTTGGGCCTGGTGATCGGCGCGGCTCAGGGAGGTGCCCCGCTAGCGTTTGCCATCGCCGGGCTGATCTATATCCTGATCGGCCTGGCCTTTACCGAACTGGCGTCCGCCTATCCGGTGGCCGGAGGCGGACACTACTATTCGCTGCGCGGCCTGGGCGACTTTTTCGGGTTCCTGTCCGGCGCAGCGCTCCTTCTGGACTATACCATCGATATTGCCTTGTTCGCTACGGCCTCCGCTGGGTATCTCAACTTTTTCCTGCCTTACCTGGGCATCGATATCCAGCGCTTTGTCATGTCGGTAGGGCCGTTCCAGAACCTGAACCTCCTTTGGATGGGAGAAACGGTTCTGATGATCGGTGTGCTTCTGCTCCTCAACATCCGCGGGATCCGCGAGTCGTCGTTGGTCAACGAGATCATCGGACTGGTGGATCTGCTGCTGGAGAGCTCGATCGTGGTCTTTGGCTTCGTCCTGGCCTGGAAGCCGGAACTGCTCGCCCAGCAATTCTTGGAGGAGTTCCCCAGCCCCCGCCAGTTCCTGTACGGCTTTTCCCTGGCGATCATCTCCTTTGTCGGCCTGGAGAGCATCTCTCAGGCAGCACAGGAGACGCGCCGGCCGGCCACGGTGATCCCGCGCACCTCGATCGCCCTCATCTTCACCGTCTTTATTCTGGCGGTGGGCTTTTCCACAGTTGGCCTCGGTATCCTCCGCTGGCAGGAGTTCAAGGCGCACGAGTCGGACCCGATCGCTTTCCTGGCATCCCACATCCCGTACCTCGGCGTACTGGCCGGGCCCTTTGCGGCCTTCCTGGGCGCAACAATCCTCTTCATCTCGGCGAACACGGGGGTTATGGGCGACTCGCGCCTGGTCTTTTCCATGAGCCATTTTGGCCTCGTCAGTCGGTGGTTCGGGTACGTGGACCCCAAGTACCGCACGCCCAGAAATGCCATCCTCGGATTCGGGGGGGCAGGAATCGCCCTCGCAGTCATCGCCTTCCTCACTGGGGAACTTGTGCTGGACACGCTAGCAAACCTCTATGCTTTCGGGGCCACTTTCGGATATGTTCTGGTCTATCTCTCGCTTATTCGATTGCGACTGACCGATCCCTTTACCCCACGGCCCTACAAGGTTCCGCTGAACATCCGCTGGAAGCGCCATGACGGGACGGTGATCGAGTTCCCAGTGCTGGGCACTCTGGGGCTTTTGGGAGTTGCGAGCATCTTTGTCGCCGTGCTCATCACCCATCAGATTGCGCGCATCGCCGGCCCCCTCTGGCTGCTCATCGGCGTGATCTACTACATGCTCTTTCGTCGGGCAAACGGACTCCCGGTTTTCGGGAACATCCCGCACGACTGGGAACGCGAACAGGTCGAAGTTCTCACCAACGCCGAGGAATACGAGCTGGTAGAAGCGTACAAGCAGGCGCTCGTTCGCCGGGATCGGGCCCGGGGGATCGTCTCCCGATGGAGCAGCGAGGAGGCCTAGCATGAGGCGAACAGCTCTTCCACCGCCAGAACGGGTGTCCGCGCGCGACGTGCTGCAGATCGCCTTGGGAGCGGTGATGATCCCGCTGGGCATTACCATCGTGGTCCGGGTCTTTTCGGTCGCGCCCTCCGTTCTGGGGGTGTTCGTCGGAGCTGCGTTCGTTGCCTTGGGCGCGCATCGGTTGTGGCTGGCTGGTAGGCGCCTTCGGGACCTGCGGAGGAGGAACCACCTGTGAGCACACCGCCTTCGCCCGTTTTTCACCCCATCGGAATCGCGTTGGCCGTCCTGTTCGTGCTCTCCATGGGCTTGCTGTTCTTCTGGATGTTCCGCGTGCCGCCGCCGGTGCCGCGCGAGGTGGCCGCTGTGCGCCGCTCGGTGGCGGCGATGGAACGGATCCTGGTGCCAGTATCGGGGCGGCTCGCCTCGGAGCGTGCGGTGGAGCTGGCCTGTCGGCTGGGGGAAAAGCAGCGCGCAGAGATCGTGCTGGCCTACGTGATCGAGGTGCCCTTTACGCTGTCGCTCAATACGCCGATGCCCGCCGCCGAAGCGAAGGGCCAGGAAGCACTGCGCACGGCTCGATTCATCGTGGAGCAGCACGGGCTCCCTGTGCGCACGCGTATCGTGCCGCACCGCTATGCCTGGGACGGCATCCTCCGCCTGAGCCACGAAGAGCAGGTGGATGCGATCGTGATGAGCGTGGGCCGGGGAGGGCCGGGGGGAGACGCGCTCGGGCGAACCACGCAGGAAGTGGTCCGACGCGCCGAATGCGAGGTGATCCTCGATCGGGTCGCTCGTTGGGGAGGTTGAGATGGTCGTGGAGCGGCGGGTTCGCTTGACCTATCCACCGCACTTGCTTGACCAACCCCTGCTGTACCGGCTGATCCGTCAGTTCGACGTGCAGACGAACATTCTAGAGGCGCGAGTCACCGCGGAAGAAGGATGGCTCGTGCTGGCGGTCCGGGGCGAGCAGGAAGGTGTGCTCCAGGGTCTGGAATGGATGCGGACGCAGGGCGTCCAGGTAGAATTGCTGGACGAAGCGTAGATCGGCCCTGTGAGCAACAGGCGGCCGTTGGGAACTGAGAAGGCGCGCGGCAGCACAAGCGATCCCGACGGATGTGAATCGGCTGTGAGATCAGTGCTTGGTCGATACCGTTTGGCAGGAACCCTTACGATGTGGAGTAGGGCGAGGAGCTGCTTGCTGGCGATCGTCGCATTGGGGACCCGCAAGGAGGAACCATGAAGGTCGTGATCCTTGGGTGTGGACGGTTGGGGGCCTACCTGGCCCTGCGACTCGCTGGCTTGGGACATCACGTCACCGTGATCGACCAGGATCCGGCCGCTTTTGCGCGCCTCGGCGATGACTTTCCAGGGCGGACGGTTGTGGGAACGGGCATCGACGAGGAGGTGTTGCGTCGCGCGGGGGTTGCCGAAGCCGACGCCTTCATCGCGGTCACAAATTGGGACAACACGAACGTGATGGCCGCGCAGGTAGCCCGCGAGATCCTGGGGGTGCCAAGGGCCATCTGCCGCCTCTACGATCCGCTGCGGGATGAATTCTACCGCTCCCTCGGCCTGGAAACGGTCTGCCCGACCCTGTGGGGAGCCCAGCGGATTGAGGAAATCCTGTACGGTTCAGCCACTGCGGCAGAATAGGAGGTCCAGGATGTATATCGTGGTTGTGGGCGGAGGCAAGGTGGGTTACTACCTGACGAAATCGCTCCTCGAGCAGGGCCACGAGGTGCTCGTGATAGAAAAGGACCCGCGACGCCAGACGATCTTGAGCCAGGAGCTGGGCTCGATGGTGCTGGGCGGGGATGGATGCGAAGTCGCCGTGATGGAACAGGCGGGGTTCGGCAGGGCCGACGTGGTCATCGCGGTCACCGGGGATGACGAGGACAACTTGGTCATCTGCCAGGTCGCGAAGGGCCGTTTTCACGTGGGCCGGACCATCGCCCGAATCAACAACCCGCGCAACGAAAAGATCTTCCGCCGGCTGGGGATCGACGTGACCGTGTCCAGCACGGAGGTGATCCTTTCCCAGATCGAGCAGTTGCTCCCCTTCGAATCGTTGGTTCACCTGCTGACGCTGCGCAACGTGGGGATCAGCTTCGTGGAGCTGGAAGTGCCGGCTGGCTCCCCTGCGATAGGCCGGCCGCTCAAGAGCCTGGGGATCCCGGACGACTGCATCTTTCCCCTGCTGATCCGCGAGGGGAAAGAGGCGATCATCCCCTACGGGGAGACGACGCTACAGCCCGGGGATCACGTGATCGCGGTCACCTCCGAAGGGAGCGAATCCACGCTGCGGCGCATCCTTCAGGGGTGAGGCCTTGCGGAGCGGTACTCCGCGCCTGCCTTCGGGCAGGCGCGGATTGCGTCATGAAAGGGGAACTGTACTCCAGACGCCTCCCAAAAACGCGGGCAAATGCCTAAAGGAAAGCGCGTGCCCAGGGAATCCGGCGCCGGAGCGGCCGCAAAGGCTGCGGGGGCGTTCCCACTGTTGGCCTGCGGAGATCCTAGCGCGCTTTCACCAGGGCAGTGCCGGGCTTACCCGCGCCGCCTCCGGAAAGCCAGCGTGTACAGGGCGATCGCGATCCACACCACGTTCACGGCCACGGACGGGAAGGCGCGATGGTGGAAGGAGTTCAGCAGCACCAGCGCACCGCCCGCCAGGTTGAGCCACTGGTAGACCGCGGAGTCGCCTTCCAGCCGCCGCGCGGACACCAGCCCGTAGGCGACCAGTAGAGCCACCACACCGGCCCAGCCGGCCACGTCGATCCACAGCGTCGCCGACACGGCCACCGCCTTTCCGTGGAGATTCCCGCTTGCTTGGGAGCGGGCTTAGCATACCACAGAGGCAGGCATCCGGCAACCCCGACCTCACAACAGCGGCCGCCGCTCCTCAAAGGCGGCCGTGGCTAGCGCGTCGGCACCTTGCCCTGCCGTTGGCGCTCCAGCACCAGCGTTTCCGCCAATGCCTCGGGAACCGTCTCGTAGCGTTGGAATTCCAGGGAGAAGGTCCCGCGGCCCTGGGTGAGGCCACGCAGGTCGGTCGCATAGCCGAAGGCCTCCGCGAGCGGAACCTCTGCGCGGAGGTTGCGCAGAGGGCCGCGCACGCGGATCTCCCGCACGACCCCTCGCCGCCGGCCCAGGTCGCCAATAACGGCACCGAGGTGCTCTTCCGGAACCTGGGCTTCCAGTGCCATCACCGGCTCGAGCAAGGTCGGGCGCGCCTGGCGCACTGCCTGACGCACGGCCATCGAGCCGGCAATCTGAAAGTCGATCGCTGCCGAGTCCACCTCGTGCACGCGGCCCCCGAGCAGTGTCACCCGCAAGTCTGCACCTGGATACCCCGCGACCACGCCCTTTTCCAGCGCCTCGCGGACGCCGAGTTCGGTAGGCCGTACGAACTCGGACGGGAGCTCGGAGGCAGGGGCTGCATTCTCGAAGACGATGCCCTTGCCGCGCTCGAGCGGTTCCACCCGCAGGCGCACTTCGGCGAAATGGCCGTGGCCGCCGGTCTGCTTCTTGTAGGTTGCGGTGACCTCGGCGGCCTGGCGCACCGTCTCCCGATAGGCCACCCGCGGCCGGCTCACGCGCGGCTCCAGCCCGAAGTCGCGACGAAGGCGATCGATCGCGATCTCCAGGTGCAGTTCCCCGAGGCCGGCCAGCGTGAGTTCCCCGGTTTCCGCATCCTGGCGGCCGCGAAGGGTCGGGTCCTCCGCACACAGCCGCGCGACTGCCTGGGCAAGCGCTTCTCGGCCGTCCTTGGAGGCCGGCTCCAACGCCACGGCAATCACCGGATCGGGAAACTGGAATTCTTCCAAGAGCAGCGGCGCCCTGGGGTCACAGAGGGTATCGCCAGTGATCGCAGACCGCACGCCGACGAGTGCGACCACATCCCCGGCAGTCAGCGTCTCCGCCGGTTCGCGCTGCACGCCGTGTAAGCGGTAGATGCGCGAGACGCGCTCCAGGGCATCGGCACGCGGGTTATACACCGTGTCCCCTGTGTGGAGCGTACCGGAAAAGACGCGCACCCAGGTCAGCCGGCCGACATACGGGTCGGCGACGATCTTGAAAGCGGTGGCACAAAGGGGCGCCTGGGGGTCGTCGGGGCGCTCGGCGATCTCGCCGCCGTTCCCCGGAACCGTTCCCAGCACCGGAGGTAGATCCACCGGCGCCGGAAGGTAATCAACGATCGCATCGAGCAGCGGCTGCACACCGATCCGCTGCCGGGAAGCGCCGCAAAGGACAGGCACAAGCCGGCCGGCGATCGTCGCGCGGCGCAGCGCCGCGCGCAGCTCCCCGGGCTCACACGGCTCGCCAGCGAGCCGGCGCTCCAGGAGGGCATCGTCCGTCTCGCAGATCGCATCCAGGAGCGCCTCGCGGGCTTGCTCCACCTCCTCGCGCAGCGCCTCAGGAACAGGCTCCAAGACGGGGTCATCCCTGCCTTCCGGCCAGACAAATGCCACACCGCGAAGCAGGTCGATGACGCCGCGGAAAGACGATTCGCTCCCTAGCGGCCACTGCAGCGGCACCGCTCGGGGCGTCAACCGTTCGTGGATCTCCATAAGGACGCGCCGAAAGTCCGCGCCCGGCCGGTCGAGCTTGTTCACAAAGAGCAGGCGGGGCAGACGTTCCTCGTTCGCTCGTGCCCAGACCGCCTCGGTCTGCGGTTCCACCCCTCCCACGCCGCACAGGATGACCACCGCACCGTCGATCACGCGGATCGAGCGCACCACCTCAGCCGTAAAGTCGATGTGCCCTGGGGTATCGATGAGCTGGATGCGATACCCTTGCCAGCGGCAGGCGGTCGCCGCCGCGGTGATCGTGATGCCGCGTTCGCGCTCCTGCACCATCCAATCCAGGAGGGTATTCCCCTCGTCGACGCTCCCCAGGCGGTGGATGCGCCCGGTATCGTAGAGGATCGCCTCCGAGGTGGTAGTTTTTCCGGCATCCACGTGCGCAAAAATGCCGATGATTCGCACCTTTTCGATCGGTCGTTCTCCAGTCATTCCGTTCTCTCCGCCCGCGAGGCAAAAAAGAGCGCCTCGCGGCCTGCATTGCTGCCCGAGGCGTAAGCGTGTGCCTCTTCTGGCAACCAGTTACGTCTGAATTATACGTCAACCGGCGCATTTTGTCAAATAGATGGTATAATGGCCGGGCAAGCAACCATCGTAAGGAGGAGACCATGGTTCGTTTCCCACGCCGTAGCGGGATCTTGTTGCACCCGACCTCGCTTCCTGGCGAATTCGGGATCGGCGACCTGGGTGAGGCCGCCTATCGCTTCGTCGACTGGCTGGCGGAGGCCGGCCAGACCTACTGGCAGGTGCTGCCCTTGAGCCCGACCGGCTATGGCGACTCTCCCTACCAGGGACTCTCAGCGTTTGCCGGAAACCCCTTGCTGATCAGCCCGGAAAAACTGCTCGAGGCCGGCCACCTGGCACGGGAAGATCTCGCAGACCGTCCTCCGTTTCCGGACGAGCGCGTGGAATACGGACCGGTGATCCACTACAAGGATCTCGTCCTTGCACGGGCGGAAGCGCGTTTCCAGAACGTGTCTGCGGAAGAGCGCGATGCCTTTGAACGCTTCTGCGCCGAGGAGTCGTTTTGGCTGGACGATTTTGCTCTCTTCATGGCCCTGAAACGAGCCTACGGGTTTCGGCCGTGGCACGAGTGGGAACCGGAAGTGGCCCGACGGGAACCCGACGTGCTGGCCCGAGTCCGTCAGTCGCTGGCCGGGCCGATCGAAAGCGAGAAGTATCGCCAGTGGATCTTTTTCCAACAATGGAGGGAACTGAAAGACTACGCGAACGAGCGCGGGGTACACATCATTGGCGACATTCCCATCTTTGTCGCCCGGGACTGTGCTGACGTGTGGGCCCATCCGGAGCTGTTTCACCTGGACGAGGACCTCCAGCCGACGGCCGTGTCAGGTGTTCCCCCCGACTATTTCAGCGTCGAAGGGCAACTATGGGGGCATCCACTCTACCGATGGGAGCGCATGGCCGAGGATGGCTATGCCTGGTGGATCGCTCGTTTCCGGGCGGTGCTGCGGGTGGCTGACATCGTGCGTATCGATCACTTCCGCGGCTTCTACAACTTCTGGGTCGTGCCGGCAGGCGAAAAGACGGCCGTGAACGGTCGGTGGGAGTACGGGCCTGGAGCACCGTTCTTCCGCGCGGTGAATGCGGCACTGGGAGAGGTCGCGATCATCGCGGAGGACCTGGGGGATTTCGACGCCGAATCGCGGGCGGGCCTCGATGCGCTTCTGGCGGAGTTTGGCTATCCGGGGATGAAGGTGCTGCAGTTCGCGTTTGGCGCCGGCCCAGACGCGCCTTTTCTCCCGCACAATTACACGCGCGATTGCGTCGTGTACACCGGCACCCACGACAATGACACCATTGTCGGCTGGTATCAAGTCAGCTCCACCGAGCCCGAGCGCGACCACGCGCGCCGCTACATGGGCCGGGACGGATCCGATATTGCCTGGGACATGATCCGCCTGGCCTGGAGCTCGGTCGCCCACACGGCGATCACCACCGTGCAGGATCTCCTTTCGCTCGGGCATGAAGCGCGTTTGAACACCCCCAGCACCTCGGGGCCGCCGAACTGGTGCTGGCGCATGCGGCCAGGGGCGCTCACGCCCGAAATCGCCGCCCGGCTGCGGGAACTCACGGAACTCTACGGGCGCGCGCCGCGCGCGCCCGCAGCGCCAAGCGGGCCGACAGGGTGACCCCGAGTTCAATCCCACAGCCGGAGGAGGAATCCTGTCACGACGCCCAGTAGCGCAACCAGGAGCTGCAAAGCGGCCAGGCCGGCCAGGACATAGACGGCGACGATCCATCCAGGGGTTCCTGTCGCGCGCATCTCCTGCCCTTCCGCAAGCCTCCGCAGCGCCCGGGCCGCCTGCCGGGGGCTATCCGCCCCGGCCTGCCCAGCCCACAGGTACCTTCCGGGGCGTTCGTCAGGGACCACCAGTCGGATGCTTGGAAAGCCGCTAAGCCAGCGGCGGAGATCTTCGGGTGCTTCCCAGGCCAGTGTCGCCGGCAACACAACGGCCTGGACCTCGCCTTCGACCCTTGGCGGAGCAGACAGTTGCGGCCGCCAAACGTACAGTGGCAACTCCGGGGCCTCCTGCGCGACAGCCCGCCTGACGGCGTCCGCAAACGTCCCGTCGCCACCGTCCACTACAAGCACAGGAAAGCGAGCGTGGCGCGCGGCCAGCGCCCGAGCGGCCCGCAATCCGTCCCTCCGCATGGCCACGGCGTGGTAGGCCAGCAGCACCCCGAAAGCGACCAGCCACACGAGCGAGCGGCCCGCAGCAAGCCGGCCCAGGGGCTCCCCTCCCAACAGGTCGCGCAGCCAGAGGAAAAGCAGACTACCCCCGGCGACCATTGTGCCCACAACGCCCACCGCGACCGTGAAGTAAAGATAAGCCTTACGGGTGAGAGAACGGCGGGCGTGGTCACCCGCTTCGCCAGGGGCAGCGGCTTCGGCCTGCAGTGGAAGCCAGGTGGCCAGCCACACCGGAAGGCCGCTGGCCAGGTACGCAAGCCCGGTGGCGAGGCGCGTGCGCATCGCCGGGCCCCACACACTCGCCCACGACATCAGGTCCACCGCCACCAGGCCGAGCCGGATGGAGCCGGCGGCAGTCACAGCCAACCCGATCAGGGAAAGAAGAGAAAAGTACAGCCGCCGCACGCCCGACCGGTGCGGCGCATCGCCGATCGCGATCAGGTCTTTTCGGAGCTGCCGGGCGTAGTATGCCCAAACGACGGCAGCGGGCAACCCCAGGGAAAGAGGGACGCGCATATCCGCGAGCCAATCCGCGCCCCCCAACGCTTCTCCCAGAATCCGGCGCAAGAGAAGCGAAACAATCGTTGCTCCGGCAACCACGACGATCCCCGCGGCAACGAGAGAGAGGAAGTAGAGCATCCCGAAGCGCAGGGGCGATTCCCGTTCCTCGATGTCGCGTAGGGAACGCTGCACGCGACCCCACGAAAGCGCCCAGAGGGGTGCCCCGATCGCAACCAGGGCCAGGCCGTTTGCAAGCCAGGCCTGACGCAACGAGCCCCCGAGGACCACCTGGGGCAGGCTCACCAGGTATTGGAGCAACTGCTGCGCGCCCGCAACCGCAAGGGAAAGGCTGTAGACGACCCAAAGATAGCGATAGATCCGGCGGACTCCGGCGCGTTGAGAAGAGTACGGGGTAGCCGACCAGTCTCCGCGGAGCATAGAAGCAAAGTAGGCGGCAAACGCGCCGTTGACGGCCAGGGCGATGGCGTTGAAAGCAGGCCTGCGGAAAGCGCCAAAGAGCGTGGGGTAGTTCGTAAGCCCCATGCCGTCCAGAAAGAGGCGGTTGAGGAGCACCAGCCCATTCTGTGCGGCCGCAACGCACAGCACTAGCAACGCGCAATAGACAAAGATGGCGCGGGCCAGAGAAGCCCGCTCCTCGGCATCCTGGAGAGCGGCACGTTGGGCCAATCCCCAGTGCAGCGCGAAGACAGATGCGCCCACCAGCGTGAGCGAAAGGCCGCGCGCGAGGAGGCCGGCTTCCCCGCCGACCGTGCGCCAGGCCAGCGCCGAGGCAGCCAGGTCCACCAGCCCCCACACCACAACCTCCAGGGCGATTCCGGCCACCAGATAAAGATAGATTTGACGTATGGTGCGCATCTCTGCCTCCTGGGACTAGTCGGGGCGCTTCCAGGTCCACTCGGGAGGGTAGTAGGGATAAGGCATCTCGGTGATTCGCCACTGGCCGTTTTGCCGCACGAGCGAGGCCGTGCCAGGTGCCCCTGGATCGGGAGAGAACGGCGCACCCGTAGCGTAGATCACACGCACCTGCACAACCGCCTGGTCATCGTAGATCTGTGCCCGGCCGATCTCGATCGCTGCCTGGTCGATGTTCAGCATGCCCGTCAGGAAGGCGGTACGGAACGAGGCAAAGTCTGGGCGCTTCTCGGTTTCCGCCAGGTAGCCATAAGCGCGCTCGAAGTCGTGCCGGTGCAGCGCAAGGGCATAGTTGTGCACGACCGCCTCCGGGGCATCGTCGGGCAAGTAAGACTGCCTTTGCTGCCGCCACCAGTACAACCCCACGGAGGCGACCATCAGCAACCCGATGCCGAGCAGTATGGCGATGAGAAAACGATCCTGCTTCACGGGAACCTCCTTTTTGCGCGCCTGTTCGCGAATGCATTATACGCGTTGCTGCCGGCAAAAACAAGGGGAAGCGCTCCCTTCTCCTCTCGGGCTGGCAGAACCGGCCCGTGGGAACGAAACTGGCCAGCCCGCGTCCAACGAAAGTGCCGGCCTTTCGAGCACTTGTGAGCCAGCGCACTTGACAGCGGAGTAGGATCGCGTATATTATTAACTCCGGTCTATATAAAGTGGCCTGGCTCGTTGCTGGAGGCGGAGGATGGATGCCAACAGGGGGTTGTTAAGGAAAAAGGCACGCCACGAGCTCGAGCGGCTAGCCGATCTCTTCAAGGTGCTGGCCGAGCCCAGGCGCCTGGACATCCTGCATCTGTTGATGCAGCGGGAGATGTGCGTGTGCGAGATCTTGGCCGAGATGGGGATATCGCAACCTTTGACTTCCCATCACCTTCGCGTACTCACCAAGGCCGGCCTCATTCGGCCCCGTCGCCAGGCCCAGCGCATCTTCTACTCGGTTGTCCCTGAAGCGCTCGCACAGCTCAATGCGTCGTTCGCGGCCTACCTGGGTATCGACCGCCTGCGACCGGAAGCCGCCTATGGGACAGCTACGGCCAGCTGCCCTCTCCTGGAGGCCAAACAGGATGAACTCCTCGGAGCAGCCTAAGATCCGCGTGCTCTTCCTGTGCACCCACAACAGTGCCCGGAGTCAGATGGCCGAGGCATTCCTGCGCCATTTCGCGGGAGACCGCTTCGAAGCGTTCAGCGCCGGTCTGGAACCCCGGGAGATCCACCCGTATACGCGGCGGGTCATGGAAGAGGTTGGCATCGATTTGCGTGGGCAACGCGCGAAGGGGGTGGACGAGTACCTTGGCAAGCTCCACTTCGGATACATCATCACCGTCTGCTCCCGTGCAGAAGAGCAGTGCCCAATCTTCCCGGGCACGGCGGTCCGGCTCGCGTGGCCTTTTGACGACCCGGCTGCTTTCGAAGGAAGCGAGGAAGAGCGGTTGGAGCGCTTTCGCGAGGTGCGCGACCAGATCGCGGCGCGCATCCGCGCGTGGATTGCGGAAGTACACTGAGGTCACGGCCCACCCAGCGCTTCGCGAGCGCGGCGTGGGCCGCGCGTGCGCAAGAAAACGGGAAACAAGGAGGATGACGTGGCTCCCTCGAACGCTGCGCAGGTCACCCAACCATCGGCCCAGAGCATCGTCGGGCGTCTGTCCCTGCTGGATCGGTTCCTTCCGCTCTGGATTTTCCTCGCCATGGCCGGCGGGTTGCTCTTGGGGCGGCTGGTCCCCGGGATCCAGGAGGCATTCGAGGCGGTTTCCATTGGCACGGTTTCGCTTCCCATCGCGCTCGGGCTCTTGTGGATGATGTACCCCGTGCTGGCCAAGGTGCGCTACGAGGAGCTGGGCAAGGTCGCCCGGGCGTGGAAGTTGTTCGGCGTTTCCCTGACGCTCAACTGGATCATCGGGCCAGCCCTTATGTCCGCTCTCGCCTGGCTGTTCCTGCCCGATCTACCCCACTACCGTACGGGCCTGATCATCGTCGGCTTGGCGCGTTGCATCGCCATGGTGCTGATCTGGAACCTGCTGGCAGGCGGGGACAGCGAGTACTGCGCCGTCTTGGTCGCGCTCAACTCGCTCTTCCAGATCGTGATGTATAGCCCGCTCGCTTACTTCTATTTGAAGGTCGTTCCCGCCTGGTTCGGGGTCCAGGGCACCTTGGTCAACGTGACGATGTGGGACATCGCCAAGAGCGTGCTCATCTTTCTCGGCATCCCGCTGGCCGCGGGTGTGATCACCCGCTTCACCCTCTTGCGTCAGAAGGGACGGGAATGGTACGAGACACGCTTTGTGCCGCGCCTGAGTCCGACCGCCATCATCGGCCTGCTGTTCACTATCGTGGTGATGTTCTCGATGCAGGGGGACAAGATCCTAAGCCTGCCTTTGGACGTCGTGCGCATCGCCCTGCCACTCGTGGCCTACTTTGTGGTCATGTTCGTCCTCTCGTTCCTGATCTCCTGGGCCCTGCGCTTCCCCTACCCACAGACGGTGACCCAATCGTTTACTGCCGCGAGCAACAACTTTGAGCTCGCCATCGCGGTTGCCGTGGGGGCCTTCACGATCTCCTCGGGCGAAGCGCTGGCCACGGTGGTGGGTCCCTTGATCGAGGTGCCGGTGTTGATCGGGTTGGTCTATGTCGCGCTCTGGGCGCGCCGATACCTGTTCCTGCCCGATGGAACGGCCCGGCGTCTCAGGTACAGGCCAGGCCCAGCAGAGCCGGCTTAAGACCCCATCTCGCGCGAGGTTTGGGGAGCGGGTGGGCGGTTTCCCCTTCGCGGACAGGGAGCCGCGCGCTCGCGCCGGAGTTGGATGGACGCCAGAGCAGGCAATCTGGTGTGCGCATAGGGAGGTGCATCGATATGTCGACCCCTCATAAACGGGCCTGTTGCAGCGGGCCGCCGCCCAAACTCGTATACATCCGGGTCCGAGGGAGCCCGGTGGGCCTGGTCGGGATCGAGGAGATCTTCGAGCGACTCTACCAGGCCGGCCGCGAGGAAGACGACACCCTGGAACAGGAACTGGTCGAGCAGGCGCGCATCTACAACTATATCGCGCGCGGGTCGGAGCGAGATTACGGATGGGGCCTGCGCATGGCCTACCGCGCCTTCCTGGCGAGCAAGCGCAAAGGCGATGCCCGGCTGTGGCTTCCGTTCACACGGCCGTGATCTGGACGTCCATTCTCTGCTTCCCCGGTTAAACTGCCAAGCCTGTGGGGAGGCGACCTGCGCGAGATTTACCGTCAGCGTGCTGCTGGGACTCGCGCAGCTGGACGCTTGTCGCCCGCTGAGGGAACCGCCTTACGCTGAGGCCAGCCGGCGGTGGTGATGATCGAGGACCGGAATGTAGGTGGCATGCTGGAGAACCACCCTCTGGCGGGAGCAGTGGCGGAGGCCTCTTGGAGGGAGATCGGGCGGCTGCTTTCGTCACAGGCAGCCTGGTGCGGTGTGCGATGGGCGGCTAACGAGCGGTGTTATCCGTCGTGCCGGCGGTGCTCGGCGTGTGGGAGCGTAAAGCGGCAGCGTTCGTGGTCCGAGCAAACGTTTGAGTGCGACGTCTGCGGAACGGTTCGGGATCGGGCTCGGAACGCGACCTTGAAGCTGGTGCAACTGGTAGGGGTGGGCATTTGGCCCACCCCTAGTACCGTGACTTGCAGGGGAAGTTACGCCTGCCAAGATGAGAGGTTAGCGGCCGCGTGCTCTAGAGGGCACGCGGCCGATGCCCGTCGTCGAACCAGGAACCGGGCTTGGTCATATGGGTCCATGCCACGGAGAACGGCACTTTTCTGAACCAGAGCGGTCCTCGGGCAAGACGCGGACCTCGGCATGAAGCATTTCAGCATCTTCCGACGAGCGTCCCACATAGAGGAGGTACCTGCCCGGCTCCACGCGCCATCGCCCCTCCCCCTCGTCGTAGTAGGCCCATTCCTGCACCGGAAGGAAGAGCTCGACGCGACGAGTTTCCCCGGGGGCCAGGGCAACTTTGCGGAACGCCTTTAGTTCCTTGACCGGGCGTTCGACGCGGGAATCTGGGTAGCCCACGTAGACCTGGATCACCTCTTCCCCTGAACGGGATCCGCGGTTTTCCAGCAGCACGCTGAGCCGAAGGACGTCCTGCGAAAGCAGGTCACGTTCGGGCTCCAGCTCCAGTTCCGTGCAGGTAAAGCGCGTATAGGAAAGGCCGAAGCCGAAAGGAAAGGCCGGCCGGTGCCCTTCCTTCTCGAGCAACCGGTAACCGTGGAACAGGCCGTATTCGATCGTTTCGGCCTCCGGGTCGAAAAAGGGCAGGTGCTCTGCCGAGCGAGGAAACACACAGGGAAGCCTGCCGCCCGGGCATACCCGCCCGAAGAGGACGTCTGCCAGCGCGTGGCCTCCCTCCATCCCCGGGTACCAGGCTATCAGGAGCGCAGCTACCCGTTCGCGCCACCCTTCGCACAGGATAGGCCCACCGCCCATCAGCACCACCGCAGTACGGGGGTTCGTCGCCGCGACGGCCTGGATAAGCGCTTCATCCGGATCCGAGAGCGTCAGCCGGATGCGGTCACCGCCCTTTCGAGGGAACGGCATGTACTCGCCTTCCTCGCGGTGCGTCAGCCCCACCACAACAACCGCCGCATCGCAGCGACGCGCCAAGGCAACCGCAGAACGGATCCGGTCGCCGCGGTCGTACAGCACTTCGCAGACCCTTGCCGCCTTTAACCCGTCGAGCACGGTCACAACTTCTGGAGGTCGCACCTTGCTGCTGCCGGTATCGCCGGTGTTGGGCATGCAAGCGAGCCGGCCGATCACGGCCAGCCGGCGCACACGCCCGGGGTCCAACGGAAGGAGGGGCGCCCCCCAGTCAGCCACCGGCTCGTTCTTCAGGAGGACGATCGCCTTCTGGGCTACCAGGCGCGCAAGCGCTCGATGTTCCGGCCCGGCGACCGCCTCCAGCCGGTACCGCGCGGGTTCCCCGACCTGCGCGAAACGGATCTTCTGCCGGAGAACGCGCCGCACAGCGTCGTCGATGTACGCTTCGGACACTTCGCCGCGCTCGACCAGCCGCAGCAGCCTTCGCCCGTAGTGCCTCGCAAAGGGCATCTCTAGGTCCAGGCCGGCTTCGATCGCCGCCTTGGCGTCGTGCACCGCGTAGAGAAAATCGGACATCACCAGGCCGGAAAAGCCCCATTCCCCCTTGAGGATGTCCCGAAGCAGGTGGCGGTTTTCCGAGCAGTAGGCGCCGTTGACGCGGTTGTAGGCACTCATCACGGCAGCCACTCCTTCATCGACACAGCGGCGAAAATGGGGAAGGTACACCTCCCGAAGAGCGCGTTCGGACAGGCGCACGTCGACCCGGAAACGAGCCTTCTCGATGCTGTTGGCTGCCAGATGCTTCACACACGCCATGATGTGTCGTTGTACCCCGCGCACCAGCGCCGCGCCCATCGTCCCCACGTGGAAAGGGTCCTCGCCATACGTCTCTTGTGCGCGCCCCCACGCGGGGTGGCGGAGGAGATTGACACACACACCGGCATAGCAGTTCGCCCCCTGCGCACGGGCCTCGACCCCGATCGCATCCCCTACCTGTTCCTCGAGTTCCGGGTCCCAGGTGGCGCCACGCGCCATACTGACTGGAAAGCAGGTGGAGTGGTACATCACCACACCTCGGGGACCGTCGGTGAAGCAGAGCGGAGGGATGCCGAGGCGGCGGTTCTCGCCGGCCGGGATGGGGCGATAGTTATACGCAACGAGCATCTGCAGCGCGCCCCTCAGCAAGGGAGTATCTCCAGTCATTTGGGCGATCTTTTCCTTCAAGGTCATGTGTGACAGCAGTTCGGTGGCCCGCTGATCCACTTCCTCTGGGGTGAGCGGGCGGTCGGCACGGAGCGAGCCCCAGTCGAACGGTGCCCTGCGTGTGCCTGCCATCGCGAATGCCTCCTTGCGCCGCGTGAGAAGCCTATTGGACAGCCCCGACTATGCTAACAAACACTGCCCGCGCGTGCAAGACCCCGCTTGACAGCGCTTCTCAGGGGAATTATACTAGCCTGTGCGCGTTCCTTTGATGGCCTATCGCTCCCAAAGGAGTCCCGCGTGGAAACCTTTTCCTTCCAGTTCCTCCATGCCGAGCACCGGCGCATCCTCCAGGAAGCCGAAAACCAAGGGGTCACCTTGCGACTGCTGGGCGCGCTTGCGTTCGAGTTACGCTGTCCTACCCACGCATCGTTACGCAGCGCATTGGGCCGCCAACTGTCCGACCTCGATTATGTGGCGCCCTCGAAGCAGTGGGAAAAGGTGGTGAACCTCCTGACCGGCCTGGGTTACGCCTTCGACGAGCGGAGAGCCCTGTTGCACGGTCAGGACCGTGTGATCTTTTTCCATCCTGAAGGGCTGCGCGTAGACGTCTTCTTTGACCGCCTCGACATGTGCCATGCCGTCGAGCTTCGGGACCGCCTGGGGATCCACCCCGAGACCATTTCGCTGGCAGACCTGCTGCTGGAAAAGCTCCAGATCGTGCAAATCACCGAAAAGGATATCGTGGACATCGTGGTGCTTTTCCTGGAGCACCCCGTAACGGAGACGGAAGAAGGGATCAACGCGGCCTATATCGCCCAACGCCTGAGCGGCGACTGGGGCTTTTACTACACCGCCACGCAGAACCTGAAGAAGGTGCGAGACCTTTTCTTGGCCGCCTTATCCTTGCTGAGCGAATCGGATCGCGCTCGGGTTCGGGCGGGCATCGACCAGATGATCGAGCACATCGAGCGCTACCCGAAAACGCTCACCTGGAAGGTGCGATCGCGCATCGGGCCGGCCGTGCGATGGTACAAAGAAGTCGGCGAACTCACTCGCTAGGACAGGCAGGAGGTAAACCATGACAATTCGTCTGAGTAAGGAGTACAGGACGTACACCTTCGGCCCGGACCATCCTCCCGCCCTACGGGTGGCACCAGGGACGACGGTCGTTTTTGAGACGCTGGATGCGCTGGATGGCCAGATCCAGTCGGACGCGGACCCCGCCACCCGGGTCGACTTGGGACACGTGAACGCAGCGACCGGCCCGGTATACCTCGAGGGTGCGCGCCCGGGGGACACCCTGGTGGCGGAAATCCTGGACATCCAGGTGGCCGATTGGGGCGCTGCGCTCGTCATCCCGGGTTTTGGCTTTCTCCAGGATACGATACCCGGCCCCTATACCAAGGTGTTCCGTGTCGCGTCGGACGGTTCTGTGCCCTACGGGACGCGCCTGCGGCTCCCGCTGAAGCCCATGGTGGGAACGATTGGCGTGGCCCCAGCCGAACCGATCACCACCCTGAGTTCAGGCCCGCATGGCGGCAATCTGGACACGACCGACATCCGCCCCGGCTGTAAAGTCTACCTACCGGTGTTCGTGGAAGGCGCGTTGTTCGGTGTGGGCGACGTTCACGCCACAATGGGGGATGGCGAGGTGTGTGGCACAGGCATCGAGTGCCCAGCTGAAGTCACGATTCGGCTGGACCTCCGCAAGGATTTTGCGATCGAGCGTCCACGTCTGGAAAACGAAGGCGAGATCATGACCCTCGCTTCCGCGGAGACGCTGGAGAAGGCTATTCGCCTGGCACTGCTGGACATGATCGGCTGGCTCGAGCGCCATTATGGCGTCAGCCGGGAAGAAGCCTACGTGCTGGTCAGCCTCGTGGGCGATGTGCGCATCGGGCAGATCGTCGACCCGGCGGTGACGGTGCGGGTCGCGGTGCCCAAGGAGGTGTTTATCGACCGTTGACGCGTGGGAAAGGCTTCGTGGACCCAAAGGAGGTGGTTGAGAAAGGCGGACAAGGTAGGGAGCCGGAGATCGACAATCGGTTAGCGATCCAGAGGAGACGTCTTCTATGGAAGCGACAAAAGGTGTCTTCCGGCGGACTGCTTCCGGCCTCACGCGAGAAATCTCGGCAGTGGACCACTGGATCTACAACGTTTTCACCCTACTTGTCCTCACCGGAGCCGCGTTCTACTACGTCTGGGCCCCTGGGCAATTCCCTGCGATCAACCCCGTGCTGGGTCTCATCGTAGCGGCCATCGTCATTGTCCCGATCTACGTCGCATACTCGATGCTTGCCTCTGCGATGCCGCGTAGCGGCGGCGACTATGTGTTCCAGAGCCGCATCCTTCACCCGTCGATCGCGTTCATGGGACTTTTCTCCCAGTGCATCTGGCTGTGGTACTGGCTCGAGCTCAGCGGCTTCTGGATCGCTGCTATGGTACTCTCCCCCCTTTTTGCCGGCCTCGGGGTCTACACCGGGAGCCAGGTCCTGCTGAACCTGGGAAGTTGGTTCTCCAGCAGCACCGGGATCCTGATCACGGCGCTCGTCACGAACGTGATCATCGCGCTCGCGTTCCTGCCGGGACTGCGAACCTACCTTCGCATCCAGTGGTTCCTTTTCGCGGGCGTCGTGCTTAGCATCATCGTGATGACGGTGGTGCTGCTCACCACTTCGCACGAGACCTTTGTGAGCAACTTCAACTCCTTCATGGCCCGTTTGGACCCCAGCCACCCGAACTACTACCAGTACGTGATCGACACGGCGTATGCAAATGGATTCGATCCGAAGGCCGGAGGAGGCCTCTATGGCCTGATCGGGGTGATTGCCATCGCCTGGTTCAACCTGATCTGGGCCGTGTGGTCCATGCCGAACCTGGGGGAAATCAAACACGCGCACAGTTTCGGCATGCTCAACCGGGTCATGCAGGGCTCGCTCGCCTTCGGGACGCTGGTGATGGCACTGACCATGGGGTTGCTCATCCGGGTCTGCGGAAAGGAATTCGTGCTGACACTGGGCTACAACTGGTTTAACGGAACGATCGAATTCCCTGTACAGCCCTACACGAGCATCCTGATCCCGATCATGGGCGGAGGGGCGCTGATTGTCGTGCTGACGCTGCTCGGGTTCCTGACCCAGGCGATCCAGCAGAGCTTTAACTGCTTCATCGGCGGCACGCGGCTGCTCGTCGCGATGAGCCTGGACCGGGTTCTCCCCGAATCGTGGGGAAGGATCAGCCGCCGTTTCCGGGGCTCCCCCGTCAACGCGATCCTCTTCCTGCTGATCGGCGCCGAGGTGCTGGCGATCCTGCTGTGGTTCGTCCCCAACCTCGAGAACTATGCCTTGTCCACCTCACTGGCAGCGACCATCTACCAATCCCTCACGTGCCTTGCGGCCGCGGTCTTCCCCTGGCGAGCTAGGGCGATCTACGAAGCCTCGCCGATCTCCAGGTACCGCGTGGGCAAGGTTCCGCTCGTAACGATCTGCGGCGCCTGGGGTTTCCTTGTGGGGCTGGTGCTGATCACCTTCTACCTCATCGAGCCGAACCTGGGCCTCGCTTCTACGACCGGGCTGATCGGCATGATCGGCGTGTTCGTCTTCTGCTTCATCTGGTTCTGGGTCGCGCGGGCCCTGAACCTGCAAAAGGGGATCAACATCGACCTCAACTTCCGACAGATCCCGCCCGAGTAACGAGCCTCCGGAGCGCATCCGCCGCATGGGTAGGCGGATGCGCTCCGGAACCACGGAGCTCACCATGATGCGCTGGTTCAAGAAAGGACAGCCTTCCAAGAAGCGCTTTACACGCATCTTTTTCGTCACGGATATCCACGGATCGGAGACCTGCTTCCTGAAGTTCCTCAATGCGGCCACCTTCTACCAGGCCGATGTGCTGATCCTTGGAGGCGACATCACCGGCAAGCAGATCGTTGCGGTGGAGCGGCGCGGAGAGACCTATCGCTGCTGGCTGTTCGGGCAGGAGCGAGAGGTGCAGGGGCGCACGGAACTGCAGAAGCTCCTGGATCAGATCCGGATGAACGGGTTTTACCCGTACGTGGCGACGCCAGAAGAACTGGCGGAACTCCAGGCCGATCCGGCGAAGGTGGAGGATCTGTTTGCCCGCCTGATGACGGAAACGGTCGAGCGTTGGATTGCCCTCGCGGAGGAACGGCTGCGGGGGCTTCCGGTCAAGTGCTTTATCTCCCCGGGAAACGACGACCAGTTCGTGCTCGACCCGCTCCTGCACGGCTCCGACGTGGTCCATTGTCCGGAAGGCGAGGTCGTGGACCTGGATGGCGAGCATACGATGATCAGCTGCGGATATGCCAACCTGACCCCCTGGCGCTGTCCCCGGGACGTTGAAGAAGCGGAACTCCGGGCACGGCTAGAAGCTATGATGGCGCGTGTCCCCGATCCATCCCGGTGCGTGTTCAACCTGCACGCGCCCCCGTACGACAGTACGCTAGACCTGGCGCCTGAGCTGGACGCCGATCTGAAGCCGGTGCTCGTGGCCGGCCAACCGAAGATGATCCCGGTGGGCAGCGTGGCGGTGCGGGAGACAATCGAACGCTACCAGCCGGTGGTTTCGCTACACGGGCATATCCACGAGTGCCGAGGGGCGGTGCAGCTGGGACGCACGACCTGCCTCAACCCGGGCAGCGAGTACTCCGAGGGCATCCTTCGGGGCGTGCTGGTACACCTGGCCTCCGGCCGCCTGCTCAGCTACCAGTTTGTGGCAGGCTAACCAGGACCGCTGTCTCCTCCTCGTGCAACCTACACGCCGGATGCCTTGGTTCGCTTCGGCGCAGGGGCCAAAGGCCCAATGCGAACCCTACCCGGGCGCCACAGCTGCGCGATCGGGATTTCCCCCACGTTCGCAAAAACCGCGATTCCCAGATACACCTGCCGGGCTCCCACGGGTTCACGGGCGCGTCCCTTCCCACGTGCTTCGCGGCACGAAGATATACCCCTCCAGAATCCGGCGGGCCGTGCGGCTGATCACCGCCCGGGTAAGGCGATATTCTCCGGTTTGACGCTGCACCTGTACCTCGACCTCGAGCACCCCGGACGGGTGGCCGATGCGGATCTCTGCGCGCTCCCGCGCTTCTTCCCGCAAGACGTCGTGGACAACCGTGCCGGGGATTCGGGCCGCCGCCCCCGTAGCCACCGCCCCGGTTACAGGATACGCCTTGTGCACCCGCCGCATGAAGAGGAGGCGGGCGATGAGGTCGACCTCCTCGCGACGGACCTGCCGAGCCATGGAGAGATCCAGGTAGTCGGTTGGCGCCCTAACCAGGGCGAAGAAGGGAAGATAAGGGGTTTGGTTCGCGGCCTGGGTCCAGTCCTCCACCAGGCGCAACCACAATGCCGCCGTGCCACGGATGTACTCGATGCGCTCGTTCAGGGCGCGGTCCGCTTCGATCTCGTCTGGCCGCTCTGTCCCTTTCAAGCCCAAGTCTGCGGCTCGAACGAAGACCGTAGGCGTTCCCGCATCGATCACGCTGACTTCGACCGGCCCAAGTTCAGGCACGGTCAGCCGATCTACCGGGCTTCCCGTGGGCAATAGGTGGCCGCTGATCGCTCCAGCGGTGTCAGAAAAGTCCAGGCGGATGCGCGCTCCTGTCCCGGGGACGCCGTCGATGCGGTAATCGCCCTCCACTGCCGCTCGGCGCCCTACGACCGGCACCTCCGCCACCAGGATACAGCGGGTGTTGGTCTGATGGATGCGCACCCGCGTGATCGGCTCCACGGCATCCACCAACCCTTCGTCGATCGCAAACGGTCCGACGGCGGAAGAGATGTTCCCACAATTCCCGGCATAGTCCACGAACGGGCGATCGATGCTCACCTGGGCGAAGGTATAGTCCACATCGGCATCGGGCCGGGTCGGGGGGCCAATGATCGCCAGTTTGCTCGTCAGCGGGTCGGCGCCGCCGATGCCGTCGATCTGGCGCACATCGGGGCTGCCGTACATCCGCAGGATCACGCGATCGCGCAACACCGGATCGGCCGGCAGGTGGTTGCGCATCACGAAGAGAGCCCGGCTCGTCCCCCCACGCATCAACACACACGGGATGCGTTTCTGCTCCTCCGCATCGGCCATCGTTGTCCCTCCCAGGGTCGTGGTCTCCGACCTCGGCCCAAAAGGCGGCTCGATCAAGCCGGATGATACCACAGCCGGGGCAGCTCGCAAAGCGAGCCGGGAACAAGGGACCCGGACGTCCCTCTTCCCTCCCCGAGAAAACCCGCTCTGGCTGTACCCCGATCCGGAGAAGCCCTCCGCGGGATCAGGCTCCGCGGCGCTCGCTTGACCTGTCCTCCAACAGGTCGATCAAGGCGTTCAGGCCGAGGAGGTAGCTCCGCCAGCCGAACCCTGAGATCTGCCCGACGCACACCGGAGCTACCACAGAGCGCCGCCGGAACCCTTCCCGTGCCTGGATATGGCTCAGGTGCACCTCCACAGCTGGGAGGCCGATGGCCGCGATCGCGTCCCTTAGGGCAAGGCTGGTATGGGTGTAGGCGCCTGGGTTGATCAGCACGCCGTCGGCCCAGTGTCGGGCCTCGTGCAGCGCGTCGATCAGCGCCCCCTCGTGGTTCGACTGCACGATCCGAAGTTCCGCCCCGCGTGCCTGCGCCAGCCGCTCGAGCGCGACGTTGATCTCCTGCAGCGTGGTTCGACCGTAAAAGCCAGGCTCCCGTTCGCCCAACAGGTTCAGGTTCGGCCCGTGGACGACCAGGACCCGGTACCTCTTGGCAAGTGGCTCGCTCACTCGTTCCATTGGCTACGGCTCTCCCAATTCGGCCAGCACGGCTCTCACCACTTCTTGAGGGACATCCTCCACGACGGTTACGGACCCGATTCCAGTGGGCACCACCCAGCGCAGCCGACCGGCGCGGCGCTTCTTATCAAAGCCGAGCGCTTCCCACAGGCGGTCGATCTCCACGGGATAGCGGGTCGGTAGGCCCCACACGCCGAGCAGGTCTTCCAGCCGACGTACCAGCGGGTCAGAGGCCAGGCTCAACGCGACCGCAAGACGCGCAGCCGCCACCATGCCCAGGCCAACCGCTTCCCCATGCCGCAGCATGTACGCGGTGCAGCGCTCCAGGGCGTGGCCCACGGTGTGGCCAAGGTTCAGAACGACCCGCCTGCCCTGCTCAGAAGGATCCTCTTCCACCACGTGCACCTTGACACGGAGCGCCCGTGCGATCAGGGGCGGGGAAAACAGGGTACGCCGGGGACCTTGCTCGAGCCGGGCAAAAAGAGCTGCGTCGCCAATCATCGCATGTTTAATCGCTTCGGCCACGCCCGAGCGTAGCTCCTCCGCCGGCAACGTGGCCAACGCCTCGGGATCGATAACCACCGCACTCGGATGGTGGAACGCACCCACCAGGTTTTTCCCCTCTTCCAGGTTGACCCCCGTCTTGCCCCCGACGCTCGCATCGACCATCGCGAGCAGGGTTGTGGGGACCTGGACCACGCGCACGCCCCGCAGGTAGGTCGCTGCGGCAAACCCGGCGACGTCTCCGACCATTCCCCCGCCCAAAGCCAGGACTGCCCCAGAACGGTCCAGTCCGTGGCGCAGGAACTGCCGGTAGAGCGACCAGACGGTATCCAGGGTCTTGTGTGGCTCGCCATCGGGGATCAGGCAGAGGTATGGTCGGAATCCCGCTCGCCGAAGGGAATCTTCCACGCGCTCGCCATACAGGGAAGCCAATGTGGGGTTCGAGACGACCGCAATCTCGCAGGGAGCGCAAAGGCCGACCTCGTGCAGGACTTCTCCGACCCGGGCGAGCAGCCCACAGCCGGCTTGGATCGTGTAGCTGCCTGTGGGATGGCGCACATCGATTCGCTGCTCCTCAACAAGCTCGCAGATCTGAGCGGAAATCTCGGGGACCGCGCGGCCGGTGGTATCGATGTGCCAGGGGATCGCCTGATAGGCCGGCCGTCGCGCAGCGAGTAGCTGCTCAACGTGCGCGCGGAGGTTCGCGCCCTCGAGCAAGGGGCGCTCGTTGTCTTGGCTGTCCAAGCGGCGAAGGAGCTCTTCGATCTCGCACCAAAGGCATACCACGGTGCCGTTCCGGAGCATCTGGGCTCGGTTCAAGGGATTCACCAGAGCCCCACCCCCCGTGGCGATGACCAGTCCCCGTTGCAGGCCCAACTCCGCGCAGATGGAGGCTTCCCACCGTCGAAAGGCTGCCTCCCCGTCTTCGGCAAAGATGCGCGCGATGGGCTTCCCGGCCCGCCGCTCGATCTCGGCATCCATGTCGACAAAGGGACGCCCGAGGCGCGCGGCCACGGCCTGCCCCACCGTGGTCTTGCCGGTGCCCATAAAGCCCGTGATCACGAGGTTACGCAACGTAACATCTCCGAAATCGAATCGCCCCCGTACTTTTCCACCAGCGCATCCGCAAGGGTCCAGCAAACCATCGCTTCCCCCACCACGGCAGCGGCCGGCACCGCGCACACGTCAGCGCGTTGGTACGAGGTCCAGGCCGCCTCTCCCGTCGCCAGATCGACGGACGGCAGCGCCTTCCGGGTGCTGGGGAGCGGCTTCATCGCCGCGCGCACCACGATCGGCTCTCCATTGGAGATGCCGCCCTCGATGCCGCCCGCGCGGTTCGTCCGTCGGGCAATACCCCCCCTGACATCGGGAAAGAGCCCATCGTGGACTTCGGAGCCCGGCCGGCGGGCATTTTCGAACGCAGGGCCGATCTCGACCCCCTTGACGCCCGGGATCGACATGACTGCCGCGGCCAGACGGGCATCGAGCCTCCGGTCCCAATGGACGTAGCTCCCCAGCCCAACCGGCACGCCGGACGCGATCACGACAAAGACGCCACCCAGTGTCTCCCCCGCCTTTGCGGCGGCATCGATCGCCTGCCGCATCCCCGCCTCCGCCTCCGGATCCGGGCAACGGAGGTCGCTGGCTTCCGCCCTGGCACAACCCTCTTCCACAGACTCAGGCACCCGGGCCGACACGCCCCCGATTTCGACCACCATGCTCCCAACGGAAATGCCAAAGCGTGCGAGCAGCGGGCGCAGTAGAGCCCCCACAGCTACACGGACGGCCGTCTCGCGGGCGCTCGCGCGTTCTCGAACGGACCAGCCGTCGCTCAGCTGGTACTTGATCATGCCGGCATAGTCGGCATGACCCGGCCGTGGGACGCTCCAGTGAGGTCGATCCCCAGGGACCAGCCGCACTCGCCAATCGACGCCGTCACGATTCGCGATACGGAGCGCGACCGGTGCTCCGGTCGTCTGGCCGTCGATCACCCCGCTGAGCACCTCGATCCGATCGCGCTCGATCTCCATCCGGGGGCCACGACCGTAGCCCCGCTGGCGTCGGGCCAGTTGGGCATCGATCGCTTCCACGTCCACCGGCACCCCTGCCGGGATCCCCTCCACGATGGCAACCAGGCAACTCCCGTGGGACTCTCCCGCGGTCAGCACACGGATCATCGCGACACCCCCTGGAGCGCCTGAAGGCAGGCCTGACGCATCACGTCGAGCGGGGCCTCGTAGCCCGTCCAAAAGGAAAAGGCGCGCGCTCCCTGCTGGACGAGCATCTCGAGTCCCCCAATGGCCCGGGCCCCAGCGGCACGAGCTTGCTGGAGCAGGCGGGTCTCCAGCGGATGATAGACCAGGTCAAAGACGCAGAGGCTCCTGGGCATCGGCACGCCCTCCGGCCATACGGTCGCGCGGACCTCGGGCCACATCCCGAGCGGGGTCGTATGGACCAACAGGTCGGCCGTCCGGGCGTGCTCGACCAGAGCTTCTGGTTCCAACGATACCGCCTCGATCGAAAAGCCTTCCCGCTGTAGCGAGGCAGCCAGAGCCTGAGCCCGAGCGAGCGTTCGATTGAGCAGCGTAACCCGTCCGATCATCGCGCGCCGCAAGGCATAGAGGACAGCGCGTGCAGCCCCGCCTGCGCCGACCACCAGCACGTGCCGCAACCGTGCCGGGGGAAAACCTGCCTGCTCCAGCGCGGCAACAAACCCGGAATAGTCGGTGTTCTCGCCCACAACGTCGGGCAACGCGCCTCGAGCGCGGGTCACAAACACCAGCGTATTGACGGCCCCTAGCTCCTGCACCTCCTTGCTGGGGTGGGTCACAAGCGGGAGCACCGCTTCCTTATACGGCACGGTCACATTGGCGCCGCGGAACCCGAGCGCCCTGAGCCCTGTCACCGCTGCAGCCAGGTGGCCCGGCTGCACCGGAAGGGGAACATAGCGCCAATCCAGCCCGAGCGCTTCAAAGGCGGCATTGTGCATGGCCGGCGACAGGCTATGGGCCGTCGGCCAGCCGATCAGACCCACCAGCTGCGTCCGACCACTCCACATCGTCCACTCCGATCTCCTCAAGGAGCGGCACGAACCCAGGGAAAGAGTCCTGGATCCGCTCGGCCCCCTGTACGGTCACCGCGCCGTCGGCGACCAATCCGGCGATCGCCAGCGTCATCGCCAGCCGGTGGTCCCCGTGGCTGTCCAGGATACCCCCGTGGAGCGAAGACGGCCCATAAACCACGAAACCGTCTGGCAGCGGGTCGATCCGGGCTCCCAGCCTCCGCAGTTCCTCCACCAGGGCGGCGATGCGATCGCTTTCCTTCACCCGGAGCTCCGCCGCATCCCGGACCACTGTGCGGCCATGCGCCTGGGTCGCGGCGACCGCCAGGATGGGAAACTCGTCGATCATGCGCACGACCGTGTCGCCCGAAATCTCCACTCCGGAAAGCTGCGAGGCGCGGGCAATGACTGCCCCCACGGGCTCTGGCCCGCTTGCGCTGTCGTAGGACACCCGCACCTCCGCTCCCATCGCACGCAGCACGTCGAGCAAGCCGGTGCGGGTCGGATTCACCCCAACCCCGGTGACCGTGACTTCTGACCCCGGCACGAGCAGGGCAGCGACGAGGAGGAACGCGGCGGAGGAAAAGTCGCCGGGGATCCGAAGCGAAAAGGGGGGCAAGCGCGCCGGCGGGTAGACGGTGACCGCCGGCCCCTCCACGCGCAGATCGACCCCCTGCCAGCGTAACAGCCGCTCGGTGTGGTCACGCGCCGGTGCTGGCTCGACCACGGTGGTGGGGCCGTCGGCGTACAGCCCCGCCAGCAGGAGCGCGCTCTTGACCTGCGCGCTGGGTACCTGGAGGCGATGTACGATCCCGTGCAAACGCCCACGTGAGTTCTTCGGCCCCTGGATCGTGAGCGGAGCATGCCCGTCCGCTGTCTGTACGTCAGCCCCCATGCGCCGCAAGGGCTCCGCAACGCGTTCCATCGGCCGCCGGTTCAGCCCCGGGTCGCCCGTGAGCACGCTGCGGAACGGCTGCGCAGCTAGGACACCGGTAAGCAGCCGCATCGTGGTCCCAGAACGGGCGCAGTCGAGCGGTTCGCGAGGGGGATCGAACCCGTGCAGCCCCCTCCCGTGTACGGTCACCGTGGTTGGTTCCTGGAAGGTCACTTCTACTCCCAACGCTTCCAGGCACCGCAACGTCGCCAGGCAGTCGTGAGACGGAAGAAAGCCTTCGATCCGGCTGGTTCCCTCGGCCAGGGCCGCGAGCAGCAAAGCGCGATGCGAGATCGACTTGTCGCCGGGGACACGGATGCATCCGCGCAAGGATACCGCAGGACCCACACGCAACGAGCTCATCGAGGTTCCCTCTTTCCCACCGCCCACGCCACCCGGGCGCGCCAGGCACGCTCCAGCGCCTCCCGCAGGCGCGATTCATCGCCGGCCTCCAGGGCAAGCTGCAGGGACTGGAGCTGGGTTTGCAGAGAGGCCAGGGCTTCCAGCACCGGCATACGGTTCGTCTGCAGGATGTCCAACATCACGGTGACATCGCTTGCCGCCAGACGCGAGGTATCGCGGAAGCCCGCGGCAGCCACGTCCCATAACGTCTGATCCTGATGGGCAGCATCCGCCACGCTCGCCACCAGGGCACAGGAGAGCAGGTACGGCAGGTGGCTCACTCGCGCAACCAAGCGGTCGTGGCGTTCAGGGTCCAGTAGAAGCGGATGCGCGCCGACCGCATGCACCAGCGAACAGGCCAGCGACACCGACTCGGGGGAGGTCCGGTCCAGCGGGGTGAGGATAAAGGCAGCCCCCTGGTAAAGACCGGGCTCTGCAGCCGCGATCCCGCTCCGTTCTTTCCCGCACATCGGATGGCCCCCGATCGCCTCGAGCGACGCGGGCAATCGCTCCATGGCGGCTACGATGTCGCGCTTCGTGCTACCCACGTCCATCACCAGAGCGCCCGGCTTCGCCAGCGGGCCGATCTCCTGTAACAGGCACAGGATCGCCCGCACCGGCGTCGCCAGAACCACGATGTCAGCCTCGGCTACTCCCTCCGCGAGGGATCCGACCGCCCGGTCCACGAACCCCGCTTCGAGCGCCTTGAGCACCGCCTGGGGGTCGCGGTCGACCCCTACCACCGCACGGCACCGTCCTTTCAGAGCCCCCGCCAGGGAGCCGCCCATGAGCCCGAGCCCGACGACAGTGACCTGGAGATGGGTCAGGTTCATGGCAGCTTCCTTCCCGCAGCCCAAGCGAAGGCCCGGAGACGGCGCACCAGCGCGGCAAAGCGCTCCGGTTTGAGGGATTGGGGGCCGTCGGAAAGCGCTTCCTCCGGGCGCGGATGCACCTCCACGAGCAGCCCATCGGCGCCGGCAGCCAAGGCGGCACAGGAAACCGGTTCCACCAGCTCCCAGCGGCCCGTCGCGTGGCTCGGATCCACGATGACCGGAAGGTGGGAAAGTTGTTTGAGCAAAGGCACGGCGCTGATGTCCAACGTGTTGCGGGTATACGGTTCGAAGGTGCGGATCCCGCGTTCGCAGAGGATCACCTGGTAGTTGCCGTGGGAAAGGACGTATTCGGCGGCCATCAGGAGCTCTTCGACGGTGCACATGATCCCCCGCTTGAGCAGCACCGGTAGACGAGACTCACCGACAGCGTGGAGCAAGGCATAGTTCTGGATGTTGCGCGCGCCGACCTGTAGGATATCCGCGTAGGAGGCCACCAGGGCTACCTGTTGCGGGTCCATGACCTCGGTGACCACCGGGAGGCCGGTCTGCTTCCGCGCCTCAGCCAGCAGGCGTAAACCCTCCTCGCCCAACCCCTGGAAGCTGTAGGGGGAAGTACGCGGCTTGAATGCGCCGCCGCGAAGGATGTGTGCGCCGGCTTCCCGAACCGCGCGGGCGGTCTCCAGGAGTTGCTCGCGGCTTTCGACCGCACAGGGCCCTGCCATGATCACAAAGTCTTCGCCTCCAATGGCCACGTCCCCTACGCGGATCACCGTGTCCCGCGGGTGGAACTCGCGGCTGGCCAGTTTGTACGGCCGGAGGATGGGCACCGTGCGCTCGACGCCGGCCATGCTCTCGAGCTGCTCGCGAAGGATCGGCCGGCCGTTCCCGATGAGGCCGATGATCGTCCGCTCCTCGCCCTCGGAGAGGTGCAGCCGGTATCCCCATTCCTCCACGCGGGCGATGACTTCGCCGATCTGCGCACTGGTTGCGTCTCGCTTCATCACAACGATCATTCCGTCCCCTCCATGCTCCAGTCCGGCCGCAAGACCCGGGCTTCTCGCAGGTAGACGTGGCGCAGGGGCCGGTTCGGGCGATCGCGGCACACCAGGACCAGTACCCGAATGCAACGGGGAAGCGCCCCCGCTACAGCCATCTCCTGCGCGCAGAGCATCGGCACGTGTTGCCAGCCCATATCTCGCACGGCCTGAGCGGGATAGGCCGCATCGAGGTCCCTGCTGGCGGTAAAGAGCATCGCCACGGTCTCCTCCGCATCGAGCTCGTTCTGGCGGACGATCGCCTCCACCAGTTCCCTTGTTGCCTGGAGGATCGCTTCTCTCTCGTTCCTCTCGACGGTGATCGCCCCGCGAATCGCGCCAAATCGGTGTCGCATGGACAAGCCTCCGGAGCGCGGGAAAACGATGAGGCGTGGAGCCTGCCTCCTGCTCCACGCCTCTGGCTGCCCGTTGACGATCGGATGCTACCGCAACCCGGCGTGAAGCAGGCCCATATAGCGGCTGAGATAGATGTAGGGTTCGCCCGCTCCACGCCACAGAACACGACGGAGGATCCCCTGCCGCCCAGCTGTTCCGCTGCAGGGGCTTCGAGGAACCGCAAGATGCCCAAAGCCGGCCATCGAGAATCGCCTCCGTCGCGCGAAGAATCATAGCCTAAAGACTCCCACGTGTCAAGCGCGGATCCAGTGCCCGTCGCAGCGTCGACACAAAGGAACCCACCTGCTCGATCCCATCCTCCTTCGCAGCCCGCTCCAGGATAGCACTCCCGACGATCACCCCATCGGCCACCCGGGCTACTTCTTGGACCTGTTCCGGGAGGGAAATCCCGAAGCCAACACAGAGCGGCTGGTCCGTTTGCCTCCGCACGCGTTGCACGAACGCCGCCAGATCCGGCGGAAGGTGCTCACGTGCTCCGGTGACCCCGGTGACAGAGACCAGGTAGATGAATCCTCGCGAGCGCCCGGCAACCTTCCGAATCCGTTCGTCTGTGCTTGTCGGGGCCAGGAGAAAGACCAGCGCGAGCCCTTCGCGCTCACAGGCCTCTTGCAGACTGGCTGCTTCTTCCAGCGGAAGGTCCGGGACGATCAGCCCATCGACCCCGGACTCACGGCACGCGCGGCAGAAAGGTGCCTCTCCGTAGGCGAGGATCGGGTTATAGTAAGTCATGAAAAGGAAGGGCACCTGCACGCCACCGCATCGCAGCGCAGCCGCTGACTCCAGACAGCGCGTCACCGTCATCCCCTGCTCGAGGGCCACGTGCGTCGCCCGCTGAATCGTGGGACCGTCGGCCAGGGGGTCCGAGAAAGGGATCCCCAGCTCCACGATGTCCGCACCGGCCTCGGTAACCGCTCGTACCAGGGCCAGCGAGGCCCGAGGCGTGGGATAGCCCAGGGTCAGGTACGGGATGAGGAGGCACCGGCCCTCCCCCCGGGCCGCCTGGAAGACAGCTTCGATACGCGCAGCGCCGTATAGCGCTTCCACAGCCTTCTCCTCCGGTTCGATGCGCCACAGCCCGGCACAGGCTCGGCCGGTTTCCGGGCAGCGGGATTTCACAAATACGTATAACGTAACACCGTTATCACGGCTGGGCCAGGCTTTCTTTGCGAAGCGCCTGGAGCACGGTGTCCAGGTCCTTGTCCCCCCGGCCCGACAGGTTCACCAGGATGATCTCGTCCGGCTGCATGCACGCGGCGCGCTTCATCGCCTCGGCCACGGCGTGGGCCGATTCCAGCGCCGGGAGGATCCCTTCCAGTTCCGCCAGGCGCTGGAACGCGTCCAGCGCTTCTGCGTCGGTCGCATAGGTATAGCGGACCCGGCCGAGCTCCCGCAGGAAGCTGTGCTCCGGGCCAACTGCAGGATAGTCGAGTCCGGCGGAGATCGAGTGGGTGGAAAGGATCTGGCCGTCTGGCGTCTGCAGCACGAAGGAACGAGTCCCGTGCAGCACGCCCACCCGGCCGCGCTCCGGGTCGGCAAAGCGCGCCGCGTGCCGCCCGCTTTCGATGCCCCATCCTCCGGCCTCTACCCCCACCAGTTCGACCGGGTCGGCCAGGAAGGCGTGGAAGAGGCCGATGGCGTTCGAACCGCCGCCCACGCATGCGATCAGGCAGTCGGGAAGGCGGCCGGCCTTTTCTAGAACCTGCCTGCGCGCCTCCTTCCCGATCACGGATTGAAAATCGCGTACGATCTGAGGATACGGATGGGGCCCCAAAGCCGAGCCCAGAAGATAGTGCGTTGTCCGAACGTTGGTCACCCAGTCGCGAATGGCCTCGTTGATCGCATCCTTGAGCGTACGGCTCCCGGAATCTACAGCACGCACCTCGGCGCCGAGCAGGCGCATCCGCGCCACATTCGGGGCCTGCCGACGCATGTCCTCGCTGCCCATGTAGATCACGCATTCCATCCCGAGCAGGGCGGCCACGGTCGCGGTGGCCACGCCGTGCTGGCCGGCCCCGGTCTCCGCCACCAGACGGATCTTGCCCATACGGGCGGCCAAAAGCGCCTGCCCCAGGGCGTTGTTGATCTTGTGCGCCCCCGTGTGGGCCAGATCCTCGCGCTTCAGATAGATCCGCGCACCGCCACAGTGGCGGGTGAGGCGCGTGGCGAAGGTCAACGGAGTCGGGCGCCCCACGTAATCACGAAGGAAGCGGTCGAGTTCGACCTGAAACGCGGGGTCGCCTTGCGCCTCGCGGTAGGCGCGCTCGAGCTCCTCGAGGGCAGCCATGAGCGTCTCCGGGACAAACCTTCCCCCGTAAGGCCCGAAGTAGCCGCGCGCGTCCGGTACTGCGGACAGGTGATCCATTTCCCGCTTCCTCCTCCCCCCTAGGAAGCCGCTTTTGCGGCGGCAACGAACCGCCGCACCTTGAGGGGATCTTTGCATCCCGGCGCCCGTTCGACCCCGCTGGAGACATCGACTCCCCAGGGCCGGACTTGCCGGATAGCACGGGCCACGTTCAACGGCGTCAGGCCGCCTGCCAACAGCAGCGGTGCTGGAAGCGATGCCTCATTGAGCCACCGCCAGTCAAAGGTCCGGCCCGTCCCACCGGGGTGCCAGGGATCGTAGGCGTCCAGCAGCACAAGGGTCGGTCGAAAGGCGGCAATTCCCTCCAGATCGGCGCGTTCCCGTACCCGGAACGCTTTGATCACCGGAATGCCTTCCTCGACGAGTTGGGACACCGTTTCGGGTGGTTCACCTCCGTGCAATTGCGCCGCGTGGAGGCCACACTCCTGTACCACCTGCCGCACGACCTGCACGGGCTCTCCGACGAAGACGCCCACGCACCGCACCTGGGGATACCTTCGCCGGAGGAACTGTACGATCGCCTGTGCCTCCTGGGGCTGCACAGCCCTGGGGCTCCGGGGGTAGAAGACGAAGCCCAGGAGGTCCGCTCCCGCTTCTGCTGCTACGAGCGCGTCCTCGGGCGTCCTGATCCCGCAGATCTTGACCGCCGTCATCGATAGACCTCCATAAGCAGTTCCCGGACCGCTAGAGCGGGGTCCGGCGCTTGCATCAGCGCCTCGCCCACCAACACCGCACGCGCCCCCCACGAGGCAAGCAGACGTACATCGGCCGCGGAATGCACCCCGCTTTCCGCGACCACAAACAAATCCTCCGGAAGCGAGGGCCGCAACCGCTCGAAAGTGCGCAGATCCACGAGAAGCGTGCGCAGGTCCCGGTTGTTGATCCCCACAACGCGGGGGGACAGCGCAAGCGCCCGAGGGAGTTCCAGAGCATCGTGGACTTCGACCAACGGCACCATGCCCAGATCGCCGCACAGGGCATAAAGGTAGGACAGTTCGCGATCGGAGAGGATGGAGACGATCAGCAGGACTGCATCCGCTCCATGCGCGCGGGCTTCCCAAACCTGGTATGGGTCCAGGATAAAGTCCTTGCACAACAGGGGGATCGCAAGGCCCCGCGCGTCCAGGGCCGGGCGGATCGCTTCCAGGTCCTCGAGGGAACCTCCGAAAAAGTCCGGCTCGGTTAGCACGGAGATGGCGCTTGCTCCCGCCGCCGCATACGCTTCGGCGAGGTACACTGCGCTGGCATCGGGCCTCAGCGGCCCGCGGGAGGGCGAACGTCGCTTGACCTCGGCGATCAGGGAGATCCCAGGGCCATCGAGCGCCCGGAGCAGGTCCCGGGGCGGAGGCGCATTCCGGGCTTTTGCCTCCACCTGGGCCGGAGGCAAGGACTGCTTTCGCCGCGCGACTCGCTCCCGGGTGCGGCGAACGAGCTCTTCGAGAAACATCTTCAGCCTCCGCGCGCGTTGGTGAAAGCGACCAGCGCCTGCAGGCATTCGCGAGCCGCTCCGGAGTCGATGCTGCGGGCTCCCAGGGCCAGCCCCTCTCGTAGATCCCTCGCTGTTCCGGCGGCGACCAGGGCCGCGGCGGCGTTCAGCAGCACGACATCGCGGCGCGGCCCGCGCTCCCCGCTGAGGACAGCACGCAGGATCTCGGCATTCGTCTGGGCATCGCCGCCCTCCAGGTCCGCAACGCGGGCTCGTTCCATGCCCAGGGATTCCGGATCCAGCAGGAACGTCTTTACCACGCCGTCGCAAAGCCAGGAGACGCGGTTGAGCCCAGTTGTGGAGAGTTCGTCCAGCCCATCGGCCCCGTGCACGACGAACGCCGCACGACAACCGAGGCCAGCCAGGACGTGCGCCATCGGTTCGGTGAGCTCGGGGTCGTACACGCCGAGCACCTGCACGTGGACGCCCACGGGGTTGGTCAACGGGCCCAGGAGGTTAAAGACCGTGCGCACACCCATCTCCCGCCTCGGGCCGACCGCGTGCTTCATCGCGGGGTGAAAGACGGGGGCAAAGAGAAAGCCCACGCCGACGTGGTCGATGCAGGCCGCGACCTGTTCCGGAGGGATCTCGATCTGCACCCCCAGTGCCTGGAGGACATCGGCACTGCCGCAGCGGCTGGAAACCGAGCGGTTGCCGTGCTTCGCGACCGGGAGGCCTGCCCCGGCCACGACAAAGGCCGCGGCGGTGGAGATGTTGAAGGTGCCGGCCCCGTCTCCGCCCGTGCCACAGGTATCGGCGACCAACGGGTGCCTGGACCGCACACGGATGGCGCTCTGCCGCATCGCACGGGCAAATCCGGTGACTTCGGCCACCGTTTCACCTTTCATCCGCAGCGCTGCCAGGAGGGCACCGATCTGCGCGGGGGTCGCCTGGCCGGCCATGATCTGTTCCATCACGGACTGGGCTTCCGGTTCGCTCAGGTCCCGATGCTCGAGGACTCGCGCCAATGCGGTACGGATGTCCATGGTTCACCTCCTCACGCAGCCGTCCGAATAAAGTTCGCCAGCAGTCGCTCCCCCTCCGAAGTCAGGATCGATTCCGGATGAAACTGCACCCCGAAGGTCGGGAATTCCCGATGCTGGATGCCCATGACCTCCCCCTCGCGGGTGAATGCGGTGAGTTCCAGCATCGGGGGCAACGGCTCCCAGACGACGAGCGAGTGGTACCGCGTAGCAGTGAAAGGGTTGGGCAGGTTGGCGAGGACCCCCTTGCCCGTATGGTAGATGTCGGAGGTTTTGCCGTGCATGAGGCGCGGGGCGCGATCCACGCGCGCGCCGAAGACGTGCCCGATGCATTGATGCCCGAGGCAGACTCCAAGGATCGGCACGCGACGGTAGAATCGGCGGATGACCTCGCTCGAGATACCTCCTTGCTCCGGGGTTCCTGGCCCCGGCGAAATGACGATGTGCGAAGGGCCCAGTCGCTCCAGCGCGTCGCAGGTGATCGCGTCGTTTCGGAATACCCGCACTTCCGCTCCCAGCGCGCCCAGGGACTGGACCAGGTTGTAGGTGAAGGAATCATAGTTGTCGATGACCACAACCATCGTCCACCTCCGCTCGGTCCACTGCTTCCATCAGCGCCTGCGCCTTGTAACAGGTTTCCTGATACTCGCGCGAAGGATCGGAATCGGCAACGATACCGGCGCCCGCCTGAATGTGGGCCACGCCCCGGTGCAGAATCACCGTCCGGATGGCAATACAGGTGTCCATATTGCCCTGCAGGCTGAAATACCCGACCGCGCCGGCGTACGGGCCCCGTCGCTCGCCTTCCAGTTCGGCGATGATCTCCATGGCGCGCACCTTGGGCGCGCCGGAAACGGTGCCCGCGGGAAAAGTGGCCCGTAGCAAGTCGAACGCATCCAGGTCCGGCCTGAGCACGCCTTCCACGCGGGAGACCATGTGCATCACGTGGGAGTAGCGCTCCACGGTCATCCGTTCGGGCACTTGGACGGTTCCGTACTCACAGACCCGGCCCAGATCATTTCGGCCCAGATCGAGCAACATCACGTGCTCCGCCCGCTCCTTATCATCGGCGAGCAGTTCCCGGGCAAGGGCCTCGTCTGCTTGCGGGCTGTTTCCCCGCGGACGGGTGCCAGCGATGGGGCGGACTTCGGCCCGCCCGCCGTCTAGGCGCACAAGCATCTCCGGCGAGGAACCGATCAACGTCAGGTCTCGCGGCAGCTCCAGGAAGAACATGTACGGTGATGGGTTGGTGCGACGTAATGTCCGGTAGATCACGAACGGGTCAGCAGAGGTTGGACGGAAAAACCGCTGCGAGAGCACGACCTGGAAGATATCGCCTGCAGCGATGTATTGCTGGGCCCTGCGGACTGCTGCTTCGAAAGCCTCCGGCTCGAGGTTGGACTGCCACCGAGGCAAGGTGGTCCGCGCCATGCGAGGGCGCGCTTCGCAAGGCATCGGACGCTCGAGACGGGCAAGGAGTCGCTCGATGCGCCTGGCTGCGCGCGCATATGCCGCGTCCGGATCGCCCTCAAGCGGCTCCGTCGCCACAAGGATCAGCCGTTGCTGGACGTGGTCCAGGACGATCAGCGTGTCCCCAAGCAACCAGCAGCCATCGGGAAGGCCGATCCCTACGCCGGAAGGCAGCGGGACGCGCTCGAAGTATCGGGCGGCATCGTACGCCAGATAGCCGACCAGCCCGCCACAGAAGCGCGGCAGGCCGGGCACCGGCGGAGCCCGATGTCCGGCGAGGAGCGCGCGGGCCGCGGCCAGCGGGTCCCTCTGCGGGAGCCGCCGCGGCCTTCGGCCCATCTCCTGCCACCACACCCCCTCCCCTCGCGCCGTGAGCACCCCGCGCGGCTGCACGCCCAGGAATGAATAGCGGCCGAGCTGTTCGCCCCGCTCGACGCTTTCCAGGAGGAAGGACGGACCGTGGCCACGCAGCTTCAGGTAAAGGGAGGCCGGGGTTTCCAGGTCGGCCGGCCTTTCGCACCAGACCGGGACCGTGCGCGCCTCGCGGGCCAACCGCCGAAAGTCGTTCCGTGTCGGCAAAAGCATGGTTTCCCCTCACCAAAAAAGCCCGTCCCTAAAGGGACGGGCGAAACCCGCGGTGCCACCCTTTTTGGCCTAACCCGGGATCGTTCCCCGGAGGCCCGGAGGCGGAAAAGCAAATGGCCGCCGTGAGAGCACCTCACAAGCGGACACTGCCAGCCTCACGCTCAGCAGGTACGGGACACCCGAAACGCGTGTCCGATACCCCCACCCGATAACGGGGGTGAACCGACCCCGGCTACTACCCCAGGGAGGGGTTCGCCTGGCAACTCCCGGGCCCATTCAGCGCCTGCGCAAGCACCGGGCTCACACCTAACCCCGGCTCTCTGAGCCCCGCCTTGACGCTTACTTTTCCCGTTCGCCGTCTTTGCTCGATCCGTTGTGTTCGTATTCTACCACCTCTCTGGCCGATTGTCAACTGCTATCCCCAAATCCGCTTTTCGGTACCGAAATGGTAACCTTTTCCTCTTGACGTCTCCCAGGAGAGTGTGTATAATGGCGCACAAAGGCGTAAAGTGGGGAAAAGTGGGGAATGCACAGAAAGGCGCACACCGATGTTCCTTGGCGAGTACCGGCACACCATCGATGCCAAAGGGCGCCTGGCCATTCCCGCACGCTTCCGCAGCGGTCTTGCAGAGGGCCTGGTCGTGACCCGGGGCCTGGACCCATGTCTCTACATTTACCCAAAGTCACAATGGCTCCCACTCGCCGAACGCCTCAGTAATCTCCCTGCCAACGAGCCCGCCGTGCGCATCCTCCGGCGCACCTTCTTTACCGCCGCCTTCGCCAGCGAAATGGACCGCCAGGGACGCATCCTGATCCCCCCTACTCTGCGGGAGTATGCCGCTTTGGACGGCGAGGTTGTCATCGCTGGGTTGAACACGTATATCGAGGTGTGGTCGGCTAAGCGTTGGGCCGAGGAGCTGCCGCGCATCCAGGGCGGCGTGAGCTCCCTTGCGGAGCAGCTTTCCAGCCTGGGGATCGTGTTCTAAGCGGCGATCGGGGCACCCATAAGCCGCTGGGTGAATTGAGGGACGTTCCTCTATGGTGGCACCTTACGAACATACGCCAGTCCTCCTGGGACCCGTCCTGGAGGCGCTTGCTCCGCAAGCGGAGGGGCGCTACATCGATGCCACCGTCGGAGGCGGAGGACACGCGGCGGGGATCCTGGAACGGAGCGCGCCTGATGGGCTGCTCCTGGGGATCGACCGCGATCCCGAGGCGCTTGCCTTGGCCCGGCGACGCCTTGCCCCTTTTGGGCAACGCGCCCTTCTGGTACAGGGCGACTATGCCCGCCTGGGCGAGATCGCAAGGCAACACGGCTTCTTCCCCGCGCAGGGGGTGCTGTTCGACCTGGGGGTAGCATCCTTTCAACTGGCTTCCCAGCGCGGCTTTTCTTTCCAGGTCGACGCGCCGCTCGACATGCGCTATGATCCGGCCTCCGGGCCAACGGCATCCGAACTCCTGGCAACGTTGGGCGAGGACGAGCTTGCCGAGCTACTCTGGCGGTACGGCGAGGAACCGTCGGCGCGGCGAATCGCACGGCGGATCGTCCAGGTGCGGGAGCGAACGCCCATCCGGACGACCGCGCAGCTGGCGCGCCTAGTGGCGGATGTGGTCGGCGGACGCCGGCGTCGCATTCACCCCGCGACCCAGACGTTCATGGCCCTACGCATCGCCGTCAACAAGGAGCTGGAACGCTTGCCGCAAGGGCTCGCGGATGCCACGGAGCTACTGGCTCCAGGAGGTCGGCTGGTCGTGCTGACGTTCCATTCGTTGGAGGACCGTTTGGTGAAAGAGTTCATGCGCCGGGAGAGCGGCTCCTGCGACTGGCCCGATGACCTCCCCGTGGAGGCCTGCCCGCACCTCGTGCCCGTCCAGCCCGGCCCCCGGCCGTGCCGCTCGCTGCGCAGCGCGTCCTGTGCCCGGCCCGCACGATTGCGAATCCTCGGCCGGGCACGGAAGGCCGACGCGGAAGAGATCCAGCGGAACCCGCGGGCGCGTAGCGTCCGGATGCGCGTGGCGGAAAGGTGCCCGGTATTGCCGGAGACATCCCGTGGTGCCGGCAAGCCCACGAACGCTCCCTATGGCCCTTGAGCACCTGCCAGCAAGACAGCAGGTTCAGGAGGTGGGCGATGACTACAAGAAACCATACCTTGCAGCCCTTGCTTCAGGCCCAGAAGCGACGTGCGGTCCTGCCGTGGTACTTCGACCTGGGGGGTAAGGCCGCGTTCTTGGTCGTTGCCCTCGCTGCCTGCCTTCTGGCGCTGATCGCCCTGGCGCAGACCGGCCGGGTCGTCTCGCTTTCCTATGACATCCGGCAGCTCAAAGGCGAGGAACAGCAGCTGATCTGGGAGCGGGAGGATCTCCTGGCCCGCCTGGCCCGGGCCCAGGACCCGGCCACGCTGGAGCAATGGGCGCGCGAAAACGGGATGGAACCGCTGGCCCCAGGGGACGTCACGTTCGTTACCGTCCCGGCCGGCTGGAGTCCCGCAATCGCCGTTTCCACCCTCGCCCGGGAACCATGACCAAGGAGGGGACACCGTGAGCGAGCTGGCCGTTTCCGCACGCCGGCGTACGCTGTTCGTGATGGGATTGTTCTGCGCGCTGGCTATGGTCGTCTTCGGGCGACTGCTCGACCTCCAGGTCTTCCGGCGCACATTCTTCTTGGAAGAAGGCCTGAAGGACATCTCGATCACCAAGGTGATCCGCGCGCGCCGCGGGCATATCTACGATCGGCTGGGCCGGCCGCTCGCCGTGAACCTGAAGGGGTATATGCTTTGGGTAGACGGAGCCCAGCTGGGGCAGGCGATCCGTGAGGGAAAGCTTTCTCCTGAAGGTGCGCTCTTGCTTTCCGACCTGGCCACCTTTCAGGACGAAGCAACGACCCGCACCTTCCTGTTGGGACAGGGAAAAGGCAACATCCCCTGGACCCGGTGGGTGGAGCCCCAGGCCGTCGAACGGCTGACCGCCCTCTTCGATGGCACCGAGCGCCCCGAGGGGATCTACCTCCAATACGGCCTCTACCTCGAGATGGAGCCCCACCGTAGCTACCCGTACGGTCCCCTCTTCGCTCCGGTGATCGGTTATCTCCTCGACCGAGGAAGCCCTGACGCCCGTCAGATCAGCGAGTACACCGGGACGTTGGGCGTGGAAGAATACTACGATGCCCTGCTGAAGGGCCAGGACGGGCGCATGCGTATGGAGCGTGATCCCCTGGACAACTCCATCCCGATCGGGCGCTACGAGGAGCAGGCGCCGATCGACGGCGCCGACATTACCCTGACGCTGAACCTGGACATCCAGTACCAGGCTTTCCGGCGATTGGTGCAAGCCATCGAGGAAGCAGAGGCAAGGCGTGGGGACATCATCGTGATGGATCCGCAGACGGGCGCTATCCTAGCAATGGCGTCCTGGCCGACGTTCGATCCCAATGATCCAGCGCGCTGCGCGGCCGATCCTACCTGCCGGGAACTGATGTATACAAATCCTGCCATCGCCAGGGGTTATGAACCCGGGTCGACCATGAAAATCTTAACCATGGCGATTGCCCTGGAAGAGGGTGTGGTACGGGCGGATTCGGCCTTCGAATGCAGCGGAGCCCTTAACGTGGGCGGATATACCATCCACAACTGGAACGGGCTCGGCCATGGGCACGAAACCATGGCGGAGATCCTGCTGCACTCCTGTAATGTCGGCGCTGCAACCATCAACCTGCGCGTAGGGCCCGAGGTGTACTATCGTTACCTCAGGTTGCTCGGCTTCGGCGAACACACGGGCATTGACCTTGCAGGAGAAACGGTGCCGCCTGTGCGGATGTACGGGGACGACGGCTGGAGCGAAACCGACCTGGCGGTGAACGCCTTCGGCCAGGCGATTTCTGTCCCGCCGATCCAGCTAGCGACCGCCGTCGCCGCGGTGGCGAACGGGGGGAAGTTGATGAAGCCCTACGTCGTCCATGCGATCGGCCGCCAGGGCGTGCTCAACGAAACTCCACCGACCTTACGCCGACAGGTCTTTCGCCCCGACACCTGCCGGGAAGTCACCGAGATGCTTGTGTCGATTGGGAACGTCAAGGGGGAAAACGGGGGACCGTTCGTGCCTGGATACCGCGTGGCGGTCAAGACAGGAACGGCGCAGATCCCTATCCCCGAAGGCGGGGGGTACGAGCCACACCGAACCATTGCCTCAGCGATCGGGTATGCCCCCGCGGACGAGCCGCGTTTCTTGATCCTGGTGCGCATCGAGGGCAATACAACCATCTGGGGCGAAGAGGTCGCGCTCCCGGTCGTGCGGGATCTGACACGCTTCCTGTTGACCTACCTGCAGATCCCGCCAACGGAGCCGATGGAGCCCCAGGGCCCGTGAAGCTGGCCCCGGAGGATCGAGGCAACAGGGACGCGCGATGCTCTCTCTGGAGGAATTGCTGTCGTGCTATGGACCCGTGCCGGCCGGAGACGCTCCGGTCCCGGCACAGACCTTTTCCGGCGTAACCATCGATTCCCGACGCTGTCTGCCGGGAGAGCTCTTTGTCGCCCTGCGCGGCGAGCGCCAGGACGGGCACGATTTCATCCCCGAGGCGCTCACCAAGGGGTGCGGCGCAGTGATGGCATCCCGAGAACGTGTGCCGGAAGCTATGATCCCAAAACTCGGGACGCGCACGTACCGCTGGCAAGGCGACGCGTGGCAGTGTTTCGGCCCCGCGGATGCGCGCGCGGCGTTGGTCCTGGTACCCGATCCCCTGGAGGGACTCCAGCGATTCGCTGCCCGGCATCGGGCGTCGTTTCAGCCCGTCGTGGTCGGGGTAACCGGGAGTGTGGGCAAGAGCACCACGAAGGAAGCGATCGCAGCTGTCCTGTCGCAAGGTTTCCGGACGCTCAAGAGCGTTGCCAGCTACAACAACGAAATCGGCCTGCCCCTCACGCTGCTGCAGCTGCGCCCGGAACACCAGGCCGTGGTGCTGGAAATGGGCACCTACGGGCCCGGGGAGATCCGCTTATTGGCGGAAATTGCCCGGCCCCAGATCGGCGTGGTGACCAACGTGTCCCACTCTCACCTGGAACGGATGAGGACGCTGGAACGGATCGCCCAGGCGAAATCGGAACTCCCGGCTTCCCTTCCCGCAGAAGGCCTGGCGGTGCTCAACGGCGATGAGGTGCTCGTGCGCCGAATGGCCGACGTGACGCCTGCACGGGTACTTCTGTTCGGGACCGAGCCTCACTGCCACCTGAAAGCGAGCGATGTCCGCAGCCTGGGCCTGGAAGGCATCGCCTTCACAGTGGAATTCGAGGGCGAGCGCCGCGTCCTCCGGTGTGCCCTCCTGGGCCGGCACAGCCTCTACAGCGCCCTGCCAGCGATCGCCGTCGGCCGTTCCCTTGGGCTTTCCTGGCAAGCGATCGAAGCCGGCCTCCAGGACCCGGGAGCGCGGCTGCGCTTGCTTCCGGTTGCCGGTCCACGCGGTTCGCTGCTGCTGGATGATACCTATAACGCCAGCCCCTTTTCCTGCCGGGCAGCGCTGGAGTTCCTGGCGGAATTGCCGGGACGGCATATTGCCGTGCTGGGGGATATGCTGGAGCTCGGCCCTTACGAGGAGGAAGGCCACCGCCAGGTCGGCCACTGGGCCGCAGGTAGAGTGGATGCCCTCGTGCTCCTGGGCCCGCGCAGTCGCTGGATCGCGGAGGGGGCGAAGGCCCATGGCTTCCCAGCAGAACGCATTTACCAGGCGAGCGACCACGACGATGCCGCGCGATGGCTCCTGGCTCGCCTTCAGCCGGGCGACGTGGTGCTGTTCAAGGGCTCGCGCGCGATGGAAATGGAGCGCGTGATCACCGCGCTGTGCGGGAGGTGACGATGCCCGAACGGCCGCTGCTCGCTTTGGAAATGAGTCGGGCATTGGTGCAGGGGGCCGTAGCGTTCCTGATCACCGTCCTTTGGGGCGGCTGGTTGGTGCGCTTCTTGCGACGCCGTGGCGTGGGCAAAAAGATCCGCGAGGAAGGCCCGGAGCGCCATCGCCAGAAGGCGGGGACGCCCACCATGGGCGGCATCATGATCGTGGTCACGGTCACCGTGGTCACGCTCCTCTTGAATCTGCGCGGCCACTACTCGATGCTCCTGCCGGTCGGCGTTATGGTTGGCTGCGCGCTGTTGGGCGCCGTCGATGACCTGGTCAACCTGGCCAGCAAGCGGGGGGAAGGGCTGGGGCCCCGGGTCAAGTTCGCCTGGCTGTTTGCCATTGCTTTGGCGGCCGCTTACATGCTTTGGTCCCCGCACTACCTGGGGCCATCCCACACCTACTTCCCCTTTATGGGCGCCTTCGACCTGCAGCCGTGGATCGGCCGGCCGTACATCTACATCCCACTGGCGACGCTGGTGATCCTGGGAACGGCCAACACGGTGAACCTGGCCGACGGGCTCGACGGCCTGGCCGGAAGCACGGCCGGTTTGGCTTTCGCGGCTTACGGGTTGATCGCCTACCTTCAGCGCCAGGACTACCTGTTTCCCTTCTGTTTTACCGTCGTGGGAAGCCTGCTTGCTTTCCTGTGGTATAACGCCTACCCGGCTCAGGTCTTCATGGGCGATACCGGAAGCCTTGCTTTGGGAGCTGCGCTCGCGGTGGTGGCCTTGATGACCTGGCAGTGGATCATCCTGCCCGTGATCGGGGTCGTGTTCGTGGCCGAGGGGGTCTCGGATATCCTGCAGGTGGGGTACTTCAAGTGGACCAAACGGCGCTACGGACAGGGGCGCCGGATTTTCAAGATGAGCCCACTCCATCACCATTTCGAGCTGATCGGATGGTCAGAAACGCAGATCGTGGCACGTTTTGCCATCGTGGGAGTGGCCGCCGCTATGGTCGGGGTCGCGCTCGCCCTGGTCTGAGACGCCCCTGACCGTTCGGGGGTATCGGCGGCAGGCTTGCGAACACAGAGAAAAGGAGTCGCGCACATGGCTCGGAAAGGGATCGTGTACCGGGACCCCTGGCTGGACCTTGTAGCCCTCCAGGAAAACCGCCAGGTCGATCTGGGCGAGGTGTTCATCCGCCTGTCGTTGAGCCCGCAGGCGCGCGAGGCCACGAAGCGCGCGCTCTTGCAGCGGATCGCCGCCCTGCCACGGACCCGCCCGACTCAGCTGAAGGTCACACGCCACTAGACAGGTATGCTATGCAAGGGCCAACGCTTCGGGGCAAGAAAGTGCTCGTCATGGGACTGGGCTTACACGGTGGGGGCCTCGGCGTCACCCGCTTTCTCTTGCGAGAAGGTGCAGAGGTCACCGTCACCGATCTCCGCACGGCCGAGGAACTGGCACCCTCGCTGCGGGCCCTCGAAGGCCAGCCAGTGCGCCTAGTGCTCGGTGGCCACCGGGAGGAAGATTTCTTGCAAGCGGACCTGATCGTGCGCAATCCGGCCGTTCCCAACGACTCTCCCTATCTGCAGCTCGCTCGCCAACACGGCATCCCGATCGAGATGGAGATGACGCTCTTTTTCGCGCTCTGCCCCGGACGGATCCTCGGGATCACCGGGACGAAAGGAAAGAGCACCACCACCGTGCTGCTAGGCCATATGCTTCAGCAGCAGTATCCGGATACCGTGGTGGCTGGCAACATCCGGGTTTCGGCCCTGGAGGCGCTTTGGGCCATCCGCCCGCACACGCCGGTGGTCCTGGAGCTCTCCAGCTGGCAGTTAGAGGGCTTGGGCGAGAGGAAGTTGTCCCCGGAACTGGCCGTGGTAACCAACCTCTATCCGGACCACCTGAACCGCTACCCCTCCTGGGAAAGCTACGTGCAGGCCAAGCGGCAAATCTATTGTCACCAGACGTCGGATGGGATCCTGGTGTTGAACGCCGAAAATGGCGAGGTGCGCTCCTTTGCCCAAGATGCCCCGGGGCGTGTGGCCTGGTTCGGGCTCGACCTGAGGCCGGAAGGGCAGACGCTGCACACCCAGGACGGCGTTCCCTTGCCCCTTGGCGCTGGCGCGGCGACGATCGCAGAAGAACAGGTTGTCTGGATCGATGGGGAAGGGCACACGGAACCCATATGCGCACGAAGCCAAATCCGGCTGGCCGGCCAACACAACCAGGCGAACGTCCTTGCTGCTACGGCCGCAGCAGCACTCTTCGGGATCGCCCCGGAGGCCATCGGTCAGGCGATCGCTTCCTTCCACGGGCTACCAGACCGGTTGGAATGGGTAGCTGAGATCGCCGGCGTGACCTTCCGCAACGATACCACGAGCACCGCGCCTGTCTCCACCATCGCGGCGCTCCGCGCGCTCGAGGGCGGCATCGTGCTCATTGCCGGGGGGGCGGACAAAGGCCTGGAGTACGACGAGATGGCCCAGGTCGCGGCAGAGCGGACGCGCGCGGTTGCCCTTCTCGAGGGGACAGCAACCGACAAGCTGGAAAGGGCGCTTCGAGCCGCTGGGGCTGAGATTCTGGGCCGGTTCCAGGATCTCGGGGCTGCAGTGCGGGCGGCCGCGTCCGTTGCTCGGCCGGGGGACACCGTGCTCCTTTCCCCGGGCTGCGCGAGTTTCGGGCTCTTCCGCCACGAGTTCGAGCGGGGCGATCGTTTCCGGGAAGCGGTGCACGAACTCGCCAAAGCCCAGGAGCCCGAGACTCCTCCACCTGCGACAGAGGGATAGGAGGCAGTAATGGCATCCGAAGCGAAGGAACAACGTCAACCGTCGGGCACAGCCTGGCCAGTGCCTGGCTCCTGGCGCGAGGCGCTGAACACGCGAGGGCGGGGCGCCCCGGATCATTGGTTGCTGGCAGTGATCGGTGTATTGACGATCTTTGGCCTGGTCATGCTCTATAGCGCGAGCTTTGTCGAGGCGACAGAGCGACACAACGGCAACTCGACCTATCTTCTGGGGAGGCAGTTCCTTTGGCTGCTGGTTGGACTGCTGGGCGCGGCGGTGGCTATGCGGGTGGACTATCGCTTTTGGCGGCGGCTGAGCGTGCCAGGCATGGCGATCGCGGTCATCCTGCTTCTGGCTGTGCTTGCGCTTCCGCCATCGCTCGCCGAGGCACGCGGTGGGGCAAGGCGCTGGATCACCATCGGGCAGATCTCCATCCAGCCCAGCCAGCTGGCGCTCCTGGTCTTCCTGATCTACATCGCCGACTGGCTCTCCAAGCGGGGGCAGAAGTTGCGTCAGGTCGCCTACGGCCTCCTCCCCTTTGCAGTCATCACCGGCCTGTTGGGCGCACTGATCTTGAGCGAACCGGACATGGGCACCTGCGTTGTCCTGGTCGGGGTAGCCCTGATCGTGTTCCTCATCGCTGGCGCAGACCTGCGCCAGTTCGCCCTGGCCGGCGTGATCAGCGTGCCCCTCGGCGTGGCCGTCGCCTACGCAGCATCCTATCGTTGGCAGCGCGTGCTTGCTTTCCTTCGGCCGTTCGAATACCGCTATTCGCTTGCGTTCCACCAGATCCAGGCCCAGATCGCGCTGGGCACGGGCGGCCTCTTCGGGGTCGGCCTGGGACAGTCGCGCCACAAGTTCTTCTGGATTCCCTCGCCGTATTCCGATACGATCTTTGCCATCATCGGCGAGGAACTGGGGTTGCTGGGGTGCCTGTTCGTGCTCGGCCTGTACCTGTGGCTCGCCTATCGCGGCTATACCATCGCGGTGCGTGCCCCCGATCGGTACGGGATGCTGCTTGCAGCCGGCGTGACCACCTGGGTCTGCTTCCAGGCCTTCGTCCATATGGCGGTCGTAGCCGGCGTGTTGCCCTTCACGGGGCTGACCTTGCCCCTGGTGAGCTACGGTGGATCGTCGCTCGCTTCCACGCTGACCGCACTGGGGTTGCTAGCGAACATCTCGAGTTACGAAAAGAGGGACCATGAGGCTGTGCGTGTCTGGTGGGGGGACTGGAGGCCACGTCTACCCGGCCTTGGCGGTCGTCGCCGCACTTCCAACGGGGCACCCGGTCCTCTTCGTGGGCACTGAAGCAGGAATGGAAGGCGATTTGCTGCGGCGCAGTGGCCTGGAGGTAGAACTGGCCACCGTGCAGGCTGCGGCGCTCCGGGGACGCGCGCCCTGGACGATGGCTCGCAGCGTTCTCCGCATCTTCCAGGGGACCCGCCAGGCCGCCCGCCTGATCCGCGCCTTTTCGCCCGATGTGGCGCTGGTCACTGGGGGATACGCGAGCGTGCCCGTGGGCCTGGCCTGCGCCCGGCTCGGGATCCCACTGCTGCTCTACCTGCCGGACATCGTGCCCGGCCTAGCGGTGCGTTTCCTGGCGCGGTTTGCTAGCAAGGTTGCAGTCACAGCGGAAGAAGCGCGCCGGCATTTGCCGCAAGACAAGGTCGTGGTCACCGGCTACCCGGTGCGCCCGGCTTTTTTCCAGGCGGACCGCCGGGTGGCGCGCGAACGGTTGGGCCTGCCGCAGGAGGAGACGGTGCTGCTGGTGTACGGGGGGAGCCGAGGCGCTCGGAGCATCAACCGCGCCGTCGGCACGGCCCTCGAGGTGCTCCTCACCCGGGCGGTGGTGGTGCACATCTGCGGGCGGGGTGGCGACGAACCGTGGCTGGCCGAGCGCGCGCGACGGCTTCCGGGGGAACTGCGGAAGCGCTATCGGCTTTACGCGTACTTGCACGAGGATCTTCCGCTCGCCTTCGCCGCTGCAGATGTTGCCGTCAGCCGCGCCGGGGCTTCCGTCCTGGGCGAGCTCCCGGCAGTTGGGTTGCCGGCGGTGCTGATACCGTATCCGTTCGTCCACCAGGAGGAAAACGCGGAGTACCTGGTGCGCCACGGGGCGGCAGTTCGGCTCTCCGATGCCCAGCTCTATGGCCCAGATGGCACACCGGAAGCCAGCGCCTTGCTGGAAGCCGTGTTGCCGCTCCTGGAAGATCGCGCGCGCCGCGAGCGCATGTCCGCCGCGGCCCGGGCACTCGCGCGGCCGGAGGCAGCTCGCGCCATTGTAGCCGAGCTCTTTTCCCTGGCCCGGCAGGGGTGAAAAAGCAGATGGGACCTGGGGCCCGATCCATTCTGGATACGACCATTACCAACCCCGAACTGCTTGCCCTCCTCGTGCTGCCATTTGTCGTGTACGGGATCCGGCGAGGGTGGCAGGAGGAGGGGTATACCGCCGTCGGACTGGCTCTGGCGATCTCGTCCGTGGGCCAGGGCTTCGGGCGATTCCTGGTGTTGATCGCGAACAAGGTGATCGGGGTCTTTCCGCTCGGTGTAGCGCTGGTCACGGGCCGGCCCCCCGAGGAGTGGCCCGAGCTCGGCACGGACGTCATCCCACCGGAGCACCCGGTCACCCAGGCGGTCGTTTTCCTGCTGATCGCCCTGGTTTGTTATCGCGCCGGGACGATCCTCGGACGAAGACGGGGGGTCACGCTGATCGGACACCTGGTCGGCGCCCTGTTCGGCGCCCTGAACGGATTCTTCATCCTGGCACGTATGTTCAGCATTTTTCGGCCCATCGAAGAGACCACCACCGTGCAGCTGCCAACCCTGACCGTTCTGGGGTTGCCCGCAGAGGTGCTGGAAAACCTCGTCACCGGGCTGACCGCGGGGATCATTGTCCTGTTCTTGTTGGTCGCCCTGATCATGCGGCGGCGCGCCCGGGAGTGATCGATGTCGAAGAGAACGAGTCGCGGGACGATCCTTTTGGAACCGGACCGCACACTTTCTGAGCGTGACACGGTCCACCTGATCGGCATCGGGGGGGCCGGGATGAGCGCCATCGCGCGCGTACTCCTGCAGCGGGGACACCGGGTGTCGGGATGTGACCTGCGCGATACCGCCGCCCTGCGCGAGCTGGAGCAAGAGGGCGCCCAGGTCTACGTGGGACACGATTCGGCCCACCTCGAGGGGGCCACGTTGGTCGTTGTGACGTCCGCCGCTCCGCCAGACCACCCGGAGGTACGCGCGGCCCACCGGTTGGGGATCCCGGTATGGCACCGCGGAGCTATGCTCCGGGCGCTCACGGCCGGCCATCGTTGCATCGCTGTGGCGGGCATCCATGGCAAGACCACCACGACCGCCTTGATTGTGCTCCTGCTGCAGGCCGCAGGGCTCGACCCCTCCTTCATCCTGGGAGGGAACGTCCCTGAACTCGGCGGGAACGGTCACGCCGGCCGCGGACCCACCTTCGTCCTGGAAGCCGACGAGTACGATCGCACCTTCCTCGCCCTGCGCCCCGATGTCGCTGTGGTGACGAACGTCGAATGGGAGCACGTCGATTGTTACCCGAGCCCGGAAGCGATTCACCGGGCATTCGGGGAGTGGATCTCCCTGGTGCCCCCCGAAGGGCGCGTCTACCTTTGCCGCGACGACCCCGGCGCCTGGCGCCTCCCCCGGCCCCAGGCTCGTGTGGTCGGCTACGGCCTGCATCCCGAGGCCGAATGGTGCGCCGTCGAGCTCGAAATCCTGCCCGAGTCGACCACTTTTGCGGCGCTACGGAACGGTATCCCCTATGGCCGTTTCTGCCTCCGGTTGCCAGGAGAGCACAACGTACGAAATGCATTGGCTGCACTGGCCGTGGCCGCGGATGAGGGAGTGGAACAGGACACCTCGCGAGCCGTCTTGGAGCGCTTTCGAGGCGTCGCGCGGCGCTTCCAGCCGGTCGGCGAGGCAGACGGGGTCACGCTGGTCGACGACTACGCCCATCACCCGAGCGAAATCCAGGCAACCTTGCGTGCTGCCCGACAGCGTTACCCGGGGCGGCGCCTGGTGGCCGTCTTTCAGCCTCACACCTTCAGCCGCACCCGGGCGTTTGCCAGGGAGATGGGCGCTGCGCTGCAAGAGGCCGATCTGGCGCTGGTGACCCAGGTATATGCCGCCCGGGAAAGCGACCCCGGGGATATCACAGGGGCAGAGGTCGTGGCAGCCGTTCCTGAAGGGGCAAGCTTCTGCCCGACTTTCGATCGGGCCGCACGGTGGCTGCTGCCGCGCCTTCGCCGCGGCGATGTGCTCATCACGATGGGCGCGGGGGATGTGACCACGTTCGGACCCCGCCTGCTAGAGACCCTGCGCCTGACCGAAAAGGCGGCTGGCCAAGGGCCGCTCGCCTGGATTGCGGCACGCTGGGGCGGAAAGTTGACCTGGGGAGCACCTCTTGCGCACTACACGACCTGGAGGGTCGGAGGGCCGGCGGACCTGCTGTTGATCGCCAGAGACGTCGACGAGCTCGAGGCTGCCGTTTTGCTCGCGCAGGCGGCGACGGTCCCCTGGCGCGTGCTGGGGCGGGGCAGCAACGTCCTCGTGGCCGACGAGGGCTTCCGGGGCGTGGTGGTTCTGAACCGGAGTCGGGGCATACGCTGGGAAGTCGAACACGACCGGGCTACCCTGGTCGTCGCGAGCGGGGAGCCACTTGCGCGCCTGGCCAGGCAAACCGCGGCCCAGGGATGGGCAGGGTTGGAGTGGGCCGCGGGCATCCCGGGGACGGTTGGGGGCGCCGTGGCGGGCAACGCTGGCGCCTTTGGACAGGCGATCGGCGAGCGGGTCGAGTGGGTCTTGCTCCTGGAGGCGAATGGAAGCAGGCGGCAGATGCCCGGATCGGAGATGGGCTTCGAATACCGCTCGAGCCGGCTGTGCCATCCCTCCGCCCGGGAAGTCGTCCTCGAGGTCGCGTTGCGGTTGGAGCGTGGGGAAACGCCAGTGCTGCTAGAGCGCATTGCGGAGCAGGCGCGCTGGCGGCAGGAGCATCAGCCCCGTGGAGCCAGCGCGGGCTGCGTCTTTCGGAACCCTCCCGGCGATTTCGCCGGTCGCCTGCTCGATGAGGCGGGCCTGAAGGGTTTGGCCATCGGCGCTGCACAGATCTCCACACGCCACGCCAACTTTATCCTGAATCGCGGCGGGGCACATGCGGCCGAAATCTGGCAGCTGATCCAGGAAGCCCGTCGGGCTGTGCGCGAACGCTCCGGTATTGAGCTCGAGCTGGAGATCGAGCGGTTGGGCGAGTGGCCCGACTTGGAACCAACGTCGCCTTCATGCGGCCACGCAGACTCGGCTTGCAGACGCGTGGAGCCGTAAGGTTTGGCAAAGGGGGACTAGGAGTGGCAAAGCTGCGTGTGGCGGTGGTGTTCGGCGGGCGCTCCGGGGAACACGAGGTCTCCCTGATCTCGGCGCGCTCGGTGATGGGTGCCCTGGATCAGGAACGCTACGAGGTCATCCCGGTGGGAATTGCCCGGGACGGTCGCTGGCTCATCGAGGGCGACCCGATGGCCCGTCTCGAGGCGTTGCTTGCGGGCCGGCCAGACCCCGGTCCTACGCAGCAGGGCATGCCCGCAGGGCGCCGGATGCTGATCCCGGGAGTCGGCCCGGAAGGGTTCCCGGAGGTCGATGTGGTCTTTCCTGTCCTCCACGGGCCCTACGGGGAGGACGGGACCATCCAGGGCCTTTTGGAGATGGCCGGGATCCCTTACGTCGGAGCCGGCGTGCTGGCATCGGCCGTGTGTATGGACAAGGTGGCCACCAAGATGCTCCTTGTAGCCAATGGGCTTCCGGTGGTCGACTTTGTCGAGGTGCGGCGCGTCCAGCTCCAGCGAGACGCCGAGAGGGTGGTCGCGTCCTTGGAAGAGCGGTTCGGGTATCCGTGCTTTGTCAAGCCGGCGAACCTGGGCTCCAGCGTCGGGGTCACCAAAGCCCACGACCGGGAAGAGTTGCGCCACGCATTGGCGCTGGCCGCGGAGTATGACCGGCGCCTGCTGGTGGAACAGGCCGTGGATGCCCGAGAGATCGAGGTGAGCGTGTTGGGCAATGAGGAACCGGAGGCCTCGGTCTGTGGCGAAATCGTGCCCAGCCGCGAGTTCTATTCTTACGAGGCCAAATACCTGGACGACCGGTCGCAACTGCTGATCCCTGCGCCTTTGCCAGAAGCCCTGGCGGAAGAGATCCGCAGGCTGGCAACCCGGGCCTACCGGGTGGTCGACTGCGCGGGGATGGCGCGCGTGGACTTTTTGCTGGACCGCCACACACTCCGACCCTACGTCAGTGAACTGAACACCATTCCGGGATTTACGGCGATCAGTATGTATCCCAAGTTGTGGGAGGCCAGCGGATTGCCTTATCCGCGCCTCCTGGATCGGCTAATCGAACTGGCTTTGGAGCGCTTTGCCGAACGACAAAAAGATCGGGTGACCCGGTGAGGACCGTAACGATGGCACAGCCCAACGGTGAGTTGCCCAAGATCCCCAGGCGCCACGCGCGTGTTCAGGCCACTCCTCGGCCGATGCGCGCCCTCAGCGTGTGGCTGAAGGATGGTCGACTGGTTGGGGCCTTTCTGGCCCTGGTGGGCATCCTGGCGCTGGGGTACGGTTGCTTCCATCCACGCTTCCTGGTGACGGACGACGTGGAGGTCAGAGGCCAGCGTGCGCTCCCGACCGAGCGTGCCAAGCGCGAAAGCGGCGTCCAGGGGCGTAACGTGTTCCTGCTCGATCCCAGGGAAATCGAAGCACGCCTGACCAAGGTGCCCTATGTGCGGCGCGTGCGGGTGGAACGGTGGCTACCGAACCACGTTCGACTCACGATCTTCGAGCACTTCCCTGGGGTCTCTTGGTGCAACAGTGCCTCCACGGACGAGCGTTACCTGGTCGACGAGGAGGGGGTGATACTGGGACCTGAGGAGCCGGAGATGCCCGAGATCATCTACATTGTGAACACGGATCCCGAAGCGGCCCCGCTCCGGGCGCACGGCCGGGTGGACCCGGAGGCCGTGCAGACCGCGCAACAGGTCTTTTCGCGCCTGTCTAGCGACTTGGGAATAGCGCTGCTTCCTTTTGAGTACGAGCCAGGGCGCGGCATCACCGCGGTTGCGGCGGATGGATGGAGGGCAGTCTTCGGCACCGCGGAGCGGCTGGACGAGAAAGTAGGCAAGCTGGCCCTGCTGCTCCAGCGCGGCACCCCGTTTACCGAGGTGGACCTGCGCAAGCCCAACCAGATCTACTACTACTGAGGGTGCGTTTGCCGGGTCGAGGCGGTTCGACTATAATGGCGCGGAACATTCGGGGAGCGAGGCGGAATGGCCACACGAACGCTAGTCGGGATCGATGTCGGGACAACCAAGGTCGTCACGCTGGTCGCCGAGGCCGCTGAGGACCAGCTCAACATTCTTGGGGTTGGCCTGACGCCCTCGAAGGGCCTGAAGAAAGGGATCGTGGTCAACGTGGATGAGGCGGTGACCTCGATCGTGACCTCGGTAGAGAAAGCGGAGCGGCTCAGCGGGTACCGCATCGGCTCCGCCTATGTCGGAGTGGCGGGAGGACATATCCAGTCGCTCAACAGCCGCGGCGTCGTGGCGATCTCGCGGGCGGACCGCGAAATCACGCCCGCAGACCTGGCGCGGGCGCTCGATGCCGCGCGCGCCATCGCCGTGCCCACGCAGCGGGAAATCATCCACGTGATCCCGCGTTCCTACATCGTCGACGGGCAGGAGGGAATCCGGGATCCGGTCGGACTTTCCGGTTTTCGCCTGGAAGTGGAAGCACACATTGTGACGGGTGCGGTGACCGCCATCCAGAACCTGATCAAATGCGTGCAACGGGCCGGGGTGGAAATCGATGATCTGGTCCTCCAGCCTCTAGCCAGCAGCGAGGCGGTGCTGACCCCGGCAGAGAAAGAGATGGGGGTCATGCTGGTGGACTGCGGCGGCGGAACCACCGATGCCGCGATCTTTATCGACGGGAGCATCTGGCACACGGTCGTCCTGCCCGTGGGGGGCAACCATATCACCAACGACATCGCCATCGTGCTGCGCACGCCGTTCGACGTCGCCGAATACCTGAAGATCCGCCACGGGCAGGCACGTGCCAGCCTGGAGGCGGCCTCCCAGGAGAGCAAAGAAGGGGAGGACGACACCATCGCGGTCGAATCTTTCACCGGATCGAAGAAACGCACGGTATCACGCACCCTGCTGCACCAGGTTATCGAGGCACGGGTACAGGAGATCTTCCAGATGCTGCGGGCAGAAGTGCGCCGCGTGGGATACGACGGGTTGCTTCCGGCCGGTGTGGTGCTCACCGGGGGTACCGCACTCCTGCCGGGCATCGAAGAGGTGGCCCGCGACGTGCTCAACATGCCGGTGCGTATCGGTGTGCCAACGGGCCTTGGAGGCCTGGCGGACGCGATCGATACGCCAGCCTATGCCACCTGCGTGGGCCTGGTACGTTGGGGCTTCAAGCGGGGCGGTGTGGCACCTTACCTGGTACCGCAAGAACAGGGTTGGGCGCGCATCTACAACCGCTTCAAGAGTTGGCTACGAGAATTCTTGCCATAGGAGAGGCGCGGGAAGCGTCCCGCAGCTAGGTTCGTCCGTCCTGGCGAAGGGACGAGAAGGAGGCGGCCATGCCGATGGAGGATCTGTTGGAACTGGTGACGGAGAACTTTGCCCAACTGAAGGTCGTCGGTGTCGGGGGTGGTGGGAGCAACGCGGTCGACCGCATGATCGAAGCGGGCGTACAGGGCGTCGAGTTCATCGCGGTGAACACCGATGCCCAGGCGTTGCTCCACTCGTCAGCGCCGCGACGCATCCGGATCGGTGACAAACTGACCAAGGGACTGGGTTCCGGCGGGAATCCGGTCATCGGTCAGAAGGCGGCCGAAGAGTCGAGCGAGGAGCTCGCGGAAGCGCTGCGCGGGGCCGACATGGTCTTTATCACTGCCGGCATGGGCGGCGGCACGGGCACTGGTGCTTCCCCGGTGATCGCTCAACTCGCACGGGAAGCTGGGGCGCTCACAGTCGCGGTGGTGACCAAGCCGTTCACCTTCGAAGGGAACCGGCGAAGGGTCGTGGCAGAGGAAGGAATCGCCTCGCTGAAGCCGAATGTCGACACGCTGATCGTCATCCCCAACGACCGCCTGCTGCAGATTACCGACAAGCACACCTCGATGCTGGAAGCCTTCCGCATTGCCGACGACGTCTTGCGCCAGGGCATCCAAGGGATCTCCGACCTGATCACCGTGCGCGGGCTGATCAACCTCGACTTTGCTGACGTCAAGGCGATCATGGCCAACGCGGGCTCGGCACTGATGGCCATCGGCTACGGCACGGGAGAGCATCGGATGGTGGACGCTGCTCAGGCCGCGATCTCCAGCCCGCTCTTGGAGATCTCCATCGACGGTGCCAAGGGCGTGCTCTTCAACGTGACGGGCGGGCCGGAGCTCACGATGTGGGAAGTCAATGAGGCCGCGGAAATTATCGCCCGCGCCGCAGACCCGGACGCAAACATCATCTTCGGTGCGGTGATCGACGAGAACATGCGCGACGAGGTCAAGATCACTCTGATCGCCACTGGCTTTGACCACGAGCCTCGATCCCGTTCCCGTCCATCCCGCTTGGTCAAAGGGCGCGAAAGCGCCGCCCCTCCGCGTCCGGAGGTGGATGAGGAAATCCCTTCGCTTCTGGCTCAGGAAGACGAGATTGACATCCCGCCCTTCCTGCGCTACCGGCAGCGGCGTGGGGCCTAAGCCTGGCAGGGTTTCCCCAGAGCGTGGCTGGCCCATGACCGAAAACCTGGAGCAGGTCGCCGAAGAGATCCGGGCAGAACTGGCCCGACAAGATCGCCTCCGCGAAGAGGCCCTTCTCCTCTCGAGGAGCGTGATCCGGCTTTCCGCGCTGGCGATCCGTGCGATCCATCGCGCAGCGTTCGACGATGCCGAGACACGGCTGGCGGAAGCGCGGGAAGCGGTAGCCCGGCTGGACGAAATCGGCCAGGCCTGCCCGCTCTTTCAGGCAACCGGCTTCACTTCCGATGCCCAGAAGGAGTATGCCGAGGCTTGCCTGACGGACGCTCTCGTCCGCGGCCGGCCGCTGCCCCGCCCGGAGGAGCTCCGTGTGCCGATCGCGCCTTACTTGAATGCGCTCGGTGAGGCCGCGAGCGAGCTCCGCCGCTCTCTCCTGGACGCGCTCCGCGCTGACCGCCTGGAGATCTGCGAAGCGCTCCTGGAGGCGATGCAAAGCATCTACGACTTTTTGGCTACGGTGGACTACCCGGACGCGCTGACCGGAGGCCTCCGGCGCACCACCGACAATGTCCGGCGGGTATTGGAGAACACCCGGGGCGACCTCACGACGGCGCTCCGGCAACAGCGACTCCAGGAAGAGTTGCGACGCCTGGAAAGGCGGCTACCGCAGCCCCCCAGCTGACCGCGGGCGAAGAAGGGACGCCCCGCCGGCCCCTGGGCCCAGATAGTCCGGAAAGCGAGCGTGGGTTCGGTGGGCCCGGGCCTCTCGTTCGTGCCCGAAAAAAGGGCCTGCGGATCCGTCAGGAGTTGCCCGTGAAAGTCCCCCGCTATGTTCGCGCTTCCGAAGTCCGAGCATACTGCTATTGCGCCCGCGGCTGGTGGCTGCAGTACGTCTGCGGCTACGAGCCGCAAACGACCGCGGATCTGGAGGCCGGCCACGAGGCCCACGGGCGTCACGCTCGCACCGTGCTCGGTGCAAGACGCCTGCGCTGGCTGGCGTGGTGGGCGCTTGTAGCTGCTATGGCACTCGTCCTGGCAGGGGCGGTGCTCCTCGTGAGGGGATGATGGGCTGGCTGCTTCTTTGCCTGGGATGTGTGCTGGCGGCAGTGGCGCTGTTCCTCCTGCGAGGAGCGGAACGCCGCTGGGCCCAGAGCGGCCTCCCGCGAGTGCGCTTGGTGTACGTGGACGAGCGGGACTGGAGGCGATCCGACGCGCTGTTGCGTTCGGCACGCTATCGCCTGGTCGGCCGGCCCGACTACCTGCTAGAACACCACGGCCGGAAAATCCCAGTCGAGGTCAAGCCAGGCCGCTCCACGGGCCAGCCCTACCTGGGCGACCTGCTGCAGCTGGCATCCTACGGACTGCTCTTGGAAGAGGCAACGGGCCAGAGGGCCCCCTATGGCATCCTCCGCTACAGCAACGCGACCTTTCAGGTCTTTTTTGACCGCCCGCTCACGCAACGGCTCCTGGAACTCCTCGAGGAAATGGCCCGGGCGCGCGAAGCACACGAGGTGCCCCGGAACCACAAGACACCTGCACGGTGTGCCGCCTGCGGCCTACGCTATGCCTGCGGTCCCTGGGCACTTGCCTGAATGTCGCTGCCCCTCTCCCTCTCCAGGTGGATCCTTTCGCCCTGGCACGCGATCGGAGCCTTGTCTCCCAGCACGCTTCTCGGAATCCCGGCCGCTCGGCCTGTCGAGGGCCTCTGGCGTTTGGGGCAAGGGTGCTCGGCAGGCACCGCTTCGAAAAGCGGTAGTGTGGTGCAGCCTTCGAGGGCCGAAGCACCCTGGCCCTGGCGAGGTGGTCTTTTGGGTCGCCCGCTGGCCTGGGCCGATGGGCTTGACAGGGAAACGGGCGTGCATTATCATGGCTTTGACGCATTGCGTCATAGCCCTCGATGGGCAGGAGGTGCGCGATGGCAGAGGGCACAACGGCTCGACGCAGGAGGACGCGGGCCCCGGAGCCGAGCGAGAAAGAGATGTTCCGCCTGACGCGGCGGGTCCTGCTGGCCGGTATGGGGGCGGCCGCGCTCGCTTATGACGAGGCGAAGGCGTTCGTCGACCGATTGGTCGAGCGGGGCGAACTTGCGGAAGAACAGGCACGCAAGCTGCTGCGCGAGGCGCGCGAGCGGAGGACCGGTCACGCGGGAAAGATCCGCTCCCACCTGCGCAGCCGCTTGAGCGACGCGTTCCAGGCGGTAGGCGTCCCGACACGCGCGGACCTGGAAGCGCTCGAAGAGCGCCTGGACCGTTTGGCCGAGCGCCTGGAGGCGCTGCTCCAGCAGAAACAAGCCGAATGAGCACGTGGCCCTAGCTTGGCTCTCGGCTTCGAGGAGGCCCCGTGCATACCGTCCGGCGCTACGCGAACCGCAAGTTTTACCACCTGCAGGGTCATCGCTATACTACCCTCGAGGGGATCGCGAGCCTGGTGCGCGCAGGGGAAGAGGTGCGCGTCATCGACAACACCACGGGTCGGGACATTACCCCCGAGGTGTTGGCCCAGATCGTGGCACATGGTCTGGGGGCCAAGCGCGCGAGCCCAAGCGCCCTGACCTCGATTCTCCGCACGGTGGTGCGCCTGGGGCGTCTGCCGCTCGAGGAGACCTTGGGGATAGCGGTTGCCGCAGCAGGGCTGCCCAGCCGCGCGGACTGGCAACGGCTGGAGCAGCGCGTGTCGCAGCTGGAAGCTGCGGTAGAGCAACTTTTTGACGCACGGACGCGTGGCGTGCTATAATCCCGGCGGAACCGGTTCGCACGAGAAAAGGAAACACCCGTCAGGAGAACCCCATGCTGGTTTCCCGCCTCTTCCCGGGTACGCTGCGTCAGGCACCTGCCGTGGCAGAGACCCCTGGCTACGCCCTGTTGCTCCGTGCCGGCCTGGTCCGGGCCTTGGGGAACGGGTCTTTTCTCTGGTTGCCCTACGGGCAAGAGGTCCGCCGCCGTTTCCTCGCAGGCGTAGAGCGCCGCTTAGAGGAAATGGGCGCCCAGCAGCTCACATCTGGCCCGCTTTTCGCTGAGGCGGCCGAGATCTCCGCGCTCCTTGACGCGGTGCCTGGCATGCGACTTCGCGCCCGCGGTGGTCAGCTCCTCTTTGCTCCCAGAACAGGGTTACTCCTCTTGGTGCATTTGTTGCAACACGAACTGCGCTCGCATCGGTGGCTGCCCCTGACGTTCTACGACGTGCGCTTCCGGCTAAGCGATGAGCGAAGCGGAAGCGGCCTGTTGGGCACCACGCAGGGACTGGTGGTCGAAGCCGTGACCCTCTGTTCCGGGTCAGAGGAACTTTCGCTGGCCGCCGGTTCCTTGCGCCGTCTGGTCGAGGAAACGCTTGGCGAATGCGGCTTGCAGACGGTCATAGCAGAAACCGCCGTGGAGCCGGGAGGCTTTGGTGGAAGCGCCTGGCTGGCACCCGACCTGCCCGGGGGCCGGGTGCTACTGCAGTGCGCCGCCTGTGGGTATGCGGCCGAGGTCGAAGTGGCCGTGCGTGGGAAGGAAGCGCTCTCCGACGAAGAACTGCTTCCGCTGGAGGAAGTCGCGACGCCCGATTGCCACACGATCGCCGCCCTGGCGGAATACCTGGGCGTGCCCAAAGAACGCACCGCGAAGGCCGTCTTTCGCATGGCAGGGGAGCGATTCCTTTTCGCCATCGTCCGGGGGGATATGGAGGTCAACGAGGCAAAACTCGCCCGCCTGGTAGGAGCACACGAACTTCGCCCGGCCCAGGAAGCGGAGATCGCTGCCCTGGGAGCCTCCCCCGGCTATGCCTCGCCCATCGGGATCCGCCGCAGCGCGCCCGAGGCCGGTATCCGCCAAGTGCTCGTCGTGGTCGATGACGTGGTTCCGCGCTCGCCGAACCTGGTCGCCGGCGCAAACCGGGAGGATACCCACCTGCGCAACGTGAATTATGGTCGCGATTATGTCGCGGACATCGTGGGGGATATCGCGTTGGCCCGCGCCGGGGACCCGTGTTCGCGGTGCGGGGCGCCGCTGCAGCAGACCGAAGCCGCTTTGCTGGCCCGGACCTGGGTACCTGGAGACGCGTGGGCAGAGGCCCTCACCTTCCAGGATGCCGCAGGACAAACGCGTCCGCTCCTCTTGGCGTGTGCCGAGGTCGAGATCGATCGAGCGATCGCTGCCTGTGCGGAACAGCATCACGACGTGGCCGGGATCTGCTGGCCGGCCGCAGTGGCCCCGTACGCGGTGTACCTGGTGGTGCTGGGAGAGGGGGAGGAGATTGCGGCAGTAGGGGAAGAGCTGCTCCGCAACCTGCAGGCGGCTGGAGTGCGCGTACTCTTCGATAACCGGGATGAGAGCGCGGGGGTCAAGCTGACCGATGCGGACCTTCTGGGCGCACCTCTGCGGGTGACGGTGAGCCGGCGTGCCCTGGCGGCCGGCGGGGTGGAGGTCAAGCGACGGGAGCAACCGCGGGAGGCGGCACGCATCGTTCCCCCTGGCAAAGTGCTGGACTGGGTTCGAGAAAACCTGCCCCGCGACGCGCGTTAAACGTCGGGGCTGCCGCGCGGGCACAAGGAGAACCGGATGGTTGAAGCACGCGTTGTCTGGCAAGACGGGCTTCGCTTCGAGGCGATATCACCGAACGGCCATCGCTGGATCATCGACAGCCCCCAAGGGGGGAACGCGGGCCCCAGCCCGATGGAACTCGTGCTGGTTGCCCTGGCCGGATGCACGGCGATGGATGTGATCTCGATCCTACAGAAACAGCGACAGCCGGTGCGCGGCCTGGAGGTCCTCGTGCGCGCCGAGCGCGCGGAGCAACACCCGAAGGTGTACACGTCGTTCGAGGTCACCTACCGCGTCCAAGGGGAGGGGATTGACCGGCGCGCCGTCGAACGGGCGGTCGCGCTCTCCGAGGAGAAGTACTGCTCGGTGGGGGCCATGCTCCAACAGTCGGCGCCCATCCGCAGCTCGATCGAAATCATCGAGTCCGCGTAGGGCGGGTGAAGATCGGGGGAACGGCATCCCGGCCGTTCCCCCAGGGGAAGCGTGAGAGGTTGCCATACCAGCAAGGGCCGGCTACCGGACTCCCATCCGCTGCTTGAGGGACTTTTGCCAGGTCATTCCCTTCTTGGCCAGTCCGGGTGGCATCCACTCGCTCCCCTTGCGGCCGTGCCCCTTGCCGATGATCTGCCCCAGCGAAGCGTGCGGCATCTGGGCCGGCAGGCCCAGGTTCTGGCGGATTTCGCCCCAGCCGATCCCCTGCAGGTGCATCTCCAGCACCTGGGAGAGCGGCACGTTGGCTTCGGTGGCAATAAAGAGGGCCTTGGCGATGCAGCCAAACCCGAGGTCCTGAGCGTGGAGGTCTAGGATCTCCTGCACTTCGCGGTCGAAATAGGTGGCGAGCAGCGTGGCGATGCGCAGGGTGCCCGTCATCGGGGTGGTGCCGGTGACCACAGTCGTCGCCCAGAGCGGTTGTGGCACCGGCGCCATCGGCGGGACAGGGGCCACCAGGGCAGCGGCGTGCCCATCGAGGGCAAAGGCAGCGGTCGGGAGGGGCAGCAACCCCACGATCAGGAGCAATCCAGCGATAGGGCAAAGTCTGTGCAACGACATCATCCTCCTCCTTTGGCGTTTTCACACAGGAAACCGCTTCGGGCGGCGAAACGTTACAGGGGAAATGTAACGAATCGCCTGCAGAGGCGGTTTGCATAGCGGACGGCTACGGAGCGAGCCGGTGACCGATCAGGACCAGGAGCACGAATGGCTCCAGCGCGCCCGACGCGGAGATCCCGATGCGGTCGGGGAACTTTACCGACGGTATGCCCGGGCGGTTTACCGCTATGCCTTCTACCGCCTGGGCGATCCGGAACGGGCGGAGGACGTGACAGCCGACGTGTTTGTCCGTGCCCTGGAGGCATTGCCCCGTTTTCGGGAACGCGGGGTGCCCTTTTCCGCCTGGCTTTATCGGATCGCGGCTGCGCGGGTAGCGGATGAGTTTCGGAGGCGGCGTCGGCGGCCCACGCAGTCGGTTCCTTGGGAGCTCGTGGAAGGTTCGCCGAGCCCTGAGGAAAAGGCCGAGGAACGGTTCACGGCGGAGCAGCTCCGGCGGCTGGTTGGGCAGCTACCCGAGATCCAGCAGCAGGTGGTGGTGCTCCGGTTTGTCGAGCGGCTGTCGCATGCGGAAGTTGCCCGGATTCTCAGACGAAGCGAGGGGGCGGTGCGTGTGCTGCAGTACCGAGCGCTTCAGACGTTGAAGCGCATGTTGACGCAAGAGCAGGGAGCGGATGGTTCCGACACCGACTGAGCAGGACCAACCGAAGAAGGCGCAAACTGCGCCGGAGTTGCTTGCCCGCTGCCTGGACGAAATACGCTCCGGTGAGGCTTCCTGGGCTGAATGCCAGGCGCAGCCCGAAGTCAAGGCGGCCGGCCTCGGCCCGTTGCTGGACATTGCGGCCCAGATGGAGCGCTTTCCCTCGCTCGCACCAGGCCCGGCGTGTCTGGCGCACATCCGGGAGCGGTTAGCCGAAAGGAAACGCCGCCGGCCTGTCCTGCGCTGGGCCTGGGCGCTCCTGGCGGTTTTGGTGGCGTTGCTGACCCTTGGCGGGACGGCCTGGGCCGCCAGCGAGAGCCTTCCCGGGCAGCCGCTCTACCCGTTCAAGCGTTGGGGAGAGCGGGTGCGCCTGAGCTGGATGCGCGATGCCGAGGCGCGTTCAACATTCCTGATGGAGCTCGCGGAGCGCCGGCTCGACGAAGCACGGCGCGTCTGCAGCACGCCCCAATGCCCGGACTGGCTCCTGGCGGACCTGGAGCAACAGACGGAGGCTGCGGCGGCCGAGATCGAACGGGTGTCCGAGAGCCGCCGTCCGTTGCTGTTGGCGCGTCTGGTCGAACTGACGGGGCGGCAACAGGCGGTGCTGGAGGAAGTGTTGGAGCGCGCTCCGGAAGCGGCACGCGCAGGGCTGCAGCGGGCGCTCGAGCGCTCGCGCCAGGGCCACGAGCGCGCATTCAAGGCCCTTGAAAAGCATCGACCCACGCCGCCTGCCCGGGAAGGGAATCCACCTGGTCTGGAGCGCCAAGAGGCGCCCACGCCGCACCACAGCCCCGGGAAGCCGGAATCCCCAGGCCGCAAGGCTTCCCCAAAGCCGTAGAGCGCCCGGGGCGAAGCGACCCAACTACCGTCCGTCTCCCCACAACATCCTCGAAGGTTCGCAGCGGATCGCCATGTCGCGCAAGGCGCTCCTGGTTCGACGGGACACCCGCTGCCCGTTTGCCAGGGTACGCCGTTCGTGATAGACTGCAGATGGGTGGTGAGGACCAGGATATTCGCTGGAGGCTCTATGGTAGAACTGATTCTGTATGGGGTTCTGGGCCTGGTGGCGGGTACGATTAGCGGCCTAGTCGGCATTGGCGGGGGCGTGATCATCGTGCCGGCGCTCGTGTACCTGTTTGGGCTTTCCCAGCACCAGGCTCAGGGGACGACGCTGGCGCTCCTGGTTCCGCCGATCGGCTTCCTGGCCGCGTGGACCTATTACAAGAAGGGCTATGTGGACCTGCGCATCGCCGGCCTGGTCTGCCTGGGGTTCTTTCTCGGCGGGTTGCTGGGCGCACAGCTGGCCGTGCGGCTGAGCGATCCGGTGCTACGGCGGGTATTTGGGGTCGCGTTGCTTCTGATCGCGCTGCGGATGATCTTCGGGCAGTAGACGGGGTACCTCGATAGGGTCCGAGCATGCATGTGCTGCATGTGATTCAGGGGTATTCCCCTTGGGTTGGGGGGTCCCAACGTTTCTTCCAGGAGATCTCCGAACGGCTGGTGGAGGCGGGCCATTCGGTCACCGTGGTGACCACGGATGCTGGTGAACTGGAGCATTTCTGGTCCGCCGGCCGCCGGACGGTAGGCCCCCCAGTGGAAACCGTCCGGGGCGTGCAGGTGCTCCGCTTCCCGGTCCGCCGTCGCCTGAACCGTGCGTTGTTCTTCAGCATCTATCGGAGGCTGATGGCCGAGATCTCCGACCTGCCGTGGGACACAACGCGCGTCCTCCGGCGGCTGGCGCGCTTTACCCCGTGCGTGCCGGAGATGGAAGCGTATCTGGCGCGCACGAGCGAACGATTCGACCTGGTGAACGGCGCGAACATCACCCTTGATTTTATGTTAGCCCCGGCGCTCGCCTTCGCCCGGGCGCGCGGCATTCCCTTTGTGGTCACCCCTTTCACACACCTTGGTGCGCCTGGACAGCGACGCGTGCAGCGGTACTATACGATGCGCCAGCAGCGCGAGATCCTGTTATCCGCCGACGCGGTAATCACCCAGACAAGCCTGGAGAGCGAGCTCCTGGCGTCCCTGGGAGTATCGCGGGAACGCCTGTGCTGTACGGGTGCTGGGATCGACCCGACAGCAGTACAAGGGGGGAACGCAGCTCGCTTCCGTGCCAGGCACCATCTGGAGGGCCCCGTGGTGTTCTACATCGGCACCTTGGCCTATGACAAGGGCACGGTGCAGCTCGTGCGGGCCATGCAGCAGCTCTGGGCCTCCGGCCGTTGTGCGCACTTGGTGCTGGCGGGCCTCCCCCTGAGCCCGCTACGCCCCTGGTTGGAGCGCATAGTGGAACAGGAACGGGGCCGGCTCCATTGGCTGGGCTTCATCGACGAGCAAGAAAAGCGAGACCTTTTGGCCGCGGGCGATATCTTCTGCATGCCTTCGTGCACCGACTCCTTCGGCATCGTGTACCTGGAGGCGTGGGCAAACGGGGTGCCGGTGATCGGAGCACGTGCAGGAGGGGTTCCAGCCGTGATCGCGGATGGCCTCGACGGCATCCTGGTCGACTTTGGCGACGTGAAGGGACTGGCTCGTGCGATCGTGCGGCTTCTCGATGACCCCGATCTGCGACACCGGATGGGCTCACAAGGCCGCGAAAAGGTGCTGCGTGAGATGACCTGGACCCATGTGTTTGAACGGGTACGCGCGCTCTACGAGCGGCTCATGCAGTCCCCGGCGACGGAGACGAGCGAAAGGGCGAAAAGTACACGAATATTGCCCGAAGTTGAATAGAGTGTTGACAAAAAAGCGCACCTGGCATACAATGCCCGTAGGCGGGCGCCTTGCGGAAATGGAACAGATGTGCTATAATGGAAGCGGCAGCAGCGGTGCGGACCTGAGGCACAGGAGGGACGATCGATGGATGAGCAGCGGAGCAAGGCACTGGCGGCGGCCATCAGTCAGATCGACCGCCGCTTTGGCAAAGGATCGATCATGCGCATGGGGGAAGCATCGGAAAGGCTCGAGGTTTCGGTGATCCCGACCGGCTCCATCGCCCTGGACCTGGCTCTGGGCGTGGGAGGCATTCCTCGCGGGCGCGTGACCGAGATTTTCGGGCCGGACGCCTCCGGGAAGACGACGCTCGCGCAACACATCGTCGCCGAAGCGCAACGGATGGGCGGAGTCGCGGCCTATATCGACATCGAGCACGCCGTCGACCCGAAGTACATGGCTGCGTGCGGCGTGAACCTGGACGAGCTGCTGATCTCCCAGCCGGACACGGGGGAACAGGCGCTGGAGATCTGCGAGGCCTTGGTGCGCAGCGGGGCGGTCGATGTGGTGGTGGTCGATTCGGTGGCGGCGCTGGTCCCTCGTGCGGAGCTCGAGGGCGACATGGGCGACTCGTTGCCCGGCTTGCAGGCACGCATGATGTCCCAGGCGCTGCGCAAGCTTTCCGGCGCCATTGCCAAGTCCAAGACGGCGGTGATCTTTATCAACCAGCTGCGGGAAAAGATCGGCATCGTCTTCGGCAACCCAGAGACGACGAGCGGCGGACGCGCGCTCAAGTTTTACGCCTCCGTACGTCTGGACATCCGGCGTCTCGAGGCGATCAAGCGCGGCAACGAGACGATCGGCAGCCGGGTACGGGTCAAGGTGGTCAAGAACAAGGTCGCTCCGCCTTTCCGCCAGGCCGAGTTCGATATCCTCTACAACGAGGGGATCTCCAAAGAAGGCAACTTGCTGGACGTGGGGACCGATCTGGGCATCGTGACCAAGACCGGCTCTTTCTACTACTTTGGCGAGGAGCGCCTGGGACAGGGACGTGAGGGAGCGCGCCAGTACTTGAAAGAACACCCCGAGATCGCGCAAGCCATCGAGGCACAGATCCGCGCCACGGCGACCGTCCTCCCGCCGACGATCACCGCTGGAGGCGAGGAAGAAGAGGAGGGCGAACTGCTCGAAGAACTGTAGGCCGGCCCGACCGCCAGGTGACTTGGTCCTCCCCAGAAAACCGGGCGCTCAGCGCGAGGAGGTGTGGCGTGGACTTTCGGCTGTCGGAAGAGCAGGCCCTCTTGCAGGAGATGGTGCGCGACTTTGCCGAAAGGGAGCTCAAACCCCGGGCGCAAACGACGGATCGGGAAGAGCGCCTCGCGCCGGAGGTGATCGAGCAGCTGGCTGGCTTGGGCCTGATGGGCATGGTGATCCCCGAGGAGTACGGCGGGGCGCCGCTGGACCACCAGAGCATCGCTCTGGTCCTGGAAGAGATCGCACGCGGCTGCGGCGGGACGGCTCTAGCGCTGGAGGCTCACACCTGCCTGGGGGCCTTGCCCATCGTCCGCTGGGGCACACCAGAGCAAAAGGCGCGTTTCCTGCCCCGGATGGCCTCCGGAGCGTCGTTCGGCTGTCTTGCGCTTACGGAGCCGGAGGCCGGGTCCGACCTGGCGGCAATCCGCACCAAGGCGACCGAGGACGGAGGCGAGTGGGTGATCGAGGGCGCCAAAGCATGGATCACCAATGCCAGCCTGGCAGAGGTCATTGTGGTGCTGGTGCGCACGGATCCTGGAGCGGGCTCCCGTTCTTTCTCTCTCTTGCTTGTGGAAAGCGACCGGCCGGGCCTCACCATCGGGCCGAAAGAGAAAAAGATGGGCCTGCGGGGGTCTTCCGCGCACCCGCTGACCTTCGACCAGGTGCGGGTCCCCCGGGAGAACCTCCTGGGGGAACGCGGGCGAGGGCTGCACCTGACGCTGGCGGTCCTGGACAGCGGTCGGGTCGGTATCAGTGCCGTTGCCGTCGGCCTGGCACAGGCTGCCTACGAAGAGGCACGCCGCTATGCGCAACAGCGTGTTGCCTTTGGCCGGCCGATCGCTGAGCATCAGGCGATCCAGTTCATGCTGGCGGATATGGCCACCGAGATCCAGGCCGGGCGCCTGATGACCCATTATGCGGCCTGGCTCGCCGACCAGGGCGCGGAGTTCACCGTGGCCGCATCGATGGCCAAACTGTACACCAGCGAGATGGCCGAACGGGTGGCCTACCGTGCCGTGCAGATCCACGGAGGGTATGGCTACAGCCAAGAGTACCCCGTGGAGCGCATCTACCGCGATGTCCGGCTGATGACCATCGGCGAAGGCACGAGCGAGGTGCAGCGGATGGTCATCGGGCGCCACGTGACCCGCTCGTAAGAGCGCAACCGGAAGGGGCGGGCCAGCCTGAGCTGCTGGAGGAACCGCCTTGGCACACGTGATCACCGGGCTACGTCTTCAGAAGCGCAATCCACGCCGCGCCAACCTGTATCTCGACGGCGAGTTTGCCCTGGGCCTGAGCCTGGAGGTAGTCCAGGACTTTGGGCTGAGACTTGGCCGGGAACTGAGCGACGAGGAGCTGGGAGCCCTCCGCCAGGCTCAGGCGCGCTACGACGCACTGAGGGATGCCGTACGCCTCCTCGCTTATCGCCCGAGGAGCCGGGCCGAGCTGGAGAAGTATCTCCTCCGGCGCGGACAGGATGCGGAGACCGTGCAGGCGGTATTGGCCCGCCTGGAAGAGGTTGGGCTGATCGACGACCGGGCATTCGCCCGAGCATGGGTAGAAGTGCGCCAGAGTTCCCGCCCCCGAGGTCGCGAAGCTCTACGGGCCGAACTGCGGGAAAAGGGCGTGGCGGGTACGCTGATCGACCAGGTGCTTACGGAAACCTTGGCCGGCCATGAGGAGAACCAACTGGCCCTGGCACTGGCCCGTGCCCGAGCGGCCTCCTTGGCTGGACTGGAGCGAACGGTTTTCCTGCGGCGCCTGCGCGGCTTTCTCTTGCGTCGCGGCTTTTCCCCGCAGACCGTGGACGCGGTTGTGCGCCGTGTCTGGACGGAACACGTGCAGGGAACATTGGAGGCAGATGAGGGGTAGCGACCGGGGGCCCTCGGTTGCGATTCCCGACGATGTACGGTAGAATGGCGACGACCTGCCGGACGGGGTAGTACCCATGATCGAAATCCAGTGGTTGGGACATGCCTGTTTTCGAATTCGTATGAAGGAAGGGATCCTGGTCACGGATCCCTATGGTCCTCAGGTCGGATTGAACCTGGGGCGCCCTACGGCGCACATCGTGACCGTTTCCCACGACGAGCCGGACCACAACTATGTCGCCGGCGTGCGCGGGCTGCGCAGCGAGCCGTTCGTGATTTCCGGTCCCGGGGAATACGAGGTCGGCGGGATCTTTGTGCTCGGGATGCGCACTTACCGGGACGCCCATCGGGGTCGTTACCGGGGAAAGAACACCGTTTACCTGATCGAGTCCTCGGAGGGTACGCTGTGCCATCTGGGAGACCTGGGGCATCCCCTGGGAGATGAAGAACTTGCCGAGATCGGGAATGTCGGGATCCTGATGGTTCCTGTGGGAGGGAAACACTCGTTAAACGCCTCACAGGCGGCCGAGGTGGTAGGGCAGATCGAACCGCGCATTGTCATCCCTATGCATTATCACACGCCCGGAAACCGCCTGCGCCTGGACGGTGTGGAGCCGTTCTTCCAGGCGATGGGCATGAAGCCAGTCGAGCCCATCGAGGCACTGCGCATCGGGGCGGGCGAGATGCCCGGGGCGGAAGAGGAGACCCGTCTGGTGGTTCTGAAGCCAGGAGGATAGGCGGTGCGCAAGTACATTTTTTGTACCGGCGGCGTGGTCTCCTCGGTGGGAAAGGGGATCACGGTGGCCTCGATTGGTTTGTTGCTGCGCAGCCGTGGCATCCGGGTGGCGGTGCAGAAGCTCGACCCCTACCTCAATGTCGACCCGGGGACGATGAGCCCGTACCAGCATGGCGAGGTTTATGTCACCGAAGACGGCGCGGAAACGGATTTGGACCTCGGCCACTACGAGCGTTTTATCGACGTTAGCCTGACGCGTGCGAGCAACCTGACGACCGGGCAAGTCTATGCCGCCATCATCCAGCAGGAGCGACGCGGCGATTTTCTGGGCGGGACGATCCAGGTCATCCCACACATCACCAACGAGATCAAGGCGCGCATTGCTGCCGTGGGGCGGGAGATGGGCGCCGAAGTGGTGATCGTGGAGGTGGGCGGAACCGTAGGGGATATCGAAGGATTGCCGTTCCTGGAAGCGATCCGACAGATGCGCAAGGATGCCGGCCGCGACAACGTGTTCTACGTCCACCTGACGCTCCTGCCCTACATCGCGGCCACAGAAGAGCTCAAGACCAAGCCCACGCAACACAGCGTGATGGAGCTGCGCCGTGTGGGCATCCAGCCCGATGCCATTGTCTGTCGTTCCGACCATCCGATCTCGGAAAGCATCCGGGAGAAAATCGCGCTCTTCTGCGATGTGGATGCGGAGGCGGTGGTGCCTCTGGTGACCGTCCCCAGCATCTACCAGGTGCCTTTGCTGCTGGAGGACTTTGGTTTTGGACGGCTGATCACACAGCGGCTTGGGCTGCCAGACCGCGAGCCGGACCTGGAAGCCTGGAGAAGCCTGGTGGAGAAGATCGGCCGGCCGAAGCCGGAAGTGGAGATCGCGCTGGTGGGCAAGTACATCGCCTTACGCGACGCCTACATCAGCGTTTGTGAGGCGCTCCGGCACGCGGGGCTGTACCACAATGTGGATGTGCGCATCCGCTGGGTCGCAGCGGAAGAGGTAGAGCGGCGTGGCCCAGACGCCCTGCTGAGGGGCGTGCAAGGAATCGTGGTCCCCGGCGGATTTGGGCACCGCGGCGTCGAAGGCAAGATCGCGGCTGCCGGCTATGCCCGGAAGAACCGTATCCCCTTCCTGGGCCTGTGCCTGGGGATGCAGTGTGCGACGATCGAGTTCGCGCGCGAGGCGCTTTCCGCCCCCGACGCGAACAGCACCGAGTTCGATCCTCACACCTCGACACCGGTCATCGACCTGATGGCCGATCAGCGCGACGTCTACGAGAAGGGGGGTACGATGCGCCTAGGGGCCTATCCGTGTCGGCTCGTCCAGGGCACCCGGGTTGCGGAAGCCTACGGCATCGATCTGGTCCACGAGCGACACCGGCATCGGTTCGAGTTCAACAACCGGTACCGCGAGGCCCTCCAGCAGGCCGGCCTGCTGGTTGCCGGGACCTCTCCCGATGGGCGCCTGGTGGAGATCGTCGAGCTGCGAGACCACCCATGGTTCGTGGGCACGCAGTTCCATCCTGAGTTTCGCTCGCGCCCCACACGTCCTCATCCGCTGTTTGTTGGCTTTGTGGGCGCGGCCCTCGAGACCGTCCCGGCGGGAGGACAGTACCGCCTTCCCCTCGAGCTGGAGGCTTCTTGACCACCCAAAGGGCGCGCGAAGAGGCTACTTGCTAGGCGCGCTAGCGGCCGGGGAGGCGACTTCCTGGGGCATACAACCCGGGCGGAGGCGGCGCACCCAGACCCCGATGCAATCCCCGGTGGGCCGAAACCCGAACCAGCGGTAGAGGCGCTGCGAACGCAGGTTCTCCTGCTGAGTGTTCAGGCTGACGGTGCGCACGCCCATTTCTCGAAAGCGCGCGAACGACTCTGCAAGCAGGCGCACGGCCACCTGTCGTCCCTGCCAGGCCGGTTCCACCGCGAGGCGCACGATGTGCGCGTGCGCTTCACCGTGGCGCGTCGCCAGGAGGTAGCCAGCGAGCGTTCCCTCAACCTCGGCAATCAGGAAACAGGCAACCCCAGAAAAGATGCTCCAGAACACCCGTTCCCCGTAGCCCCAGAGGGCCCCAAATGCCCGCTGGTCACAAGCGGCAACCGCGGGAATATCCGCCTGCGTAGCCGCCCGGACCAGAGCTTCGTGGTTGCCGAACGCCGGAGGACGTAAGAGCGAGGTCTCGTAGGCGACCACGCTGGTCTCGCGGACGAACCCTCCTGCTTCAAGGAGCCGCCGAAGCCAGGAAAGGGCGTGTTCGTCCATGTAGGCGAGGCAGACGATTCCATGCCCCGCTGCTTCTTCAACCAGTGCCTCGAGCAGCCGCAGCCCGATGGCCGTGGGAGACACATCCTCGGCCAGACCAAAGGCGTGAAGCCAGGCTGCCTGGGGGCCCTGGGTATGCACGATTGCGAACCCGGCCAGGGCATCCCCCTGCCAGGCGACCAGCGTGAGGTCGTCACGCACCGCTTCGCGGATCGCTCCCCCAAGGCCGCTATAGCTGAATCGGGAGGAATGGAGCAACCGGCGAATGGCGGGAAGATCCCCTGGGCGCGCAAGCTCGACGCGCACCTCGCCCTGCCGCTCTTCCTGGCGCAAGAACGGGATTCGACGCATCATCGGCCCTTCAGTACCCGGTACAGCGCGCCCGCGAACAGCAGCCAAAGGGCATTCCAGGCACTCGCCAGCGCAAACCCATCCCCCAGTCGCGTGCAGGCCTGTTGCCATCGCTGAGGGAGGTCGGGCGAAACACGCGCGAAAAGCCATCCGACAACGATGAGCACGGGGGCGACGATCAGCACACCTTTCCAGGCGTGCTTCAGATCGCCCCCGCTGGGCGCCAGGTGGCTACTGATCGCCCAGAGCGAATAGCCCAGAAGCCAGAACTTCCCTGGTTCGCCTCCCCAGGAGACCGTGTCCCCACCAAGCCGGGCCCACGGGTAGGCCGCCACCACATCGTAAGGAAAGAGCGCCGTCACCAGGGCCAGGGCCAGCAGGCCCAGCAAGAAGGGCGCTAGAGCCACCAGCGCCATACGCAGCGGGTCACGCCGCTCCAGTTCCACAAATGCCACGAAAGAGCCCCCATCTGCCGCCGGGCGCGGGATCAGCCTCGCTCGGCGAACCGGAACGCGAAGGAGAACGGCAGCGAGCCAGTGTGCCCCTTCGTGCAGGAAGAAGCCCGGCAGTGTGAGGGCGATGTAGAACCAGGTTCCCGCAGGGGCCCCGAACGTATGGGCGAATAAGCTTAGCAGCACCGTCTTGAGCCGGCTGGCCAGGAAAAGGCCCACAGCACCGGCGATCACGAGCCAGACAGGTCCGCTCCACAGAGACCACATCGTCGTCCCTCGGCCACTATGATAGCACAGCATAGGCACGATGCACAAGCCGGATTTGACAAGATGCTTTTTCGTGCTATAATGCCGCAGCCTTCCACCAATGGGTTCGGGTGGGCAAATTTGACGTTTCGGGCCGATCGTGATAAAATAATTTCTTGGTATTGTCTTTGAAGCGGCCGCTACGCGGCGGATGGAGGAGAACGTCGTGCCGACGATCAATCAGTTGGTGCGCAAGGGTCGGCAACCGATCCGGAAGAAGGCCAAAGCGCCTGCGCTGCGGTTCCATTACAACGCTCTGCGCAACAAGACCACGCGCAGCCCGGTGGGATCGCCCCAGAAGCGAGGGGTGTGCATCCAAGTGCGCACGATGACCCCGAAAAAACCCAACTCGGCGCTGCGCAAGATCGCGCGCGTGCGGTTGACCAACGGGGTAGAGGTCACCGCCTATATCCCGGGCGAAGGGCACAACCTTCAGGAACACTCCGTTGTCCTGGTCCGGGGTGGGCGGGTGAAGGATCTGCCGGGTGTCCGTTATCACATCGTGCGGGGCACGTTGGACGCGCAGGGCGTTGAGGGACGGAAGAAAGGCCGCTCGAAGTACGGTACCAAGGCCCCGAAGCAAAAGGGAAGTTAGTACGTGCGGGGCCGATGGCGGCTGAGCGCCGGCCAGGACCCTGGATGGTGCGAGGAGAACGATGCCGAGACGACCAAGATATTCACGCAGGCCGGTACCGCCCGATCCGAAATACAACAGCGTCCTGGTGCAGAGCCTGATCAACAAGGTGATGACGCGCGGGAAGAAGAGCAAGGCGGAGCGGGCGGTCTACCAGGCGCTGGAGATTGTGGCGCAGAAACTGAAGCGCGATCCGGTCGAGGCGCTGGAGCAGGCGGTACGCAATGCCGCGCCGGTGATCGAGGTGCGCCCTCGCCGCGTTGGCGGGGCGACCTATCAGGTGCCGGTCGAAGTGCCTGCCCATCGCCGGACTGCGCTTTCCCTGCGTTGGATCCTTGCTGCGGCGCGGGCACGCACGGGCCGGCCGATTGCGGAGCGGCTGGCTGCGGAGTTGATCGATGCCGCGAACGGCACTGGGGTAGCGGTGAAGCGACGCGAGGATACGCACCGGATGGCGGAAGCGAACAAGGCCTTCGCCCACTATCGTTGGTAATGGGCCGCGTGTCCGCTCGTCTTCCTCGGACCCGGCCTGCTTTTTCGCCGAAGCAGTGGGCCTAGGCCGGTTGGAGGAAGCGAGCGACGGAGCGATGCCCAGGCTGTACCCTTTACAACTGATCCGAAACATCGGGATCATCGCCCACATCGATGCCGGCAAGACAACGACCACCGAGCGGATCCTGTACTATACCGGGCGGATCCATCGGATGGGAAATGTGGACGATGGCACCACCGTCACAGACTGGATGGAGCAGGAGCGGGAGCGTGGGGTCACGATCACCGCGGCGGCCATCAGCTGTATGTGGCGGGGCCATCAGATCAACATCATCGACACGCCGGGGCATGTCGATTTCACCGCCGAGGTGGAGCGGAGCCTGCGGGTACTCGATGGGGGTGTGGTCGTTTTCGATGCCATGGCTGGCGTCGAACCGCAGTCAGAGACGGTTTGGCGCCAGGCGGACCGTTACCGGGTTCCGCGCATCTGTTTCATTAACAAGATGGATCGCGTCGGGGCGGACTTCTGGTATGCCGTGGAGACGATCCGCGAGCGACTGGGAGCCCGACCCCTGGCGGTGCAGCTTCCCATCGGTGTCGAGGACTCTTTCCAGGGAGTTGTCGACCTTCTCGAGGGGAAGGCCCTGTACTACACCGACGAACTGGGGGCCAACCCGGAGGTTCGGCCGGTACCGGAGGATCTCAAGGAGGAATTCCGGGAACGGCGCGCGGAGCTGGTCGAGCGGATTGCCGAGACGGACGATCGGCTGACAGACAAGTTCCTGGAAGAGGAGGAGATCACACCAGCGGAACTGCGCGCGGCGCTGCGTCGCGCCACGCTGAGCGGCCGGCTTGTGCCGGTGCTCTGTGGAGCGGCGCTGCGCAACAAGGGCGTGCAGCCGCTGCTCGATGCCATTGTGGATTATCTGCCCTCGCCTCTGGACGTGCCGCCGGTCGTTGGAACCGACCCGCGCAACGGGGAGGCTGTGACCAGGCCGGCTGAGGATGACGCTCCTCTGGCTGCCCTGGTCTTCAAGATTGTCACGGATCCGTATGCCGGCAGGCTGGCCTATTTCCGCGTCTATGCCGGCCAGCTTCAGGTGGGTGACCGTGTGCTCAACGCCACCCGTGGCCGCAGCGAGCGGATCGGGCGACTCGTGCGAATGCACGCCAACCGGCGAGAGGATGTCACGGAGGTCTATGCCGGAGACATCGCCGCCGCCATCGGGCTCAAGCAGTCGTTTACCGGGGATACGCTCTGCCATCCCGAGCACCCGGTGGTGCTGGAGCCGATGCGCTTCCCGGAGCCGGTGATCTCGGTCGCCATCGAGGCCAAGACGATGGCCGACCAAGATCGCCTTATGGCAGCGCTGCAGGCATTGAGCGAGGAGGACCCGACCTTCCAGGTGCGGACCGACGAGGACACCGGCCAGGTGCTGATCTCCGGGATGGGCGAGTTCCACCTGGAGATCCTGGTCGAGCGCTTGAAGCGCGAGTTCCACGTCGAGGCGAACGTCGGGCGGCCGCAGGTCGCCTATCGGGAGACGATCACCCGGGCGGTGGAGGTCGAGGGGGTCTTCTCCCGACAGGCGGGAACCAAGTGGATCTACGGCGAGGTTCGATTGCGCCTGGAGCCGTTGCCACGCGGGAGCGGGTTCGTGTTCGAGAACCGGGCACCACCGGAAGACGTTCCGGCGGAGTTCGTGCCGGCCGTGCGCCTGGGCGTCCAGGAAGCTATGGATACCGGGGTCCTGGCCGGCTACCGGGTGGTGGATGTCCGCGCGATCCTGCTGGGCGGCGCCCATCGCGAGGAGGAACCGTCGGAACTGGGGTTCAAGCTCGCTGCCAGCCAGGCGCTGCGCGAGGGGGTCCGACGGGCGGCGCCGACCCTCCTGGAGCCGGTCATGCGGATCGAGGTGGTGCTGCCGGAGGAGTACCTGGGTGAAGTCCTGAACGACCTATCGGCACGCCGGGCAGAAATCCAGGGGTTCGAGGCGCGGGACGGCACCCAGGTCGTGCGGGCCCAGGTCCCGCTGGCGACGATGTTCGGGTATGCGACTGGTCTGCGCTCCCTGACCCAGGGACGGGCCAGCTACACGATGGAGTTCAGCCACTATCGAGAGCTGCCTCCCGAAGTGGCGCGCGAGATCATCGCCCGGGTGCGGGGGTACGCCGTGGAATAGGCTCGCGGGAGCGGGCCGCAGAAGGAAAGGACAAGGAGCAGGGAAATGGCCAAGGCAAAGTTCGAGCGGACGAAGCCTCACGTGAATGTGGGGACGATTGGGCATGTGGACCACGGGAAGACGACGCTGACCTCGGCGATCACGAAGGTGTTGTCGTTTCGGGGGT
>Ga0078972_1000946_pt1 | contig 117040 bp, 114 predicted proteins | sample YelNatPaOPGAMG01_FD_67568 | JGI IMG/M metagenome (GOLD analysis project Ga0078972, IMG submission 67568) | Hot spring thermophilic microbial communities from Obsidian Pool, Yellowstone National Park, USA - OP-RAMG-01 (SPADES assembly) (version 2) | ecosystem: Environmental > Aquatic > Thermal... | reverse complement strand
GTGGCCGTGCACCAGCACGGTTTCTCGGCGGCGCGGGCTGGCCGGCCGGGCTGTGATTCGAGTTGCAATGGTGACCGCGTCGTGTTCCGAATGTGACGAAAGTCAATCAGCGTTTCTTAAGTTACCTGAATGCCCTAGGCGCTCTGCGAGCAGTCGAGGAGTTGAGGATGCCGATTCTGCTGGACCGTCGTAGCTGGATGTCGGGTGCGCCGCTGCGCTGGTGGCAGCGCGCAGGTGCCGTCGGGGCAGTGTGGGTGCTAGTCGCTGCGGGGGTGGGCATGGCCGGTGCTGCCCCGGCCCGGGCCACCGCGGTCCTGCGCGTGGGCAGCTATAACGGGATTCCCGGGCAGTTCTCCAGCATCCAGGCCGCGGTCGACGCCGCCCAGCCCGGGGACTGGGTACTCATCGGGCCCGGCGACTACCACGAGCCCGGCAACCGCGTTGCCCCGGGGCTGCCCGACACCACGCCGGGCAGCGCCGTTTTGGTGACCACGCCCAACATCTGGATCCGCGGCATGGACCGCAACACCGTCGTGCTCGATGGCACCAAGGCGGGGGCGCCGCAGTGCAGCTCGGCAGCGGCCGACCAGAACCTCGGCCCGGGCAACAAGGGCCGACAAGGCATCAATGTCTACGAGGTCAACGGGGTCAGCATCGAGAACCTGACCGCCTGCAACTTCCTCTCCGCACCCAATGGCCCAGGCGGCAACCAGATCTGGTGGAACGGCGGCCATGAGACCGGCAAATTCCAGATCGGGAGTTGGCGCGGCGCGTATCTGTCGGCGACCACGACCTACTACGGGGGCACGACCGGGGGGTCGGCTACTTACGGCATCTTCGCCAGTAACACCTACGGGCCGGGGCTATGGACGCAGGTCTACGGCAACAACATGAGCGACTCCAACTTCTACATCGGCGCCTGCCCGGACTGCAACTCGATCATCGACCACGCCCACAGCCAAAACTCGGCCCTGGGATACTCGGGAACCAACTCCGGCGGGCGCCTGATCGTCCAGTACTCGGAGTTCGACAACAACAAAGACGGGTTCGACACCAACACCCAAAACAATGCCGATCAACCGCCGCCCCAGGACGGGAGCTGCCCCAATAACGGGACCGGTCCGACGGGGACCCATTCGTGCTGGGTGTTCTGGCACAACAAGGTGCACGACAACAACAATCCCAACGTGCCCGCCCTTGGCACCGGCCCCCAAGCTGCGCCGGTAGGGACCGGCATATCGATCGCCGGAGGCCGGTTCGACACCGTCGCTGACAACGACTTCTACAACAACGGCTCGTGGGGCGTGCTGATGGCCCCCTATCCCTCCATCGGCCCCTGGAACGCGACCGCCAATTGCCACGGTGGCATTGGTGCTAGGCCCTTGCAGGTCTGCTACTTCGACGACTGGGGCAACGAGGTCGTGAACAACAGGTTTAGCCACAACGGCTTTTTCAACAACCCGAGCAACGGCGACATCGCGGAGATATCCAACCTCCACAATCCCGCCAACTGCTTTCACGGCAACACCGACGGCTCGGGCACGGCCGTCAACGCCACACACATTCAGCTGGGCAGCCCAGGAGTCAGTACCGCCCCGCCCCTTCTGCAGTTCTTCCCCAACAACATCTGCGGAATCCCGGGCGCAGGCGCACCGATCGTCCCGAGTGTCCTTGGCCTGGAGGTCCTCTGCAACACGCAGATCCTCGTCAAGTGCCCGACCACCCCGCTGACGAACTACCCCCGGCAAACGGCGATCAACTTGATGCCGCTGCCCTCCCAGCCGACCATGCCCAATCCATGCGAGGGGGTGCCGCAGAACCCGTGGTGTCCGACCAACCCGGTCAGCCAACCCTCGTATCCCGTGCCGGGGTCCCCGGTGTCCTAGCACACCCGGCCAAACGAAAAGCTCCGCTGCGTGGCGCGATAGCAACCAGACGAACGACGCGGCCGAGCTGGTTGGTCGCCAACGTCAACGGCTTGGGCGGATTGTTTTTCTGCTCCTGTTCGCCAATCCGGTGCTCTACGCACCGGCACGGGGTCTAGGTGAGCGGCTTCGGCTGCTGGCTGCGTTTTTGACCGAGATGGCTCTGATCCACCGACACCTGGTTCTGGATTCTGGATATCCACGGGTGCACTAACTTTCGCGCCGCGGCTCTCCCGCTGGCAGCGTCCGATTCCCTGGTTCACGGCCGCCGATTGCGGCGCAACACTGGTTGGCGCCGCCGGACTGACCATCCGACAGGCCTGGCGTGACGGCGCGGATCGCTGTTCATGGTTTTCCCCCACTACTTTTGGCGGCCACGATCATTGGTGGGGGACAATTTTCGAGCAGACAGCGCAGCGCAGGGCGCCCACTCGATCGCAGGGGTGGGCGCCCTGCCCGACGGGCACGATGCTGCCCGCCCCGTCGCCCCGTTACTCGCAGATTCGGGTCACAAGCCGGGTATCCCGAAGTCGGGCTGTAAACCAGGGATCTCCGACGGGGCCGGGGCATCCGACGGGGCCGGGGCATCCGTCTGTGGATGCGAGTCGGCGTATTGGATGCCTTGATTGACTTGGTCGATCGCTTGCCTGATGAGGCTGACAGCCTGCGCCTTGTGCCCACCCTTGTCGGGTGGCGCTTGTCCCAGTTCAGTGAGCGCCTGATGCAGATCGTCACGAGCGCTAAGCATGTGGTCCTGAATCGCATAAGCCGTGCCGAGGCCAAGGACACTGAAACTGGTTGCTGTGAGGATTCCACCAACAAGTAACCGAGACTTCGAAATTTGCACCGCAAGAACCTTTCTGGGGGGACGACGAAATTGGGCGAACTGTAGCAGCGCGTCAGGCCCCTGTCGGGCTGCGACACGCCCAGCGAGGCCAGATCTTGCACGTTGATGACCCGGCGGTAGACACGGACGAGGGTATGGGCCACCTGTGGGCTGCGAACACGCGGCAACGGTTGCACGCCCGACAGCGCGGGTGAGTGCCGCAGCTCCGCTACCTCGCGGCTCCACCGGACAGAAAAACCTCGATGCCTATAGGCCGGCCGACCGAATGCACGTCGGTAACATCTGCTGAGAAATTGACGAGCACAGGAGGCGGTGTGCGGTTCAGCTACGCCGAGACGATGACCGATCCGGCATTCTACATCCCGCTGGCGCGGGCCGCCGAGTCAGCCGGGTTTGCCGGCATGACGATTCCGGACAGCATCGCCTACCCATTCGAATCCGATTCGAAGTATCCGTACACGCCTGACGGTAACCGCGAATTCCTGAACGGCAAGCCGTTCATCGAGGCGTTCGTGTTGGCCGCCGCGCTAGGCGCGGTGACCACGACGCTGAGGTTCAACTTCTTCGTGCTCAAGTTGCCCATTCGCCCGCCTGTGCTAGTGGCCAAGCAGGCCGGGTCGCTGGCGGCGCTGATCGGCAACCGGGTCAGGCTGGGCGTCGGAACCAGCCCGTGGCCCGAGGACTACGAACTAATGGGCGTCCCGTTCGCCAAACGTGGCAAGCGCATCGACGAGTGCATCGAGATCGTGCGCGGCCTGACCACCGGCGACTATTTCGAGTTTCACGGCGAGTTCTACGACATCCCCAAGAGCAAGATGACCCCGGCGCCCACCGAACCGATCCCGATTCTGGTGGGCGGGCACGCCGATGCGGCGCTGCGCCGCGCGGCACACGCCGACGGGTGGATGCACGGCGGTGGCGACCCCGAGGACCTCGACCGGCTGATCGCGCGGCTCACAAGGTTGCGCAGGGAGGCGGATAAGACCGGGCCATTCGAGATCCACGTGATCTCCCCCGACGCGTTCACCCTCGACGGCGTCAAACGCCTGCAGGACAAGGGCGTTACCGACGCCATCGTCGGATTCCGCATGCCCTACGTCAAAGGACCCGACACCGAGCCACTGGATACCAAGCTCCGCAACCTGCAGATGTTCGCCGAGAACATCATCGCGAAACTCTAGACGCTACAGCGGATCCCATATCGGTGGCCGCTTTTCCCGGTGGGCCCTGGCGGCCTCGGCCGGGTTGTTGGTGAATCCGCTGATGATCTGGGTCCGGTTCTCGATCTCCTTGGCGTGGCGCAGGCTGGGCGCATCCAGTGCGGCGTTCAGGCCGATCTTGGTTTGCCACACGCCGTAGGCGTTGTTCGCCATGATCGATCGGGCCATCGCCAGCGCCGCCGCCATCAAGACATCCGGCGCCACCACCTCGTGGACCAGCGTGATCCGGTACGCCTCGGCGGCGTCGATGATCCGGCCGGTGAGCATCAGTTCCCGTGCCACCCCGGCACCGACGATCTTGGGCAGCAGGTAGCTGGTACCCATGTCCATCGACGAAAAACCCGCCTTAATGAATACCGAGCCGAACCGCGCATGTTCGGAGGCGATGCGGACGTCGCAATGCAGCGCAAACGCCAGCCCGCCTCCGACCGCGACCCCGTTGACCGCGGCGATCACCGGGATCGGCAGCTCGTAGAGCCGGGTGAGCTGATCGGCCAGGCGGACCTGGGCGTCGTAGCTGACCTTGAACGCCGGCGCCGGCGGCGTCGAGGGTTTTGTCCAGGGCTCGCCGGTGCCGCTGAGGTCGGCGCCCGCACAGAAGCCGCGTCCGGCGCCGGTCAGGATCGCCGCGCGGAACTCGCCGCCACCGAGCACGTCCAACGCATGATCCATGCCGTCGATCAACGCGCCGTCGATCGCGTTCAACCGTTCCGGCCGGTTGAGCGTGATCCCGGCGATGTGGTCGTCAAGTGTCGTCAGTTCGACAGCCGCCATAGCGTAACGTTAGGCGACGCACCATCCGGGCCGGACGATGACCACACCTTGGTGTGCCTAATGTCACCGTGTCGCTCGGACAGCTGCCAACGGTCACCGTGTTACGTTTGCTAGTGAACCGAACGAACGGATTACTCGCCGCCGGTCCGCCGCATTTTTCGCATCCGTTCCCAGCCAACACGCTTGTTTTGTCGGCAGCGCAGTCGGTCAGCCAAGCCTAAAGACCAGGAGTCTTGATGGAACCACGCAACTATCTGCATCCGCAGCGCGACGCCCTCGGCTCCCGGCACCGGGCCGACCGGCCGCTGGCGGCGAACTGGTCGCAGCCTGCAGGCTGGTTCTGCTTCAGCTATGCCGACGGCCGGTGGGCATGGTCGCCGGGGGTCGAGCAGATGCACGGCTACCCACCGGAAAGCGTCACCCCGAGCACGGCGTTGGTGCTGTCCCACATCCATCCCGACGACGGCCAACAGGTGGTCGCCGCCCTGCGCGCTGCGCCGGGCACCCGCCGCTCGTTCAGCTCACGCCACCGCATCATTGACACCCACTCTCGCGTGCACGAGGTGATGATGGTCGGCGCGCAGTTCTACGACAGGCGCGGGACGCTGTTGGGCCTGCAGGGTTTCTACCTGGACCTGACACCGGCCGCCGGCCGCGACCACACCGAAGAGCAGCGGCAACGGATCCGCGCTGCGACCCGGTGCTGATGTCGCCCGGATCTAATGCTTGGCGAACCACTCGGCTTGCATCACCAGCAACGCCAGCGGCTCCAACCGCGGGATGCCGGGATCGAGCTCACGGTAGCGCTGATAGACGTTGACGACCACCCGTTCGGCGTCCAGCCAGGTCGCATACTCGCCGAGTTCGATGGCGTCGGCGGCCTCGGTGAACGACAAGCCGTTGCGGTAGGCCGCCTCGGCCTGCTCGTTGACGTGCACGAGATATCCGCGCACCGCGCGAATCCCGTCCGGATCGGTGACCGGGCCGTGCCCGGGCACTACGATCGGGGCGTCCACCGCGAGCATCGCATCGCAGGCGGCTATCCAGTTGGCGATCGGCCCGGCCCACACGATCGGGGTGCAGCCGATGAACAGCAGGTCGCCGGCGAAGAGCACTCCGGCGTCGGGAATGTGCACGACGGTATCGGCGGCGGTATGCGCCGGACCCAGGTTCATCAGCCGTACCTCACGGCCGCCGACGGTGACGGTCAGCTCGCGGTCGAACGTGAGGTCGGCGTTGCGCAGCGTGATGCCGCTGAAATCGAAGGGCCCGAACCGGTTACGCACGTACCGGGTGGCGACGGGGCCGAGGTCGGCGGTCTGAACCATCGCCAGCATCTCGGGCGCCATGCCGTGCGCGATCTCCTCGGCGGTGCCCTTGGCGGCGATGATGCGCACCGAGTGCTCCAGCAGTTGGTTGCCGTGGGTATGGTCGCCGTTGGCGTGGGTGATCACGGCGTCGGTGATCGGCGCACGGTCGGTGATCTGCCGCATCGCCGAGAGCATTTCGCGGGTCAGCGCCAGGTCGAACAGCGTGTCGACGAGCAGCGACCCGCCGGTGCCGCCGACCAGCCCGGCATTGCTCCAGCCATATCCGCCGTCGGGCAGCAGCCACGCCCACACCCGATCGGCGATCTCGTGCAGCCCGTGGGTGTAGGGCAGCTTCGCCGCCGCCGGGTTAACCCGCGGCTTGTCGGGTTCGGCGTCGGGATTAGGCCGGGGCGTCAGCGGCCGCGGGGCGGGGCTGTGCCGGACCGTCTGGCGAGTCTCCCCTAAACCTTGTACTCGCAACGTGACCACGTCGCCGTCGCGCAGCCAGCCCGGGAAGGATTCCAGGTCGGTAAGTCTCAGGTGCTCGACCAGGGTGCAGGTGGGTACAGTGCCGGAGCCGAAGACGTCCCCCGGGTTGAGCAGCACACCACGGGAGGCATAGGAGATCACCTCCGCGAAGCTCCAGTCCATCGCGCCGGTCGACCCGGTGCCGATCACCGTGTCGTTGACCAGTGCGGTGACCTCGAGCGCGAGCTTGCCGTCGCGCCGGTAGGGGGCCAGCTCGTCGGGAGTCACCAGGTACGGCCCCAGCGTGATCCCGCTGTCTTTGCCCTTGGCCTGCCCGATACCCAGTTGGCCCTCCAGCTGCTGCAGGTCGCGCGCTGACCAGTCGTTGAAGATCGTATAGCCGATGATCGCCTGTTCGGCCTCGGTCACCGACAAGTCCTTGCCCGCCGTTCCGATGACCGCGGCGATCTCCAATTCGAAGTCCTGCCAGGCGCTTCCAGGTGCTGTCGGCGCATCATCGTAGGGTCCGAGGATTGTTGACGGGCAGGCGAAGTAGAAGGCGGGGATTCGATACCAAGTGTCTTTGAGGGTCCGGTCGCCGCCGATCGCCACCTGGCAATTACGCATGTGGTCCAAAAAGCACAGGCTGTCCCGTACCGACGGCGGACGCGGGATCGGCGCCAACAGCGTGACCTCGTCCAGGCGCGCCACGGTGTGTGGTGCCCGCAGCACCTCGTCGCCGGCTTCCCGCAGCCTGGCGGCGCCCCGCCCGATCAGCTCGAGCAGGGTCAGACCCGGGGGCACCGCGTGGATCACGTCGCCAGAGAGCACCCCGGTGCGTTCACCGTAGCTGTCGGCAAAACTCACCCATTTCATTCCCGCTCCACCTCACTTAGCTCTTTGTCGGATCGAAGGCCACGCCAGCTGGGTTGGCGCAGGCGGCCATCGGGCGTCCATTCGCTGTAACGGACTTCACCGACCAACGCCGGCTTGACAAAAGTAACCCCCTTGACGTCCCGGGCGGGAAGCGGAGCGTCGAAGGGCGACTCGCTGGTGCGCAGCGGCGCTAACGCCTTCTTCAGGTTCACCAGATCACGTTCGGTGAACCCGGTGCCGACCCGACCGACGAAACGTAGGCCGTCCGCGGCGGGGATGCCGACGACCAGCGAGCCGATGCCGCTGGTGCGCCTGCCTTCGCCGGCGCGCCAGCCGCCGATGACGACTTCCTGGGTTTTCCAGTGCTTGTCCTTGATCCACGATGCCGAGCGGCGACCCGGCTGGTAGGTGGAGTCGCGTTTTTTGGCGATCACACCTTCCCAGTGGTGCATGCGCGAGTACTGCAGTGCCTCCGCGCCGTCGCCGGGCAGCAGCCCGGGAACGATCAGAGCGCTACCGGCGGCCAGTGTTTCCAGCAGACGGCGGCGGTCACGGTAGCGGGCTCGCAGCAGTGAGTGCCCGTCGAGGTAGAGAAGGTCGAACGCCCAGAACTCGATGCGGGTGCGGCGGCCCCGGTTTTGCATTGCGGCAAAGCTCGGCTTCCCGGCTTTGTCCAGTGCGACGACTTCGCCGTCGAGCACGGCGTGATGATCGGCGAGATCTGCTGCCACCGAATGTAATTGCGGGTAATCGACGGTGACGTCGCGTCCGCCACGTGAGCGCAGCCGCATCCTGCCGTGGTCGGCATCCATCAGCAGCCGGTAGCCGTCCCACTTGGCCTCGAACGCCCACTGCGTCGCCGTCAGGTTCGCCACCGACCCGGGAGTGGCCAGCATCGGGGCGAGTTCGTCGAAGTTGAAGACCTTCTGGTCTTTCATCCGGTGCGCCAGCCACTGGTCGCCGTGGGTCCGAATCAGCGCGTAGCGACCCGAGATCCGGTTGCCGTGCAGAGTGACGATGACCTCGTCGTCGTGGAATTTCTCGGTGTCATAGGTGCCCGAGTCCCAGATGATCACCTTGCCGGCGCCGTATTGGCCCTTGGGTATGGTGCCCTCGAACGTGGCGTATTCGAGCGGATGGTCTTCGGTGCGCACCGCCAGGTGGTTGACCGCGGTGGTCTTCGGCAGGTTTTTCGGCAGCGCCCACGACACCAGTACGCCGTTGCGCTCCAGCCGGAAATCATAGTGTAGCCGCCGGGCGTGGTGCTCTTGGATCACGAACGTATCGTTCCCTCCGGCAGCGGGTTCGGCGGTGGGCACCGGCTCCGGTGTTTTCGCCGCGTCGCGCATGCTGCGGTATCTGCTTAGCCGATTCGGTTGCGGCACCGGGGGATCCAGCGGTGAAAGCAGGTCGCCGTCATGGTGCACCCGTGCCAGCACCTCGTCGTAGCGCAGCTGGCGAAGTTCGGGGTCGGCGAGTTCGTCCCAGGTGCGCGGCGCGGCGACGGTCGGTTGGGAGCGGCCGCGCAGCGAATACGGCGCAACCGTTGTCTTGGACCCGTTGTTCTGACTCCAGTCCACGAGCACCTTGCCCGCCCGCAGCTTCTTCGTCATCGTCGCGGTGACCAGTTGTGGGAGCGCTTTCTCCAGCTGCTGCGCGACACGTTTTGCCAGAATCGACGCGCCTCGGGTGCTTACCGGCTGGTCCAGCGGTGCATAGAGGTGCAGGCCTTTGCTGCCGCTGGTGACCGGGTAGGTGCTCAGCCCGATATCGGCGATCAGGTCGCGGACCGCGCGGGCCACCTGGGACAGCTGCGCCATCGTCACACCCTCGCCGGGGTCGAGGTCGAACACCAGGCGGGTCGCCGGGCCGGGCCTGAGTTCTTCTCCGCGCCGGGTCCACTCGGCGACGAAGCGCCACTGCGGCACGTGGACTTCCAGCGCGGCCTGCTGGGCGATCCAGGCCAGCGCAGTCGGACTGTCGATGATTGGGTAGGTCGTCGTTCCAGACCGGTGCACGACGCTGCCGCGCGCCAGCCAGGCCGGCGCCGACGGGGGGAGCTGCTTTTCGAAAAACGACGGCTGCATGACTCCGTCGGGCCAGCGCTTGCGGGTCGCGGGCCGCCCGGCGATATGCGGCAGCATCACCTCGGCGATGCCGGTGTAGTAGGCGAAGACATCCGCCTTGGTGGTGCCGGTATCCGGATACAGCACCTTATCGGCCTTGGTGAGCATCACCCGCGGCGACATGGCAGTCAACCTACGCGTCCCAGCAGCGCGAACGTCTGCGGACAACCGATTAGCATCGTCGACGTAAATTTTTTGTTAACCAGGCGGCGCGGGGCGTTTAGCCGGCGCTCACAGCGGGCACTGGCACAGCTATGCGCAATGTCATTCCCTGGCGCCACCACGTAGGCGTTCCGCTGAGCAATGCGACACTCCGACTGCACTCACGACGAATAGCCGTGCCAAGCTATGACCGGTCAACGCTTCGGCGAAGTATCGTGCACATCGGCACAGGCAATTTTCACCGCGCACACCAGGCGGTTTACTTCGACGACCTTGCCTGTTGCGGGATTTCCACGCAGTGGGGAGTGACCGGAGTCAATCTGCACTCACGCGACGTCAAAGATCTACTGTCGACTCAGGATGGGCTCTACACCGTGGTGCAACGCGGCCAGGAACGGCAATCGGCGCGCGTGGTGGGTGCGATCGGCGCGTTTCAGCACGCACCGAACGACAGCGCAGAGGTCCGCGCCGCGCTGGCCGATCCGCAAACCCGACTCGTCAGCCTGACCGTCACCGGCAAGGGCTACTACCTGGATCCGGTCACCGGCGAGTTCGACGCCAACCACCCTGATGTGCGTGCCGACCTTATCGGGTCGAACTCCTCTTATGTCACCGCGTGGGCATACCTGACCGAAGCACTCGACCGACGCCGCCGAGCCGATATACCTCCGTTTACCGTGCTGTGTTGTGACAACATTCCCGGCACCACTGCGGCGGCGCGGACCGCGCTGGTATCTTTCGCGGCGTTGAAAGACCCCGGGCTCGCCCGCTGGATCGACAGGAATGTCGCCTTTCCGTCGACCATGGTCGACCGCATTATCCCTCAGACCACAAATGCAGACCGCCAATTCGTCGAGCACACCTTCGGCATCGCCGACAAGTGGCCGATAGTGACCGAGCCGTATTCCCAGTGGATCATCGAGGACACCTTCTGCGACGACCGTCCGCCACTCGAGGAGGTTGGTGTCCATTTCGTCAGCGATGTCAGCGACCACAAACTCGTCAAAACCCGTCTGCTCAACGGAACCCATATCGTGATCGGCTGTCTGGGCACGCTGGCCGGCTACCGTAGCACCGACGAAGCGATGCGCGACCGCGTCATCTTTGATTACCTGGAGCAGCTGATGCGCGAGGAGATTCAGCCGCTGCTACCGGCAGTACCGGGAATGAACACACCCGGCTATCGGCACACCCTGCTGGAACGACTGAGCAATCCCATGATGAGCGACCAGCTGTCACGGCTGGCGCGCCGGGGATCGGAGAAGGTGCCGTCGTTTCTGCTGCCGTCCCTGCAGGAAGCGATGGCACGGGGCAGGCCTCACACATTGCTGATGCTGGCTCTCGCCGGGTGGGTCCGGTATCTGCGCGGCTATGACCTCGAAGGTCGCAAAATCCGCATCGACGATCCGCAAGCACCGTTGCTCAGCAGCTTGGCGACCCTGGGCGGCAACAATCCCGGTCCGTTGCTGAGTCACGACATGTTCACCGAATTACGCTCAGTCCCCGGTTTCAAGGATCGCCTCGGCGGGATGCTCGCAGACATCGACGAACGTGGGGTGATACCGACACTGCGCGAAACGCTGCATCGTAATGTTCGGAAACTGGTGTCGTAATGAGCGGCCACCAGCTCAGGATTGTGCGCCAATTCGACCCCGCACCGATAACCACACTGCTCTGTGACGCCGACGACAACCTCTTTCCTTCCGAGGAACCGGCATTCGACGCGTCGATCGAGGTGACCAATCGCTTTTTGGCCAGATTCGGCGTGGCGGCTCCGCTGAGCGCCGAGGAGCTGCGCAGAAAGGCCGCCGGGAAAAACTTTCGCAGCACCGCTATCGACCTGGCTGTGCTGTGCGACGTGCCCCTTGAGCAAACATTGGCACAGGGCCGTCCGGCAGCACGTGTCGCCTCAGACAAGGACGCGGCAACCGGTCACATGCTCAGCGTCGACGAACTCGAACGATGGGTCCGCCAGGAGCGCAACCAGGTCACCACTCATCTGGCTGCTGTGCTGCGACCAAATCCCGCGGTGCTTGCGCCATTGCAAGCCCTCGCATCACGATATGCGTTGGCAGCGGTCAGCTCCAGTGCCACCTCGCGGCTGAACGCCTGTTTTGCCACCACCGGCCTGGATCGGCTGATCCCGGCGGCGCTGCGCTTCAGCGCGGAAGATTCCCTTCCCGTACCGACGAGCAAGCCCGACCCCGCGGTGTATCTGCATGCGGGTAGGACAATGGACATCGACATCCGCCAAGGCCTGGCTATCGAGGACTCGGTACCCGGCGTCACGTCCGCGGTCGCGGCCGGCTATCTCACCGTCGGTAACCTGATGTTCGTGCCGGCCGATGAACGGCAATGCCGTAGCGACGAGTTGGTCGATGCCGGAGCAGCCGCGATAACCGACTCGTGGCAGGCTCTCGCTGATGTCCTCACGTTGTCGACCGTGAGTCGACCGTGAGTCGACCGTGATACATGACGACAACACAGACCCTGACCGGTGAGGAGTGGTGCAGTCGTGCCTGGGGCGATCAGCCTGAACAACGCAACGCTAGCAAGCCTGCCAATCGCTACCCCGAAATATGATCGAAGCAGCCTCGGTGTCGGTATCGCTCATATCGGAACCGGTCATTTTCACCGGGCCCATCAGGCCAACTACATTCATCGGCTGCTGCAGCAGGGCTTGGCACTCGAGTGGGGCATCTGCGGGATAGGGGTGATGCCCGGCGACTGGACGATGCGCGACGTCCTGGGTGGCCAAGACGGGCTCTACACCCTGATTCTGGAGCACCCGGACGGCAGCCGGGAAGCCCAAGTGATCGGTTCGATCATCGACTACCGTTACGCGCCCGACGATCCGCAGGCAGCGCTGGAGGTGCTGGTCGCGGAGTCCACCCGGATCGTTTCGCTGACCATCACCGAGGGCGGCTACCGCGACCCCGACGGACCCGCGTTCACCCTGATCACCGAGGCTCTGAGCAGGCGCCGCGCCCGCGGAATCGCCGCGCCGACAATTGTGTCGTGCGATAACGTCGAGGCTAACGGCGAGGTTGCCAAGCGCGCCCTCCTCGCCCATGCCCACCATCGCGACCCCGAGCTCGCCGAGTGGATAGCAGAGCATGTCCGGTTCCCCAGTTCGATGGTGGACCGGATCACCCCGGCCACGACTCCGGACATGGCCGTGGAGGTGAGCCGCGACTTCGGTGTCGCCGACCGGTGGCCGGTGCTGACCGAGGCGTTCACCGCCTGGGTCCTCGAAGACGACTTCGCCGACGGCAGACCGCCGCTGGAGCAGGCCGGTGTGCTGCTGGTCGACGATGTCGGCCCGTACGAGGCTATGAAGCTGCGGCTGCTCAACGCGGGACATCAGTGCCTGTGCTACTTCGCCCATCTATGCGGCTTCGAGATGGTCAGGGAGGCGGCGTGCGATCCGTTGCTCGCCGAATTCCTGCTCGCCTATTTCGAGGATGAGGCGATCCCGACCCTGACGCCGGTACCCGATATCGACTTCGGCGATTACACCCGCACGCTGATCGAACGATTCGCCAACCCGGGGCTGCGCGACACCGTGGCGCGGCTGTGCGCCTATTCCTCGGATCGCCTCCCGAAATTTCTGCTGCCGGTGATCAACGACAACCTGGCTGCCGATCGCCCGGTCCGGCTCGCCGCGGCGGCGGTGGCAAGCTGGGCCCGTTATGCCGAGGGCATCGATGAGCAGGGTGAACCGATCGAAGTAGTGGACCAACTGGCCCCCTCGTTGGTGCCGATCGCCCGGTCCCAGCGCGAGCATCCCACCGCGTTTATCGAGATCACCGCGATCTTCGGGGATCTGGCCCAGCAACCACGCTTCGTCGAGGCATACTGCTGGGCGCTGGATTCGTTGCACCGCAAAGGAGCCCGAGCAACATTGGAGGCCTTGCTACGTTGACCCGTGCGCTGGTGATCGGGGAAGCGCTGGTCGACGTTGTGCAACAAGGGGACCGGGTGAGCGAGCATGTCGGCGGCAGCCCACTCAACGTCGCCGTCGGATTGGCCCGACTGGGTCGCGACGTCGATTTGCTGACCCACATCGGGGAAGACGAGTACGGTAGGCGTATCGTCGAACATCTCAATGCGTCAGGGGTACAACTTGTTCCGGGCAGCGTGGCAGCTTGCCGAACGCCGACCGCATGGGCGAGAATCGGCGAAGGGAGCTCGGCCGACTACACTTTCGACCTGCAGTGGCAACTGTCCGCTGTCCCGGCGGTGGCTCCCCCGCTCGTCGTGCACACCGGATCGATCGCTGCCGTGCTGGAGCCGGGCTGCCGGGCGGTCGCCGAACTCTTCGAGACCCATCACTCGTCGGCCACCACCACCCTCGATCCCAATGTGCGTCCGGCACTGATCGCCGACCGCGCTGTTGTCCGTCAGCGGATCGAGCATCTGATCGAGCGCGCCGATATCGTCAAAGCCAGCGAAGAGGACTTGCGCTGGCTGGATCCCGGTCGGCCGCTTGAGCTGATCGCCCGCGGCTGGCTCGCGCTGGGGCCTGCGATCGTCGCGGTGACGATGGCAGAGCGCGGCGCGGTGGCGATCTGTGCGGCCGGGGAGACCCGGATGCCGGCCACACCGGCGCGCGTGGTCGATACCGTTGGCGCTGGCGACGCGTTCATGGTCGGCATGATCGAGGCGTTGTGGAGCATAGGACTGCTGGGCGCCGCACGACGGGACGACCTGCACCGCATCGGGCTCGACACGCTAACGGACGTGCTGCGGACCGCAGCGCTGTTATCGGCATTGACGGTGGCCCGTGCGGGCGCCGACCTGCCGGACCGGGCCGCCGTGGCGCACGCGGAGTGCTCGCGTTAGACGGTCGGCGGTGCGCCGGTGCAGTCATACTTGAATTGTGCGTGCCATCTGGAAAGGCTCGATCTCGTTTGGCCTGGTGAACATCCCGGTCAAGGTGTATTCGGCGACCGAAGACCATGACATCAAGTTTCATCAGGTGCACGCCAAGGACAACGGCCGTATCCGCTACAAGCGGGTGTGCGAGGTGTGCGGCGAGGTGGTCGAGTTCCGCGATGTCGCCAGGGCCTACGAATCCGACGACGGCCAGACGGTGGTGATCACCGATGACGACATCGCCACGCTGCCCGAGGAGCGCAGCCACGAAATCGAGGTGCTCGAGTTCGTGCCGGCCGGCGAGCTCGACCCGATGATGTATGACCGCAGCTACTTCCTGGAGCCGGCTGGCAACTCATCGAAATCCTATGTGTTGCTTGCCAAGACGCTCACAGAAACCGATAGGGTCGCGATCGTACATTTCGCGTTGCGCAACAAGACTCGCCTTGCGGCGTTGCGCGTCAAGGACTTCAGCAAGCGTAAGGTGATGGTGATCCACACCTTGCTCTGGCCCGACGAGATCCGCGATCCCGACTTCCCGTCACTGGACAAAAAAGTCGACATCAAGCCCGCGGAACTCACGATGGCCGGGCAGGTCGTGGAGTCGATGGCCGGAGATTTCAACCCCGACCGCTACCACGACGACTATCAGGACCAGTTACACGAGCTGATCGAGGCTAAATTGCAAGGTGGCCAGGCATTTACCGTCGAGGAGCAACCAACTGGACTGGACGAGAACGAAGATGTCTCCGACCTGCTGGCCAAGCTGGAGGCCAGCGTGCGGAAGCGCTCCGAGCGCGGCAGCCAGCGGGCCAGGCTTGGGCGCCCTGAAAAGCCTCGTTGATGACACGCTCGTCAGCGCAGCGTTGGCGGTGGGTCGGCGTCATCAGTGCGCGATGAGCACAACGCGGCGGGAGGGGAGAAAGCACCGCGCAGCAGATCCGTTGCGCGGGCCGCGGCCAGATCCCGCTGGGTGGGGCACACCGTTCGGACTTCAAGGACGCCATGATCATCGCTCAACGCCTCGCGGAACTGCGCTGTCATGGGCCCTATGTGATGGCGGGGCACTGGTTTGGCTCAGATGGCGGGCGGCCATGGCCGTGCGTCACCGCCCTTGTTACGGTGGCGCCCGTGATCCTCGATAAATTCCGACTCGATGGCCACGTCGCCGTCATCACCGGCGCTGGCCGCGGCCTCGGCGCAGCTATCGCCGTCGCCTTCGCCGAAGTCGGCGCCGACGTCGTCATCGCCGCGCGCACGCAATCCCAACTGGAGGCCGTCGCGGAGCAGGTCAGCGCGGCGGGGCGGCGCGCCCATATCGTCGCCGGCGACCTCGCGCACCCCGAGGCGACCGCCGAGCTGGCCGGGCGGGCCGTCGACGCGTTCGGGCGGCTCGACATCGTCGTCAACAATATCGGCGGCACCATGCCCAACGCGCTGCTGAACACGTCTACCAAAGACCTCAAGGACGCCTTCACGTTCAATGTGGGCACCGCCCACGCGCTGACCACCGCGGCAGTGCCGCTGATGCTCGAGCACTCCGGCGGCGGCAACATCATCAACATCACTTCCACGATGGGGCGGGTGGCCGGACGCGGTTTCGCCGCCTACGGCACCGCCAAGGCGGCGCTGACGCACTACACCCGGCTAGCCGCACTGGACCTGTGTCCGCGGATCCGGGTCAACGCCATCGCGCCGGGATCGATCGCCACCTCGGCGCTGGACATCGTAGCCTCCAACGACGAGCTGCGCGCGCCGATGGAGAAGGCGACACCACTGCGCCGTCTCGGCGATCCTGTCGAAATTGCCGCCGCCGCAGTATATTTGGCGTCGCCAGCCGGCGGCTACCTGACCGGCAAGGTACTCGAAGTCGACGGCGGCATCACCTTCCCCAACCTCGACCTCCCGATCCCGGACCTGTAGACCATGACCATTGACAAAACCATCCGCGTCGCCCAGATCGGTACCGGCAACGTCGGCGCCCACGCATTGAAGGCACTGATCACCAACCCACAATTCGAGCTCACCGCGGTGTGGGTGTCCTCGGAAGCCAAAGCGGGCAAAGACGCCGCAGAGCTTGCCGGCCTCGACGTCGCGACCGGGGTCACCGCGACCACCGATCTCGACGCGGTGCTGGCCACCGGACCGCAGTGCGCGGTCTACACCGCGATGGCCGACAATCGGCTGGCCGAGGCGCTCGACGACTACCGGCGCATCCTGGCTGCCGGGATCAACGTCGTCGGCAGCAGCGCGGTGTTCCTACAGTACCCGTGGCAGGTGCTTCCGCAAGAGATGCTTGCGCCCCTGGAAGACGCAGCGCGGGAAGGTAATTCCAGCCTCTTTGTCAACGGCATCGATCCCGGCTTCGCCAACGACCTGCTGCCGCTGGCGTTGGCGGGCACCTGCCAAAGCATCCAACAGATCCGATGCATGGAGATCGTCGACTACGCCACCTACGACAGCGCGACCGTCATGTTCGACGTGATGGGCTTCGGCAAGCCGATCGACGAGATCCCGATGCTGCTGCAGCCCGGGGTGCTCAGCCTGGCGTGGGGCTCGGTGGTGCGACAGCTTGCTGCCGGTCTGGGCCTTGAACTCGACACCGTCGAGGAGATGTACGTGCGCGAGCCCGCTCCCGAGGACTTCGACATCGCCGCGGGCCACATCCCCACAGGCAGCGCGGCGGCCCTGCGGTTCGAAGTGCTCGGACTGGTTCACGGCGACCCCGTCGTCGTCCTGGAACACGTCACCCGGTTGCGGGACGACCTGTGCCCGGACTGGCCGCAGCCGGCCCAGCCCGGCGGCTCCTACCGCATCGAGATCACCGGCGAACCGTCCTATGCCGCCGACATCTGCCTGAGCAGCCGCTACGGCGACCACAACCACGCTGGCCTGGTCGCCACCGCGATGCGGGTCGTCAACGCGATCCCCGCGGTGGTGGCCGCCCCGCCCGGCATCCGCACCACGCTGGACCTCCCGCTGATCACCGGGCGCGGGCTCTACACCCCGCGCTGAATGTTTCGGCTAACCTAACTTTCTCATTCGTTGGGGGAAAGTGGGTTGGGTGGCGCGAGACGTCCGGGTTCCGTCGGCGACGGGCTGGTATCTGCTCGGGCCGGCGTTCGTCGCCGCGATCGCCTACGTGGACCCGGGCAACGTCGCGGCCAATGTCAGCGCCGGCGCGGAGTTCGGCTACCTGCTGCTGTGGGTGATCGTGGTGGCCAACCTGATGGCCGCCCTGGTTCAATACCTGTCCGCCAAGCTCGGCCTGATCACCGGCCAATCGCTACCCGAGGCGATCGGCAGCCAGATGCGCCGGCCGATCCGGCTGGCCTTCTGGCTGCAGGCCGAACTGGTCGCGATAGCCACCGATTTGGCCGAAGTGGTGGGCGGGGCGGTCGCGCTGGGCCTGCTGTTCCGGCTGCCGCTGCTGCTCGGCGGCGTGATCACCGGGGCTGTGTCGCTGCTGCTGCTGATCGTGCAGAATCGCCGGGGTCAGCGCATATTCGAGCGCGTCATCACCGGGCTGCTGCTGGTGATCGCGGTGGGTTTCGCTGCTAGCTTCTTTGTCAGGACGGCGCCCCCCGGCGCCGTCATCGGTGGGCTGGTGCCCCGCTTCGACGGCGCCGAAAGCGTGCTGTTGGCCGCCGCGATTCTGGGTGCCACGGTCATGCCGCACGCCGTCTACCTGCACTCCGGCCTCGCGCTCGACCGGCACGGGCACCCGCAGACCGGCCCGCGCCGACGTCAGCTGCTGCGAGTGACCCGCTGGGACGTCGGGCTGGCGATGTCCGTCGCGGGAGCCGTCAACGCGGCGATGCTGCTGGTCGCCGCGACCAACCTGCAGGGCCGCGACTGCACCGGTTCCATCACGCGTGCCTACGACGCCGTCCACGCCACGCTGGGCCCGGTGATCGCGTTGCTGTTCGCCGTCGGGCTGCTCGCATCGGGTTTGGCGTCGACTTCGGTGGGGGCTTACGCCGGCGCGATGATCATGCACGGGCTGCTGCACCGCTCGATTCCCGTGCTGGCGCGCCGGTTGGTGTCGCTGTTCCCCACGCTGATAATCCTGGCGATAGGCGTGAACCCCACGCGCGCGCTGGTGCTCTCGCAAGTCGTGCTGTCGTTCGGTATCCCTTTCGCGGTGTTTCCCTTGGTCCGGCTGACCAGCGACCGCAGGCTGATGGGCGCCGACGCCAATCACCGCCTCACCACGGTGGCGGGCTGGGTCATCGCCGTGCTGGTTAGCCTGCTCAACGCGGTGCTGGTCGTTCTGACCGCGACGCGCTGAACGCCGGGAGCCGGATATGGCGACGACGGCGCCCACCGGTAACCTCCGCTTTGGTACCCGGGCCGGCAGTCGCGGTGCGGGTAAGGCAAACCCAGCCCGACCAGATCGGAGGTGGCACTGTGGCCCCGCCCGCGTCTCGTGCTTTTCGCTTTCACATCGGCCTCCACACTCTCAAGTCGCACGCCGCGGTGCAGGAGAAGGCGCGCCGGCTCGAGGGTTTCGGGTTCGACGTGCTGCATCTGCCCGACCACCTCGGCGCGCCTGCGCCGTTTCCGGCCTTGACCGCGATCGCCGCGGCCACTACCACCGTCCGGCTGGGCACCTATGTGCTCAACGCGTGCTTCTACAAGCCGGCGCTGCTGGCCCGGGATGCCGCCGCGGTCGATCTGCTCAGCGACGGGCGTCTGGAACTGGGCCTCGGCGCCGGATACGTCCGGGAAGAATTCGAGGCCGCCGAACTGCCCTACCCGAGCGCGAGGCAACGCGTCGACTACCTCGAGCACGTGACCACCTATCTCAAGCAGCACCTGCGGGGTGTGCCGATTCTGATCGCCGGCAACGGTGATCGATTGCTGAGGGTGGCTGCCCGGCACGCCGATATTATCGGACTGACGGGCGCCAAGGTGGCCGCGGTTGCCGATCCGCTGGCCGAGCGTGTCGAATTCGTCCGCGCCGCCGCCGGCGACCGGTTCGACGATCTCGAGCTGAACCTGGCGATCACCGCGGTGCCGACCGACAACTCCGGCGTGCCCGACCTGTCACTAACCCGCAGGTACTCACCGGAGCTGTCGGACGACGAGTTGTTGGCGATGCCGGCTGTGCTGCGCGGATCACCGCGCGACATGGCCGACACACTGCGGGCCTACCGACAAACCTACGGGTTGACGTCGTTCACCGTGCAGGAGAACCACGCCGAGAGCTTCGCGAAGGTGATCGCGGAGCTGCGTTGAGCCGCAATGGTGTTCGACACTCGGTGGCAGACGTTGAGAACAGTCTGAACGACACCAAGAACTGGCACAATTTAGCGGCCGAACTCTAGTGGGCACGGTGGCGACGCTCTTACCATGCCCGCATGGAAAGGCTCAGCGGCCTCGACGCGAGTTTCCTGTACGCCGAAACACCCACCCAGCCGCTGAACGTGTGCTCCATCGTGGAGCTAGACACTTCCACGATGCCTGGCGGCTACACCTTCGATCGGCTGCGCGACGGGTTGGAGCTCCGGATCAAAGCGGTTCCGGAGTTGCGGGCAAAGCTGGCAGACAGCTGGCTCAACCTCGATCACCCGGTCTGGGTGGAAGACAGCGACTTCGACGTCGAGCGGCATCTCAAGCGCGTCGGCCTGCCGGCACCCGGCACGCGAAACGAACTCGCCGCTATCTGCTCAGATATCGCGTCGCAACCCCTGGATCGCAGCAAACCACTGTGGGAAATGTGGGTGGTCGAGCGCTCCGCCGGTGTCGCCCACCACGACGGGCACCTCACGGTGGTGACCAAGGCCCACCACGCCGCGGTGGACGGGGTGCTGGCCGCCAACCTGTTCGCGCGGTTATTCAGCACCGAACCCGACGCGCTGCCCCCCGATCCGGTAGCAGGCCCGGGTCAAGCGCACCAGCTCACGATCGCTGCGGATGGGCTGGTGAATGTCGCCACTCGCCCGCTGCGGCTACCTGGCCTAGCGTCGATGACCGCCACGGCGATCGTGAGGACGCTGCGCCGCGCCCAGACGGGGCAAACCATGGCCGCGCCGTTGACAGCCCCGAAATGCCGCTTCAATGCCCCGATCACCGCCGAGCGGTCCTGCGCATTCACCCAACTGACGCTCGCGGACGTCAAGGCGGTGAAGAACTGCTTCGGGGTCACGGTCAACGACGTGGTTCTGGCGCTGTGCGCGGGTGCCCTGCGACGGTGGCTGGCCGATCGCGGCGAACTGCCCGGGCGTTCTCTGGTCGCGATGGTGCCGGTATCGGTGCATGGCCGCTCGAACCGACCAGGGCGCAACCAGGTTTCCGGGATGTTTTGCCGTCTGCAGACCCACCTCGACGACCCGGTCGAACGGCTGCAGGCCATCGCCCGAGCCGATGCGATCGCCAAAGACCACAGCGCGGCCATCGGCGTGACCCTGCTGCAGGACTGGACACAGTTTGCGAGCGGCCCGCTGTTCAACGCCGCGAAACGGCTTTATCCCAGCACCGGGCTCGCCGGCCGCCCGATCCACAACCTGATCGTCTCGAACGTACCCGGTCCGCAGGATCCCCTGTATTTCTTTGGTGCACAACTCAAAGCCATCTATCCGCTCGGCCCGATCTTTCATGGTTGCGGGCTCAACATCACGGTCATGTCGCTGGACGGCACGCTCAACGTGGGCATTCTCGCCTGCCCGCCACTGGTGCCCGATGTGTGGGAATTGGCCGATAACTTCGAGGTCGAGCTCGCAGCACTGCGACGTGAGCTGCCGGCGTCGTCGGGGGGCGGGCCCGACCCCGGGTAGGTCATCCGGACGCCGGCTCTTCACCGCGCCGACTCGTCGCGGCAGACTGGAAGGGTGAGGCTGTTCGATGATCGTGTCGACGCCGGACGTCAGTTGGCCGCGCGGTTGGAACCGTTACGCGGAGGCGACATCGTGGTGTTGGGGCTGCCCCGCGGCGGAGTACCGGTGGCCTTCGAAATCGCCAAGGCGCTGCGAGCGCCGCTGGACGTGCTGGTGGTGCGCAAGCTGGGTGTGCCATTTCAGCCCGAACTGGCCTTCGGCGCCATCGGTGAGGGCGGAGCCCGGGTGATCAACGAATCGGTCGTGCGGCAAGCCGGACTGTCCGAGGACGACGTCGCGGCCGTCGAGGCGGCTCAGCGGGCCGAGCTGACGCGGCGCGCGAAGCGTTTCCGTCAGGGGCGCGAACCCATCTCCGTGGCAGGACGGGTTGCCGTGATCGTCGACGACGGCCTGGCGACTGGCGCGACCGCGAAGGCCGCCTGCCAGGTGGCCCGTGCCCGGGGCGCCGCGCGGGTGGTGCTGGCGGTTCCGATCGGCGGCGACGACATCGTTGCAAGGCTCAGCGGGTACGCCGATGACGTGGTGTGTCTCTGCACACCTGCGTTCTTTTTCGCCGTCGGACAGGGCTACCGCAACTTCGCCCAGACCTCGGACGAAGAAGTGGTCGCGTTGCTCGACCGCGCCCGCGAGGGTTTTCCGGACCCGGCGGCAGCCGGCGCGGCGGACGACCCGCCGTTGCGCGACGAAGAAGTGCGGCTGGCGGCCGGTCGAGTGGTGGTGGCCGGGCACCTTACGATCCCGGAGAAACCCATCGGGGTGGTTGTTTTCGCGCACGGCAGCGGCAGCAGCCGGCACAGCCCACGCAACCGCTACGTCGCCGAGGTCTTGAACCGGGCAGGTCTTGCCACGTTGCTGTTCGACTTGCTCACCCCCGACGAGGAGCACGATCGCGCCAACGTCTTTGACATCGAGCGTCTGGCGCGGCGGCTCGTCGACGTCACCGGTTGGCTGGCCAGCCAACCCGATACCGCCGCGCTGCCGGTGGGTTACTTCGGTGCCAGCACCGGGGCAGGTGCGGCCCTGGTCGCCGCCGCCGACGCGGGCGTGAAGGTGGCAGCGGTGGTATCTCGCGGCGGCCGGCCCGATCTGGCGGGCGAGGCGTTGAGCAAGGTCCGTGCGCCGACGCTGCTGATCGTGGGCGGACTGGACGGCCTGGTGCTGGAACTGAATCGACGCGCCCAGGCCATGATGCCCGGCGAGAGCAAGCTCACCGTCGTCCCGGGCGCCACGCACCTGTTCGAGGAGCCGGGCGCGCTCGAGCAGGTTGCGACGCTGGCGCGTGATTGGTTCGTCGACCATATGAGCATGCCGGGGACCGCTGGCTCGTCGTGTTAGCACAAGCGGTCGGCGCGTCGGGGCATCGGAGTGTGCCGCACACCGCGGACCTTCGGATCGAGGCCTGGTCGCCGACCCGCAATGGCTGCATCAGGGAGGCGGTACTCGGCACCGTGGAAAGCTTCCTCGACACCTCGTCGGCTCAGCCCAGCCACACAGTCGTGCGCCGACTGAGCGCAGACCGTGACGACGATCTGCTGGTTGCTGTGCTGGACGAGGTGATTTACCTGCTGGAGACCGCCGGCGAGGCGCCGGTCGATGTCGAGGTGGCCGGAGCCGACGGCCAGCTAAAGGTCAGCTTCGCGATGGCCGACGCGGGCTCGCTGCCTCAGACTGGTGCAGTTCCCAAGGCAGTGTCCCTCACCGAGGTCCGCCTGGCGCCGGAGCAGTCAGGCTGGCGGTGCCTGGTGACGCTGGACGTGTAATTGAGGCAAGCAATGGAGATCATCGCGGAAACGCCGTACCGGTTTCGGATCGAACAAGAAGGTGACATGCGGGTGCCGGGGATCGTCTTCGCCTCCGAATCGCTGCTGCCCGAGGAGCGGGCCGATATGGCACTGCACCAGGTCGCCAACGTGGCCACGTTGCCCGGGATTGTGCGGGCGTCCTATGCGATGCCGGACGTGCACTGGGGATACGGATTTCCGATCGGCGGCGTAGCGGCGACCGACATCGATGCCGACGGGGTGATCTCGCCCGGTGGGGTTGGCTTCGACATATCCTGTGGAGTCAGGCTTTTAGTGAGTTCTCTGGACCGCGACCAGTTGCAACCCAAGATGGCCGCGGTGATGGACCGATTGGATGCAGCGATACCGCGCGGTGTGGGTACCAGGGGTATCTGGCGGCTGACCAATCGCCGAATGCTTGAGCAGGTGCTCACCGGTGGAGCCAGGTTCGCGGTCGACCAAGGCCATGGCAACGCGCGCGACCTCGACCGATGCGAAGACCGCGGCGTACTCGACGGGGCGGATGCAGCCAGAGTCAGTGACCGGGCAATCGAACGCGGACTCGGCCAGGTCGGTAGCCTGGGTTCGGGCAACCACTTCCTGGAAGTACAGGCCGTGGACCAGGTTTACGACACGACAGCGGCCACCCAGATGGGGTTGGCACCCGGCAGAGTCTGCGTCATGATCCACACCGGCTCACGCGGCCTTGGCCACCAGATCTGCACCGACCACGTCCGGCGGATGGAAAATGCCATGAGCCGTTACGGCATCCATGTGCCCGACCGCCAACTGGCATGCGTGCCTGTCCACTCGCCCGAAGGGCAGGATTATCTGGGGGCGATGGCCGCAGCGGCCAACTACGGACGCGCCAACCGGCAACTGCTCACCGAAGCCACCCGCCGGGTGTTCGAAGACACGACGGCGACGTCGCTGGACCTGCTCTACGACGTCTCCCACAACCTCGCCAAGCTCGAAACGCATGCGGGCGAAGGACAGTCCGCCATGCTGTGTGTGCACCGCAAGGGCGCGACGCGGTCGCTGCCACCGCATCACCCCGACCTGCCGGTCGAGTTCGCCGCTGTCGGGCAACCGGTACTGATACCGGGCACGATGGGCACCGCTTCCTATGTGCTGGCCGGTGTGCCGGACAACCCGGCGTTTTCTTCCACTGCGCATGGCGCCGGCCGGGTACAAAGCCGTCACCAAGCTGCCCGCCGGACCGACGCCGACGCGCTGCGGCGCGACCTCGAACGGCGCGGCGTACTGGTGCGCGGCACCTCACGGCGTGGTCTGGCCGAAGAAAAACCTCAGGCCTACAAGGACATCGACGAGGTGGTCGAAATCAGCCACCGGGCCGGACTGGCCCGCAAGGTCGCCCGCCTCGCCCCCCTGGGTGTGGTGAAGGGCTGAGCACGAGGCCGGATCGGCGACCGGATCATTGTGACTTCCGCCTCTATCGCCCGTCGGCGAGCACGTGAGAAAACGACAGGGTTCCTGGCAACAATCCATAACCGAAGGAGGATCATGGCTGATCTCCCAGTGCGTCGACACGCCCGCTCGTGGCTTCCGACTTGGTCCGATTTGTGGTCGGACCTGTGGACCACTTTTCCGTCACTGGCCGCTGCGCAGCCGAGCCATTTGATCCGGTTGGAAGACGAGATGCAAGACGGCCACTATCTGATACGTGCCGAACTGCCCGGCATCGATCCGGATAAGGATGTCGACATCACCGTGTGCAACGGCGAGTTGACCATCAAGGCCGAACGCAGCGAAAAGAAGGAGACCAACGGCCGCTCCGAGTTCACCTACGGCTCGTTCACCCGCTCGGTCACGCTGCCGCAGGGTGCCAACGAAGACAACATCAAGGCCACCTACGACAAGGGCATCCTGACCGTGGATGTGGAACTTCCCCAGGCGGCCGCCACCACGACGGCGGAGAAGCACATCAAAGTCCAAACCGCCAGCTAAGCCGATACTGGCTTCCGGAGCCCGCTGAGGGCTCCGGAAGCATCGCGGCCATGGCCGCCCTCACGACGGTTGCGTGCCGGGCAACAGGGACCCTGGCCCTGTATACCCTGGCGGGTATCGGGTAGGCTTGATGCCGGTACACCGACCCAGTGTTTGCTGCCGATCAGCATGCACCCGCCACCAAGAGAGGGCAACCATGTCTATCGCCATCAGCACATCGACTGCCACGACCGACTTCGACAAAGTTGTCTCGCGGACTCGGGAAGTATTGAAGGACAACGGCTTCGGAATCTTGACAGAGATCGACGTGCAAGCAACCCTCAAAGAGAAGCTGGGCGAATCGATGGAGCGCTACCTGATTCTCGGCGCCTGCAACCCGCCGCTTGCCCACCAGGCCCTGTCGGCGAAGAAGCAGGTCGGATTGCTGATGCCGTGCAACGTCGTGATCCGAGAAGATACGGAGAACCCGGCGACGGTGCACATCGAGGCGATGAATCCCCAGTTGATGGTCCAGTTTGTCGAGGATCCCGGGCTGTCACCGGTCGCCGAGCAGGCGACAAAGCAGTTGCAGGCCGCGATGGACACCCTCGCCGAGGAACTGCGGTGACGTCGATCGACCTCTACGTCGATCCGATATGCCCATTTGCCTGGGCGACGTCGCGGTGGCTAAGGGATGCGGCCAGCGCCACCGCACACAACGTCACATTGCGGCAAATGAGCCTGGCGGTGTTGAACCAGGGTCGCGACATGCCGCCCCCGCAGCGCGCCAAACTCGAATGGTCACGTCGAGTGGGCCGGGTGTTCGCCGCCGCGACCGACGAAGGCGGGCCCGACGCATTCGCTAATCTCTACGCAGCCTTCGGCCCATCGGCGTGCAGCGCAGATGGCGACCCGGGCGACAGCGCGATCAAAGAAGCGCTGGCGGCGACGAGCTGCAGTCCTGCCCTGCTCGATGCGCTCGAAGATCCGGCGTGGGATGACGTCGTGCGCGCGGCCCATCAAGCCAGTCAGGAGGCGCTCGGTGGCAGCGGCGGCAGCCCGATCATCGCCGTCGACGGCAGGGGATATTTCGGGCCGGTACTGCTGGAGCTCCCCGCTCCAGACGCCGGCATCGCGCTGCTCGACGCCGTGCTGACCGCGGTGTCGATGCCCGGATTCGCCGTACTGCAGCGCCCCTACCAGGGACCGCCGTCCGTGGCCGAGACGGAAGGCCGCTGATGTGCCATGCCGTTCGGTGCCGCATCTGCGGCCTGGTGACCTGGTCGGGTTGCGGTCTACACGTCGACCAGGTGAAGTCACAGGTACCGCCGTCCCAGTGGTGCGGCGGCCACCCCGAGGCGAAATCACGCCGCTGGTGGCGGCGATAACCTGCCGATACCGTGCCGGTACCGTGCATGTCGCGGTCGCAGGCGTCAGCGTGCGGCGGCGATCTGCTCCGCGGCGCGCCGCCCGCTGACCAGCGCACCCTGGATCGACGCGGTGTCTCGGTGATCACCGCACAGCCACAGCCCGTCCGGTGTGCGCACCGGTCGGCGCACGGACAGCGGCGGCAGCTGCGCCGGCAACGCCGCCCGGATGACCTGCCGGGTCACCGGCGTCCAGCGGCTCGGGTCGACACCGAGGATCTCGCCGGCGTGTGCGCGGGTGGCCGTCTCGTCGGGGGGCTCTCCGTGCGGACCCACCAGCGCGGATGCCGCGACCAGATGCCGGCCCGGCGCGGCGTAACTCGGCGCCGCCGCGCTGATCACCGCGGTGTTGAGCACCGGTCCGGATGCACCCGCGCGACCGTCCACCCACAGCATCGGCGGGCCCGGCGGCGCCTGATCGGTGCTCCACCAGTCGGTGACCACCCCGCGCATCGCCGGCGGGCGTCGCCCGGTCAGCTCGGCGGCGGCCAGCGGATCGGTCGCCACCACCACCTGCCGGGCCCGCGCGGCGCCTCGGCCGTCCCGCACAAGCCAGCCTTCGGACGCCTTCTCGACCGCAGTCACTTTGCGCTGCAGGCTGATTCGACCGTCCAGACCCGCGGCCAGCTGGGCCGGCAGCGCGCGCATCCCGTCGGCCGGCAACGCCGGGACACCGACCAGGAACATGCGCGCCAGCAGCAGCGCGAACCCGTTGGAGGTGGCGCCGGTGTCGTCGAGCACCACACCGGCCAGGAACCGGTCGACCACCCGCCGCAGCTCGCCGCGCACCCCGGCCCGATCCAGCCCGTCGCGCAGCGCGACGTCGCGGTGCCGGTTGCGTTTGACGCGCCGAGGCTGCAGCGCCGGAGCCGCCCACCGCGCGGCGGCCATCAGGTCGCGCAGCCCGATCCCTCCGCCGGCCAGCATCGCCGGGATCCGCCGCGGCTCGCGCAGCGGATGCACCCATACCGCCGCGCCGCGCTCCCGGCGCACCGCGATCCCGGCGCCGAACGGCTGCAGGTCCAGCGCGGACACGTCGACGGCCCGGGCGAGTTCGGGGTAAGCCGGGTTGAGCACCTGAAAACCGCGGTCACAGCGAAAGCCGTCGATCACGTCGGTGCCGACCCGGCCGCCGACCTCGCCGGCGGCTTCCCACACCCACACGTCACGGCCCCGGGCAGTCAGCACGGCGGCGCAGCGCAGGCCGGCCAAACCCGCACCGATCACCAGCACGTCGCAGTCGAAATCCGGCATCGGGCACCCTCGTCTCTCGGCGGGCCAACCCTACCCAATATCGTCAACTTTGTGGGTGCCTCGTGCCGGAGTCGGCGATGCTGACCGTCGACCGCGTCATCGCCGCGCCCCCGCAGGCCGCCTGGGACGTGTTGGTCGACCTGGACGCCTGGCCGCAGTGGGGGCCGACGGTGCGGCACGCCGCCCTCGACCCGGCCTTTCCGCAGCTGAGCTTGCACGCCACCGGCACCGTGCAGAGCTGGCTGCCGGTCCCGCTGCGGTTCGTCGTCACCGAGTTCGACCCCGGCCGGCGGTGGAGCTGGGCGGTGGCCGGTGTCGGGGCGACCTCGCACGCCGTCGACCCGGTCGACGGCCGAGCCCGCGTGACGTTCGGTGTGCCGTGGTGGGCTGGTGCTTACCTGCCGGTGTGCGCGGTCGCGCTGCGCCGCATCGAAGGGCTGCTGACCCGACCGCGCTGACCGGTCAGCCGCCGCCGCGATAGTCGCAGTCACGGCGGCGCGTCCCCGAGCCGGCGCTGGGCGTCGATGACCGCGTCGAGGTCCGCCAGCCGCCGCAACCCGGCCAGCGGGCCCGACATCCGGCGGTTGGCGGCCAGCGCCTCGGCGTTGCGCGCCAGAAACCACCAGTAACCAGCGGTGAACGGGCAGGCGTCGGGGCCGAGCCGGCGCGTCGGGCGGTACGGGCAGGCACCGCAGTAGTCGCTCATCCGGTCGATGTAGGCGCCGCCGGCCGCGTACGGCTTGGTGGCCACCAGCCCGCCGTCCGCGTGCTGCGACATGCCGATCACGTTGGCGGTCATCACCCATTCGTAGCCGTCGACGAAGCAGCGGTGAAACCAGTCGGCCAGCGCCGCGGGCTGCCAGCCGCGCTGCAAGGCGTAGTTCGACAGCACCATCAGCCGCCCGATGTGGTGCACCCAGCCATGGTCGCGGACATGCGCCAAGGTGTCTCGCAGACAGCGCGCCGCCACCGGGTCGGGGTCCAGCTCGGTGAACCACCGCGGCAGCGGGGACGTCGCTGCAAGCGCGTTGCGGTCACGGTAGTCGCGGCCGAAATGCCAATAGGCGTGCCAGATGTAGTCGCGCCAGCCGAGGAGCTGGCGAATGTAGCCCTCGACGCTGCCCAGCGGCGCCCGCCCGCCGCGGTAGGCGTCTTCGGCAGCAGCCACGCAGTCCAGCGGATCGAGCAGACCCAGGTTCATCGGCGCCGACAGCAGGCTGTGCGCCATCCAGGCATCCCCGGCCAGCATGGCGTCTTGACGAGGGCCGAAGTGCGGCAACCGGTCTCGAATGAACACCGTCAACGCTTGCTGGGCTTCGGCGGCGGTGACCGGGAATTCCCGGGGGCCGTCGCGGCCCACGAACGACACCACGCCGTCGCGTTCCCAACGATCCAGGTCAGCGCGGACGCGCTCGTCGATCTCGTCCTCCTGCGGCCACCACGGGCCGGGAACGTCAAGAGTCGCGGTGTGTTTGGGAGGTGGTTCACGGTTGTCGGCGTCGAAATTCCACCGGCCGCCGACCGGTTGGGCCCCGTCCATCAGCACGGCCAGCCGGCGGCGGGCGTCGCGGTAGAACCGCTCCAGCAGCAGGGGGCGGCCAGGTTGGGCCCACCGTTCGAACGTCTCGCGGTCGGTGCAGAAACCGCGCGCCGGCACCACCTGCACACCGGGTAGCGACCCGACGAATCCCGCCGCCGCCCGCGACGTCGGATGACACACGCTGATCGGGCCGTCCACCCGCCGCAGCGCCTCCCGGTAGGTGCGCGCCTGCACAAACAGCGCCTGCTCCCCCAGCTCAGCGGCCCGGTGCCGCAGCGCCGAAAGCACCAGGTGCGCCTTGCGGCGGTGAAATCGCCGGCGCTCGAACACCGCCCGGGATTCGATCAGCAGCACCGGCTGCGCGGGATCGTCGAGAAAGTGCGGGCCGAGCTGGTCGGCGAAACACCACCGCCGGGTCGCCACGCTCACCGGCGAACTGTTCCCGTGGCCGGCCAGGAAGCGGTTCCCCGTCATGCGTCGTCGCGACCTCGCGTGCTGTTCGTCGGGCTGTGCTGCGAGCCTACCGGCCCGGGGCGCCGGCAGGGCGGCGTGGACGGCAGGACAACCGGAGCTACCGTGGTCAGGTGACTCGAACCGACGACGACACCTGGGACGCCGCCTCCGGCGTCGGTGCCACCGCGACCATGGTCGCGGCCGGACGGGCGATGGCCAGCCAAGACCCCCGGCACCTGATCGACGACCCGTACGCGAAGCCGCTGGTCGAGGCGGTCGGCCTGGACTTCTTCACCAAGCAGGTCAACGGCGAACTCGACACCGCCGACCTGGACTCGCAGTCGGTGGCCCGGGTGCAGGCCCTGGTCGACGAGGTCGCGGTGCGCACCCGGTTCTACGACGACTACTTCATGTCCGCTGCCAATGCCGGTGTGCGCCAGGCGGTTATCCTGGCCTCCGGGTTGGATGCCCGCGCCTACCGGCTGGACTGGCCGGCACCGATGGTTGTCTACGAGATCGACCAGCCCGCGGTGATCGAGTTCAAAACCGGCGTGCTGGCCCGGCTCGGGGCGCAACCGCGCGCCGAACTGCGCTGTATCGCGGCAGATTTGCGCGAGGACTGGCCGGCCGCGCTGCGGGCGGCCGGGTTCGACCCGCAGCTGCCGGCGGCGTGGTCGGCCGAAGGCCTGCTGATGTACCTGCCGGCCGCGGCGCAGCAGCGGCTGTTCGACGCCGTCACCGCGCTTAGTGCGCCGCGCAGCACGCTGGCCGCCGACTACGTCGCTCGGCCCGCCAGCATCGACGCCGCGACCGCGCAGCGGGTCACCGCCGACTGGCGCGATAAAGGATTCGGCCTCGACATGGCGGCGATGACCTTCGCCGACGATCGCTGCGACGTCCCGGCCTATCTGACCGGCAAAGGCTGGCGGGTAGAGGCGACACCGCGAGCCGACTTGTTCGCCCGCTACGGTGTCGAACCGGCGGCCGACACCAGCGATCTCACCGGTCAGACCAGCTACGTCAGCGCTACCTTCGCCGGCGCCGCAAGCCGCTAGGTTCCGTCTCGGCCCTCGGGAACGGGTCTGCCGGACCATGCCCGGCTTCCCGGTAGTCGTCGGCAATACGTGCGACGCGTTCTGGCGCAAATGCTGATCGCGGTAGCGATGTCAATTCACGAACCGGTACTCGACGTCGAGCGAGCGATAAGTGCGCTCCGCCCGGCGGTCACGGGTAAGGAGGCGACGGCGATTTGTGACAGCGGCCTGTCCGACGAGAGCGTCATAGACCGAGCCGCCGACGATATCGAGGCCAGCGAGCCGCTGGCGAAGCTGGCGGGTTCCGGCTGCGTCGAGCCAGCAGTCTTCCGGAAAGGCCGCGGCCAGTACCGACGCCGCTTGGCTCGCACTCAAGCGCAGGGGAAGTGGGAGCCGGGTCAATACCGAGTACGTCTCAAACGTGGCATGCCCAGCCAGCGCAGGACGCAATTCAACAAGAGCTTGCCGGCAGGCAGCGTGCGCTTCGTGGGCCGGATCGAGCGCGGCGACGGCAAAGCTTGTATCGCACGCCCACAGGTCACCGTTGGATCTCATCGCGAAGTCGGCGCACGTCGTCATCGGTCAGCACGGCACCTGCCACCTCGCCGAGTATCGGCAGCCCGTCGCTGGTACCGATTGCACGTTGGCGCCGCCGAACGGGCTCGAGCCGCAGACCCGATCCGTCTGGAATCAGCTCGAGCGGCGTGTCCGGTGTGATTCCCAGCGCGACGCGAAGCGCCTTGGGAATGACAACCCGCCCCACTCGGTCTACCGTCACGTACATGGCACGATATTACCTTCTGATTCCCAAAATGGTGCTAGATACCCATTAATACCGAGCTCTTTCCCTGACACCCTCCGGCCCGCTCGGGTTTACGGCTGGTACCTCCCTTTGAACCTTTGAAGCCGTTTCCCGCCACCGCCGACACCCAAGCGTCGCGTGGCCTTCGCCGTGCCCGCTACACTCACATCCGCAGCTCCCCAACGACCCGCCCAACCGCCCGGAACGGCCCCAGGACGCCCAGAACACCGTGGAAAACCATTCACAGCACCGAACGGCTAGGTTTTCGTCAGGTATGCAAAGACGTCCTCGGCCCTCGTAGCTCAGGGGATAGAGCACGGCTCTCCTAAAGCCGGTGTCGCAGGTTCGAATCCTGCCGGGGGCACGCACGGCTCTGTTGGTGACCGAGGGACCCCTAGCAGCGGGATCCCGCTCGAGTCGATACCCCGGCCGCCGTCTGGGCGGCGGTGCCCAGAATCACCGACAGCGCGGCCAGGGCCTCGGGCACCACCGCGTAATACACCCACGACGCCCGCCGCTCCGACGTGAGCAGCCCAGCGTCGCGTAGCACCCTGAGGTGGTGCGAAACAGTCGGTTGGGTGACCCCCACTCCCGCGGAGATGTCGCAGACACAGGCCTCCCCGCCGGCGTGACTGGCGATCGTGGTGAACAACTGCAGGCGCACCGGGTCGGCGAGAGCTTTAAATTTGGCCGCCAAATCCACCGAGGCCGCGGCCGATAGAGGCTCGCGCAGCAGCGCCCCGGGCGCGCAAGGCTCCTGCACCATCGACAACTTCCTCGATTTCGACATAGATCGATATTAATGGTCATCGAAGCCGCGCGCCAGGCTGCACGGGCCCGGCCAGGCTATCAGCCACAGCCGTCACGCCATCCCCGGTCCCTGGAACATGAAGACCCACAACTACTTACGGGTCACCTAATCCGAGAATGAAGACGACCGGCGTCTGGTTGCCGGCCGGCGCGCAACGACGACAACAAAGCCCACACCGAGCAGATCACCGCTCCGGTCGCAGCGGCAGCACCGGCATAGAGCCCGTAGGCGGCCGCGACTGGGGGATTGACGTTGACGTCGTAATACCACAGCGTCAACATCGCAATCAGTAGCGAGATGGCCAGCGCAGCAACCGATGCCAGCCGCACCGACAGGCCGCGGCCCACCATCGCGCCGGCCACCATCAGCATCGAGGACAGCAGCACGATCAGCTGGCCCGGGCCGAAGCCGGGTGGCAGATTCAGACTTCCCATGCTGCCACCGATGGCATTTGCCCAGCCGCCACCGTTGACGCTCGTCGTCAGCCACGGCAACCAGGCGCTGACCGACATCACCGCGGCGCACAGGGCGACCAGCCAACCGGGACGCAGGCGGGACATAGTGCGACACTATCGCGTGCCGCTGACTGCACCGCTGCATCCGGACCTGCGAAGCGCCGCCCAGGGTCAGGCTGCAGCGAACACCGTGACGAAATTACTCAGCGATGCCTCGATATCGCTTTTCAGCGCGCCGGCCACCACCATGCCGATCGGTCCGAACAACGCCGGACCACCCAGATGCACGTCGAAACTGACGACCGAGCCCTCATCCTTGGGCTTGACCTTGGCAAGCAGCTTGACCTTGACACCGCCCACGCCGATGCCGTTGAGTGTCATGGCCTCCGGCGGCTTGTAATGCACGATCGTCCATTTGATCCGGTTGGGCATGCCCTTGACCTCGACGATCGACTCGATGACGACGCCCTTTTCCAAAGTGTCGGGAAGTTTGCTGCGCCACACCCGATGGATGGTCAGCCACTCCTTGTAGCGAGACAGGTCGGAGGCGTGGCCCCAGGCCTGTTCCGGTGGCAGCGGGACGTCGATGGATCCCGAAAGCTTGGCCATGATCTACTACCGCTGCCCGTTGTCGGCGCAGGCAGCGCCAATTCTGGAGTCGAGAACGACACCCGCCTTGTCTAAGCGCCCCACCAGCCCGTCCTTTCCTTTCCGATTCCTTTGGGATTTCTTTGCGATCCTCTGCGAAAGCCGACTCGTGCGGTCGTTGCCGCGGCACCCGGTTATCGCCACAACCGCCGGCGCTCGCCGAGCACGGCGCCCTGAATCCACCACACCGCCTCGACCGCCACGGCACCGAGCAGCCCGATTCCGACCGCCGTCGACGTCACGGCCACGTTGGATGGATCCAGCAACAACTTTTCCCGGGCCGGCGGCAGGCTGAAAATCACCAGGTAGGCCAGCCCCGAAGTTACCACCAGCGCCACTCGCCACCACTGGTACGGGCGTGCCACCACGGCGAGAACCCACAGCGCGGCCATCAGTAATGTGATCAGCGCTGCGGTCGAGGCCTGTATTTGCTGCTCAGGGGAGGCTGTACGGCCCCGGTAGCAAACCAGGTAGGAAACGAAGGTGGCAATACCGACGACCAGCCCCGACGGCAGCGCAGCAGTCGTCACTCTGCGGACGAAGCCGGGTTGGGCGCGCTCGTTGTTGGGCGCCAGCGACAGGATGAACGCGGGGATGCCGATGGTGAACCAGGCCGCGATCGTGACGTGGATGGGCTGAAACGGGTATAGCAACGGATCCGCCCCGAACCACTTCGCACCCAGCCCCGCCAGACCCACCAATAGCGCGAGCAGGACCGAGTACACCGTTTTCGTCAAAAACAGGTTGGCGACCCGCTCGATGTTGCCGATCACCCGCCGACCTTCGCCCACGACGTACGGAAGGGTGGCGAACCTATTGTCCAGCAGGACAATCTGGGCCACCGCGCGCGACGCCGGGCTGCCCGACCCCATCGCGACGCCGATGTCGGCATCCTTGAGCGCCAGCACGTCGTTGACGCCGTCGCCGGTCATCGCCACTGTATGTCCGTGCAATTGTAGGGCATTCACCATGGCGCGCTTCTGTTCCGGGCGTACTCGACCAAAGGCGGTGTAGCGCTCCAGCACGTCGGCCAGTTCGGCCAGCCCGGTGGGTAATCGGCGCGCATCGATGCTCTCGCCGGGTAGTCCCAGCCTGCTGGCGACCGCACCGACCGACGCGGCGTTGTCACCGGAGATCACCTTGATCGAGACCTTCTGAGCTGCAAAGTAATCCAGTGTCACACGGGCGTCAGCCCTTAGCTTCTGCTCGAGAACCACCAGCGCCACTGGGGTCACCCGGCCCGGGGCGTCCGGATGGTCGACGGGTAAGTCGCTGGCGCCTAGCAGCAGCACCCGCAGCCCCCGCCTGCCGATCTGCTCGGCCGCTACGGCGGGCGCCGAAGCCGGATCAAGCAACACATCCGGCGCGCCGAGCACCCAATTACCGTGCTGGGCACCGTAGGAGGCTCCGCTCCACTTGGTCGCCGAGTCGAACGGTGCGACAGCGGTGATGGTCCAATCCGGTGGCATTCGATAGGCGTCGGCGATGGCCTGCATGCTGGCGTTGGGCCGGGCATCGGCGGCGGCGAGCGCGGCCAGCACGTCACCGACTCGATCGCATCGGCCGTCGAGCTGCCTGACCTGCGACACTCGCATGGCGTTCTCGGTCAGAGTTCCGGTCTTGTCGGTGCAGACCACGTCGACCCGGGCCAGCCCCTCGATGGCGGGCAACTCCTGGACCAGGCAGTCGCGTGTGCCGAGCCGGACCACGCCGACCGCGAACGCGATCGAGGTCATCAGCACCAGCCCCTCGGGGACCATCGGCACCAGCGCGCCGACCGTCCGCAGCACCGATTCTCGCCAGTCGGCGTGCGTGGTGAACAGCTGGCCATAGATCGTCAGCACGCCAGCGGGGACCAGTAGGTAGGTGACGAGCTGCAAGATCGTGTTGATACCGTTGCGCAGCTGGGATTTAACCAAGGTGAACTTGTTGGCCTCATCGGCCAGTTTGGCGGCATAGGCGTCACGGCCGACCTTGGTGGCGCGGTAGGCGCCAGTGCCGGCGACGACGTAAGTGCCCGACATGACCGGATCGCCGATGTCCTTCGCGACGTGGTCGGCCTCACCGGTCAGCAGTGATTCGTCGACCGCCAGACCGGCTTGCTCGACGATTTCGCCGTCGACGACAACCTGATCGCCAGGACCGAGTTCGATGATGTCGTCGAGCACCACGTCGCTGGGTGTCAATGCGTTAACTCCAGACTCCCGGCGCACCAACGGTTTTGTCTGCCCGACGATCGCGAGCTTGTCCAGAGTCTGCTTGGCGCGGATCTCCTGGACCGCGCCCACGATGCTGTTCGCGACGATGAGCAGACCGAACATGCCGTTGATCAGCGAACCGGTCGCCAGCACGACGACCAACAGCACGCTCAGAATTGCGTTGATCCGGGTGAAGACGTTGGCGCGGATGATCTCTGCAACGCTGCGCGTCGCTCGCGCCGGGACGTCGTTGGTTTTGCCGTCGACGATTCGCTGCGCGACCTCGGCGTCGGTCAGTCCCCGGTTCGTCATGGACGCATGCTAGACGGCGCCCGCAGGAACGTTACGCCTCGTCCTCGTCGAGTAGCTCGTCGCGGTGGTGGATGCGGTTGACCCGCGGAGGTCCGGTGCCGTCGCTCCAGGCCAGCCGGCCGCCCTCGGTGACGGTGGTGGTGACGTGACCAAGCGTGACCTCGGTGTGGTCTGGCGGGCAGGCGAAGTAGAGGCTATCGGCATTGGTTTGTCCGCCGTCGGCCCAGTCGATGACGTGGTGGACTTCGCAGCGGTCACCGGATTCGAGGCAGTCCGGTCGAGTGCAACCGCCGTCGCGCGCATAGCAGATGATCCGCTGGTCGAGGGTGGCGATACGTTTGCTGCGACCGAGATACAGCGGCCGCTCGGAGTGGTCTTCGAAGACCGCCAGGTAGTGGATACTGTTGGCAGCCATGCGGATCACGTCGCGCATGGGTAGTCGACTGTTGCCGCCGGTTCGTGCCGGCGCCGCCATCGGGACCCTCGGGTCGTGGGCGGCGCGGGCGGCCTGCTCGAGTTCGGCCAGCCTGGTCGTCACAATCACAGTGACCGGCACGCCGCGATGGACGCCAAGCCCGCCGGATGAGAGTGCCTCCCGTAGCGCGAGCTTGAGCGCGTCGTGACCGCGTTGCGCCGGCGTGCGGTCATCCCGTGCGCCAGGGTCGGCACCGACATCGGGCAGGTGGCGGCCGGGACGTATCGCCGCAGTGATGGCTTCCAGGTAGGCGCGGGTTTCGGGATCCAGCCAGCCGCGCAGCCGGCTCATGCCGTCCACGCCTTGGGAGCCCAACACCAACCCGCGACGTTTTGCGCGGTCCTCGTCGGAGAAATTGCCGTCAGGATTGAGGTGGTCGGCGATCCGGTTACCCACTGCAGAAACAAATTTGGCGTCCTGCTTTGTGGCGTGCCGCACCAGGATGCGCTCGGCTTTGTCGCGATCGACCGCACTGACCGCAGCGGGTAGCACGTCCAGGGCGTGCAGCACCGCAGCGATGTGATCGTCGCCGACCGCGCCCGACCTGACGGCCGCGCTCAGCTCCGGCAACTCCGGCGGCAAGACCGGGCCGGTCAGCGAGCGCCGTGGCGTTATCCGCGCAGCGACCCGAAACCGGCGCTTGACCTCGGCGGTGGTTATCCGCAAGCGGCGACACAGCAGGTGACGCATCGAGACGTCGGCAGGCAATGCGGGATCGTCGGGACCGTCGGCTGGGTCGGCTATCTCGGCGAATACCCGATAGGACAACCCACCATTGGTGCGGCCCAGCGCTTCGAGCCGCTCGGCCATCTCGAGGCGAAATGCGTTGCCCACCAGATCGGTGCAGGAGTCGCGCAGCCGCGCATAAGCGCTCTCGATCAGGTCGAGATCGGCACGTACCCCTGCGCGTACCGCAGCTACCGGAAGGGTTGCCTGGAGTGAACGCATAGTCCCACTATATCGAACATATGTTCGAATCAATGCTCCAGTGGGGGGATCTGTGGATAAAACACGGACTGTGGATAAGCCGCGGAACCGGCCGCGGTCCGCAGCGCCACGATCAGCGGGTGGCTCAGAACCGCCACCAAGGGTCGAATTCCGCCCGCCCGGTGGGGTCCACGCGCTCGCCCGGCCTGGGCACCACCACCTCGACGCCGGACGTCTGGGCGGCGACCAGCAGGCGTTCGATCGGCTCGGCCCACGGGTGCGACGCCAGCCGGAAGGTGCCCCAGTGGATCGGCACCAAGAGCCGGCCGCCCACGTCCCGGTGCGCTTGCACCGCCTCTTCGGGATTCATGTGAATGTCGGGCCACGCCGGGTTATAGGCGCCCACCGGCATCAGCGTCACGTCGAACGGGCCGTGCTCGGCGCCGACGTCGGCGAAGCTGCGGGTGTAACCGGTGTCGCCGGCAAAGTAAGCGCGATGATTCGGTCCGATCAGCGTCCACGACGCCCACAGTGTGGTGTTACGGCCCAGGAAGCGCCCGGAAAAATGCCGCGCCGGGGTGCACACCAGCCTGAGCCGGGCAAGCCGGGCACACTCGTTCCAGTCCAGTTCGACGACACGCTGGCGGGGAATGCCCCAGGCCCGCAGATGTGCGCCCACGCCGAGCGGCACGAAAAACGACGCCCGCTGTGTCTGAGCCAACGTGACAACGGTATCCATATCCAGATGGTCGTAATGGTCGTGGCTGACCACGATCGCGTCCACCGGCGGCAGCGCTTCCAGCGACGACGGCGGTGGGTGCATCCGGCCGGGGCCGATGGCATCCAAGGGCGAGCAGCGGTCACCCCACACCGGATCGGTGAGCACCCGGTACCCGTCGATCTCGATCAGTGCCGTCGAGTGCCCCAACCAGCTCACCGCCAGTCGGTCGGCTCGACCATCGATGACGCCCGGACTGCGCAACGGGATCGGCGCCGCGGGCCGGGTAGCGCCGCGGCCGCCGACGATCTCGCCCAGGATGAGCCGCTGCTGCTCGCGGTCCAGACGCAACAGCGATGCCGGGTCGCGGTTGACGAACACCCCGTCGCGGTAGTTGGGTGAGCGGCTGGCCACCGCGCGGATCGCCGCGGGAGGGGCACCCAGAGCAGCCGGCGTTCCGTGCACCGCTCGCAGCACCCACCGGCCCGTCGCCAGCGTGGCGTTGTCGGCGGCCCGTCGCAGCGCCCCCCGCAGCACGCGGTCAGGCACCCTGGAAATTCGGCGGCCGCTTCTGCATGCGGGCCACCTGCGCCTCGATCACATCCTGGCTGGCCCAAGCCTTTTCGTAGAGTTCCTGGTGAACCGGCCACGCCTCCTCGATGGCGCCGTCGTCGTTGAGCACCCGTTTAGCGTGCTGCAGCGCCAGCGGCGCCAGCCCGGCGATCTCGGCGGCCCAGGCCTGCGCATCGGCCAGGGTGCCGATGCGGTTGGCCATGCCGGTCTGCAACGCGACCTCGGCGGTCAGCTGCTCGGCGGCGAGCAGCATCGCCCGCGCGCGGCCATGTCCGACCAGTGACGACAGTCGACGGATGCTCCAATTATCCAGCGCCAGGCCGTATTTTGCGGTCGGAAACGCGAAGAATGCGCCCGGCGCGACCACCCGCAAATCACATTGCATCGCCAACTGCAGACCCGCGCCGATCGCCGGACCGTTGATCGCGCCGATCACCGGCATCGGGGTCGCGTCCATGGTCTTGTGCAGTTCGATCAGTCGGTCGGGATAGTCGGCGGCGAATGCGTCGCCGCTCAAATCCGCGCCGGCGCAGAACACCGTTCCCTGACCGGTCAACACGATCACGCGGACGTTCTCGCCAGCCGCTTTCGCCACGGCTTCCCGCAGCTCCTCGACGAGCTGGGAATTGAGCGCGTTGCGTCGCTCGGGCCGCTGCAGCTCAATGGTCAAGACGTCATCGACGCGGGTGACACCGATCATGAGCCCCACCTTATCCGGCCGCCGAATTAGCCAGAACTTGTCAGCAGCCGCCAATCGGCCGGTAATCCGTCGGTCTTGACCGTCTCCCCCTCGGCTTCCAGGTGCAACGTCACGTTGCCGAGCCGCAGGTCGGTCAGCGCGAGCTTGCCCCACGCCGCAGGCAGATGCGTCGCCAGCGACAACTGCCGGCGCGGCACGTCGGGCTGCAGACCCAAGAACGATCGCAGCAGAAACAGCGGCGTCGCGCTCGCCCAAGCCTGCGGCGAGCACGACGTCGGGTAGGGCACCGGCGACCCGAACTGCACGCGCGGAAAGCCGCAATACAGCTCGGGTAGCCGCCCACCGAACATCTCGGCGGCATCGAGCAGACCGGTTCCCAGCCGTTCGGCCAAGGCCAGCGCGCCCGGCACATGGCGGTAACGCAGCACGCCCGCGACCGCGATCGCGGTGTCGTGTGGCCACACCGATCCGTTGTGATAACTCATCGGGTTGTAGGCGCCCATCGTGGTAGCCAGCGTGCGCAGGCCAAACCCGCTGTCCATCTCCGCACCAGACAGCCGCTCGATGATCGCTGCAGCGTGTTCGTCACTGGCCAGACCCGTCCACAGGCAGTGACCGATGTTGCTGGTCAGCGCATCGACCTGGCGCTTGTGGCCGTCCAACGCCACGGCATAGCAGCCCCGCTCGGGAAGCCAGAATGCGTTGAGGAACCTGTCCTGCAACGCGTCGGCCCGTTGACGCAGCTGCGCCGCCGTGGACGCATCGTCGAACGCGTCGGCGAGTTCGGCGCGCGCGAGCAGCGCCTGATACCAGTAGCCCTGCACTTCGCACAGCGCAATCGGCGGCTCGGCAAGGTGGCCGGCGGCATCGTTGATGCCGTCGAAGCTATCCTTCCAGCCCTGATTGATCAGCCCGCGATCAGTAGCTCGCCGGTATTCGACAAAACCGTCGCCGTCTCGGTCGCCGTAGTTGTCCGCCCAGGCCAGTGCGGCGTCGGCGGCGGGCAGCAGCGATCGCACCGCGGCCTCGTCGGCGCCCCACCGCCAGCATTCGGCCAGCAGCATGACAAACAGCAGCGTGGCGTCGATGGAGCCGTAGTAGACACTGCCGCCCAACACGTCGTCGCTGGCCGGGCCCCGGCGGACCTCATGCAAGATCCGGCCGGGCTCTTCCTCGGTGATCGGTTCGACCCGGCGTCCCTGCAAACTTGCCAGTTTCTGCAGCGTGCCGACGGACACCGCCACATCCAGGGGCAGCGCCATCCACGCGGTCAGCAGGCTGTCACGGCCGAACAACGTCATGAACCAGGGCGCTCCGGCGGCGACATACGGCCTGCCGCGGCCACTTTCGTCGTGCATGAGCAGGGCCCCGAGGTCGCTTTCGGTCTGCCGCAAGACCGCGGCCAGCCCGGGATGGTCGGTTGCGACATTGGTCGACGTGTCGCGCCAGGCTTCGATCTTGCGCGCCGGCGCGCTTGAGGCCACCCGCTCGCCCCGGCGGACGCGCGTGGTGACCTTCTGGTTGGCCCAGGTGGGTTGGATCACGATCTCGGTCTGCCACCGTTGCCCAGGGGGCACCACTATCCGCCAGGTCAGCGCCCCGGGCAGCACCGTCGGGTTACCGGTCGCCGCGATCACCAGCCCTCGCACCCGGTCTGCCCGTTCGTGCAGGACCAGTTCGCCGTCGACCACCGCCATGTCTGCACCACCCGCAGTGACCCGACCCTCTTTGACCGCGAACAGGTCTGCGAAGTCGGCGTCGACATGCAGTTCCAGCGAGACCACGGTGTTCTCTTTGTCCAGATTGTGCAGCGCTATCGTCTCGCGCAGGCCGTCGGCGATCAGTCGCTCACGCACCACCAACAGGGTGCTGTCCAGCCGTCCTGAGCGCGGCGGCCTGCGCAGGATGAACTGTGCGGCAAACGCCTCGGCAGACTCCACGCACAATGACTCGGCCGGCTGGCCGTCGACCCGCAGCTCCCAGCGAGACAGCACCCGGGCGTCCCGGAAAAAGAACCCGTGCGACTTCCCCATCAGCATGTCGCCGTAGCGATCGGACAGGCAGAACGTCCCGCCTTCGACGAGGATCACGGTTTCGCAGCCCGATCCGATCGCGGCCGGCGACCCGCTGTTGAAGGCGCTCGGCACCGTCATGCGGTCGCTTTCTGATCGAGGTCACGGATGCGTGCCCGCCGCTGGAGCGGTTCGACAACGGCCTGCGCCCGCGCTTGGTCGTCCGGCGCGGCCCGGCCGCCGACAACCTGCCGGTAGATCTGCTCGTAACCCGAGCAGAGCTGTGCGACATCGAAATTGGCGGCAACGTGCCGTCGGCATGCTGCAGGGTCGAGTGCGGCTGCCCGCTGGATCGCGGCCGGCAGCTCGGCTGCCCGGTCGCACACCAAGCCGGTCACGCCGTCGGCCACCACCTCGGGAACCGCACCGCCGCGCAACGCGACCACCGGCGTCCCGCACGCCATCGCCTCGATCATCACGATGCCGAACGGCTCCTCCCACTGCACGGGGAACAACAGGCACCGCGCCCCCGCCAGCAGTGCGCGCTTGCTGACGGCGTCGGCCTCGCCGAACACGTGATCGTTCTCGTTGAGCAGCGGTCGCACGCATTGCTCGAAGTAGGCCTTTTCCGCCGGCTCACTGCATTTGCCGGCCAATACCAGCCGAATTCCGGCCTCGTGCGCGGCCTGGACCGCCAGGTGTGCACCCTTGTAGGGCGCGTACCGGCCCAGGAATAGCGCATAGTCGTCCTTGTCGGCGCGGAACGGCCACTCGGCGACCCGCAGGGCATTGTGCACGCGGCCGATCCAGTGCAGATCGGGAGCCAATTCGCGTTGCCGGTCGCTGATGGCAACCAATCCGACATCGTCGCCGAGCGCACGATAATACGGGTACAAGTCGGCGTCGATGGGGCCGTGGACGGTTACCACCGTCGGCACCCCCAGCGCCCCATAGACCGGCGCATTCAACGGACCGGCAAAGGTGTGGTCGTGCACGACGTCAACGCCGTCGGCCGCCACCAGCTCGGTGACCACGTGGCGCACCTTCAGTGCGTGCATCACCTCGGGATAGGGCTCGCCCAGCCGGTCGCCGACGGTGCGATCCCACACCGGGATGAATCGCGCAGCGGTGCGGGATTCCCCGGCGCCGAGCACGCTGACATGGTGCCCGCGGGCCACCAGCGTGTCGGCCAGGTCGGCAACCACGGCCTCGACGCCGCCGTATCCTTTCGGCGGGATATCGAAATACGGGGGGGCGACCAGCACAATCCTCAGCGGACGCGTGGCATATGAACGATCAGCCGGGAAGACGAAATCAGCGCCGCGCATTGATGTTTGCCTCCTTACCGCCGCACCACACTAGTTAGCACTCAGATCCGACGAGTGCTAATTATGGTCGACCGAGCGGGACCTGCCAAGTCCGTTGAGACCGAATTCGCACTCGGCTGGCTACCCTCGAGCGGTGAACCGGATCGGGATCGACGACCTGCGCGACGCGGTACTGGACCCCGGGTCCTTCGTCAGCTGGGACACCGAACCGCTCGCGGTGGCCACCACCGATTCGTACGCGAAAGAATTGGCCGCCGCCCGCAGCGCCACCGGCCGAGCCGAGTCGGTCGTCACCGGCGAAGGCCGGCTCAACGGCCGTCGAGTGGCCGTCATGGCTTGCGAATTCGATTTCTTGGCAGGATCGATCGGCGTCGCCGCGGCAGAGCGGATCACCGCAGCCGTCGAGCGAGCCACCCGGGAACGCCTGCCGCTACTGGCATCACCGAGCTCGGGAGGCACCCGGATGCAAGAAGGCACCGTGGCCTTCGTCCAGATGATCAAGATCAGCGCCGCGATCGAACTCCACAAACAAGCGCACCTGCCCTATCTGGTCTATCTGCGTCACCCGACCACCGGCGGGGTGTTCGCGTCGTGGGGCTCGCTGGGACATGTCACCGTCGCCCAACCGGGTGCATTGGTCGGCTTTCTGGGTCCACGGGTCTACGAGCAGCTCTACGGCGAACCGTTTCCGCCGGGGATCCAGACCGCCGAAAACCTACAGCGCCACGGCGTGGTCGACGGTGTCATCCCGCTGAAGTGGCTGCGCCGCGCTCTGGAACGAGCTCTGAAGGTGTTGGTCGATCCGCCGGCGCCCGCCCCGCCGCCGCTCCCGCACCAACCAATACCCGATGTGCCGGCATGGGATTCGGTGACGGCATCGCGGCGACCGGACCGGCCCGGAGTCTGGCAGCTGCTGCGGCACGGTGCCACGGAACGTGTAGTACTGTCGGGCAACGAAAGTGGTCAGGCCGGCAGCATGGTTCTGGCCTTGGCGCGCTTTGGCGGCCAGCCTGCCGTCGTGTTGGGGCAGCAACGCGTCTCCGGCGGGCTGGTGGGCCCGACCGCGCTGCGCGAAGCCCGTCGCGGCATGGCGCTGGCCGCGGGCCTGCAGTTGCCGCTGGTTCTCGTCATCGACACCGCCGGTCCTGCGCTGTCGGCAGCCGCCGAACAGGGCGGCTTGGCCAGCGAGATCGCCCACTGCCTGGCCGAGCTGGTCACGCTGCACACCCCCACGGTGTCGGTGCTGCTGGGGCAGGGTAACGGAGGTCCGGCGCTGGCGATGCTGCCCGCCGACCGGGTGTTGGCCGCGCAGCATGGCTGGCTGGCCCCACTACCCCCAGAAGGCGCCAGTGCGATCGTGTTCCACGACACCGCGCACGCCGCCGAAATGGCTGCCGCACAGGGCATCCGGTCGACAGAGTTGCAGGCAGCCGGAATTGTCGACACCATCGTGCCCGAATATCCCGATGCGGCCGACGAACCGATTGCCTTCTCCAAGCGGTTGTCACGAGCCATCGCCGCGGAAGTTCACGCGCTGCGCGCTGTGGGCCCTACCGAGGCCGATACCGACCGGCTGGCCGCCCGGCTGCGACGTTACCGACGGGTCGGGTTGCCCTGAGTCGCTCACCGCTCCCAGCGGACCGGTCCGACCCATAGCGGTGGCCGGTCGCCACGCCCGAAGCGTCTGCGCCGCACGGGTATTCGAACCGGAACGGTCTTCGTTCGCACCGGGTGGGCGCGATCATAAGCGGCGCGACGGCGCGCGTCACGCAATAGGGCGTAGGCTGCCAGAATCTGCCGGAGCCGTTCGTCGGCTCCGGAGTTGCAATCCCCGGCGCGCCGGTCGGGGTGATAGTCGCGCAGGTGGCGACGGTAAGCGTGGGTGATCTCGGCCTGAGTCGCGGTCCGCGGCACGCCGAGCACCGCGTAGGGATCTTCCATCGTCAGCAACCACGCCTTCCGGGCAGCGTTTCCGATGCAGGGGCGGGCACGCCAGGCGATGCGCACCCGCCCCTGATCGATGACATCCGTGCTATCCACCAATACGGCCACGGACAGTGGCTACGCGCGCGTTGCTGCTTCAGCGCGCCTCAATACGTAGCAATGCTCGTGGACAGCACGCGGGTCATCGAGCGAATTTCGACTGTCGCCGCATCACCTCCTCGCTGTCTACAGACAACTTCACCAGCGCAGAGTCGCCGTCCCTGAGGCAGCCGACCCTGCGTCGTCAGGCGTTGATCGCGGTCTTCTGGCCGTCGTGGCTGATTGAGATACGGCGAGGCTTCGCCTTTTCGGCCACCGGGATCGTCAACCGCAAAACGCCATCCTGGTAGTTGGCCTCGATGCTGTCCGTGTCGAGGTTTTCACCGAGGAAAAGCTGTCTGCTGAATACTCCGCGGGCACGTTCGGCCGAGACCATTTCCCGGTTCTGATCCAGCTCGGGACGTTCGGCGCGGACAGTGAGCACATTACGCTCGACATCGAGGTCCAATGAATCGGGCTTCACGCCGGGCAGATCGAACTCGACAATGAACCGATCGCCGTCTCGCCAAGCGTCCATCGGCATGACCGCCGGCCGTGCAGCGGTCCCGAGCACCTGTTGGGTCCATCGGTCGAGTTCCCGGAAGGGATCGCTACGCATCAGCACCATGACTTGACCTCCCGAGTTGTCGCAGATGACTTATATCCACTGACATAGCTTTGTGATAGCACTGGAAGCATCTTTTCGCAAGGGATCTTCAAGGGATTTTTCCGAGGACGACCGGACGGCGAGCGGCGTGCCGGTGCCGCCGTTCGGCTTATCGCGGTGAGCCCGCCGACGCAGGCCGCACGGTCGCCCGGATCAGGCCAAGACGACTCGGCGGGAGTCGTCCTCCTCGCCGCTATCGACCTCTTCATCGGACCAGAGAAAGAACCTGTGCCTACGAAGTCACCTTTATCGGTTCTACTATCATAATTTCGCACAGAGAGTGGCATCGACCAGAAACGGAGAACCGGTTGACCCACGACGCGACACCGCGGTCAGCTCGCGGCGTTTACGGCATCTCGGTAGCATCGGAGCTGTCGGGTATCGGGCCGCAGACGTTGCGGCTGTATGAACGCTGGGGACTGCTGAACCCGGATCGCACCGACGGGGGCACCAGGCGCTACAGCGACGATGACCTTGTCCGCCTGAAACGCATCAGCGACCTGGTCGGACAAGGGATTAACCTGGCCGGGGTAGTTCAGATACTCGACCTTGAAGACAAGAACAATCGACTCGAACTCGACAACACTGCGCTGCGATCCGACAACACCGCACTGCGGGCCCGCCGCGGGTCGCAATCCGGCAACGGCCCATCACGCACGGGAAGGAGGGACTCCGATCATGACGGACGTCGAGCGCATCGCACCAATCGACGAGGTACCCGAAGCTGACGCTGCGGACCAGCGCCGTACGGTCGATTCGGAGGACGAAACCGGTCTGGACACCTCCTACGTGGCAGATGTCGCGACTCGCGAGGCCAACCCGGCCGACCTGATCGATCAGGCCATCATCGTGCCTGTTCCGCGCGACGACTAGACGACTCAACGCTGCGCACCGAGTGCGCGTCGTGCCGGGGATCAGACTTCGGCGCCGGGAAGATCAGGCAACGGTTCGTCGTTGCGCGACCGACCGTCGAAAAGATGACCCCAGGTGCGCAGGGCAACCGCTGCGGCTGTGTCATCGACCTCCCGACCCGGCCGGGTCTCGGCGAGGGCGACCAGGGCATCAGCCAGGCTGACCGGGTTGACACCATGGCGCTTCGCCGTTTGCATCAGTTCGACGAACGCCCAGTCAAGCGGGTAGCGCCGTAAAGCCACCAGAACCCCTTCAGCGGTGTCCAAAATTCGCGCGCCGATACGGCGAGTGTCGGGGGGCCGACGAAATTCGTTCATCGATGTCACCTCGCTCTCGCAGGGCAACTCGGGTGGATGCGGTGGCGTGAGTGGGATGGGCACCACCACCGCTCAGGCGACAGCTTTCGGACGCTCCATCCCCGTGGTGATGGCGATCTTGTGGGATTTGCCCGACCGGTTAACCGGGATCATCAAGCGCAGCACCCCGTCGCTGTAGTCGGCCTTGATGTGATCGGCATCGACGTTCTCAGCAAGGACCAGCTGCCTGGTAAACACTCCGTGACGCCGTTCCGATACCAACGCGGCCGGGCCGAAATCGGGTTGCCGGCGTTCCGCACACACCGTCAGCGCGTTGCCTTCGACCGTGACATCGAGGGAGTCCGGCGTGACGCCGGGCACATCCAACTCGACAACCAGCCGGTCGTCCTCGAACCTGGCGTCCATCGGTAAAACCGCGGGATATGCCCCGTCGCCGGGCACCTGCCAGGTGACGCTCTGCAGCATGGCCTATCACCTCCTTACAGTTCTTTGCTGATCGAGAACTCTGTCAAGTACAACCTATGAGCAATATCACATATTTCCTATGGCCAACAAAATAAATTATGTCAGTGAGCTGGCTCACTAACTGGCTCACAAAAGCGTGCCTGCCCGCTGTCAAAGCCCGTTGCGATGACCGGCGACATAGCTCACCATTCAACCGATGACTCGTGATCGGGCCGCGTTGCAAGCGGTCAACTTTTTCATGGCTGACATGGAAGCCGGCATGGGGCCGTTCCTGGGCGTGTTGCTGGCCAGCCGCGGCTGGAGCACGGGCACCATCGGTGCGGTCATCACCGTGGGCGCGATCGTCGGTATGTGCACCGTCGCCCCGGCGGGAGCACTCGTCGACGCCACCACCCGCAAACGGGCCTGTGTCGTCGTCGTCGGTCTGGCAGCGGTGGCGGCATCGGCGGTGATCCTGACGACCCGGCATTTCTGGGTCGTCGCCGCCGCACAGGCAACCATGTGTATCTCGGGGGCCACAATCGCCCCGGCGGTGATCGGCATCACGCTCGGCGTCGTCGGCCAAACGGGTTTCCCCGCCCAAAACGGCCGTAACCAAGCCTACAACCACGCGGGCAACATGGTCGGCGCGGCGCTCTCGGGGCTGCTGGGCTGGTTCTTCGGCTACCCCGCAGTGTTTTGGCTGGCCGCGGGGTTCGCGGCGGCCACAATCGGCGCTGTACTGGCCATCCCCGCTGGCCACATCGATCACCACGTCGCCCGCGGCGAGGCGCACAACCACGGCCAGCCCCCGGTTAGCGCGATGCGAGTGCTGCTCCGATCCCGGCCGCTGCTGACCGTGGCCGCCGCGGTGATGTTGTTTTGGCTCGGTAATGCGGCAATGCTCCCGCTGTACGGGCTGGCCGTGGTAGCCACCCGGGCCAACCCGTTCACCACGGTGGCGGCCACCGTCGTGGTGGCCCAAGGCGTCATGATCGTCGCCGCGCTGGCAGCCACCCGAATCGCCCAGACTCGCGGCTACTGGCTGGCCATCCTGATCGCGTTCAGCGCATTACCGGTCCGTGCGCTCACGGCCGCCAGTGTCATCACGAGCTGGGGCATCATCCCGGTGCAGGTACTCGACGGCGTCGGCTCGGGCATGCTGTCCGTGGCGGTGCCGGGGTTGGTCGCCCGCATACTCGACGGCACCGGACACGTCAACGTCGGACAGGGTGCCATCATGGCCGCGCAAGGTCTCGGCGGTGCGCTCAGCCCACTTCTTGGCGGGTTCGTCGCCCAACACCTGGGATTTGCGCCAGCCTTCGTGATGCTGGGAGGCCTGTCGCTGGGATCGGTGATCATTTGGCTGGGATGCGCTTCCACGCTGCGTCGCGTCGGCGAGCCGGTCACCTCGGCTGCCGAGTTATCGACGGCGGGTCCCACGGTGGCGCCATGAGGTCGCCCGCCCGGGTCGGCCGACGCGCCGGGACGCGGGCGGATGTTCCCACGGCAACGCCCCCGGATCGGGCAAGATGGGCAGCATGGACGCAGCTGTGACCGCACCCCGGGTTCTGGTGGTCGATGACGACTCCGACGTGCTGGCGTCGCTGGAACGGGGGCTGCGGCTCTCGGGTTTCGAGGTATCGACCGCTGCCGACGGCGCCGAAGCGTTGCGCAGCGCCACCGAGACGCGACCGGACGCGATCGTGCTCGACATCAACATGCCCGTGCTGGACGGCGTGAGCGTGGTCACCGCGCTGCGCGCCATGGATAACGACGTGCCGGTCTGCGTGCTGTCCGCGCGCAGCTCGGTCGACGACCGGGTGATGGGCCTGGAGGCGGGCGCCGACGACTACCTGGTCAAACCGTTCGTGTTGGCCGAGTTGGTGGCACGGGTCAAGGCGCTGCTGCGCCGCCGCGGGTCCGCTGCGACGTCTTCGTCGGAAACCATTACGGTGGGCCCGCTGGAGGTCGACATTCCGGGTCGGCGGGCTCGGGTCAACGGTGTCGACGTCGACCTGACCAAACGCGAGTTCGACCTGCTCGCGGTGCTGGCCGAGCACAAGACCGCGGTCCTGTCCCGCGCCCAACTGCTGGAGCTGGTGTGGGGCTACGACTTCGCCGCCGACACCAACGTCGTCGACGTGTTCATCGGCTACCTGCGGCGCAAACTGGAGGCCGGTGGCGCGCCCCGGCTGCTGCACACCGTTCGCGGAGTGGGATTCGTGCTGCGCACGCAGTGACGAGGCCACCCATGAAACCCAGAAACCCATGAAACCCATGAACCCGATGAACATCGTCTCGCGCATCCTGACCCGCACGCCGTCACTGCGGGCCCGGGTGGTGGTCGCAACGGTGATCGGCGCGGCGATCCCGGTGCTCATCGTCGGCGCCATCGTCTGGAACGGCATCACCGGAGACCGCAAGTACTGGCTGGACCGTCGGCTCGACGAGGCAGCCGGTTTCGCGATCCCGTTCCTTCCGCGCGGCCTGGACCAAATTCCGCGGTCACCCACCGACGCCGGAGTCGTCATCACCATCCGCAAGGGCAACCATGTGACGTCCAACTCCAACGTCACCCTGCCGGAGTTGCCGGCCGGGTACGCGGATACCAACATCGGCGGGGCGCGCTACCGGGTGCGCACGGTGGACCTGCCGGGCCCGCAGCCGACGTCGGTGGAAGTGGGGGCCACCTACGACGAGACGATCGCCGAGACCAATGCCGAGCACCGGCGGGTGATATTGGTCTGCGGGTTCGCCATCGGCGCAGCGGCGGTCTTCGCCTGGCTACTGGCCACCTTCGCGGTGCGACCGTTCAAACGGCTGGCCCAGCAGGCCCGGTCAGTCCACGCCGGAGACGAGGCGCCGCAGGTCGGTGTGCACGGCGCCACCGAAGCCGTCGAAATCGCCGAAGCGATGCGGGGCATGCTGCAGCGGATCTGGAAAGAACAGGAACGCACCGAAGAAGCGCTGGCCTCGGCGCGGGATTTCGCTTCGGTTTCGGCGCACGAGCTACGCACCCCGCTGACCGCGATGCGCACCAACCTCGAGGTGCTGGCCACCCTGGACCTACCCGACGATCAACGCAAAGAAGTCCTCAACGACGTGATCCGCACCCAGTCCCGGATCGAGGCCACGCTGTCCGCGCTGGAGCGGCTGGCCCAAGGGGAGCTGTCCACGTCGGACGATCACGTACCGGTCGACATCACCGAACTGCTCGACCGCGCCGCCCACGACGCCATGCGCGTCTACCCCAACCTCGACGTCTCGTTGGCACCGTCGCCGACCTGCATTATCGTCGGCCTGCCGGCCGGGTTGCGCCTTGCCGTCGACAACGCGATCGCCAACGCCGTCAAACATGGCGGTGCGACCCGGGTCCAGCTCTCAGCGGTCAGCTCGCGGGCCGGGGTGGAAATCGCCGTCGACGACAACGGCAGCGGAGTGCCCGACGAGGAGCGCCAGATCGTGTTCGAACGGTTCTCCCGCGGGTCGACGGCCTCCAGCTCCGGCTCAGGTCTGGGCCTGGCATTGGTGGCCCAGCAGGCGCAGTTGCACGGCGGCACAGCATGCCTGGAGGACAGTCCGCTGGGCGGGGTGCGACTGCTGCTGCGGCTACCAGGGCCCCAGTGAACCGCGCCGGCTACGGCGAATCTGCGTCGGCGTCTGCGGACGCCGTGTCGCTGGGCGGCTCGGACTCGGCGGGGGCCTTCGGCGCGCTCACCGGCACGTCACCTTCGACACGTCGGATCATCAGCGCGAACGTCAGCACCAACCCGAGTACGAAAGCCAGCGCGATCAACAACAAATTCGCGCTCTGCATCAGCGTGGTCCCGTCTCACCCGCACCGGGCAGCTCCGCCACAGCCTGTTCTTTGCTCGCAGGCCGGATCGACACCATGGTGATCGCCCAGGCGACCATCGAACCTGCCCCAAAAGCCAGCAGATACCACAGCCATTGGATGACGAAGTCCATCTAGGATTCTCCTTAACTGGAATGGCCGGCGGCGGGCGGGACGCTCGATGAACCGGTCGTCGTGAGCGGACCGTTAATACCCATCTTGTCCACGATGTTCAGATTGGGCCAGGCGTTCTCCGCCGCCTGCTCGACGGCATCCTGCTGTTCGGCCGACGCGGCGGTTCCACTCAGCGTAATGGTGTCCCCGTTGACCACGAGGCTGAAATTCGTGATCGACGCGGCAGCATCGAAAACCGGGCCGGCATCCGAGAAATCCAGCGAGGTGACGTCGGGGTCTATCCCTAGGGTGTCGATGATATTGGCGTTCGAACCCACCGCGGCGATCACCGCGTCCAGCAGCGCGGCCTTAGCCCTTTCGTTCGGGAAAAACCCGCTGAGGGTGATGTCGCGGCCATTGCGGATTATCGACACCGGCGTCAACGAAATCGGCGGAATCGTCGGCTTCCGGTTGGCGCCCGAGGGCATTGTCGGCAACGCCCGGGTCGGCGCGTTGGACTGCGCTTGGTTCCGGTCCAGTACGCCGTAGCCGATGGCCGCCAACAACAGCGGGACGGCGACTAGAGCGATCAACCACGGGACGCCGAGAGGTCGCCGGTAGAACTTGGCCACTCGTCGCCGCTGCACGGTTTCGGAAGCTCCTTCGGGACTCGCCATGGGCCCTCCCAACCTGGACTACCTGGATTGAATCACCCGGCCGATCTGCCAGCCTAAGGCACCGGCCACCGATTTCCGCGCAGCGGCGGGCAAATCGATGAGGAAGATCGGCGTCGTGGCTGTCAGCCGAGCTGGTCGAATCGGCGATCGCCACTAGCGCGCGTCGATGGTGACGTAGTCGCGCTCCGTGTAGCCGGTGTAGATCTGGCGGGGACGGCCGATCTTGCTGTCGCCCTCGTCGTGCATCTCCCGCCAGTGTGCGATCCAACCGGGCAGCCGACCCAGCGCGAACAGCACGGTGAACATCCGCGTCGGGAAGCCCAGCGCCCGATAGATCAGGCCGGTGTAGAAGTCGACGTTAGGGTAGAGCTTGCGCTCGATGAAATAGTCGTCAGTCAGTGCGGCCTCTTCGAGCTCCTTGGCGATCTGCAGCAGGTCGTCGTCGCCGCCGAGCTTGGCGAGGACCTTGTCGGCCTGCTCCTTGACGATGCGCGCACGCGGGTCGTAGTTCTTATAGACCCGGTGCCCGAAGCCCATCAGCTTGACGCCTTCTTCGCGGGCCTTCACCTTGCCGACGAACTCACGCACGTTGCCCCCGCTTTCGCGGATCTGCTCGAGCATCTCCAGCACCGCCTGGTTGGCGCCGCCGTGCAGCGGACCCCACAGCGCGTTGATGCCACCGGAGATCGAGGTGAACAGATTGGCCCGGGACGAGCCCACCAGCCGCACCGTCGACGTCGAGCAGTTCTGCTCGTGGTCGGCGTGCAGGATGAACAGCAGGTCCAGCGCCCGAACGATCTCGGAGTCCGGATGGTACGGCTCCGCGGGCAGCCCGAAAGTCATCCGCAGGAAGTTCTCCACCAGGGTCAACATGTTGTCCGGGTAGAGGAACGGCTGGCCGACCGACTTTTTGAACGCATAGGCGGCAATAGTCGGCAACTTCGCCAGCAGCCGGATGGTGGAGAGCTCGACCTGGCCGTTGTCCATCGGGTCCAGCGAATCCGGGTAGTAGGCCGAGAGCGCATTGACCACGCTGGACAGCACCGGCATCGGGTGGGCGTTGCGGGGGAAGCCGTCGAAGAATCGCTTCAGGTCCTCGTGCAGCATGGTGTGCCGCTGGATTTGCCGGGTGAACTCGGCCAACTGGTCCTTGCTCGGCAGCTCACCGTAGATCAGCAGGTAGCTGACCTCGATGAAGGTCGACTTCTCGGCGAGCTGCTCGATCGGGTAGCCACGGTAGCGCAAGATGCCGGCATCGCCGTCGATATAGGTGATCGAGCTTGTCGTGGACGCGGTGTTGACAAAGCCCGGGTCAAGGGTGGTGTAACCAGTCTTGGCCAGCAGCGAGCCGAGGGCAATACCGTCGGCTCCCTCGCTGGCGCGGACGATCTCCAGGTTCAACTCACCGCCTGGGTATCGCAGCGTGGCGGTGTCGTCGGTTGCGGCCACAAGAACCCCTTCGCTCATCCACGGTTGGTACAGCCGAAGGTAGTCGCTGTCGGAGCGGCGCGCCTGCCCGGGGCGGGTCTGCAGGCCAGGACGCCATCACGGCGATGCCGGGCCGACGTGTCGAGCGCGGCCCCGCCGGTGGACTGCGGGCCAGACTCACAATCGGCGGGGCTGCCGGCGCACTCAGGGCTGCAGGCGTTCGATGCGGTCGCCGGTGACGCGAATCCGGTTGTGTAACCGGTTTTCCCGACCCTGCCAGAACTCGACCACGTCGGGGGCGATGCGGTAGCCACCCCAGTTCGGCGGAACCGGGATGTGCTCAGTGTTGGCGAAGCGGGCGGTCACCTCGGCGAGCTGGTCGAGCAGCGCCGCACGCGAGGAGATCGGCCGCGACTGGTGCGACGCCCAGGCGCCCAGTTGCGAACCGCGTGGCCGTTTGGACCAGTAGTGCTCGGTAGCCTCTCGCGTCACCCTGGTCACCTGGCCGCGGATATGGAACTGGCGACCCAACGCGTACCACGGAAACGTCGCCGACGCGTAGGGCGTGGCGGCCAGCTCGGCACCCTTGTCCGAGTCGTAGTTGGTGAAGAACGTGATGCCGTCCTCGTCGATTCCCTTGCACAGCACCGAGCGGCTGGCCGGCTTGCCCGCAGCGACGGTGGCCAGCACCATGGCGTTCGGCTCGGCTAACCCGGCGTTTTCGGCATCGCGGAACCATCTGCGCAGCAACGCAACCCAGCCGTCTGCCAGCCAGTCCACGTCGAGATCCGGGCTGCCGTCTTTCTCCACGGAGCCATACTCCACCCGCATCGCTGCGAGGTGCTCGTTGTCCGCTCCTGCCATCGGGCCAACAGTACTCCCGGCAGCCATCGCAGGTTACCGGCCGGTAGCGACCGGCCCGGACCGGCGTGCGAGAATCCCCCTATGACTGTGGTCCCGGAGAACTTCGTCCCCGGCCTCGACGGCGTGGTGGCTTTCACCACTGAGATTGCCGAACCAGACAAGGATGGCGGCGCTCTGCGCTATCGAGGCGTGGACATCGAGGATCTGGTCGGCCGGCAGGTCACCTTCGGCGACGTGTGGGCGTTGTTGGTCGACGGTAAGTTCGGCCACGGACTGCCGCCCGCCGAGCCGTTCCCGCTGCCGATCCACAGCGGCGATGTGCGTGTCGACGTGCAGGCCGGCCTGGCGATGCTGGCCCCGATCTGGGGATACCAGCCGCTGCTCGACATCGACGACGCCACCGCCCGAGAGCAACTAGCCCGAGCGTCGGTGATGGCCCTGTCCTACGTGGCCCAGTCGGCACGCGGCATCTATCAACCAGCCGTCCCGCAACGGATCATCGACGAATGCCCGACGGTCACAGCTCGTTTCATGACCCGATGGCAAGGCGAACCGGACCCCCGGCACATCGAGGCCGTCGACGCGTACTGGGTGTCGGCCGCCGAGCACGGGATGAACGCCTCGACGTTCACCGCCCGCGTGATCGCCTCGACCGGCGCCGATGTGGCGGCTGCGCTGTCCGGGGCGATCGGCGCGATGAGCGGCCCACTGCACGGCGGCGCCCCGGCCCGGGTGCTGCCGATGCTCGAGGAAGTCGAACGAACTGGCGACGCGCGCGGTTTGGTTAAAAGCATCCTCGATCGCGGCGAGAAACTGATGGGCTTCGGGCACCGGGTCTACCGAGCCGAGGATCCTCGGGCGCGGGTGTTGCGGGCGACCGCCAAACGGCTGGAAGCGCCTCGCTACGAGGTGGCCATGGCCGTAGAACAAGCGGCGTTGTCCGAGCTGCACGAGCGCCGCCCGGACCGGGCGATCGAAACCAACGTCGAGTTCTGGGCCGCGGTGATTCTGGACTTCGCCCGGGTGCCGGCCAAAATGATGCCGGCCATGTTCACCTGCGGCCGCACCGCCGGATGGTGCGCCCACATTCTCGAGCAGAAAAAGCTCGGCAAGCTGGTTCGCCCGTCGGCGATCTACGTCGGGCCGGGGCCACGCAGCCCCGAATCCGTCGAAGGCTGGGAGCTGATTCGCAGGGCCAAGCTAGGCCAATTCGCGTAGCCGATCGACCAGCCGGCACCACATCGCCGGCCGGCGCGCGGTCGCCGCAGTCGCGAGCATCTCGGCGATCGAGGTGAATTTGTCCCGCGGCCGCTCGTCGGTGGTCCCCCGCGCGCGCTCTGCGGTGTCGATAGCACGCCATCCGGCCGCGTCGACGACATCAGGCTGGCGGGCATGCACCAACCTGGCCAGGGCGCGAGGTCCGGCAACCGGGTCGGCCAGCAGGCCATCGTTGAAATCGGCGACCAGGGCCTGCACGGTTTGCAGGGAACAGGACTTGTTGGTGCCGATGAATCCGGTGGGCCCGCGCTTGATCCACCCCGCCACGTAGGCACCGGGGACCGGTCGCCCGGTGTCCGGCTCGATGACCCGACCCTTGTCGTTGGGCACCACGGCGGCGGTTTCGTCGAACGGCAGGTCGGGTATGCGCTTGCCCCGGTACCCGATCGAACTCAGCACCAGGCCTGCGTCGAGCTGGCGGCTATGCCCCGTGCCGGTGACGGTGAATTCGATCCCGGTGACCCGGTGGTCGCCGATCAGCCGTCGCGGGGTCAGCAGATATGCCAGCCGGATGCGGGGCCAGGAGGCCGGGGCCGAGCTGTTTTTGAGTTTGCTGAGGATCTCCAGCTTCTGCCGGGTCAAAGGATCGGACTCCGTCTCCAAGGCTCGCCGCACCCGTTGATGGTCGGCCGGGTCGAGCACCACGTCAGCCACCGCGGTCAGCCCGATCAGCTCGGGCAGTGTGAAGGCCGAGTGGACCGGGCCACGGCGGGCGGCGACCACTACTTCCCGAACCTGCGACGACCGCAGCGTGGCCAGTGCGTGATCGGAGATGTCGGTGCGGGCCAGTTCGTCGGGGTCGGCGGTGAGAACCCGGGCCACGTCCAACGCCACATTGCCGTTGCCGATGATCACAACCCGTTCGTGACCCAGATCCACTGGCAGTCCGGTGAAATCGGGGTGCCCGTTGATCCAGGCAACGAGCTCGGTGGCGGTCAAGCTGCCGGGCAGGCCCATGCCGTCAATGTCGAGCCGGCGGTCAGTCGGGGCTCCGACGGCGTAGACCACGCCGTGATGGTGGGCCAGCAGGTCCGCGTGGCTCAGGTGCCTGCCGATCTCGACGTTGAGAAAAAATTGAAAACCGCGATGATCGGCCACTTGGTCGAACAACCGGGTGACCCGTTTGGTGTGCTGGTGATCGGGCGCCACTCCGGCCCGCACCAACCCGTAAGGCGTCGGTAGCTTCTCGAACACGTTGACCCGCACCCCCGGCTGGCTGAGCAACTCATCAGCGGCATACATCGCCGCCGGCCCCGAGCCCACGATCGCCACGGTCAGCGGGAGCTTACGGGCATGTACCTGGGCGGCGGGGAGCACCGGGGCCAGCTTCGATGTCGGCGGCAGCTTCACGCCGGCAGGCCGCGCGGGGTAGAACGACGCATTGATCTCGACGAACGGGAGCTGCTCGGACGCCAGCCGGGTATCGGGCGCGATCGCGCCCACCGGACACGCAGTCACGCAAGCCCCGCAGTCCACGCACGCCACCGGGTCGATGTAGAGCATCTCGGAGGTCGCGAAGCCCGGCTCGTCCGGCGTGGGGTGGATACAGTTCACCGGACAGGCGAAAACGCAGGACCCGTCGTTGCAGCACGACTGGGTAACAACGTGCGGCATAGGCCGAGTCGTTCTCAGGCGGCCGGGGACGCGACGAGATGCCGGCGCTGCGGTTCGCTGCGGTAGCGCGACGGTTTGCCGTCGATCTTGCACATCCGCCAGATCATCTTGGCGAGCGGGTTCATCAATCCGGTGTCGTCGCAGAGCATCCGCACGTCGCCGAACATGTCGCGCAGCATCTGCCGTGACTCCGGCGAACCGAAGAAGACGTCCTTGCGCACCCGCCGTGGAATGTCGAATTCGCGCCAGAACGCCTTCGGCGGCACAACGATGGCCGAACACAAAATCCGCATGACCACCGGAACGGTGAGCGAGAGCCAGAACCTCTGGCGGGGCGGCAGGCGCGGCACCCGTTTGCGCAGGTACTCGTGCGCGAACGAGATGTGGCGCGCCTCCTCGGCCACGTGGATGGCCATCACCCGCTCCATGATCGGGTGCAGCGTCTTATTTTCGCGCAGCACGTTTTTCTGGGTGTGGTCGATGGGTTCCTCGCCCGCGAGAATTCCGAACCAGAACGGGATCGGCAGCGGCCCGGCCACAAGCGGAATCAACGGCTGCAGCCACTTCAACAGCCGCGGCATACCGGGTACGTCGGCGCCGATGCGGTTCACCATCTCCTGAAACATCATCGTGTGGTTGCACTCTTCGACCGCTTCATGCAGGCAGTAGCGGTATTCCGGCGACCCGTTGGGCACCCAGAACGCGTACTCCATCAAGCCCCGGATCAGGATGCTTTCGAAGTGCAGGCCGACCTTGGCCACGTTGGCCTGGCGCCACATGCCGATCTGAATCTGCCGCTCCTGCGACTGCGCCCGGTACCAGGGGTGCCGGCCCAGCGGATCGGTCTGCGGAAGGATCCAGCGCGGATCGTTCGCGGTGACGGCGTACTCGGCAGATTCCCAGTCGATGTCGGTGTAGGGGTTGAAGTTACGCCGTACCGACCCCTCGGACAGTATGCGCAGCTTCTCGACGTACTCGGTGTCGTCGTGGACATCCATGTTGCGGCGCCAACGCCGCACCATTTTCGTCCGAGCCATAGCAGCCTCCCGCCGAGGTTTACGTTTGGACGCGTGAAGTACACAGTACCGCAGGTATCGCAAACCTTCTAGACTCCTATCTCGGCGCTGTGGGGCAAACCCACGTCAACGAACGGCTGTGCGCTGAGTCACAGCCGCGCGGTCACTAACCTTGGGGCCATGGCTGACCAGCTCAGGATTCCCGACAGCATCAAACCCAGCGACGGCCGTTTCGGCTGTGGCCCGTCGAAGGTCCGGCCGGAACAGCTGCAGGCACTCGCCACCACCGCTGCGGGGTTGTTCGGGACCTCGCACCGGCAGGCGCCCGTGAAAGATCTGGTCGGGCGGGTGCGCGCCGGGCTGCGGGATTACTTCTCGGTTCCCGACGGCTACCAGGTCATCCTGGGTAACGGCGGGGCGACCGCGTTCTGGGACGCCGCCGCGTTCGGGCTGATTGACAAGCGGTCGCTGCACCTGTCCTACGGCGAGTTCAGTTCGAAGTTCGCCAAAGCGGTTGCCAAAAACCCGTTCGTCGCCGATCCGATCGTCATCGAGGCCGATCCCGGCAGCGCACCGCAGCCACAAAGCGACCCGTCCGTCGACGTGGTCGCCTGGGCGCACAACGAGACCTCGACGGGGGTGGCGGTGCCGGTGGGCCGTCCACCCGGATCCGGCGACGCGCTGGTCGTCATCGATGCCACTTCCGGCGCCGGTGGCCTGCCGATCGACATCACCGAGACCGACGCCTACTACTTCTCGCCGCAGAAGAACTTCGCCGGTGACGGCGGTTTGTGGCTGGCGATCCTAAGCCCCGCGGCGTTGGCGCGCATCGAGGCGATTGCCGCCTCGGGGCGCTGGGTGCCCGACTTTCTTTCGCTGCCGATCGCGGTGGAGAACAGCCTCAAAAACCAGACCTACAACACACCGGCGATCGCAACGCTGGTGCTGTTGGCCGAGCAGCTCGAGTGGCTGTTGGACAACGGCGGGCTGGAATGGGCGGTCAAGCGAACCGCCGATTCGTCCCTACGGCTCTACACCTGGGCCCAGCAGCGGCCCTACACCACACCATTCGTCACCGAACCCCGGCTGCGCTCCCAGGTGGTGGGCACGATCGACTTCACCCAAGACGTGGCTGCCCCGGCCGTCGCGGCGGCGCTGCGCAGTAATGGGATCGTCGACACCGAGCCGTACCGCAAACTCGGCCGCAATCAGTTGCGAGTTGGGATGTTCCCGGCGATCGAGCCCGACGACGTCAGCGCACTCACCGCATGCATCGACTGGGTGGTCGAAAGACTCTGATTGCCGCCGAGCTCCGCGTGTCACCGCGGCTACGGCGGTTGGCTGCACTAGAGTGCGCACCTGACAGGCCTGCGAGGAGACGTGATGCGCGAACTCAAGGTTGTCGGCCTCGACGTCGACGGCAAACACATCATCTGCGAGGGCCTAGATGAGAACGCGGCCCGGGCCGACACGTTCAGGCTGCGGGCCGACGACCGGCTGCGGGCCGCTGTGCTTGGCGACGCGGCCCGTGTGCCGCAAACGCAGATCGAGTTCGAAGCCAACAGCACTCTGCGGCCCAAAGAAATTCAAGCCCGGATCCGCGCCGGAGCATCCGTCGAGCAGGTGGCCGCCGCGGCCGGTGTGGACATTCGATGGGTAGAACGGTTCGCGCACCCGGTGTTGCTGGAGCGCTCACGGGCCGCCGAGCTGGCAACGGCGGCGCATCCGGTTCTCCCCGACGGGCCTGCGGTGCTGACGCTGCTGGAGACCGTCACTGCGGCGCTGGTGGCCCGTGGGCTCAACCCCAACAACACCACCTGGGACGCATGGCGCAACGAGGACGGCCGCTGGACGGTGCAGCTGGCGTGGCGAGCCGGGCGCTCCGAGAACCTGGCGCACTTCCGCTTCACTCCGGGCGCGCACGGCGGGACGGTCACCGCCGTGGACGACGCGGCAAGCGAGCTGATCGACCCCGACTTCGAACGTCCGCTGCGGCCGGTGGCGCCCGTCGCCCAACTGGACTTCGACGAGCCCGAAACCGAGCTTGCGCCACCGGAAAGCCCCCGGCAGGAACGTCCTGACGAACCGGTGCGGGCCCGCCGCGGCAAGAAGCCACCGGTGCCGGCGTGGGAGGACGTGCTACTGGGTGTGCGCTCCAGCGGTCAGCGGTGACCTGCGAGAACCAGCACTAACCGGTTCCGCGAGCGGCCAGCACCAGCAACACCGCCCACGCCACACTCACCCCGGCGCCCAGACCCAACACAAACCAGCGCAACACCGGGGTGTGTCGCCATCCCCACAGTGTGGGCGCCAATCCGCCGGCCGCCACGAGGTTGAGCCCGACGGCCAGCAAGGGGTGTACCCGGACCAGCCCCAGACTCAACACCACGACTGCGGCTGCGGTGACCGCGGCGATGAAGCCCGCTACCGTCAAACCCGTTGCCCACGGCGTCGATTCGTCCTTCACTGGGTGAGCCTAACGCGCTCGTAGAAGGCCAGCGCCGCCGCGGTGGCGACGTTGAGCGAGTCGGTACCACCCGACATCGGAATGCACACTCGCAGATCACTAGCCTGCATCGCGGCACGGCTCAGCCCGGGCCCCTCGGCACCTACCAGCACCGCCACCCGCTCGTCCCGCACCGACGCCATCGCCACCGGCAACATCACCGCGCCGCGATCGGGCGTCATCGCTAGTAATCGAAAACCTCTCTGCCGCAACGTATCCAGGTCAGCAGGCCAATGGGCTGCGCGTGCGTAAGGCACCAGCAGCGCGTGTCCCATCGACACCCGCACGGCGCGCCGGTACAACGGGTCGGCGCAGCCGCTGCCGAACACCACCGCGTCAACGCCAAGCCCGGCCGCGTTACGAAAGATCGAGCCCAGATTCTCGTGGTCGTTGACACCCTCGACCACCACGACCGTGCGCGCGCCGTCGAGCACCTGCGGCAGTGTCGGCTCCGGCGCCCGGCGGGCCGCGCCCAGAACCCCGCGGTTCAGGTGAAAGCCGACCACCTGCGCCATCACCTCGGCGGACGTCCGGTAATACGGCGCGTCGCTGCCGGCCAGGTCCGCCCGGAGCTCGGCGAGCCGGCGGTCGGTGCCGAAGAACGCCAGCGGCCTGAACCGCGACGCCAACATCCGCTGCACCACCAGCACACCCTCGGCGATGACCAAGGCCCGGCCGCTCGGCAGGTCGGGGCGCTGGTCGACACTGTTGAGGTTGCGGAAGTCGTCGACGCGCGGATCGCTGGGATCGGTGACGTCGCAGACGACCAGGTCAGCCACGTGTCATGGGCCTTCGTCAACGAGGAGCAAGATCAGCTCGGCGGCCTCGCGCAGCGTGTCGCGTTCGGCGCGCGCCAGGCGCGCAAGCCGATCGGTGAGCCATTCCTGGCTGGCCCGGCGCTCGGCCTCCAGCAGATCGGCGCCGGCGCCGGACACCGAAACCAACACCTGCCTGCCATCCTCGGGGTGCGCCGTGCGGTCGACAAAGCCCAAATCCGCCAGCGAGGCGATCACCCGTGTCATCGACGGTGGGCGAACCCGTTCCCGCACGGCCAGCGCACCCGGTGTCATCGGGCCCTCTTTGGACAACGTCGCCAGGGCGGAGAGCTGCGACAACGACACCGGCGACAGGGAGCGGCGGAACCGCAGCTGCCGGGCCAGCCGCATGACCGCTAACGACAGGTCGCTGGCCAGTCGAGCATCGGGGTCCGTCACAGCGCGAACGTTACGACACAATATCGGGCGGTTAGGAGTAAATCGCCGACGCGGGCCGGGCTACCGTGGACGCAATGTCGTTTGAGTCAGAGCAAACCCCGCAGCCGCCGCCGCTGCCCGCAGCGCTTCTGCAGGTGTGGCCGGTCATCACCGTCGGCGCGCTGGCCTGGCTTGTGGCCGCGGTGGCCGCGCTCACGGTGCCGCACTTGCATAGTTGGCGACCGGTGACCCTGGCCGGGCTCGGAGTCGGAATGCTGGGCACCGGCATTTTCCTGTGGCAACGTAATGCCGCGCGCCGCGGCGCGCGGGGAGCTCAGAGCGGGCTCGAATCGCAGCGTGATCGGGCCCCAGAATGACTTTCGGGGATAATTACCGCCACCGACAAGGAAGGATTGGTCCATGGCAGCGCCGCTCTTGCAAGCACAGATCGATATCAAGGCGCCGGTCGCCAAGGTCTGGGAGTTAGTGTCCGACTTCCGCCGAATGCCGGAATGGAGCCCACAGTGCCGCTGGATGAAGCCACTCGGCCCGGTGCGCCCGGGCACCCGAACCCTCAATCTCAACCGGCGCGGGCTACTGTTCTGGCCGACGACCTCGACCGTCACCGAAGTCGTCCCGCAGCAGAAGCTGGCGTTCAAGATCCCCCTCAACGGCACCGTGTGGAGCTACGAGCTGCAGCCGATCCCCGAGGGCACCCGACTGGTCGAAACTCGGCACGCCGAGAACGGCGTCAGTGCGATCTCGAACCTGACGGTGAACGCGGTGCTGGGCGGGGCGGACAGCTTCGACCGCGAAATGCTCGACGGGATGAACGCCTCACTGGCCAAGATCAAATCGGCTGCCGAGAACGGTTAGCAGTCCGCCGGTTTGTCGGTAACGTCGAGTAGCCCATCGTCGTAGGGGTCATACGCGGGCGCTTCGTTGCTCGCCACAGCGGGCGTGTCGGAGTGTGCACCGCAGCCGTATTCAGAGTCGACCACGTGCCCGTCGGCGGACAACTCGTTACCGCACACCCCGAACATCACGCCCAGCGAACCGGCCAGCGGCAGATAGAAACCGCAGTCGCGACACACCCGTTTGGTAGACCGGGCCATCGGCGAATCGGGACCGTAGTCGCCGCTGTGCCAGCGTTGCGCCGCCTCGGAGCGGCCCTGCGCGCTCATCACCCGGCGCCGTCCCAGCCCGATCTCCGCGGCGGTCTCGTCGACCTGAGGGTCACCGCTGGCCAGGTAACCGGGCACCAGGCGCGGATCGTCGGTCGGCGGCGCCAACAGGTCACCGGGTCCCAGGTCGCCGGGTCGGATCCGCTGATCCCAGGGCACCCACTCCGGCGCCAGCAGCGCCGTCGGCCCGGGTAACAGCACCACCTCGCTGATCGTGACACGGTCGGCTCCCGGGTAGCCGGCCACCACGACAGCCCACTGCCAGCCTTGATAGCCGGGCAGATGGGCAAGGAACCGATGGGTGGCAGCGGTCGAGTCCTCATAGCCGACACCGAGATAGTCACCGACCGTGTCGGCACCACTGAGCTCGCTGATAGCCGCCCGGGCCTGGTCGACGGCGCCGGTGAGCAGCGCCGCCAACTCCTGCGGCCATCCGGCCGTGCCTGTCACCGCCGCTTCCGCGGTAGGTCCGGTCACACTGTCTGCTTTCTCCATACGTCTTCCATAGTGCCGCAGCAGCCCGGCGACCGGCCATACCGGTTGCCTGCGGGCCCAGTCGGCCGATATGGGCCAGAATTGATTCGTGGCCGGACAGCGACGCGATCACCCGACCCGGCACCCCGGGATAGCCAACTACCCACCCGACGATTCGAGCTATCGCCGTCCCCCGCCGATGCCCAGCGCCAACCGCTACCTGCCCCCGCTGAAACCTCGTCAGCAGCCTCGCGAGCGGCGTGAGCCGGTCCGCAACGCCAGCTCAGACCGGATCACCGTGACCCGCGCGGCCGCCCAACGCAGCCGCGAGATGGGCTCGCGGATGTATGGGTTGGTCCAGCGGGCCGCGACCGCCGACGGCGCTGACAAGTCCGGGCTGACGGCGCTGACCTGGCCGGTGGTGGCGAATTTTGCCGTCGACTCCGCGATGGCCGTTGCGCTGGCCAACACGCTGTTCTTCGCCGCAGCGACCGGGGAGAGCAAGGACAGAGTCGCGCTGTATCTGCTGATCACGATCGCGCCGTTCGCAGTAGTCGCACCGTTGATCGGTCCGGCGTTGGATCGGCTGCAGCACGGCCGCCGAGTCGCGCTCGCGACCTCGTTCGCGCTGCGCACGGCGCTGGCCGTGGTGCTGATCGCCAACTACGACGGCGCGACCGGCAGCTTTCCGTCGTGGGTGCTGTACCCCTGCGCGCTGGCCATGATGGTGCTCTCGAAATCGTTTTCGGTGTTGCGCAGCGCGGTGACCCCGCGAGTGATGCCGCCGAGCATCGACCTGGTGCGGGTCAACTCCCGACTGACGGTGTTCGGACTGTTGGGAGGCACTATCGTCGGCGGCGGTATCGCGGCGGGCGTCGAGTATGCGTTCACCCGGCTATTCGAGTTGCCCGGTGCGCTCTTCGTCATCGTCGCAGTCACCCTAGCCGGTACTGCGCTTTCGATGCGCATTCCGCGCTGGGTCGAGGTCACCGAGGGCGAGGTGCCCACCACCTTGAGCTATCGCTACGGTTCAGCGCGCCGCAGTTGGCCGGAGCAAGTTCGGCGGGCCGGCGGAACGCTTCGACAACCGCTGGGCCGCAACATCATCACTGCGTTGTGGGGCAACTGCACCATCAAGGTCATGGTTGGGTTTTTGTTCTTGTACCCGGCCTTTGTGGCCAAAGCGCACGCCGCCAGCGGCTGGGTGCAGCTGGGCATGTTGGGATTGATCGGGGCGGCCGCCGGCATCGGCAACTTCGCCGGCAACTTCGCGGCCGCACGGCTGGCGTTGGGCAAGCCCGCGGAGCTGGTGGTGAGCTGTACCGCAGCGGTCACCGCCGTCGCGCTGGCCGCCGCGGTGACCGGCAGCCTGCTGGTGGCCGCGGTCGCTACGCTGGTCACCGCCGGGTCCAGCGCAATCGCGAAGGCCTCACTGGACGCCTCGCTGCAAGACGACCTGCCCGAGGCGTCCCGCGCGTCGGCGTTTGGCCGCTCGGAGTCGACACTGCAACTGGCCTGGGTGCTCGGCGGCGCGCTGGGGGTGCTGTTGTACACCGAGCTGTGGATCGGGTTCAGCGCGGTCAGCGCGCTGCTGATACTCGGCCTGGCCCAGACCGTCGTCAGTTTCCGCGGTCACTCGCTGATTCCTGGCCTCGGCGGCAACCGGCCCGTGCTGGTCGAGCAGGAAGGTGGCCGTCGCGGCGCAAACGCCGCGACGGCGGCGCCGGAGTGAGACGGCCACTCGCCGTGCTGGTCACCGCCCTGGTGGTGGTGGCATCGGCGGCCGCCGGATTCGGCGCCTGGCTGGGCGTGCGCGGGCAGGAACGGTCACGGCCCGAGATCAGCGCCTATTCGCACGGACATCTGACCCGGGTGGGGCCGTACCTGTATTGCAACGTGCTCGATCTGACCACGTGTCAGGCGCCGCACACTCAGGGCGAGTTGCCGGTCAACGCGCAAGACCCCGTGCAGCTTTCGGTGTCGACAGCAATCGGACGTGCACCTTGGCGGCTGCTGAGGGTATATCAGGACCCAAACGACGCCACGGTCACCGTGTTTCGGCCGGGCTCCCGGCTGGCGGTCACCATCGCCACCGTCGACCCTGTGCGCGGGCGGTTGACCGGAATCGTCGTGCAGCTGCTGACCTTGGTTGTCGACCCGGCCGGTGAACTGCACGATGTCCCGCACGCGGAGTGGTCCGTGCGCACGGTGTGGGCGACCTGACGCGCCGTCAAGATTTCGGCACCGTCAGAAAGCGCCGCGCCACATTCTTCTCGCTGGACGGGCCCGGTTCCCAGTGCGCAATCCACGGCCCCGTCCCCTCCGACTGGTCCAGGATCCCGTCCTCGAGCCAGGTGTAGCGGCCGCGCAGCACCTCGCGTGCCAGCCGGACGTCGGTGCCGTCGGTGTTGGTCCACAACGCGCGGAAGAGCTCCTCAACCCGCAGGGTCGCCTGCTGACAGAAGGCATCGGCCAGCTCGTAGGCTTGTTCGCCTTCGACGGAATCCGCGACGCGCTGGGCCTCGGCGCGGACGCATGAGGCCGCCATCGCGAACAGTTCCGCACCGATGTCCACGACGCGTCCGAGGAATCCTTGCTTTTGCTCCAGCGCGGCTTGCCACCGCGCCATCCCATAGAAGGTGTTGCGGGCGAGCTTGCGCGCGCAGCGTTCGACAAAACGTAGATGCTTCGCCAGCGGGCCAAAATCACGATATGTCGTCGGCAGTTGTCCTTCACCGAACACTAGCTGCGGCAACCACTTTGCGTAGAAACCGCTGGCATTCACCGCCGCCTTGGCCTTCTGGCGCATATCGGCTCTCGGGTTGGCCAGCTCCCCGGCAGCGGTCAGGTGCGCGTCGACTGCCTCGCGGGCGATCAGCAGCCGCATGATTTCGCTGGAACCTTCGAAGATGCGGTTGATCCGCAGATCGCGCACCGACTGCTCCACCGGCACCGCACGCTCACCGCGGGCAGCCAGCGACTCGGCACTCTCGTAGCCGCGGCCGCCGCGGATCTGCAGCAACTCATCGGCGATCACACAAGACATTTCGCTGGACCACAGCTTGGCCAGCGCCGCCTCGATCCGGATGTCGTTGCGGCCTTCGTCGGCCATCCGACCGGAAAGCTCGAGCACCGCCTCCAACGCGTAGGTGGTTGCGGCGATGAACGAGATCTTGGCGGCGACTGCGGCATGCTCGCCGATCGGTTTGCCCCACTGCACCCGTTCGCGCGACCACTCCCGGGCGATCTTCAGCGACCATTTGACGGCTCCGGTGGCCATCGCGGGTAGGGCCAACCGCCCGGCATTAAGTGTGGTCAACGCAATCTTGAGGCCGTCACCTTCGCGGCCGATCAGATTCTCCCGCGGAACGCGGACCTGATGCAGCCGGGTAACCCCGTTTTCGATGCCGCGCAGCCCCATGAACGTGTTGCGGCGCTCCACGGTGATGCCGGGCGAATCGGCCTCGACGACAAATGCGCTGATCCCCCCGCGATGCCCCTCGCTCTTGGGGACGCGGGCCATCACCACCAGCAGGTCGGCAACCACGCCGTTGGTCGTCCACAACTTAACCCCGTCGAGCTGGTAGGCCGCTCCGCCCTCGACCGGCGTCGCGGTCGATGCCAGCCGCGCCGGATCAGAGCCGACGTCGGGTTCGGTAAGCAGAAACGCCGAGATCGCGCCCGCAGCGCACCGCGGCAAAAATGTCCGCTTCTGTGCTTCGGTCCCGGCGAGCTTGAGCGGCTCCGGAACCCCGATCGACTGATGGGCGGACAGCAGCGCCCCCAGGCTCGGATGCACCGTCGCGACCATCACCAAGGCCCGGTTGTAGGCGACTTGGGACATATTCAGGCCGCCGTACTCCGACGGGATCTTCATGCCGAAACAACCGAGTTCTGCAAGACCTTTCACGTATTCGTCGGGAATCTGGGCATCGCGTTCGATGACGCTGCCGTCGACCGTGGTGAGGAATTCACGCAACTTGGCAAGGAATGCGTCGGTGCGGGCCGCTTCCTCATCGCTCGGCCGGGGGAACGGATGGATCAGGTCCAGGGGAAAGCGGCCCAGGAACAACTCCTTGGCAAAGGAGGGCTTTTCCCAACCGCTTTCGCGCGACTCCTCGGCGACGGCTCTGGCCTGCTCCTCGCTAACCTCTACCTGTTGCGCCACCGGGCACCTCCTGATTCGTCCGACTCGTCAAGGCTTGCGCTACCAGCGTTCCCCGTAAGGCCAAGCCGCTACACCGTTTTTGCTTTTCGTCCACAGTACAGAGCGTGTGGTGTTTGTCACATAGTATGGCATCTGCTACCTGGGTGGTCGGTCGCAGTGCTGCACCGATGCGTTCTGGATCGTCGAACCGCACGCCCCCAGAGCGACCGACTGCGCCACCGGATAGACCTGCGGCGTGCACCGCGATCATGCGCGTACCGACCGCTGCACGTGGCGGCACCTGCGGCCCCGACGGGCAATCACCGTCCCGCTCGCGCCTCGACGTTTCACTGGGCCAACACCGTTGTCGTCGAACGCTGTTTCAGCACAAGGCCAGCACAACAACCACTTTCGGGTCATAATCCGGAGGAAGCGGGCCTTGCCGCATGACCACTGGAGGCCGCGGGATGCCACGCACCGTTCGCACGGCACGTCGCACGCGGGCATGCTCAGCCGAGTCGCCATGAATCTTGACTGGTGTGCGGGGCTTTGTGACCATGTCCGGGTAGCCACTGTCCGCGCGTTTGCAGTTGACGCCAGAGCCTGCGCGCCCTGGTGGGAGGTAGGGCCATGCCGCCGAGCTCCGAACGTATCTTGACAACCCATGCCGGTAGTCTGCCGAGACCACCGGAGCTGCTCTCGGAGGTATACGCTCAGGAAACCGGTGCGCCGGTGGATGCCGGCAAACTGGGAGCCGACGTGCGTTCCGCGGTCAACGAGACCGTGCGCAAACAGCTCGACGCCGGTGTGGACATCGTCAACGACGGCGAGGTCTCAAAGCCCTCCTACGCAACCTACGTCAAAGATCGTCTCACCGGTTTCGGCGGTGAAAGTTCACTCGAAGACCTGGTTCCGGTGATCCTGGACCTCAGCGAGTTTCCCGACTTCGCCGCCGAGCGCATCCCACCGATCGTGGAGTCCCTGGCCAACATCCGGTTTACTGCCTGTGACGGCCCGGTGTCCTATACCGGCCACGACGCGCTGCAGACAGACATCGACAATCTGAAGGCCGCCGTGGCAGGCGCCGCGCCGGCCGGCACGTTCATGAGCGCGGCCTCACCTGGCGTCATTTCGGTGTTCTCTCCCAACCGCTATTACGCCGGCGAAGAAGAGTATTTGACGGCGATCGCCGAGGCGATGCGTGCGGAATACGAGGCGATCCACCGGGCGGGCTTCCTGCTGCAACTGGACTGCCCCGACCTGGCGATGACCGCGCCCGGCGCCGGTTCGCTGCAGAATTTCCGCAAGCAGATACAGCTGCACATCGAGGTCCTCAACCACGCCGTGGCCAACATCCCCGCCGAAGCGATGCGTATTCACGTGTGCTGGGGCAACCTGGAGATGCCCCGGACCAGTGACGTCGAACTCAAGGACATCATCGACATCGTGCTCAAGGCCAAGCCCGCCGGTATCATGCTGATGTCTTCCAGTGGTCGTCACGCCCACGAATGGGCCGTCTTCGAGGACGTCAAGCTACCCGAGGGCAAGTACGTGCTCCCGGGTGTGCTCGACCCAACCACCAACGTGGTTGAGCATCCCGAGGTCATCGCCCAGCGCCTGATCCGATATGCCGGTGTAGTCGGCCGTGAGAACGTGATGGCGGCCACCGACTGCGGCTTTGGCACATTCGCCGGCTACCAGCTCGTCGTCCCGACCGTGGTGTGGGCGAAGTTGCACGCGATGGCGCAAGGGGCGAGGCTTGCCACACAGCGTCTTTGGCACTGACCGGGTCTTTGGCACTGACCGGGTCTTTGGCACTGACCGGCTCACCGTTGCGGCGGCGGGATCCGGATAGGTTGCCCCGCCGGTTGGAAGACCTAGACCACGGCCGTCGCCTGCGGCCAAAAGTCATGGGGCAGTTGACCTCCGGCGCATCGAGTGCTGACAGGGCCTCGTCAGGAGTCCAGTTCTCGGGCGACGGCCTTGACCACTTCCGAGACCCGGCGGGCGGTCTTGCGGTCCGGGTATCGGCCCTTGCGCAACTCGGGCTGCACGGTACTTTCCAGCAGCGTGATCATGTCCTCGACCATGCCGTGCAGCTCGTCGGGGCTATGCCGGTGCTCGGCGGCGCCCTCGCGACGAGAACGGGCCAGGCTCGGTGGCGGCTCGATCAACTTCAGACTCAATGCCTGCGGTCCGCGCCGGCCCGTGGCCACGCCGAACTCGACGCGCTGGCCTGCCTTGAGGACCTCGACACCCGCAGGCAACGCCGACGAGCGGACGTACACGTCTTCGCCGTCCTCCTGCGACAAGAAGCCGAACCCCTTCTCGGGGTCGTACCACTTCACCTTGCCAGTCGGCACTGGTCTCACCTGCTTGTCTGACGGATCACCACACAACGAAGCGCCCCGCCTGCGCAGGGCGCAATAAAGGCAGATCCTACTCGGATTGGAAGCATCCATTCACCCCTGTTCGGTCGGCTTAGACTGGTCGCCGGAGGGAACATGCGCCTGGTCCTAAACGTCGTTGCGCTCGATTCGCCGACCCGACCGGCAGAGGTGGCCGCATGACGGTGACCGCGCTGGGTGTGCCGCGGGTACGGCGCCAGTTCGACGACGAGTTCGACCGCGTTGATATGCCCACGTCCGGACCGCTGGTCGACACCTTCGGGCGCATCGCCACCGATCTGCGGGTATCGCTCACCGACCGGTGCAATCTGCGCTGCACCTACTGCATGCCGGCCGACGGCCTGGACTGGCTCCCGCAGGCAAAGCTGCTGCAGCCCGACGAGCTGGTTCGCTTGCTCCGGGTGGCGGTGACCCGGCTGGGTATCACCAGTGTGCGGTTCACCGGCGGCGAGCCGTTGTTGGCCCGTCGGCTCGAGGACGTGGTGGCCGCAGTCGCGGCGCTGCAGCCCCGCCCGGAGATCTCGCTGACCACCAATGCCCTGGGGCTGGACCAACGGGCGGCGGCCCTGGCCGAAGCGGGTTTGGACCGGGTCAACGTGTCGTTGGACACCGTGGACCGCGCGCACTTTGAGGCCATTACCCGTCGAGACCGGCTTTCCGAGGTGCTGGCCGGGCTGGCCGCCGCCAAGAAAGCCGGCTTCGAGCCCGTCAAGGTCAATGCCGTGCTGGATCCGGTGACCGGCCGGTCGGACGTGGTGGAACTGCTGCGGTTCTGCCTGGAGCACGGCTACCAGCTGCGGGTCATCGAGCAAATGCCGCTCGACGCCGGGCACCAGTGGCGTCGAGGGGCCGTGCTGAGCGCCGACGACGTGCTGGCCGCGCTGCGGCCGCATTTCCGGCTGCGACCCGACCCGGCGCCACGTGGGTCGGCACCTGCCCAACTGTGGCTCGTGGACCAGGGCCCGGGCGCTCCGGGCGGGAAAATCGGGATGATCGCCTCGGTGTCGGAGCCGTTCTGCGCGACATGTGACCGGGTCCGGTTGACCGCTGACGGGCAAATTCGCAACTGCCTGTTCGCCAGCGAAGAGACCGACCTTCGTGGCCTCTTGCGCGGCGGCGCCGACGACGACACGATCGAGGCGGCCTGGCGCGCCGCACTGTGGACGAAAAGAGCCGGGCACAGCATCAATGACCCAGACTTCGTCCAGCCGGATCGTCCGATGAGCGCCATCGGGGGCTAACCGTGGTTAAGGGCTTCGACGACGTCACCGGCGTACCCGTCACGGTCCGTTATTTCGCAGCAGCGCGGGCAGCCGCCGGCGCTGATTCGGAAGTCATCACGGTACGGCCCGGCGCCACAGTGGCCGAGGTGGTCGACGGCCTCGCGGACCGAGACGTGCGGCTCGCGACGGTTTTGAGCCGATGCTGCTACCTGTGTGACGGCATCGCGGTCCGGGACTCGGTGGTGCTTCAGGCGGGCGACACGATCGACGTGCTACCGCCCTTCGCCGGGGGCTGACCGGGGTGATTTCCGTCACATAACAGATTGATCACGGGCCGGCAACGGTCCGGTCGCGCACGTCTGTGACCTGCGCAAAAAGAATTTTTTCCTGGCGATTTGGGCCAGCCTGACGACGCGAACCGCCGAATGAAGACAGGCGTGACTGGTCCGTGACAACCCGCTACTGTCTCACGCGGGCTCGCCGCGCCGTACCGAGCGGGGGGCCTTGGCCCTCCTGTAGCGCCGAGCTCCATCCAGCAGGCCGGGCCAACGACGACCGATGGATGGAGGCGGGGGACCCGTTCGGTCCGCCGTTTCGGATCGGAGCCGCCCGCGGCTCCTTGGGGTGAAGCCACCGCCGTTTCCCCGCGGACCACGGCAGTGGCCGGGATGTGTCGCATCCAGCCCGAACCCGACAGCTAACCTCGTGGGCGCTGGCAGAGAGGACTTAACCGGCCTATGAGCGGACGGCATCGTAAGCCCAGCGCACCTACGATCAACGTCGCCAAGGTTGCCTTCACCGGAGCGGTCATCGGTGGAGGCAGCGTTGTGCTGGCAAGTCAGGCAGCTGCGGCTACCGACGGCGAATGGGACCAGGTAGCCCGCTGCGAGTCCGGCGGAAACTGGACGATCAACACCGGCAACGGCTACCAGGGCGGTCTGCAGTTCTCCGCGGGAACCTGGGCAGCACATGGTGGCGGCCAGTTCGCCCCGGCAGCCCACTTGGCCAGCCGCGAACAACAGATTGCCGTCGCCGAGCGCGTCCTGGCGACCCAGGGCCGCGGCGCCTGGCCGTCCTGTGGCCACCGGCTGTCCGGTCCGACTCCGCGCAATCTCCCCGCCGCCGAGCAGGCGTCGGCGGATGCGCCCGAGGACCGCACTGACGTCGAGCCGGCGGCGTCCGACGCCCCGCTCGCGCCGCCTACCGAGGAAGCCCCGTCGCCGGAGGACTCACCGCCGGCGGTCGAGCTGGCAGCCGCCGAGGAGCCCGCGGCGCCGGTCGGAGAAGACGAGCCCGCACCGCCGGCCGAACCCGCGGTCGAGCTGGCAGCCGCCGAGGAGCCCGCACCGCCGCCCGAACCCGCCGCCGACCAGGCCCCCGCCGAGGAGCCCGCACCGCCAGTCGAACCCGCCGCCGACCAGGCCCCGGCCGACGAGCCGGAGGTTCACCACGCTCAGACCGTGGCGAGCTGGACCTTCACCGACGGCGCGCCGCCGGCACCCGCCCCGGGCGATCCCGCTCGAGCGCTACCGATCGACCCGGCACGCGCGGGCTCGGCCGCGGCAGCGCAAAACGCGCCCGGCTTCCTGGCCGAGCTCTGGCAGGCCATCGCGGCGCAGGGCATCAACGGCAACGGCGCACTGAGTACGTTGGCGCAGCAGCCCTCCGCTGCGGCTGCGACGCTCTGAGTAGCTCCAAGTAGCTCCAAGTAGCGTGGTAGCAGTCAGGCCGAGCCCACCCATTCGTCGGTTCCGTCGGCGAAGAACTGGTGCTTCCACACGGGCAGCCGCTCTTTAACAGCGTCCACCAGTCGCGCGCACGTCTCGAACGCCGCCTGCCGATGGTCGGCAGCCACTGCGGCCACCAGCGCGGCCTCGCCGACCTGCAAGACGCCGACGCGATGACTGGCCGCGATAGCCCGCACACCACGGCATTGCTCGGCGATCTCGGCGAGCACGTCGACCAGCACCTGCTCGGCCGTCGGATGCGCGGAGTATTCCAGGCGCACCACCTGCCGGCCACCGTCGTGATCGCGGACCACCCCGGCGAATCCCACGATCCCCCCAGCAGACTGATGGCTGACCAGGGCTTCGTGTTCGGCCAGCAGGATCGGCCGCTCAGTCAGCGACGCGCGCAACACCTTTGTCATCAGCACCATTCCGCCCCGCACGGTACCCGCGCGGTTCCGGCTGGGACGGCATCATCGTCCACACACGTCATCGCGGGTGGTCCTGGCCGGCGAGTTGGTCCAGCGCGTGGTCCACGACGTCGGCCAGCACGCCGAGTCCGTCACGGACTCCGCCCACCGACCCCGGCAGATTCACGATCAAGGTCCGGCCGGCCACCCCGCACAACCCGCGCGACAGTATCGAGGTCGGGACTTTGGGCAGCCCAGAACGGCGAATGGCGTCGGCCAGCCCGGGCACCTCGTAGTCGAGCACCGCCGCCGTCTGGGTCGGGGTGTCGTCGCTGGGTGAAATCCCGGTACCACCGGAGGTGATGACCAGGTCGACGCCCTGGCCGACTGCGTCGCGCAACGCCCGGCCGACGGGGTCACCGTCGGCAACCACCACCGCGTCCACCGGCGGGAAGCCTCGCCGGGCAAGCCATTCGACAATGATCGGGCCGCACTCGTCGGGGTAGACCCCGGCCGCTGCGCGGGTGGAGGCGATGATCACGCAAGCAGATCGGGCGGCCATTTACCGCGTCCAGGTTCCGCTGCGGCCGCCCTCTTTGCGCACCACCCGAATGTCGTCGATGCGGGCTGCCGGGTCCACCGCCTTGATCATGTCGTAGAGGGTCAGCGCCGCCACGCTGACGGCGGTCAACGCCTCCATTTCCACCCCGGTGCGGTCGGTGCTGCGCACCGTCGCAGTGATGTCGATATCCGAATTCCCCACGGTGAAGTCGATATCCACGCCGGTGAGCGCCAGTTGGTGACACAGCGGGACCAGATCACCGGTGCGCTTGGCAGCCAGAATTCCCGCCACCCGTGCGGTGGCTAGCGCATCGCCCTTGGGCAGCCCACCAGCCGAGATCAGCGACACCACCTCCGCGGAGGTACGAACGCTGCCCGCGGCCACCGCGGTGCGCCTGCTAGCTCCCTTTTCGGTGACGTCGACCATGCGCGCAGCTCCCCGCTCGTCCAGATGCGAAAGCGGACCCGAACCCGGCGCGACTGGCGGCACTGCCGGCACTGCTTACCGATTGACCACGGTGACCGGGTGCAGGTAGGGCAGTTCTTTGGCGGGCAGTGGGAAAACCAGATCACCGAATGGGGACAGCGCGCCCGTGCGATCGGTCGCCAATTCGCTCACCGCATGGTCGTCGGGGTCCCTCGTCGGCCAGCCATTGTCGACGTAGCGGGCCTTGGACGCCTGCCCTGCCTTCTTGTCAGCCTTCTTGTCAGTCACGGAACCATTCTGACAGGTCCTAGCGGGGCAGGACCCGTAGGGCGGCTGCTTTACCCTGGGCAGCAATGACCCAACATACCCCGGACATCCCGCTGGGGTCCTGGCTGGCCGCCTTACCCGACGAGCGGCTGATCCGGCTGCTGGAGCTGCGGCCCGACCTGGCACAACCGGCGCCCGGCAGCATGACCGCCCTGGCCATGCGCGCTCAAGCGCGTCAGTCGGTGCGGGCTGCCACCGACGAACTGGACTTCCTTCGGCTGGCGGTGATCGACGCGCTGCTGGTGCTGCACGCCGACACCGCACCGGTGCCGGTCGCCAAGATGGTCGCGCTGATCGGCGACCGGGTGCCCGAGACCGATCTCGTCGACGCGCTGAACGATCTCAAAGAACGGGCCCTGGTCTGGGGCGACGCTGAGGTCCGGGTGGCCGCCGACGCCGGTGCGGCGATGCCGTGGCATCCGGGCCAGGCGGTCCTGGAAGACGAATCCCGGCCCGCGGACCAGGTCGCCAGGCTCCTCGACCAACTCAGTGACGACGAACGCGTCGTGTTGGGCAAGCTGGTAGAGGGCTCGCCGGTGGGCCGCACCCGCGACGCCGCGCCGGGCGCGCCGGCGGATCGCCCGGTGCCGCGGCTGTTGGCGAAAGGCCTGTTGCGCCGCATCGATGCCGAGACGGTGATCCTGCCCCGCCAGATCGGGCACGCGCTGCGTGGCGAATGCCCCGGCCCGGTTGGGCTGAGCGCACCCAATCCGGTCGTCTCCACCGCCAGGCCCGCAGACGTCGACGCCGCTGCCGCTGGGGCGGTTATCGACCTGTTGCGTGACCTCGACGTGACGCTGGAAACCCTTGGCAGCACACCGGTTCCCGAGCTACGCAGCGGCGGGCTCGGGGTGCGAGAAGTCAAGAGGCTGGCCAAGCTGACCGGCATCGACGAGGCCCGGCTGGGTCTGATCTTGGAACTTGCCGCAGCGGCCGGCCTGATCGCCAGCGGCATACCCGACCCGCAGCCGGACGACGGTGACGGACCCTACTGGGCACCGACGGTGGCCGCCGACCGGTTCACCGAGGCGTCCACCGCGGACCGCTGGTACCTGTTGGCCTCCACCTGGCTCGACTTGCCTCGCCGCCCGGCACTGATCGGCACCCGCGGACCCGACGCTAAACCCTATGGTGCCCTGTCGAATTCGTTATACTCGACGGCAGCACCGCTGGACCGCCGGTTGATGTTGGGCATGCTGGCCGAGTTGCCGGCAGGCAGCGGCGTCGACGAGAACAGCGCGTCGGCGGCCCTGGTCTGGCGGCGGCCCCGGTGGGCCAAACGGCTCCAGCCGGCCCCGGTCGCCGACCTGCTGAACGAGGCGCACCTGCTGGGCCTGGTAGGCCGCGCAGCGATCAGCACGCCTGGGCGCGCGCTGCTGGACCAAGGCCGGGAGCACGGACAACCCGCCGTCGTCGAGGCGATGCGCCGGGCACTTCCGGCACCGGTCGACCACTTCCTGGTGCAGGCGGATCTGACCATAGTGGTGCCCGGTCCGCTGGAACGGCAGCTGGCCGACGAACTGGCCGCGGCCGCCACCGTCGAGTCGGCGGGCACGGCGATGGTGTACCGGGTCAGCGAACAGTCGATCCGGCACGCTTTGGACATCGGTAAAACCGCCGATGCTTTGCATTCTTTGTTCGAGAACCACTCCAAAACACCGGTGCCCCAAACGCTTAGCTACCTGATCGATGACGTGGCCCGTCGCCATGGCCAGCTGCGGATCGGGATGGCGGCCTCGTTCGTACGCTGCGAGGACCCTGCGCTGCTCGCCCAGGCGGTGGCCGCGGCCGAGTCGCTGGGGCTGCGGGTACTGGCGCCGACCGTGGCGATCTGCCAAGCGCCGATCGCCGAGGTGCTCGCGGTGTTGCGCGACGCGGGTTTCGCGCCGGCCGCCGAGGATTCCACCGGGACCGTCGTCGACATCCGGGCCCGCGGAGCCCGAATGCCCGCGCCGCAGCAACGCCGGATGCATCGGCCGATGCCGCCCAGTACCGAACGGCTGAGTGCCGTGGTCGCAGTGCTGCGCCAGGCGGGCAGTGCGCCGTTCGCCGACATCCGTGTCGCCCCGGCGGTCGCGATGTCGCTTCTGCAGCGCGCCGCGCGGGATGGCGCCACGGTGATGATCGGCTACGTTGACCCAGCAGGCGTCCCCACCCGGCGGGTGGTGACGCCGATCGCGGTGGTCGGCGGCCGGCTGATGGCCTTCGATTCGGCGTCCGGGCGGGCACGCGATTTCGCCGTCCATCGCATCACCTCGGTGGTGTCGGCGGAGTCCGGATAATCGACCCCATGGGTGACGCGCCGTTGATCGTGCAGTCCGACAAGACGGTGCTGCTCGAGGTTGACCATGAGTTGGCCGCGGCCGCGCGCGCGGCGATCGCGCCGTTCGCCGAGCTCGAACGCGCCCCTGAGCATGTACACACCTACCGCATCACCCCGCTGGCGTTATGGAACGCCCGCGCCGCCGGGCACGACGCCGAACAGGTGGTCGACGCACTGGTCAGCTACTCCCGCTACGCGGTGCCCCAGCCGCTGCTGGTCGACATCGTCGACACGATGGCCCGCTACGGCCGGCTGCAGTTGGTCAAACACCCAGCACACGGCCTGACGCTGGTCAGCCTGGACCGCGCGGTGCTCGAGGAGGTGCTCCGGCACAAGAAGTTCACCCCGATGCTGGGCGCCCGCATCGACGACGACACCGTCGTGGTGCACCCCAGCGAGCGCGGCCGCGTCAAGCAACTGCTGCTCAAGATCGGCTGGCCCGCCGAGGATCTGGCCGGCTACGTGGACGGCGAGGCACACCCGATCAGCCTGCGACAGGACGGCTGGCAGCTGCGCGACTACCAGGAGCTGGCCGCCGACGCGTTCTGGGCGGGCGGATCGGGCGTAGTGGTGCTGCCCTGTGGGGCGGGCAAGACGCTGGTCGGTGCGGCCGCGATGGCCAAAGCCAGCGCCACGACGCTGATTCTGGTCACCAGCACAGTGGCCGGCCGGCAGTGGAAACGCGAACTGATCGCCCGCACGTCGCTGACCGAGAACGAGATCGGCGAGTACTCCGGCGAGCGTAAGGAGATCCGGCCGGTGACGATAGCCACGTACCAGGTGATCACCCGGCGCACCAAGGGCGACTACCGCCACCTGGAGCTGTTCGACAGCCGCGACTGGGGACTGATTATCTACGACGAGGTGCACCTGCTGCCGGCGCCGGTGTTCCGGATGACCGCCGATCTGCAGTCGCGCCGACGGTTGGGCCTCACGGCGACGCTGATCCGCGAGGACGGCCGCGAGGGTGATGTGTTCAGCCTGATCGGCCCGAAACGCTACGACGCGCCGTGGCGCGACATCGAGGCCCAGGGCTGGATCGCACCGGCGGAGTGCGTCGAAGTGCGGGTGACGCTGACCGACAGCGAGCGGATGCGCTACGCCACTGCCGACGCCGACGAACGCTACCGGGTGTGCTCGACGGCGCACTCGAAAATCGCGGTGGTCCGCTCGATCCTGAGCCGCCATCCCGGCGTGCAAACGCTGGTGATCGGTGCCTACCTCGACCAGCTCGACGAGCTCGGCGCCGTGTTAGGCGCGCCGGTGATCCAGGGCTCGACCAAGACCGCCGAGCGCGAGGCGTTGTTCGACGCGTTCCGCCGCGGTGAGGTGACCACGCTGGTGGTGTCGAAGGTGGGCAACTTCTCCATCGACTTACCCGAAGCCGCTGTCGCGATACAGGTCTCGGGAACGTTCGGCTCGCGCCAGGAGGAGGCGCAGCGGCTGGGCCGGTTGCTGCGGCCCAAGGCCGACGGCCGCGGCGCGATCTTCTACTCGGTGGTGTCGCGCGATACTCAGGACGCCGAGTACGCCGCGCACCGGCAACGCTTCCTCGCCGAGCAGGGCTACGGCTACGTCATCCGCGACGCGGACGACTTGCTCGCGTGAGCAGACGCAGAATCGCACGCGCGGTGCCCGCGCCGTGCGATTCTGCGTCTGCTCGTGCTACGTGGTGAGGATGGTCGCGGCGGCGGTACCGGGTGCGCCGTAGACGTGGGCGAACCCGACCCGCGGCGTGCCGGCTACCTGGCGTTCGCCGGCCTCGCCGCGCAGCTGGCGCACCAACTCATGCACCTGGCGCAGACCGGAGGCTCCGATCGGCTCGCCGTTGGCGATCAGCCCGCCGTCGGTGTTGACCGGCATCGCACCGGTGATCTCGGTGGCGCCCTCGGCTACCAGCTTCTCCTGGTCGCCGTCGGCGCAGAAGCCGGCCTCGGCCATGTGGATCACCTCGGCGCCGGCGTCGGTGTCTTGCAGCTGGATCACGTCGACGTCCCCGGGCCCGATCCCGGCCGCCTCGAACGCGGCCCGCGAGGCGTACACAGTAGGCGAGACGTCCTCTTCGATGGGCGCGAAGGTGGCATGCACTTCGTAGGTGCCGTAGCGGCGAGTGCGAATCTCGGCCGCCCGCAGGTAGATCGGTTTGGACGTGTAACGGTGGGCGATGTCGGCGCGGCACATGATCACCGCCGCCGCGCCTTCGTCGGGTGCGCAGAACATGTACTGCGTCAGCGGGTAATTCAGCACCGGCGAGGCCAGGATGTCCTCTTCGGAAAGCGGCTTGCGCCGAAACGCGTAAGGGTTCAGCGCGCCATTGCGGAAGTTCTTGGCCGCCACCTTGGCCAGCGTCTCGGTCGAGATGCCGTGATCGTGAAGGTAGCGGTTGGCCTTCATACCGAAGAATTTGGTGGTGAGGAACTGGCCGTTTTGCGCGTACCAGGCCGGCAGCGCCAGCGTGGCGGGATCGTCGGTGAAGGCGCCGCGCGGGTGCTTGTCCATCCCGACGGCAATCCCGATGTCGTATTTGCCCAAGCGGATCGTATCCGCGCACAGTTGGGTGGCGCTGGCTGCCGTCGCACACGCATTGAACACATCGGTGAACGGAATGCCGGTCAGCCCTACCAGTCTGGTGACCGCGTCGGGATTGGACACTTCATGGCTGCCTCCGACGCCAAACTGGACGTCCTTCCAGCCGATGCCCGCATCGCTCAGCGCGGCCTGGATCGCTTCGGCACCCATCTCCATGGCGGATTTGGCGCCGAAACGACCGAACGGGTGCAGGCCTACCCCGATGATGGCCACGTCGAACATGGCGGAACTCCCTTGTGTGTCAGATCGGTTGGAAGGCAAACGTCACGATCTCGGTGCCGTCGTCGTCAGTGGCTAATGGCACCATCGTCAGCTCGACGTCCATGCCGAACTGCAGTTTCGCGGGGTCGTTCTCAGTCAGCCGTCCCTCGACGCGGACCACGTCGCCGAGTTGGACCAGACCGACGCCGAACGGGGTGAACGCCTCGCCGGTGGGGCCGATATAAGGAGGTCCGGGCGGGAAGCCCTGCGTCGTCCACGCGACCAGGGTTCCGCGCCGCGGTAGCAACAGCTCGGACATCTCGGCGCCGCTGCACCGCGGGCACCAATGCTGCACCGGAAACGTCGTGGCGCCGCACGCACCGCACCGACTGCCGATCAGCTGCGGGTTGTCGTCGGGCCAGGTCGAGATCTCGGGCGCCAGCGCCTTTTGCATCGGGCATCCTCCGTTGACTACGACACGACACTAGTGGTGCCAGACCGAACCGTACAACAGGATTCCGCGAAAGCGGAAATCCCATTCTCGCCGCTCAATCGTGCAGCGCCTCCTCATCGCGCGGCGCGCTCTGCAACGGGCCTAGCTCAGCGCCGGGATTACCTCCCGCTCGAATAGCTCTATGCCCGAGCGGTCATAGGCCGCCTCCGGGAAATAGCAGATCACATAGGTACACCCAAGGTCGCCCAGGCGCTTGAGCCGTTCAACGACCTGCTCGGTCGTACCGGTCGCCGACTCGGGCCCGCTGGTACCGGCGATCATCGCATCCGCCGCGCTCTCGGGCACGCAGCCGGCCATCCGGTCGCGGATCCGCTGCAGCCGGTCATTGACGTCGGCCTCCGAGGCGCCGACGATGGCGTTGACGTTGACCGAGCGCACGATCGCCCCGAAATCGGTGCCCACCTCGCGACAGTGCTGCGCCAGCACCGCGGACTTGCGGGCGAATGCGTCAGGTTCGGGCGTGAAATTGGTGTACTGCGCGTATTTGGCAGCGATGCGCAGCGTTACTCTCTCCCCGCCACCGGCGATCCACAACGGAATCCCGCCCTGCTGCAATGGTTTCGGAGTCACAATCGCACCGTCGACCTGATAGTGCTCGCCGGTGAAGCTGACCTTGCCGGCGTACCACGCCTCACGCATGATCTGCACGCCCTCGTCGAGACGCCCGAGCCGTACTTTCGCTGGAGGGAAACCGTAACCGTAAGCGCGCCATTCATGTTCATACCAACCGGCGCCGATACCCATCTGGATGCGGCCGCCGGATATGATGTCGGCGGTGGCCGCCACCTTGGCCAGATAGACGGGGTTGCGGTAGCTCATCGCGGTGCACATCTGGCCGAGTTTGATCTGCGACGTCGTCGCCGCGTAGGCCGACATCAACGTCCACGCCTCGTGGGTGGCCTCTCCGGTCGGCACCGGCACGGTGTGGAAGTGGTCGTACACCCACAACGACTCCCACGCGCTGCCGTCGACGTAGGCGGCCAGCTCGCGCATCACCGCCCAATGCTTTTGGGGTTCGATGCCGACGAGATCCAGTCGCCAGCCTTGCGGGATGAACAATCCGAAGCGCATAGCTTGGGACTTTAGGGCCCGCCGGGTTGCTTGCCCAAGGCGGCCCGCGGTCGCCGTGCGAGACAGCGGCCGGCACCGCGGTACGCGTGCTTGACCCCATGCGGATGCCGGACGACACCGACGTTTGGCAATATGGTCAGGATGGAATTGTCCGGCATCGGAGTGTGGAGTAGCCAACTGCGCTACGGCGACCCATCGGAGGCTGCCGAGGCAGCAGCGGAATTGGAGGAGCTCGGCTTCACCGCACTGTGGATTCCCGACGTCGGCGGGCCGGTGTTCGACGCGGTGGGTCGCCTACTGTCCGCAACCACCGCGACGGTGATCGCGACCGGCATCCTGAATCTCTGGATGCACCCCGCGAGCGAGGTCGCCGAATCCTACGCAGCCCTGACCGCTGCTCACGGCGAGCGCTTCTTATTGGGTATCGGCGTCAGCCATGCGCCGCTGATCGACGCTAGGGAGCCGGGGCGTTACCGCAAACCGCTGGCGGCAACGGCGTCGTTCCTGGACGCGCTGGACGCCGCGCCACAGCCGGTGCCGGTCGAGCACAGGGTGCTGGCCGCACTGGGTCCGAAAATGCTCGAGTTGGCCGCGCGCCGGGCGCGTGGCGCCCACCCGTATCTGGTCACACCGGAGCACACCGCCATGGCCCGTGCGGTTTTGGGCGATGGCCCGCTACTGCTGCCGGAGCAATCCGTGATCCTCACCGACCGCGCTGACGAAGCCCGTGCCATCGGCACCGCATGGCTACGGGGGTACTTGACTTTGCCCAACTACGCCAACAATCTACTGCGCAGCGGGTTCTCCGCAGACGACTTGCAGCAAGTCAGCGATCGCCTCCTGGATGCGATCATTGCCTGGGGCGATGAGGAGGCCGTCCTGCGCAGGATCGCTGAGCATCAGGCGGCCGGCGCCGACCATGTCTGCGTGCAGGTGCTGACCGCCGACCAGACGGTGTTCCCTCGCGAGCAATGGCGCCGAATCGGCGCCGCCTGCACTGGCAAGCCGTGACGGCATCGGCGTCCTGCCACTACCCTGCTGCATACCCTGCTGCACACGGACCTGCCGAAGGCCGAGCGTGAAGAGTCGCCGGCACAGTCGCATATCGCAGCTCTGCCGTGACCGCCAAGGTGTACGGTGAGGCAATGGCTTCTCGGCACAAGCTATTTCGGGTGTTTTACGGGCTCGGCTTTACCCCGTGGGACGGCCACCCACAGTCGGCGACATTGCGGGAGCTTGTCGAAGGAAAGGGCGACACACCGGCGCTGCCGCCTGCGTCGGCGTTGGATGTCGGATGCGGCACCGGAGACGCGTCGATCTATCTGGCTCAGCACGGATGGCACGTCACCGGGGTCGACTTCGTGCCTAAAGCGCTCGACAAGGCCCGCGCAAAAGCCCGCGCCGCCGGCGTGTCGATCAACTTCGTCCTAGGCGACGTCACGCACCTGAGTCAGGCTGGGATCGGCTCGGGCTTTCAACTAGTCATCGACAACGGCTGCTTCCACGGCATGAGCGACAGCGATCGTGATCTCTACGTCCGGGAGATCAGCGCGGCGTGCGCCCCGGGCGCACGGTTGTTCATGGTCGCCTTCAAACGCAGTGGTCGGTTCGGACCGGCAGGTGTCGATCCGTCCGAGATCGAGCGCCGATTCACGCCCGCCTGGACGCTCCTGTCGGCGGCCGATGAACCGCGTTGGACTGCTGAAAACAGATTCGCAGCACGATTTGCGGCGCGCAGCTACGTGCTGGAGCGCCGCCAGTAACGCGCCGAGCAGACGCAGAATCGCACTGCGCCGTCAGGCGGAATGCGATTCTGCGTCTGCTCGCCAGGTTAAGACGTCAGCGAGTCAGGCGGGTTGAACCGGTCGCCGTAGCGGGCAGCCAGCTCACGGGCCCGTGCAGCGAACCCTTGCTTACCGCCGGGGTAACCGGCGATGAACTGCGCGGTGCCACCCGTCCACGGCGGGAAGCCGATGCCCATGATCGAGCCGATGTTGGCGTCAGCCGTCGACGTCAGCACGCCCTCGTCGAGGCACTTCTGGGTTTCCAGCGCCTCGGCGAACAGCATCCGGTCGATCATGTCCTGCAACGGTGGCCGCGACGAACCGGAGTGGAACGTCTCGCGCAGTCCCGGCCACAACCGCGTCCGCTTGCCATCGACGTACTCGTAGAAGCCCGCACCCTTGAGCTTGCCGGGCCGGCCCAGCTCGAGCATTGTGTTGACCACCGCCTCCGCCGGGTGCGGTGTGTAGGTCTGGCCCGCAGCCTCGACCCCTTCGCGGGTGGCCTTGGCGATCTTGGCCATCAGCTCCAGGTTGAGCTCGTCGGACAGCTGCAGCGGCGGCGCCGGGTAGCCGGCCTGGCTGCCGGCGTGCTCGATGCTGGCCGGCTCCACACCTTCGCCGAGCATCGCGATCGCCTCGTTGATAAACGTGCCGATCACCCGGCTGGTGTAGAAGCCACGGCTGTCGTTGACCACGATCGGGGTCTTGCTGATCTGCATCGCCAAGTCGACGGCCTTGGCTAGGGTTGCGTCAGAAGTCTTGCGGCCCTTGATAATTTCCAGCAGCGGCATCTTGTCGACCGGCGAGAAGAAGTGCAGGCCGATAAAGTCCTCGGACCGCTTGACGCCGGTGGCCAGCTCGGTGATCGGCAGCGTCGAGGTGTTGGAGCCCAGCACCGCGTCGGGCGCCACCACCGGTTCGATCTCGGCGAATACCTTGTGCTTGAGCTCGACCGACTCGAACACCGCCTCGATCACCAGGTCGGCGCCGGCCGCGTCGGCGGCATCGGCGGTCGGAAGGATGCGATCCAGTAGAGCCCTGGACTTCTCCTCGGTTGTCTTACCCCGCTCCAGCGCTTTAGCTTCCAGCTTTTCCGAGTACTCCTTGCCCCTCTGCGCCGCCTCGACGGTGACGTCCTTGAGCACCACCTCGATGCCGGCCTTGGCGCACACGTAGGCGATCGCCGCACCCATCATCCCGGCGCCCAGCACGGCAACCTTCTTGAACGTCGTCTTCTCGTAGCCCTCCGGCCGCGAGCCGCCGGCGTTGATGTGTTGCAGATCGAAGAAGAACGCCTGGATCATGTTCTTGGCGACCTGGGAAGTGACTAACGAAGCAAAATAACGGCTTTCGATGCGAGTGGCGGTGTCGAAGTCGACCTGCGCGCCCTCCACCGCAGCGGCCAGGATGGCCCGCGGCGCGGGCATCGGTGCGCCTTTGAGCTGCCGGCGCAGGTTCGACGGGAACGATGGGAGGATCGCCGCCAGCGACGGCGACGACGGGGTGCCGCCGGGCATTTTGTAGCCCTGGGCGTCCCACGGTTGCACGTGCGCGTCGGGGTTCGCCTTGATCCACGCCTTTGCGGCGGGCACCAGCTCCTCGACCGTCGGCAGCACCTCGTCGATCAAGCCCATCTCCTTGGCCTTGGCTGGGGTAAATCGGGTGCCCTGGGCCAAGATGTTGACGAACGCGTTCTGGATGCCGAACATCCGCACGGTGCGGGTCACCCCTCCCCCACCGGGCAGCAGACCCAAAGTCACCTCCGGCAGCCCGATCTGGGTACCCTTGACGTCGGCGGCGATACGGTGATGACACGCCAGCGCGATCTCCAGCCCGCCGCCGAGCGCCGCACCGTTGATCGCCGCGACGACAGGCTTGCCGAACGTCTCCAGCGTGCGCAGCTGCTTTTTGACCCGCTCGACGGTGTCGAAGAACTGCCCGGCGTCCTCGGGGCGGGCCTTGATCATCGCGGCGAGGTCACCACCGGCGAAGAAGGTCTTCTTGGCGCTGGTGATCACCACGCCGGTGATCGAATCCTTTTCGGCAACAAGCCGATCCACGGCCTTGCCCATCGATTCGATGTAGGCCTCGTTCATCACGTTGGCCGACCCGGACGGGTCGTCCATGGTCAGCGTGACGATGCCGTCGGCGTCTTTATCCCAAACGATGGTGTTGACTGCCATGCCCTTAAACCCTTTCGATAATGGTGGCAACGCCCATGCCGCCGCCGATGCACAGGGTGACCAGCGCGCGCCGGGCGTTGCGGCGCTCGAGTTCGTCGACCATCGTGCCCAGGATCATGGCGCCGGTGGCGCCCAGCGGGTGGCCCATCGCGATCGCGCCGCCATTGACGTTGAGCTTCTCGTCGGGGATGTTCAGGTCCTTGGCGTACTTCAGCACCACCGACGCGAACGCCTCGTTCAGCTCGAACAGGTCGATGTCGTCGACGGTCAGCCCGGCCCGGTCGAGGACTTTGCGGGTGGCCGGGGTCGGCCCGGTCAGCATGATGGTCGGCTCGGCACCGGTGGTCGCGGTGGCGACGATGCGCGCCCGCGGAGTCAGACCCTGTGAGGTGCCGGCAGCTTCACTACCCACCAGCACCAGCGCGGCGCCGTCGACGATGCCCGAGCTGTTGCCGCCGGTGTGGACGTGGTTGATCTTCTCCACCCAGTGGTACTTCTGTAGCGCCACATCGTCGAAGCCGCCCAGTGCCGCAACACCTTCGAAGGCGGGCTTGAGCTTGGCCAGGCCTTCCATCGTGGTGTCGGGCCGCATGTGCTCGTCGTGGTCGAGGATCAGCAGGCCGTTCATGTCGCGCACCGGCACCACCGACTTGGCGAAGTAGCCGCCCGACCAGGCCGCGGCCGCGCGCTGCTGGCTGCGCAGCGCGTAGGCGTCGACGTCCTCGCGGGAAAAGCCCTCGATGGTGGCGATCAGGTCGGCGCCGATGCCCTGCGGTACGAAACCGAGGTCGTAGTTGGTGGCGGGGTCCAGCGCCATCGCGCCGCCGTCGGAACCCATCGGCACCCGGCTCATCGACTCGACACCGCCGGCGAGCACCAGGTCGTCCCATCCCGAACGCACCTTCTGCGCGGCGGTGTTGACCGCCTCCAGCCCGGAAGCGCAGAACCGGTTGAGCTGTACACCGCCCGTGGTGTCGGGCAGACCGGCGGCCAGCACCGCGGTGCGGGCGATGTCGCCGCCCTGGTCGCCCACCGGCGAGACCACCCCGAGGATGACGTCGCTGATCATGTTCTCGTCGAGGTCGGGGAACCGGCGGCGCAGCTCGTGAATCAGGCCGACGACCAGGTTGAGCGGCTTGACTTCGTGCAGCGCTCCGTTGCGCTGCTTGCCCCGTGGGGTGCGGATGGCTTCGTAGACAAATGCTTCTTCGGGCATAAGTGGTTCCTTTATCTCGATCCGTCTGCCCGCCACCCTAACAGCAGGCCCGATCAACCTGTTGGTTGGGCCGCCGCCTGCGGGAACGAGTCACCCGCGCGTGTGAAACTGTTGCGAATCACCCGCCGCCAGATTTTCGCAATCACTGCACGCTCGATGTGCCGCACCGTGACGCGCTCGAGCGTTTTACGCTCAACACCCATGACGGTGTCGCGGCTGAGGCCCTATGCGACCACGGTGTTCGCCGAGATGTCGGCGTTGGCCGCGCGCATCGGCGCGGTCAACCTGGGGCAGGGCTTTCCCGACGAGGACGGCCCGCCGTCGATGCTGGCGGCCGCCCAGCACGCCATCGCCGCAGGGCGCAATCAGTATCCGCCCGGTATCGGCGTCCCGGAGCTACGCCAAGCCGTCGCCGCCCAACGCACAAGGCATTTCGGCGTCGACTACGACCCGGACACCGAAGTGCTGGTGACGGTCGGGGCCACCGAGGCCATCGCGGCGGCAGTGATCGGCCTGGTCGAGCCCCACGCCGAGGTGATCCTGATCCAGCCGTTCTACGACTCCTACTCGCCGGTGGTGGCGATGGCCGGCGCGCGCCGTGTCGTCGTGCCGCTGGTGCCCGACGGCCGCGGCTTCGCCCTCGACGCCGACGCGCTGCGGCGCGCGGTGACCCCGCGCACCCGCGCGCTGATCGTCAACTCGCCGCATAACCCGACCGGCATGGTGCTCACCGAGGCCGAGCTGACCGCGATCGCCGACATCGCGGTGCAGGCCGATCTGCTGGTCATCACCGACGAGGTCTACGAGCACCTGGTTTTCGACAACCGCCGCCACCGGCCGCTGGCCGGCTTCGACGGAATGGCCGAGCGCACGATCACGGTCTCCAGCGCCGCCAAGATGTTCAGCTGCACCGGCTGGAAGATCGGATGGGCATGCGGCCCAGCTAAATTCATCGCCGGATTGCGCGCGGCCAAACAATACCTGAGCTATGTCGGCGGCGCGCCGTTTCAGCCGGCGGTGGCCCACGCACTCAACACCGAGGAACCCTGGGTAGCCGCGCTGCGAACCACCCTGCAGCGTCGACGTGACCGGCTGGCAGCCGGGCTGACCGAGATCGGCTTCCAGATCCACGACAGCGCGGGCACCTACTTTCTGTGCGCAGACCCGCGTCCACTGGGCTATGACGACAGCACCGCGTTGTGCGCGGCGCTGCCGGAAAAGGTCGGCGTGGCCGCAATCCCGATGGCGGCGTTCTGCGACCCGGCCGCCGATGCCCAGGTGTGGCAGCACTTGGTGCGCTTCACCTTCGCCAAGCGCGACGACACCCTCGACGAGGCGATCAGGCGTCTGGCCGTGCTCCGCGACGGGCTGGCCCAGCGCTGATCCGAGCGTGGCGGTTGTCCCGCCAGAAAACCGGGCTGCTGCTATCCGGCGGCCGGCGGACGCGCCATCACGGTGGGGCGGAAGCCGTATCGGGGAGCACCATTGACCGCACTCGGCGCGGCCAGATTGGCGATCGGCGTCATCGGTGGTGCACTTGCCGGACCGCTCGCATTGACCGCCGGGACCGGCCCGAGCCGGGTGTCCGGCAACGGGGTGGTCGACCACCCGGTGGCCAGCGAGTGGGCGGCCGGGACTGCCCCCGCCCAGGTCTGCGGCACCGACAGCGCACCGACCGACGTCGCCCGGCCCAGATCGGCGGACACCGCGGCAGCACTGGGGCCCAGCGAACTGCCCGACCCCAGCGTGCCGAGCCCTGCCAGGCCTGCCGAACCCAGCGCCCCCGACCCGCCCATCAGGGCCGTTCCCAACGCCGGAGCCGCTGCCTTGGCTGCGGCGGGGACAACCGCCAGTGACTTGCCCATGTTTATCATCGACATGGCTCGCATCGGCATCATCGACCCGAATATCAACGGGTACAGCATTTCTGACAACGACAACGCGGTGGCCGAGTCGCCAGTTGACGAGCCCGCCGTCGCAGCTGTCGCCGCGGCCGATGACAGAGGTGAGGCCAGTCCTTGCAGCGTCTGCGGAGTCGCCGCCATCAGCTGGGACAACGTCGACTGGGCTTCGGCCCCGGTCGCGGTGCCGGTGGCTTGGGCGACGGCGGCGGACTGGGCGGCCAGCCCGCCCTGGTTCGTGGTCTGCGGCGGAGCGCTGAACTGCGTCAACGTCGATGCCGCTGCCGAGTCGCCGGCATAGCCGTACATCGCCGCGGCGTCCTGAGCCCACATTTCGGCGTAATGGGCCTCGGTGGCCATGATCGCCGGCGTATTTTGGCCCAGAAAATTCGTCGCGACCAGCGATACCAGCATGGCGCGGTTGGCCGCGATCACCGGCGGCGGCACCGTCATCGAAAACGCCGCCTCGTAGGCCGCTGCTGCTGCCCGCGCCTGATTGGCTGTCTGCGCGGCCTGGGCAGCAGTGGTGTTCATCCACGTCACATACGGGGCGACCGCGGCGGCCATCGACACCGACGCCGGACCCGACCATTCGCCGGTCAGCCCCGAGGTCACCGAACTGTAGGAAGCCGCCGTGGAGTGCAGGACGGTGGCCAGGCCGTCCCAGGCGGCCGCTGCGGCCAGCAACGGACCCGCACCCGGACCAGCATACATTCGCGCGGAGTTGATCTCCGGCGGTAACATCCCGTAATCCATTGTGCAAGAACCCTTTCGGCTTTAACCGGCCGCGGTCAGCGCAGACACCTCAGCAGTGGCGACCCGCGTCCTTCGCCGATCACGGTCGGTCTCCACGGTGACGGTGCGAGATGAAGCTGAAGCAGAGCTGAAATCGGCCCGGTCGGGACGGTTCGTTCAGGGTCCCTTCAGGAAGGCGCCGTGGCGATGGCTCACAATGACCGTGTGGACGGCGCGCCCAGGGTGCTGGTGGTCGAAGACTACGACGCCATCCGGGAGATGGTCGTGGAGGCGCTGGCCGATGCGGGATATGTCAGCGGCGGGCAAGTGGACGGTCAGGGACTGGAGGACGTGCTGGCCGCGTTCCGACCCGATCTGGTGATCCTCGACGTGATGATGCCCGGCCGCGACGGTTTCGCGCTCATCGACGTGGTGCGCGGCTACGGCGATGCCGGCATCGTCTTGCTCACCGCCAGAGACGCGCTCCCCGACCGCCTGCGCGGACTGGACGCCGGCGCCGACGATTACGTGGTCAAACCGTTCGACGTGGCCGAACTGGTCTCCCGGGTCGGGGCGGTGCTGCGCCGACGGGGACGGGTGCCGTCGGCTATGCAGGTCGGTGACCTGGTGGTCGATGTAGACGCCGGGATGGTGAGCCGGGCCGGTACGGTGCTCGATCTCACCGGCACCGAGTTCAAACTGCTCTGCTACCTCGTCGAACAGCGCGGACGCACGGTGAGTAAGGATCAGATCCTGGCGGCGGTATGGGGATATGACGCCTACGACGTCAACCTGGTCGAGGTCTATATCAGTGCGCTGCGACGCAAGCTGGAGGCACACGGATCCCGGTTGCTGCACACGGTCCGGGGGATCGGCTACCAGCTGTCGGCAGGTCGGCGATGACCGCACCGACCACACCTACCCCGTCGCTGCGCCGACGGGTGACGATTGCGACGGTCGGTGTGATTGCCGCGTTGCTGGTCGTGCTCAGCGGTGTCATCGACAGGCTGGTAGACGTCCAGCTCAACCATGACCTCGAGGCCCGGCTGGCCGACGGTATCGCGCGAGCCAGCAACCTGGTCGAAGCCGGGGTCGGGCCGGCCGAAATCGTCAACCAGCTGCAGGGCCAGACCACCCGGGTTCAGCTGGTCAGCCCGGACGGCGTGCGCTACGGAGATCTCACGCTGCTGCCCATGTCACCGTCACCCCCGCCGCAGGGCGGGCGACCGCCGCCGCCGTCTGCCAGCGAGCGGACCAGCAAGAGGGTGACCCGCATCCTGCAGAACGGCTCGGAAATCACCATCGTGGCCAAGACGGCCGGCATCCATGCTCGCCTGGCCCAATTGCGGCGGGACATGCTCGTCGGCGGAGCCATCACGCTGGTTTTAGTCGCGCTGCTGGTCAGGATCGCCGTGGGACGCGCGCTGGCACCGCTGCAGCGGGTGACCTCGACCGCGGAGCGGATCACCTACGGTGATCGGGGACGTCGACTGCGTCCGGACCGGCCGGCCACCGAACTCGGTCGCGCCGCGGCTGCGTTGGACAACATGCTCGATGCACTCGAGGACGCCGAGATCAATGCCCGCCAGGCCGCCGAGACCGCCCAGCGCGCCGAAGCGAAGACTCGCCAGTTCCTCTCCGACGCGGCGCACGAGCTGCGGAGCCCGGTGGCCGCTATTCAGGCTGTGGCACAACAACTCGCCGCTAGCACCGAAGCAACCGGCGACAACGACCCGGCCACCGCCCGGCGCCGCCGCTACGCCGCACTGCTTTCCGGTGAAAGCCGTCGCGCCAGCAGATTGGTCGCCGACTTCCTCGACATCGCCGGCATCGATGCGGGGGTGGCACTGCACCGCGAGGACTTCGACCTCGTCGATGTCGTCACGGCCGAGGTGGACCGCGCCGCTGTGCTAGCGCCGAGCCTGACCGTGCGGCTGGTCGGAGACGGCAAAAAGCTACCCATTCATGCCGACCCGAGCCGAATCGCGCAGATCCTGTCCAACCTGTTGGACAACGCCCGCAGGTACACCCCACCAGGCGGCGAAATCACCGTGCAGACCGCAGCGCGCGACCACCACGCAGAGGTGACGGTCGTCGACTCCGGGCCGGGCATCCCCGCCACTGACCGCGAGCGGGTGTTCGACCGGCTGGTCCGCCTCGATGACGCCCGCGACCGTGACTCCGGCGGCGCGGGCCTGGGCCTGCCGATCGCGAGAGCCCTGGCCCACGCGCATCACGGCAGTTTGGAGTGCCTTTCGGATACCTCTGCCGGCGGAGCGGCCTTCCGATTAACCCTGCCGTTGACGGAGTCCGGATCGGCCAGTGACGGCCGGTGAGCTAGCCAAGCCTAGGTCTTGGTGCCCATCACCCGCCTGCGCAGGCCCTCGGTCGCGGCGTCGAGCACCTTATTGCGGGCCCGCTTCACCAGAAACTCCGGCAGCGGCGCCGACGGCTCCAGGGTGATGTCGAAACGCACCCGGGTTTTGTCGAGGCCCTCGCGCCGCAGCGTGTACTCGACGTGCTGCCCGTGCTGATGGAAAGTCTTCTGCGCGTCCCAGACCAGCCAGTCAGCACCCCAATGGTATTCCAGCACTTCCTGATCCACGATCCCGATCACCTTGACGATGACCTTCACATGGTGCGGTCGACCGTCGGGATAGGTGTCGATGACTTCGGCGAGGTTGTGCACCGACGACCAGGACGGCAAGGCGCAGACATCTGCCAGCGCCGCCATGATCGCATCCGGCGGCGCGTCGATGACAATTTCCCGCGATGCTCGTACGGCCACTACCGTCAAGCTAGCAACGTAGTCCGGTTCCCGGACCGTCTTCGCGGTCCTTCTTCAGGCTGAGCACCCGCTCGCGCAGGTGCCCGTCCTGCGCACGCTGCCGGTCGGCGCGGCCGGGTACCGTCGGTTTCGTGACTGCCTACACCGTCGGTGACTACCTGCTCGACCGACTCGCGGCGCTCGGCGTGTCCGAAGTCTTCGGGGTGCCCGGGGACTACAACCTGGAGTTTCTCGACCACATCGTCGCTCACCCGGATCTGCGGTGGGTGGGCAACGCCAATGAGCTCAACGCCGGATATGCCGCCGACGGCTACGGTCGACTGCGTGGAATGGCCGCGTTGGTAACCACCTTCGGGGTCGGTGAGCTTTCCGCGGCGAATGCGATCGCAGGCAGTTATGCCGAACATGTGCCGGTGGTACACATCGTCGGCGGACCGTCTAAAGACGCCCAGGGTGCCCGCCGGGTCTTGCATCATTCGCTCGGCGACGGCGATTTCGAGCACTTCTTCCGCATCAGCCGGGAAATCACCTGTGCCCAGGCAGATCTGAGGCCGGCAACGGCTACCCGTGAAATCGACCGTGTGCTCTGCGACGTGCGCGAGCAGAAGCGGCCCGGGTACCTGCTCTTGCCCACCGATGTGGCGCGCTTCGAGACTGAACCGCCCACCGCGCCGTTGCCGCGTTACACCGGTGGCACCAGCCCGCGGGCCCTCGCGCTGTTCACCGAGGCCGCAACCAAACTGATCGCCGATCACCGTCTGACCGTGCTCGCCGACTTCCTGGTGCATCGGCTAGATGCGGTCCCGCACCTCGAAGCGCTGCTGGCCGCCGACGTGGTGCCGCACGCCACGTTGATGTGGGGCAAAAGCCTGGTCGATGAAAACTCGCCCAATTTCCTGGGCATCTATGCCGGCTCCGCCAGCGCCGAGCCGGTACGCCGGGCGATCGAAGACGCGCCGGTGCTGGTGACGGCCGGCGTGGTGTTCACCGATATGGTCAGCGGGTTCTTCAGCCAGCGCATCGACCCGGGCAGGACCATCGATATCGGTGCCCAGCAGAGCACCGTCGCCGGCCAGGTGTTCGCGCCGCTGGAGCTGCAGGACGCACTCGACGCGCTGACCGAGATCCTGAAGGGTCGCGGGATCACCTCAGAGCCCGTCCCGCCGAGGCCGGACAACACCCGCCGGACACCGCCCGCGCGGGATCTACCGATCACCCAGGAAATGTTGTGGGACAGGCTGTGCGAGGCGCTCACGCCGGGCAATGTGGTGCTCGCCGATCAAGGCACCTCGTTTTACGGGATGGCGGGTCATCGGCTGCCACGCGGTGTGACGTTCATCGGCCAACCGCTGTGGGGCTCGATCGGTTACACACTGCCCGCCGCCCTCGGAGCCGGACTGGCCCATCGCGATCGCCGACCGGTGCTGCTGATCGGCGACGGCGCTGCCCAGTTGACCGCGCAGGAGCTGGGCGTCATGTCCCGCGAGCAACTGACACCGGTGGTCGTGGTGGTCAACAACGACGGTTACACCATCGAACGCGCCATTCACGGGAAAACCGCCCCCTACAACGACATTGTGCGCTGGGAATGGTCCGGGCTCCTCAGCGCGCTCGGCGTGACAAACCATCTGACGTTCCGTGCGCAGACCTACGGCGAACTCGACGACGCTTTCGCCGCCGCTGCCCGCCACCAGCATGCCATGGTGCTCGTGGAAGCAGTCGTCCCCCCACTCGATATCCCCAGGCTGCTCGAGGAACTAGTCCGGCCCACGTCCCCGGACGGCAGCGCGCGTCGCTAGGGTGCCGATCACCGGCCGGGGAGATAAAGCAGGTAATCAGCGAAGTTTCCGCGACCGAAGCGCTATCATTCTCGCGCGGCTGTGGGTCGGCATGGCCCACTGTCAGGCCGCCGATCAGGTGTTGAATCGCGGCAACGGGTCGGAGGAACGACATGACTACGGGCACACCGGTTGGCTCGGGGTTGGCAATCCTGTTGGCAGCAACGAGCATTATGACCGCTCCCGCGTCACGTGCCGACGATCCGGTCATCAAGCATCACGTCAAATACACCGTCTCGGCGGCCAACCCCATCTACACCGACATCTACTACCTGGACCAGGAGCCGCCGATCTTCTCCGACTACAGCCATAATCCCTACCAGTTCGTGCCCAACATCAGAGTCGATATCGCCCCGGGCCATCCGTGGACCTACGAGCTCGACCTCGCCAAGCCCGAACAGTGGGCGCTGGTCACGGCCAGTACGGGCCTCCAAACAAGCACGCCGGGGTTGCACTGCGATCTGACGGTCGACGGAAAGGTGGTCGTATCCAAGGATGGCCCCAAAGGGGTGCTCTGCTCGATACGTAACTGGTGAGCGCCCCACGATTCGCGGGCCAACTCATAAGCCGCTGAATCCAATCCGCTCCCCATCGCGGGGAACGATGTTATCCTTCCCTCTTTGAGAAGGGCTCGGTTGCTGGGACTGCATAGTCGGACCTTGTCGGATCGTAGTGCACCGAGGAGCACGGGATGCGTTTTTGCGCAACGCTGGCCACACTGCTGACTGTCGGCTGTTTGGCCGGGGGGCCGACGGCGCGTGCATCCGAGGATGCCCTCGCCCTGAACGGAACCTACCGCGCCACGTCGCTCGGCGGGTGGGCCAAAACCAACGACACCTACCACGACGAACCGACAGTGGTCAGCACCTGGACCATTACCTCCACCTGCACGACCGCGCAGGACTGCACCGGCACCGTCACCAGCGACCAGGGCTGGAGCGCACCGCTGACCGTGCGGGACGGAGCGCTCTGGCACGTCGCACACGATGTGCCGAACTGGGAAAAGTGCCCCGACGGCAGTTCGTACCCGGGCCATCAGCTCTATTTTTTCTATCCAGTGGACACCTACGGTCAGTTACAGCTTGGGTCTTCGACGCTGGCCGGCACCGACAGGACGTTAGGACCGAGCGGCGCCTGCGGGAGAAACCAGTGGCTTGTCATCGAGATGCCGTTCAGGCTGGACCGGGTCTCCTGACGTCGACCGCTAGGTTGGCAGCATGTCCTGCCACGTTTTGGGTGCCACCGGCGTGACGAGATCTGACTGCTGATACAGCTGGCCGTCTGGCCCGACGTAGCGACCGGTTTGCGGGTCGTAGGGTACAGCGGAAACCAACGGTTTGAGCCCAGATCCGCTGTGCGAAAACGCGCTCGGCGCCGCCTGCGGTCTTGTGTCTTCGGCCGGCGCCGGCACCGCCGGCGGCGCCGGGACGTCGGGGACGTCGAGCGGCGCAATGGGCGGATAATCAGCTGACTGCGTCGACATGGCAACCGACGAGGGCAGCGGCGGGGCAAAATATCCGGACCCGGGCGGTGCGTATGTTCCCCGCGGCCCCGGCGGCGTCCCGCTCGGGACCGCGCCCGGCGGCAGCGGCGTTCCCCCCACTGGCCCGAAGATCCGCTCGTTGAAGTCGATCCGGTCGTCGGGACGGATGCCCTGGGAAAGCAGGTTCGGGTCCAACGGGTAGGGGCCCGACACATGCTGGCGCATCGCCAGCGGCTCATACGGCTTGTCGCTGTTGCAGATTTCGACTGTCGGCGCGCGTTTTCCCGGATGTCCCATGCACGGGTAGTTCCGGGCGCCGCGCACCGAGATCGGTGAGTCCTGAGGCAGTTTGCAGTACAACCCGTCCGGCGTATCGAGCGTCGTGGTGTCCTCCGGGCTTCGCCACTGGCTAGGCGGCAAAAATCCGACCAGGCATGATGGCGGGTCGGAGATCTTCTGTGCGAAGTCACCCCGGGCCATGCCGTCTGGTTGGTTTTTGGGTACTCCCACTGCATGGAGGGCGGCAACAATCGGCGGAAGCAACACCAGAAGCTGCTCCAAAGACGGGTGGTAGGTTATGGCGATCTGTCCGACGGTGGTGAGGTTGGCCAGCAACAACGGCAACGTCGGTTTGACCTGCTCGAGCAGCCGGGATGCTTCGTCCGCGGCCCCCGGTCCTTCCTGCAGTAGAGTCCGGACCCGGGAATCGTCGTTCACCACGACGTCGGAGATCCCGGCCAGACTGCGCGCCCACTGCCGGATGGCACCGGTGGTCTGCGCTTGCGAATCCAGCAACGGCCCACCGTCCTGGACCAGGGTTCTCGTGCGGTCGGCGACGTTGTTGGCGTCAGCGGCCACCCGTGCCGTCGAGTCGAACAACGATCCGGCGTCGTAGCCGGACCCGTTGAACGCCGTGAATGTCTCGTCGAGCAGTTGGCTGAGTTTGCCTTGGGGGACGCTGTCGATGAGCGCACTGACCTGATCGAGCATCGGCCCGACCTGTTGTGGAATTGTGGTGTCGGCCATGGCGATCACCGATCCGTTGCGCAGGTAGGGCGGGGACTGGGTCCGAGGCCGCAAATCCACATACTGCTCACCCACCGCAGAGATGCTTCCTACCTCGGCGTGCAGATCCGCGGGGATTTTCGGCGAGGTATTAAGCGAGAGCGTTGCTTTGGCGCCGTGCGACGTCAGCCCGACGGCGGTGACCTTGCCGACCTGCACGCCGCGGTACGTCACGTTGGCGAACCGGTACAAGCCGCCCGAGGCGGGCAGTTCCAGCGTCACCGTGATCCGGCCGATGCCCAACAGGGTCGGCACCTGCATGTAGCCGAAGACCATCACGACCACACCGACGATCGCCGCGATGGTGAAAACCGTCAACTGGACTCGGACAAACCGGGACAGCATCTACCCACCCGCCTCGGTCTGCGTCGCCGTAACCTCATCGGTTGGCGGCGGTGGTGTTTGAGCGGGCACGGGACCAGGCGGTGGGGCTTGTGGGCCCGCCGGCGGGGCACCCGGTGGTGGGGGAGCCAGGCCGGCATGCAGCGGATCGAGCGTGTAACTCAGGTAGTACGGATCCCCCGGCGCCGGAACCAGCTCCGCCCCCACTTGTTCCCAGTGAGTGCCCAACAACAGTCCGGTCTTGAGCCGGGGAACCGTGAAGTCCAAGACTTCGAACAGGTTGATGTAGTCGCCTCGCACGCCCCGGTCGACCAGGTCCTGCGGGAAGGGGAAAAGCGGCAGATACGCAAGGGCCGTGCCGAGATCCGGCCCGACGTCGGCGAGCGCGCGGATCGTCGGCTCGAGGTTTTTGAGATTCTTGACCAGATCGGCCCGGGTGTCGTTGACCAGCCCGGTGGCGGTGGCGCTGAACGTGCGCAGTTTGTCCAGGGCGGTGGTGAAGCGCGGCCGTTCTTTGAGCAGCACGTCGAGGGCGGGCGGGATCTTGCGCAACGCCTGCGCGACGACGTCGCGCTGGTCGGCGAACGTGCCAGATAACCTGTCTAACCCGTCGATCGATGCGATGATGTTGTCGCGCTGCTGGTCCAGCACCCCGACGAAGGTGTCCAGCCGGTTCAGCAAATCTCGAACTTCGCCGGCACGTCCGGACAACGCGGCGGTGAAATTGTTAATGACGTCGGCGAGCTGTCCCAGTCCTCCTCCGTTGACGACCGCAGCCAGCGACGACAATGTCTGCTCGGTCGACGGGTAGGTCGATGATCGGTTCAGCGGGATAGTGGCACCCGGTCGCAGTCGTCCGCTCGGCGGCTGGCCCAGCGGCGGATTGAGGTCCAGATGCATCGATCCCAGCAGACTGGTCTGCCCCACAGTCGCGACCGCGTTGCCCGGCACAACGACGCCGGGCGCCACCGAGATCTCGACGTCGGCGTGCCAGGCGCGCACCGTCATGTGGTCGATACTGCCGACCACGACGTCATCGATCAGCACCGGCGAATTCGGCTCCAACGTGCCCACATTGGCGATCTCGACATGGTAGACCTCAGCACCCGGACCGCGACCCACCGTGCCGGGCAACGGCAGCGAATTCAGTCCATGGAACGCACACCCCGTCGTGGTCAACACCACGCAGCAGCCGTTGGCCAACATCCGCCGTCCCCAGACCCAGCCCGTCATGGTTGCGGCCCTTCGGCGGGCAGCAGCATTCCCGGCAGGCTCGGCGCGGGCGGCGGTTCCACCGGTGTCGTCGGGGCCGGCGGGAAGGGCATCGCCGCCCCCGGTATCCGTGCCGGCGGTTCCGCGCCCGGCGGTCCCACCGGATCACCCGGCAGGCCGGTATACGCCGACACCGCAGGCGGCTGCTCGGGCGGCCCTGGCTTGGGACCCTCACCGCCGGGTGCCAGCCGCGACTCGGAATAGACGATGTGCTCCGGGATTGCCGACTTCATCAGCGATGGCCACACTATCGGCGGAATAATCAAGGGATAAATCGGAATCGGTGAATCGTTGAAGTTGATCCGCGCCAAACCGGCGTTGAGATACTGGTCACACAATTTGCCGGTTTCGCCCGCGGTCACGTTGTCGATAGCTTGGATCTGCCCGCAGATGAACATCACCGGGTTGGCGAAGAAATTGAACGCGAACTGCCCGATGAAGCTTCGGGTGTCGGGGTTGTAAGCATTGTAGAAGTTCGCGAAGGCGTTCGGCGCCACATGAAGCACATTTTCCAAGGCCAAGTGGTGCTCGGCAAGGTTTTCGGTGACGTCGGCCAGCCGGGCCACCTGCTCACTGGTTTGATTGCGGGTTTTGGCGATGAAGCGCTGCACCTCGCCGACCGCCGTCGACAAATTGTCCAACGCCGCGTCGAGCTCAGATCGGCTGTCGTTGACCACGCTGGTGAGTGTGGCCAACCGGTTTTGAAACTGCACGATTTGGGTGTTGCTGTCGCGCAGCGCGGTGACGAAAGTCTGCAGGTTGGTGATGATGTCGACGATGTTGCCGCTACCGTCGGCGAGGATACGCCCCACCCCGGCAAGTTGAGCCAGTGTTTGGTGCAGCTTCTCGCCGTTGCCGCCGTCGAGCGCGTCGGCGGCGCTGTCGATGAACCGCCCCACCGACGTGCCTGACACCTCGCTTTTGGGACCCAGTTCCGTTGCCAACCGCATCAATTGGGTTTTGACCTCGTTCCATTCGACGGGCACCGCGGTGCGCTCGAGCGGGATCACCGCGCGATTGGCCATGACCGGGCCGCTATCCCGGTAAGCCGGGGTGAGCTGCACATAGCGAGCAGCGACCAGGTTCTGAGCGACGATGACCGCTTTCGCATCGGCCGGGATCGGCACACCGTGGTCGATGTGCAAAGTCAGCTTGACCTTGGTGCCCTGAGGCTGGATGGACTCGATGCTGCCAACCTTGACACCGGAGACCCGCACGTCGTCGCCCGGGTAGATCGCGGTGGCTGAAGTGAAATAGGCGGTGACGGTCTTCGGTCCAAAGAAGGCATAGCGAACGATCCATGCCGCGCCGGCCACCATCAACCCCGCCAGTACGACCGCCGCCGCAGCCGTGACCTTGTTCCGCGGGATCATTGCCCGCCGCCAATCCGTCCGCCCAACGTACAGTCGGGACACGGTGGAATCCCGTTGTACGGGAAGGGGAACAAGGATCGCGGCATCGGTGACGGGAAGCCCGGACCGCGGTTGGTGTCGAAGGTGCGGAACCCCCATAGGTAGTCGAGGAGCGGCTGCAGTATTTGCATGGGGATGAGGTTTGCTTCGAACGCGTTGTAGTTGAAGCCGCTCGACACGGCTTCGCCCTGGGTCAGTGCGTATTTCGCCAGGCCCGGCAGCGCTTTGGCGATGCTGTCGCGGTTCTTTTCTAGCATCGCGGTCACCGAATTCAGCTTCTCCAGCGTCGGCGCCAACTCCTGCTCGTTGTCGTGGACCACGCCCGACAGCTGTTTTGCCACCGCCGATGTGTTGGCCAGCAAGTCGACGATTTCTTGTCGTCGCGCTGCCAGGACGTCGAGCAGGTCGTTGGCATCAAGGATCAGTGTGTTGACCTGTTGGCTGCGCTGCGAGAGGATTCCGGTCACATCGCCGGTGTGCTTGAGCAACTCACCCAGTGTTTGGTTGCGGCCGTTGAGGGTACGCGATAACCGAGTCAGTCCGTCGAAGGTCGGTCCCAACTGCGGCGCGATCCGGTCGAGTGTCGACGACAGGGTGTCCAAGGATTGATTGAGCGCCTGGGTGTTGGTTTCCGCGGTGTTCTGAGTGAATTCGCTGACGGCGTCGGTCAACGTGTAGGGCGACGAGGTGCGCGACACGGGTATCACGGCCATCGGGTGCATCGTGCCGCCGCCGGCCGACTCCAAGACCAGGGCTCGCTCGCCCAGCAGCGTACCGGTCTTGATGTGTGCGGTGGTTTCCGTCCCGAGCGGAACCGTCCCGGCGAGGGTGAATGTCACCAGGGCGTCGCCGTGCCGCAGCGTAATGTCCGACACGGTGCCGACCTTGATACCCGAGACGGTCACGTCATTGCCGACGGCAAGACCACCGGCCTCGGCGAACAGCGCCCGGTATCGCACGGCGGTGGCCCACGACACCAGCCGTTGAGGCGACAGCCCGACCAGGATGACCATCACTATCAAGGCGAGACCGATGAATCCGTTGCGAACCAGGCCCGTTCCGCGATACTTAAGCATCGGCTTCCGCGCACCTCCCGCCTTCCTGCTTGACAAAGGGCGCCACCACCGTGTGGCCCTGGAGATCCGAAATACGGATGGATATTTCGCAGAGGTAGGTATTCAAAAAACTGCCGTAGGAGCCCACCCGCAGTAGTTTGCGGTAGTTCGCCGGCGCTTTCTGAATAGCGGTTTCGACCTTTCCCTTGTCTTTATCGAGCAGCGGAGCCAACCGATTGAGCTGGTCGACGGTGCCGGCCAGAGGCGGCCTGGCCTGGGTGAGCAGCTCCGTCAGCGAGGCTGTTCCCCTGTCCAGGGAATCGATCGCGGCGCCGATCGGATCTCGATTCTCGGACAGCTCGCCGACCAGGCGCTCGATACGGTCGATGGCGCCGGAGAACTTGCTGCCCTCTTTGTCGAGCGTGCCGACCACAGTGTTGAAGTTGTTGATCAGTTGTTGCACCGTCTGGTTGTTGTCGGCCAAGGCGTTGGAAAATGACGACGACTTGGACAGCAGTGAGTCGATAGTTGGGCCCTCACCCTGAAAGACCTCGATGAGCGCTGAGGTGAGCGCATTGACGTCTCGTGGATTCAGACCCTGAACGACCGGTTTCAATCCGCCGAGCAGTAGGTCGAGGTCCAGGGCCGGAGCGGTGTGATCGACCGGAATCTCTCCGCCGGGCGGCAACCGCTTGGTCGAACCGGGACCGTCCGCCAGCTCGAGATAGCGATCACCGACCAAATTCAGGTAGCGAACCATGGCCCGAGTGCCGTCGGTGAGCACAATGTTGCGGTCCGCGTCGAACTTCACCAGCACTTTCTCGTCGGGCTGCAGCGACACACTGTTCACGGTGCCCACCCGGATCCCGGCGACTCGCACCGTCTGTCCGGGCTTGAGCCGTGACACGTCGGTGAAGACCGCCGAATACCCGGTCGTCGCCCCGGTACGGTACTGGCCGAAGATGAAGAACAACGCGGCAGTCAGCAGTGCCGTCACGACCACGAACGCCCCGAACTTGACCAGGGTGAACGGCCAGGAGCCCCTCATCCCGGTTCCCCGATCTGCGCGGAATTACGCGGCGGCCCGGCGATCGGACCGTACAACAGCTGCTTGAGGGCATCGGAGTTGAGCAGCAGTTGCTGGTTTCCGTATTCCCAGGGGTTGGCGCCGTCATCGATGACGACGAACGGTTGGGTGGTGTCATACGGCACGTTCGGAAGGTCCAGGCATCGCGGGCCGCCGGTCGCCGCGACCCTGGGCAGATGCGTCGGGTACCGATAGCGTTCGGTGCCGAACAAAAACGTGGTCGAGGTAACTTCACCGGGTTTTGACAGCGGCGGAGACTTGGCAATGACCGCGATTCCGGCGAGCCCACAATTCAGGGCAGGGTTGTATTGGTTGGTCAGATCGGTGGTGGGCACCAACAGGTGCACCACATCGGTCAGAGGTTTGCGGTTGTCGCCGAGCACCTGGTTGCCGATGTCGGCCAACCCGATGGCACTGACCAGAAGGGCGTCCAGGTTGCGTTGTTCGTCGACGATCGTCCGGCTGATCCGGGTGGCGTTGGCGGCGGTCTTCACCAGGTCCGGCGCCGCGTCGCCGTAGGCCCCCACCGCCGCGGGAGTCACTTCGAGGTCATGGCTGAGCGCCGGCAGGCTGGGATCCAGCTTGGCCAAAAGCGAATCGAGGTCACCCAGCGACTGGCCGATCTTTGCGCCCCGGCCGTTGAACCCCGCCGCTAACGCGCCCAAAGTCTCGTTGAGCTTCGCCGGATCGATCTTGTCCAGCAAGGACGTCAATTGCTGAAACACCGTGTTGATCTCGACGGTGACGTGTTTGCCGTCCAGCGTCTGACCGGCCCGCAGCGGCCGTGGCGAAGGTTCCGCGGGTGGCACCAGCTCGACGAACTTGGCCCCGAACAACGTCGAGGCGGCGATGTCGACGAGCACATTCGCCGGAATGAAATGCAGCTGCGACGGATCCATCGCGAGGTGGAGCGCGGCCTGGCCATCTGGTAGCGATTCGATCGAGGCGACCTTGCCCACCTGCACGCCGCGCAGCTTGACCTTGGCATCCGGATTCATCACCAGCCCGGCTCGCGGCGAAATCACGGTCACCGGGACGGTGTCGGTGAAGCTGCCCTGGAACAGCCCCACCGCGACGGCGACGATCCCGGCGATCACCGCGACGGTGGCCAGACCCGCCAACGGACGAGCGTAGGAACGCACACCGAAATGAGTCCCCGGTGACGCCGCGGCAGGCCGCGCCGTACTGGTGGTTTCCGACAGGTGAATCGAGCCCGGCCCAAGGCTGCTCGTCATATCTTCTCCCCTACCCGGACAGGTTGAAGTTGCCGTTGGCACCGTAGATGGACAACGACACCAGCAGGGTCACCGACACCACCACCACCAGCGACGTGCGCACCGCATTACCGACCGCTACCCCCACCCCCGACGGTCCCCCTGACGCGAAATAACCGAAATACGTGTGAATCAACAACACCGTCAACGCCATCAACACCGCCTGCAGAAACGACCACAACAAGTCGATCGGGTTCAAAAACGTGTCGAAGTAGTGGTCATACAACCCACCCGACTGCCCGAACATAAACACCGTCACACCACGACTGGCAATAAACGACAAAATCACCGCGATCGAATACAGCGGAGTGATCGCGATCATCCCCGCCAGCAACCGAGTGCTCACCAAATACGACACCGGCCGTATCGCCATGGCCTCCAACGCATCAATCTCCTCGTTGATCCGCATGGCACCCAGCTGCGCGGTCACCCCGGCCCCAAACGTCGCCGCCAACCCGATCCCAGCGACCACCGGCGCCGAGATCCGCACGTTGATAAACGCCGCCAAAAACCCCGTCAACGCCTCGATGCCGATATTGCCCAACGAGGAATACCCTTGCACCGCCAACGTCCCACCTGCGGCCAACGTCAGAAACCCCACGATCACCAAGGTCCCGCCGATCATCGCCAACGTTCCGGCACCCATGGAAATCTCGGCGATCAACCGGATCACCTCGCGCCGATAATGCACCGCCGCAAACGGCGCAGCCGCGATCGCCCTGCCATAAAACAGGGTGTGATCCCCTATTCGTCCCAACGTCGACACCGGCCGCTCCAACTGGCCGAACAACCGCGGATAGGTTGCGCGCAGCGCCATCAGCCACCCACCGTCACTTGGCCGTCATCTTGATGCCGATCGCGGTCACCACCACGTTGACCACGAACAACGACATAAACGCATACACCACGGTCTCGTTGACCGCATTACCCACCGCCTTGGCCCCACCCCCGGTGATGATCAAGCCCCGATAGCACGCCACCATCCCGGCGATCAAACCGAAAAGTGCTGCCTTGACGCACGAAATCACCACCTCGGGCACCCCGGTCAACAACGTGATACCCGCCGCGAACGCCCCGGGGTTCACATCCTGAATGAACACCGAGAATGAATAACCACCCACGATCCCGATGATGACCACCAAGCTGTTGAGCAACAACGCCACCAGCCCCGACGCCAGCATCCGCGGTGTCACCAGCCGCTGCACCGGATTGATGCCCAACACCTCCATCGCATCGATCTCCTCGCGGATCGTGCGCGACCCCAGATCCGCACAGATCGCCGTCGACCCCGCACCGGCCACGATCAACACCGTCACTAAGGGGCCGATCTGGGTCACCGCACCAAACGCTGCCCCCGCACCCGACAGATCGGCCGCCCCCAATTCACGCAACAAAATGTTCAGCGTGAAGCTGACCAGCACCGTAAACGGGACCGCCACCAGCAACGTCGGCGCTAATGACACCCGCGCAATAAACCACGCCTGCTCTAAAAACTCCCGCCAGTAAAACGGCCGGCGCAGCGCAAACTTCAACGCATCCGCCGACATCGCAAACAGTCCCCCCACCGCCTGCATGGGCCCCGAGAAATCCCGCCCCAAACTCACCCCCGCCGACCAACGATCCGCAAAGCGACTAGCCATCACTCCGTACGCCTTCCCACACCATCAACAGCGTCGGGTCCCAGACCAAAGCGCACCCCGGTCGGCTGGGTCGCGGCCGCCGAGACGTCCCGGCCGGCGCCGACGACGCCGGCGTAGCTCAACCCGGTTCTGACCACACCCACCTCCGCCTCGCACTTCCCTGCTCGGTCAGGTTTGTCATCGACGCATGCGCGTGGAGATTATGACCTAACATTGCGGTCTCGCGGACGTAAACGCGTCATGAGCCGTCATGGGCCGTCATAGGCCGTCATAGGCCGTCATAGGCCTAGGTGTCGCCACGGACCCAGGAAGTTCGACCGTTCTGAGCCACACAGGTCAGAAACAGCCCGTCCGGGGCCTGGGCGACATAGTCGATGAAATCGGTGCAATCGGAATTCTCTTCTTTGACTCCTGCCATGGGAGGTGACCGGAACCAGCGAGGCTGATATCTCCTCGGCGAGCCGCAGAACATCAGCCGTCCCGGCTCGCTGGCAAAAGAGATGTAGTAGTCCGCGGTCCCGAAGACGTAGTAGGTGGTGTTGTCGCACGGCGCGCCGAGAACGACGCCCGGGGTGATACCCGGCGTGCAGCTCGGGTAGTCGCACCCAGTCGGCCCGGCGACGGCTGGCGTGGCCGGCAGCGCACCGGCACCCAGCAGCGCGGCAACCACCGCTAACGAAGAACGCACGCGACTACCTTGCCATGCCCGCTGCCAAAATTCTGCTCTTTGGAGAACACCATGGATGGGCAGTCAGTGCGGCCGCCATCGTGCGGTCAGATCGGATCGAACGACGAAATGCGGTATTGCCAAGGGGCTCTGGCGCACTAACTTCAAACCCGCCGCACATCCACTAGGTGACGACGCCGGCCGCCTTGAGCTCGATAATGCGATCCCAGTCATATCCGAGTTCCATCAGGATTTCCTCGGTCTGCGCGGCGAATCCTGGCGCCCCGCGCGACTCGGGCGCCGTGACGTCGAATTGCACCGGGTTGGCCACCAAGGCGAGATCGCCTGCCCGCACTACATAGTCGTTGGCCCGGATCTGAGCGTCGTTGGCCGCCTGCAGGGTGTCTTGAACCGGCGCCCACGGTCCGGCCAGTGTCGCAAAGCGTTCGCTCCATTGGGCGAGCGTGCGGGCGGCCAGCACCCTGGTGAGGATCTCGACCGCCTCGGCGGTGTTGGCGGCTATCAGTTCGTCGGTGGCAAAGCGTGGGTCGTCGGCGAGCTCGGGTTGGTCGATGTGACGGCACACGTCCGCCCAGAACTTGCTGGGCTGCATCATCACGAAAGAGATATAGCGGCCGTCCGACGTCGTATACAACCCCACCAGCGGGTTGTTGGGCGCGCCATGCACACCCGGCGGGGGCGCCTGGAGCCGCTGGCCGAGATGCACGGTCAGGGCCACCGTATGCCCCAGCGACCACAGCCCGCTGCCTAGCAGCGAGACGTCGACGATCGACGGTTCGCCGGTCCGTTCCCGTTTGAGCAGCGCCGCCGCGATACCACCAGCCAGATTGGTGCCGGAGATGGTGTCGCCATAGGCCGGACCGGGCGGTCCGATCACGCCCTGCATCCCGGTCGGGGTGATGGTGGCGGCGGTTCCGGCCCGGCACCAGAACGCGGTCATGTCGTAGCCACCCTTATCCGCCTCGGCGCCACGCGGGCCCAGCGCGCTGCCTCGCGCGTAGATGATCGTCGGATTGACCGCGCGGATGTCGTCGACGTCAATGCCGAACTTTTTCCGGTGTCCCGGCAAGAAGCTGGTCAAGAACACGTCGGAGCGCCGCGTCAGCTCGTCGAGCACTTCCTTGCCCTGGGGAACCGACATATCCAACCCGAGGCTGCGCTTGCCGCGGTTGGCGTGCTCGATGTTGGGATTAGGGTCGCCCTCGACGCGCAGCATGCCGGTCTGTCGCAGGCCGCGCTGCGGGTCACCGGTCACCGCGTGTTCCACCTTGATCACGTCGGCGCCCCATTCGGCCAGCACCGCGCCCGCCGACGGAACAAACCCGTACATGGCGACCTCGAGAACGCGGATGCCTTCGAGGGGCTTCACTCGACCGGCTCCTCCGTAATGGTCGCCACCGTGTCCTGCGATCGCATACCGATCTCCTTAACAGCTGGATAATTGCCGACGCGCTGGACCGGGCGCAAGTCCGGCGCCGCCGTCCGCACGGTCATCCGCACGGTCATCCGCAGCCGGCCCGCCGCGGCCGGCCCGCCGATCCGGCGAGCAGCCGCAGAATCGCATTGGGTAAGCATTTTGCGTGCGATTCTGTGTCTGCTCGCTACGGTCGGCCGAGCCGTCGAGCACCTGGACCACGGTGCGCTTCACCCCGGTGCGGCAGACAGAATGGCATTCTCCTTAACGGAAACACACATCTCAGCACATGCCCGAGGCCTTGCCAAAGCATCGGCGACCGACCAGCGCGGTCGCCGCTAGGAAGACCACATCACGTTGTCTGCCTGCCAGCGCTCACCGCAGAATGCCTCAGAATGCTATTCTCTGATAGCAAGAATTTCGCTGACATCGGCACCCAATCGAAACGCTTACCGGACAAGCGTTGATAGACGGTGCACGAGAATGTTAGGTTATCTAGGGTATGACCGGCCGGACCATACGGCGCCAGCCGGAAGGTGGTTTAGGTGATAGCACACCCGGACGGAACCCGAACACCAGTCATCGACGCGAGCGTGCACATCTTTTTCGCGTCGACTGCCGACCTGCGCACGTTCCTCCGGGAACCGTTCAAAAGCCGCGGTTTCCCCGACTACGAAATGGACTGGTACGGAGCACCGGGCGGCGAGTACGCCCGCGACACCCGCGGACCGAGCCGCGGCTACCCGGGCTCAGATCCCGATTTCGTCGGCAATCAGCTGTTCAACGACCGTGGAGTCGACGTCGCGGTCCTGCATCCGATGGGTCGCGGGATCATGCCCGACCGACATCTGGGCAGTGCGCTGTGCGCAGCGCACAACGAGATGATGGTGTCGCGCTGGTTGGAGTCAAGCACCTTCGGTGCCCGCTTCCGGGGAACGATCCGGGTCAATCCCGATGACATCGCCGGCGCTTTGCGCGAACTCGCCAAGTACCAAGACCACCCGCAGGTCGTCCAGATCGGCATCCCGCTGCAATCCCGCGAACTCTACGGCAAGCCCCAGTTCTGGCCGTTGTGGGAAGCTGCAGCCGAGGCGAATCTTCCGGTGGCGGTGCACATCGAAACCGGCGAGGGCATCGCGTTACCGCCCACCCCGTCGGGGCACACCCGCACCTATGAGCAGTACTTCAGTTTCATGCCGCTGAACTATCTGTACCACTTGATGAACATGATCGCCGAGGGTGTGTTCGAGCGGTTTCCCGCGCTGAAGTTCGTCTGGGCCGACGGTTGCGCAGACTTCGTGACGCCGTTCATCTGGCGGATGGACACCTTCGGACGGCCGCATCTGGAACAGACTCCATGGGCGCCGCGCATCCCCAGCGACTACCTGCCCGGGCACGTCTACTTCGTCCAGGGCGGCTTTGACGGCCCCGGTGACGTCGAGTTTGCCGGGCAGTGGTTCAGCTTCACCGGAAAAGACGACATGGTCATGTTCGGCTCGAGCTATCCGCACTGGCACATGAGCACGCTGACGGTGCCGAGCACCTACAGCGCCGAGCAGCGCGACAAACTGTGCTGGCGCAACGCCGCGAACCTGTATGGCATAGACATACCGGCCCAGTTGGCCGCACAGGAGGTTTAAGGAAGGCCACCATGACGCTGACACAGGCCCAGCAACGGGTTCCAGCCGCCGAGCATATCGCGGTCCGCTGCGTCGACTCGGACGTTCACCCGGTGCCCAAACGCGGCGAACTGGCCCAGTACATCCCCGAGCCCTGGCGCAGCAGGTTTTTCCTCGAGCACAAGGTGGGCGAGCTGATCTACTACGACGCCCCCGACTACGCGCACAGCTTCGCGATGCGCGTGGACACCTTTCCGCCGGACGGCGAGTTCCCCGGCAGCGATCCGGATATGGCGTTTCGCCAGCTGATCATGGAGGCCGGCTCAGACATCGCGATCCTGGAGCCGGGCGCCCGGACGCCCCGCCTGCCGGAGGCCCACCAGGCATTCTCGTGCGCCCTGAACGACTGGCAGGCCAATCACTGGCTGGACAGCCACAACAACTGGCACGAACGCTGGCGCGGGTCGATCTGTGTGGCGGTTGAGGACCCGCAGGGCGCGGCGCGCGAAATCGAGCGATGGGCCGGTCATCCGTACATGGCACAGATCCTGCTCAAGGCCGAGCCGCGGCCGTCGTGGGGTCACCCGATGTACGACCCGGTCTGGGCGGCCGCCACCAAGCACGACATCACGGTGAGTTGCCACCTGTCCCGCAGCAACTACGAGATGCTGCCGATGCCGCCGGTGGGATTCCCCAGCTACAACCACGATTTCATGGTGACCTACTCACTGCTGGCCGCCAACCAGGTGATGAGTCTGATCTTCGACGGCGTCTTCGACCGCTTCCCCACCCTGCGAATCGTGTTCGTCGAGCACGCCTTCACCTGGGTGCTGCCGCTGATGTGGCGGATGGACGCCATCTACCAGGCCCGCAAGTCGCGGATGGACATCAAACGCAAGCCGTCGGAAATCCTCAAGGAGCACATCAAGTTCACCACTCAACCACTGGACTACCCGCAGGACAAAACCGAACTGATCCGGGCGCTGGAATGGATGGAGTGCGACAAGATCCTGCTGTTTTCCTCGGATTACCCGCACTGGACGTTCGACGACCCGCGCTGGCTGATCAAGCACCTGCCCAAGACGGCGCGAGAAGCGGTCATGTTCAAAAACGGCATCGCGACCTATCACCTGCCCGAGACGGTCCCGGTGCTCGAGGGTCAAGTACGGGTGTTCTAGGTGCCCGAAGAAGTCAAACGGCCCCGGCTGGCCCAGGGCCGAGAGCATGTCGTCGCGACCGTGGACGAGATCCCGCCGGGCACCCACAAACTGGTGCCGATCGGTCGCCACGGTGTCGGGGTGTACAACGTCAACGGCACTTTTTACGCGATCGCGAACTACTGCCCGCATCAGGGCGGGCCGCTGTGTTCCGGGCGCGCCCGCGGCCACACGATCGTCGACGAGACTGTAGCCGGTGACGCGGTCATGGTCCGGGATCGGGAATATATCTACTGCCCTTGGCATCAATGGGGCTTCGAGCTCGCAACCGGCACGACCGCGGTCAAACCGGAATGGAGCATCCGCACCTATCCGGTTCGTGTCGTCGGCAACGACGTGCTGGTGATGGCCTGACGTCCAGGGAGAAGTTCGTGTCGGTGATCGAGATCCATGGCGGTAACGTCGTCTACGAAATCCTGGGCGATTCAGGTGACCTCATCGTGCTGACGCCCGGTGGCCGGTTCAGCAAGGACATCCCCGGCCTACGCCCGCTGGCCGAGGCGCTGGTCGCCGGCGGGTATCGAGTGATGCTTTGGGACAGGCCGAATTGCGGGGCTTCCGATGTGCAGTTCTACGGACCGAGCGAGTCGCACATGCGGGCCGAGACCCTGCACGGCCTACTGACCGAACTCGACCTGGGTCCCTGCATCATCGCCGGCGGCTCGGGCGGCGCACGGGATTCGATGCTGACCGCGATGCTTTATCCGGAACTGGTCACCAAATTGGTGGTGTGGAACATCGTCGGGGGAATCTACGGCACCTTCGTCCTGGGTTCCTATTACGTCATCCCAAGCATCCTGGCGGCCCGCGGAGCCGGAATGCCGGGAGTGATGAAGGTAGCCGAGTGGCGAGAGCGCATCGAAGAGAACCCCGCCAACAGGCAGAGATTCCTCGCTTTCGACCGCGACGAGTTCCTCAAGGTGATGCTGCGCTGGCTGAACGCATTCGTCTCCAAGCCGGGCCAGACCATCCCCGGTGTCGAGGACGAGATGTTCGACCGTATCACGGTTCCCACGCTGATCATTCGCGGCGGCGAGAACGATTGGGACCACCCCAAGCGGACGTCGCTGGAGGTCAGCTGCCTGATCAAGGGTTCGAAGCTGATCGATCCACCGTGGCCCGAGGATGCCTGGGAACGCGCGGCCGAAAAGCGTGCGGCCGGAGCAGTGACTCACTTCAACATGTTCGATACCTGGGTGCAGGCCGCGCCCGCGATTCTGGAATTCCTGGGGTCCTGATGCCTTTACCTGGTCAGGATGTGGACCTCACAGTTGAGCGACGCCTCCAGGGCGGTGTGGATCCGGCTTTCCGGGACGCGCTCCACGTCGGCCTGGCTCAGGGTTACGTAGACGACGTCATACCCGTCGTCGCCGGACACCCGCTCGATTTCGCCGGTGAGCCCGAACCCGGCCAGCACGCCGTGGGCGTCCTCGTCGGTTCCCCTGCTGACATAGGTGACTGCCCCGGCTACCGGAGTGATGCCGAAAGCCCTGGCGCACAAATCCACCGCCGTCTGCTTGACGGTATCGACGTCGTCGCCGGCGATCAGCAGCTGCACTTCGCGGCGGTTCGCCGGCATCGCCGCGAGGTCGCTGCGCACCAGATCGGCGCCGGCCGCCGCGGCGAGTTCCAGGAGCGTGGTCATGCCCCTGTCTAATTCCGCTGGTGTCAGCGCACCCGACGGGTCGACGCCTACCCGCACCACCGCGGTTCGCACATCCGCAAGCCTAACCGTGGCTGCCTGGCCGGGCTGCCCGCCGCGGCTGCTGCGCGAGGAGCTGGAGCGCGAGGACTACTCGGCGTATCGACAGCTGGGCGGCTACCGTCCGCTGGAGTCCGCCGACGACCTGCTCGACGAGGTCGAGCGCAGCGGTCTGCTCGGGCGCGGCGGTGCGGCGTTCCCACTCGCGGTGAAACTCCGCGCGGTACGCGACAACGGACGCGCCGCCGGCGGCGCGGTCGTCGTGGCGAACGGGGAAGAGGGAGAACCGGCGTCGATCAAGGACCGCTGGTTGCTGCGCCACCGCCCGCATCTGGTCCTCGACGGGCTGCGGCTCGCCGCCGCAATTGTGGCCGCCGGCCGTGCCCACGTGTATGTGTCCGACCTCCGGGCGGCCCGCAGCGTCGAGGCAGCCCTGGCCGAGCTGGACAACGCAGTACTGGGTGTACCCGTCGCGGTCATGGCCGTCGACCCTGGTTATGTGGCCGGCGAGGAGACCGCGGCGGTGCGCGCGCTCAACGGCGGCCCGGTCAAGCCGACCGACAAGCCGCCCCGCCCGTTCGAGCAGGGGGTTGACGGGCTGCCCACGCTGGTGAGCAATGTCGAGACGCTGGCCAATCTGCCCTATCTGCTGCAGCACGGCGCGGCGGAGTTCCGGGCGCAGGGTACAGCCCTGTCGCCGGGCACTTTGCTGCTGACAGTCACCGGCGCCGGCCGTCCGGCCGGCCTTTATGAGGTCCCGCACGGCCTGACGTTCACTGAACTGCTTGCGCTGCATGGTGTCTCATCCGATCAGGTCAAGGGCGCGATGTTGGGTGGCTATTTCGCCGGGCTGCTCAACCGGGACGTGCTCGATGCCACCCTGGATCACGAGACACTGCGGCGGCTGGGCAGCGGGCTGGGCGCCGGGGCCGTCACCGTGCTCACCGCCGACTGTCCGGTGGCGGTCGCCGCATCGGTGCTGGCGTATTTCGACCGCGAAAACGCCGGCCAGTGTGGCTCGTGTTTCAACGGCACCGCGGCGATGGCGGCGGTGGCCGCGGCGCTGCGCGACGGGGTGGCTAGCCGCGAGGATCTCGACCGGCTGCGGCGCTGGTCGGTACTGTTGCGCGGACGCGGTGCCTGCGCAACCCTGGACGCCGCCACCAATATCGCGGCCAGCCTGCTCGGCCAGTTCCCGGACGCGGTACAACGCCACCTCGCTAATACGTGCCAGGCTTGTCGTGTCGAGGTGTTCCGCGCCGATCGGCCCTACGAAGTGGAACCGGCATGACCCGCACCGGCGATGGGCAGGAGCAGCGCCCCACGACCGACGCTATGCGCATCCGCCTGGACCGCACCGTCTGCGATGGCTTCGGCTTCTGCGCCAAGCATGCGCCGCAGTATTTCTCGCTTGACGATTGGGGCTACGCGTCGCTTGTCGGTGACGGCACCGTGGCCGAGGAGGACCACGACGCCGTCATGCGTGCACTGATGGATTGCCCGGTGCACGCAATCATGGAGATCGGTGAGCGCCGACCCGACGACTCCCACTGGACGGCGAGCAGCTCCGAAGACCCGGCCGCGGACGTCAAAACAGAAGCCAATGAAGCGGAGTGGGGATTCACCCGGTAACCGCACGCCTACTGCCGTTGCGACCCGACATGGCGGCTGTCAGCTCTTTTGCAGAAGCCGTCGAACCGCTACCGTTGACGTTACAATCAGGCACTAAGCCGTAAAGGTCGGGCCCGCAGCTGACACGAGGGAGTGTGCAGTGACCAAGCCGAAGGTTGTCTTCGACCCGTTTTCGGAGGAGTTCTTCAACAACCCGTTCGAGATATACCGGCGGATGCGTGAGGACGCTCCCCTGTACTATGACGAGAAAGAAGATTTCTACGCGCTGACCCGCCACCAGGACGTGGCGGCCGCGTTCAAGGACTTCGAAACCTATTCCTCGGCGCGTGGGTGCGACCTGGCGATGGTGCGCAGGGGGGTTTCCCCCGAACAGAAGTCGATCATTTTCATGGATCCACCCGAACACCGGCACATGCGTAGCTTGCTCAACAAAGCGTTCACCCCGAGGGCCATCCAATCGCAACTCGGAGCAGTGATCGAAACTGTCGAGAAGTACCTGGGCGCAGCCGATCCCGACAACTTCGACGTCGTACAGGACTTCTCCGGCCCGTTCCCGGTGGAAGTCATCACCCGGATGGCGGGGGTGCCCGAGGAATACCGTCAGCAGGTGCGGCACTGGATCGACACCAGCTTGCATCGCGAACCGGGACAGATCGAAATCAGCGAGGCCGGCATGCAGGCCAACATCGAGGCCGCGATGTACTACTTCGGCCTGGTACAGGAGCGGCGTGAAAATCCACAGGATGACATGATCAGCAGGCTGATCGCCGCCGAGATCCCCGGCGAGGACGGCCGACCGCGCAAGCTCGATGACGTTGAAATCACTGGTTTCGCCACACTGTTGGGTGGCGCGGGCGCCGAGACGGTCACCAAGCTGATCGGCAACGCGGCGGTGATCTTCGCCCGCAACCCCGACCAGTGGCAGAAGCTGCTCGACGACCGCAGCAAGGTCCCGGCGGCGGTGGAAGAACTGTTGCGCTACGAAGGGCCGGTTCAATACAACGTCCGCTACACCCTCAAGGAGGCGCACGTCAGCGGTGGGGTGATTCCCGCGGGCAAGCCGGTATTTTTGATCGGTGCCTCGGCGAACCGCGATCCGGAGGCCTTCACTAACGCCGACGTGTTCGACATCGACCGCGACCAGACCGAAGCACAGCACCTCGGTTTAGGGTACGGGATTCACAGCTGCCTCGGTGCGGCGCTGGCCCGCCTGGAAAGCAGGATCGCCCTTGAGAAGCTCCTCGACTTCATGCCCCGCTACGAAGTGGACTGGGAGGGCTGTCAACGTGTCACCATGCAAAATGTTGCCGGGTGGCGGAACGTGCCGGTGAAAGTGCTGCGATGAGAGTAGAAGTCGACTTCGAGTTGTGCGAGAGCAACGGAGTGTGCATGGGCATCATCCCGGAGGTTTTTCACCTCGGTGACGACGACGTCCTGACCGTGCTGCAGCCCGAGGTCACGCCGGAGAACGAAGCGCGTGTCCGCGACGCGGTACGCCAATGCCCGCGGCAGGCGATCTCGGTCACCGAATAGCCGGGTGCCGCGTGATTTCGGCTAGCTAGCACCGTTGACACTCGCGGAGAATGAATCGACCGCTGCGCCAACGCTACCATTCCAAGGCTCGAACCCGGCTTGGATGCTGGTCAGGTACCACGAGTTGTTTACCGCCTCATGGGTTTCCATGTTGTCGATGAAACCCAGCAGGTTGAAGTTGTTCCAGGAGCTTATCGGCGAAGTCGCCACATAGGAGATCACATCGTTGGAACCGTTGTTGCCTTCCCAGACCACAAAGTCCTTACCGTCGATCGTGGCGTCACCAACCGGGGAGCCGACCGGCTGGATGGAGCCTTGGTGGTCGAACCAGATCATGAGCTCCTGCTCGTTGACACCGTTTGTTATCGGCGTGGGGTTCAACCAGATGTCGTAAGAGGCGTCATAGGTACCGGAGCTTGGGAAGGTGTAATCGATACTGCTGGTTGCGGACTGGATCTGGCTCAGTTCTTCGGGCAATGGGCTCCCCGGCGAGCAGTCACCATAGGCACAACCCATATAGATCGAGGGGTACGCCAGCGGGGCGCCGTCGGTGGAGGCAGAACCGTTCTCGTTGGTGATGGAGAACCCGCGCGATGTGACATCGATGGATTGTCCGGCGGAATTGTTGTAGGCGTTGTTCTGGACAACATAAGCATGCTCGATCGTCGTCGTTCCGTACTGCGCTGAGATCAGATCACCGGTAGAATCAGTACCGCCGCCGGTGTCACCACCACTGCCGGTGCTGGAGCTACCGGTGCTGGTGCCCGTGCCAGAGCTGGTGTCGCCACCGCTGGCGGTGCTGCCGGACCCGCTGTCGACGGGTTGCCCGTCCACTGTCACGTGCGTCGGTGGCGCGTAGGTGCCGGTATCAGTGGCTTGGAAGCCCACGTCAGTCGAGCCGTCTGGTCCGATGGTGCTGTTATAGCTCTCGGGGGTCAAGACATATTGGTTGCCGGAGTGGGTCACCACCGCGTTCCACACATTGGTAATGGATTCACCTGCGGGCAAATTGAATTGCAGCTGCCAGTTGTCCAGCGGAGCGGTACCCGAATTGTCGATCGCGTACTCGGCGACGTAGCCACCGTCCCATTGCGACGTCACCGTATAGGTTGTCCCGACCCCCGTGTCAGGGCTGGTGCCGGTGCTGTCGCTGGTGCCGGTGCTGCTAGTGCCAGTGCTGGTGGTGCCGGTGTCGCCGCCGGTGCTGGCGGACCCGCCGTCGACGGGTTGTCCGTCCACTGTCACCTGCGTCGGTGGCGCGTAGGTACCGGTATCACTGGCCTGAAAGCCCAGGTTGACCGAACCATCCGGACCGATCGTGCTGTCGTAACTTTCCGGGGTCAACACATAGTGGGTACCCGTGTGGGTCAGCGTTGCATTCCACACATTGGTGATGGATTCACCTGCGGGCAGATTGAATTGCAGCTGCCAGTTGTTCAGCGGAGTGGTGCCCGAATTGTCGATCGTGTACTCGGCGACGTAGCCACCGTCCCATTGCGACGTCACCGTATAGGTTGTCCCCAACCCTGCCGAGGGTGCTAGATCCGTAGCCGAGGCTGTCGCCGTCACCGCCGCGGCGTCGTCGACGACAGACCCACCAGAAACAGCAGGCGTCGCCACCATGTCGGCGCTGCCGCTGGAGCCGGACGCGTCGATCAATTGGCCGAGCGGGCTGTCAATCCATGCTTGGCTGAGATCGCGCAGCGGATCCGCGGCAGCCGCCAGATCGATGAGCGCATCGGCGATGGGGTCAAAAAGCAGATCGAGGACATCGGCGCGGGCGGGCGCCACCGCGGTCAGTGGAGTCATGCCGAACGTCAATGCCGCGCCGGCAGCCGTGCCTAGACCGACCACCCGGGCGCGATAGCACGTTTTAGCGTTTTGCGAGCGCCGGCGGCGATGACGCGACATTGGAGCCCCCTCGGTGCAAGTATGCAATTAAGTTCGACGAAAAATTATGCCGCAGATTACAACAGTTCTTCGGTAGCCGTCAAATAGCTTTTACTTAGAAGGTATTCGCGTCCACCTTTTTGACGTCCATCGATGTGATGTCAACCTCAAAATTTCACGGTAGCCCGAGTTTTCCCGTGGTGGCTGTTGAGGTCACGAGTTGAGCTTGATTTCCGGTTTCTGGGTAGGCGGCGCCGCCGCGTGTCGTGCGGTGACGCCGGGTTCCTTGGTCCCGGGTTGGCTGCTCCTTCCTTTGGGTCGATTGGACAGGGTGCCCGTGGGTCAGGGGATGGCGCGGACTCGGTTGATAGCGTCGGCGAATTCCTTCGCCCAGGGCCAGGTTTCGGGGACCCGCAGGATCAGGTAGCGGGATCGTTTGACCAGGCGGGCCGCCGCGTGCAGCAGCCGGTAGCGCAGGGTCGCCGGTTCGGCTTTGGCCAGCGGACCGTCCAAGAGCAGCAGCCGCATCCAGCACAGCAGGTCGATGGCCACCGCGACGGCGGTGACCCAGGCGGTGTTGATCGCAAACGAGTGCGATGGCCAGCGTGCCAGGCCGGTGTCCTTGCCGCAGCGGATGAACCCCTCCACCCGGGCGTGCACCCGGTGGCGGGCTTCGAGGCGCTGGGGTTGTCCTCCTGCGGTGTTGGTCGCGATGAGCTGGTAACGGTAACCGTTGAGCTGCTCGAACAGCGACAGTTGGCGGCCTTCTTCGATGGGTTCGCGGCGCACCAGGATGCGCATGTCGGCCGGCCAGCCGGCCAGCCGGTCGCCGTCGGGGCCTTCACGCAGCAGCCCGGTCAGCTCGGCGACCTGCGCGTCGTCACGGGCCAGTCCGGCCGCATCCAGCGCGGCCTGCCACCCGTCGGCGGGCATCTGCCCGATCGCGACCCGGGCACGCTCGTCGAGGTCGAACC